>Ga0196963_10002498_pt1 | contig 10988 bp, 9 predicted proteins | sample S1_5metaG_FD_148600 | JGI IMG/M metagenome (GOLD analysis project Ga0196963, IMG submission 148600) | Soil microbial communities from Anza Borrego desert, Southern California, United States - S1_5 | ecosystem: Environmental > Terrestrial > Soil > Desert | place: USA: California | collected... | reverse complement strand
CACCAGCAAGCAGCCAACCTGTCCCGGACCGACGGTCACCGCCACCGCGTCGTAATCGAGTTGGCCGCCGAAAGTTCCCTTGGGCTGATAATCGCGGCGGGGGGCTTTGGTCGCCTCGCGTAAAATCCGCGGCAAGTTCTCGGTGTGGAGCCGAGCCGCCACGTTCGGGATAACCCCGCCCGTCTGGGCGTGAACGGCAACCTGGGAGGCGACGACGTTGGTGTGGACGACTGGCTGGAAATTCTGGTCCTCGACAATCGCGACGGCCGTTTCGTCGCAACTGGTCTCAATGGCTAAAATTTTCACTCCCTAATTTTAACCTGTTGGTGGCCAGGCGGCTAGTTAGAGCTTGAGCGTTTGGTCTTGCAAGGCCACTCGGTATTTACGGCGGCGGTTAATGTAACCGATGATGGCGCCGATCAGAACGTTAGCCAAAACCAGTAACAGGAAGTACTGGACGCCGACAGCGGTGAATCTCGGGAACTCGGTGCTGGCAAAGTAGCCGATCAACCCAGAAATGACGCCGATGGTGGTGATAGTCCGGAGCGAATCGATGCTCGACTTGGTGCTTTGAGCCTGAACTTCGTTAACAACTTGGATAGCCGAGGAGAGGTAATTGTCGGTCATCTTCCAGATTTCGTTAATGTACTCGAGGGTGTTGAGCAGGACGTCAAACTTGTATTGGAAGAGTTTGTTAAGCGTTTCCTCGATCTGCGCTTCCGCGGCGATCGACTTGCGGGTGCGAACGTAGGTGCCCATTTGCTTGATCCGGCTGCTGATCAGGTTGATCGTTTTCTGGTAGGTATCAAGCCGGTTCCGAATCGGTTCGATATCTTGGCCGCGGAAAAACTGCTGTTCTTTGATCGTCTCGATCTCTTCCCAGATCGTCCGGTGAATATTGAGGTAGTGTTCCAGTTGGTCTTTGAATTCCCGGAAGAAAAGTTGCATCTCGACGAGTTCGCGAAGCGATTCCGGGTCTTTGCCCTTGCCGGCGATTAGAAAGAAGTGCTCGGTTTTATAGACTGTAATGTGGTCGGCTGCGAGGTGCTCGTAGATATGTTCTCCCAATACCGCTTCTCCGGCGGCTTCGGAGTACTTGGTAGCTAGGCTAATGACGAACGGATGAACTGTCTTAATGTTGGCCAAGACTTTTGGCGTCGGAGCGCCGAGCGAGAACAGGTAGGCAAGAGCCGGATTGAAGGCCTGGGAGTAGTACTCTTCCAGGCGGCGCTTACTGCTGGCTAGCTCGGAGGTCGTCACTGACAGGGTGAATAAACCGTCTTCGTAGTAACGGATTTCAATGTCGTCACTGGTCGTCGCCAGGACGTACTCTAAGTTGCCGGCTTCCCGCGAAACACCCTGCAACCGTAGTGCGGCGCGGTGTTGCTGAAGGGTAGCGGGGTCAAGTTTGGTTTCGCTACGACCGCTTTGAAAGAAGTCAAAAATTTCCCGCAGATGAATCGTCGTACGGGGATACCAACCGCCATAGGTGACTCGTAACGCCTTTCCCTCCATAAAATTAGTGTAACAAGTTTTGCAGCCAAAAGGCCTAGTAACCGGTAGAATAGGAGGGTGTTAAGGTCAATTTTTCAAACCGATGCTTGGGCGGCCTTTAAAGAACAGTTCGGCTGGCGGGCCTATAATTACGAGGGTTTAATCGGACTCGAACGAGTTCTCGGTTTTAATAAGCGGCTCCTCTACTTCCCAGAGTTACCACTCGACGAACGCTCACTAGCGCTGATTGGGCAACTCCGCCACGAAAAACCGACCGCCACGCGGATCTTCACCCGCTTTGAGTTTTTAGAGCTGTGGACCCATGACAAGGCGAAAACCTTACTCGAAGCCGGCTTGATACGGTCGTTTGAGGACGTCCAGCCGGATTATCGCCAGTGGATCGTACTCGACAAAACCGAGGAAGAATTGTTGAAAGCCATGAAGCCCAAGGGTCGTTATAACTTGCGAGTTGCCGAGCGCAAAAATTTGACCGTCGAGTGGGGCACGACACCCGAATTGGTTGAGCAGTTTTACGCCCTCTACCAGCAGACCGCCAAGCGGACAGGTTTCCAGGGCCGAAACCAAGCCTACTTTCAGGCGATGGTCCAACAACTAGCTACCCATTCGCTTGGCCAAGTACTGGTTGTCCGGCATCAAGACGAAGTCGTCTCGGCGGCGATCGTTTCTTTTTTTGGTGGCGTGGCCAGTTACTTGTACGGTGGTTCAGGCGGCGACCGGTCGCTGATGGCGCCGTATTTGATGCACTGGGAAGCCATCAAGCGGGCTAAGAAGGAGGGCTGCGTTGTCTACGACTTGTTGGCGATCGCTCCGCCAGAAGCGGCCGAGCACGTCCACGCTGGCTTGACCCGCTTTAAAACTCAGTTCGGAGGTGAGTCGGTCCGTTTGCTGGGGTCGTGGGACTTGGTTCATAACAGGTTTTGGTATACACTGTACAGGTTCGTCGAAACTAAACGAAGAAGAGCAATCTAATGAACAAACCTGCCCAGTGTCTGCTCACAGCTACGCTGCTCGCAGTACCCCTCTACGCACTGGCCGAAAAACGTCGAAGAAGGGCTCTCGGATAAATGTTAGGAAAAGTTAAACGATCAGTTCGGGGGGCTGCGCCTGCGTGGCTCGTTAATGCTTACCACCTCACCCGAGGAGTTTTAGCCTGCTATTGGTACGGCAATCCCGCCAAACATCTGCGGGTTTTCGGTGTTACCGGTACTAACGGCAAAACGACGACCTGCCATCTTTTAACCTCGATCTTAGAAACGGCTGGCCGAAAAGTTGGCATGGCAACGACCATCAACTTCAAGGTGGCCGGCCGCTACGTCGACAATAACTTAAAGATGACAACCGCCAGCCCGTTTTTAATTCAAAAGTTACTTCGGCAGATGGTCCGGGCTGGCTGCCAGGACGCGGTGCTGGAAGTTACCTCGATCGGTCTGGATCAACACCGGCTATGGGGCATCCCGTTTCACACGACAGTTTTTACTAACTTGACTCACGACCACCTGGATTATCACGGGTCGATGGAAGCCTACCGGGCCGCCAAAGAGAAGCTCTTTGCTAATCGGCCAACCTTATCTGTCATCAACGTTGACGATCCGGCGGCTTCACACTTTCTTCGCTACACTGCCAATAAAACAGTGACCTACGCGCTCCGAGGACGAGCTGACCTGATGGCCAAAAAAGTCTACGCTCGCCCGGGCGGGACTGATTTTGTCCTCCTGGTCGGTCAGCGCCAGGCAACCATCAATTTGCCACTACCAGGCACGTTCAACGTCTACAACGCCTTGGCCGCAGCGGCGGTGGGGATTGGCCTTGAGATCCCGCTTGAAAAAATCATCGACGGCCTCCATCAGGTAACGGCGGTGCCGGGACGGATGGAAGTCATTGATGCTGGGCAAGCCTTCACCGTGATTGTCGATTACGCTCACACTCCGGACGCGATGCTAAAAGTCTACGAAACCGTCCGGCCGACAGTTCGAGGCAAGCTAATCACGGTTTTTGGGGCAACTGGTCGTCGGGACCGGGCCAAACGGCCGATTTTGGGGGCGCTCGCCGGCAAGTTTGCCGACTACGTTATTTTAACGACCGATGATCCGTACGACGAAGACCCTTATGCCATCATCGACGAGATCGCGGCCGGTGTTCCTCGTGGCCGGCCGAATCGTGGCGGCCGACCTCGGCTCAACAAAGAGTCAGAGATTACGATTAAGTACAAAGACTCCGGTGAGGATATTTGGTGGTGGCGTCTGCCTGATCGACGGGAAGCGATCGCCAAAGCCCTTGAGATGGCCCGGCCCCAAGACGTTATCCTGGTTCTCGGTAAAGGAGCGGAACAAGTCATGGCTGTCGGCGATAAATTGATCCCCTGGTCCGACCGTAAGGTACTGGAAGAACTCCTCGTTAAATACCAAGTCAGTTAATTTCGGTATACTCACCCCAAGATGCAGAAGCCAAAAAAGATTCTGTTACTAGACGCTAACGCCCTGATTCACCGTTCCTACCATGCCCTACCACCCTTAACGACGCCGAAAGGCGAGCAAGTTAACGCCGTTTACGGTTTCGCCAACGCGCTACTGAAAGCTATCAAAGATGAAAAACCGGCGTACGTTGTTGCTTGTTTTGACGTCAGTGAAAAAACCTTTCGCAGCGAAATTTATAAGGAGTATAAAGCCCACCGCAAAGAGTCGGACCAGGCGCTGTACTCCCAAATCCCCCGTGTTAAACAGATTGTTGAGGTCTTAAATATTCCACTTTTTGCTCAGGCAGGGGTAGAAGCTGACGATTTAATCGGTTCGTTAACAAAAATCGCTCCGAAAAAGGGTCTGCAATCGGTTATCGTCACGGGCGATAACGACGCGCTCCAACTGGTCGATGAGAACACCTGCGTTTACTCGCTCCGTCGCGGTGTCACCGACACCCTAACCTTTAACCGTCAGACGGTTTTCGAAAAACTCGGGATTTATCCGGAACAAGTCGTCGATTACAAAGCCTTAGCCGGCGACTCCTCTGATAACATCCCCGGTGCGCCGGGAATCGGGCCAAAAACCGCTGTGGAGCTATTGAATAAGTACCAGGATTTAGAAGGCATCTACGCCCATCTTGATGAGCTTAAAGAACGTCAGGCTGGCATTCTGCGGGACAATAAAGACCAGGTCATGCTGAGTCGGGAACTCGCTACAATCAAATGCGATCTCAAGATCGATCTGAAGCTCGAAGAGGCGGCGGTTGAGAATTTCGATTTTTCCAAAGTCGCGGCTCTTTTCCAGGAACTGGACTTCAAATCACTCCTAACTAAGCTGCCCCAGCCGAACTTGAGCTCGGTGGAACTGGCTAAGGCTGCTCCCGAAACCACCGGGCCGCACTTCTCTTTACCCTTCGAGGCCGTCACAAGCCTGGAGCGCTGGCAGGAGCTACAAAAGCTACTCCTCAAACAACCGGTCCTGGTGATCGACACGGAAACGGTCAGCTTTGACGACGATTTGATCGGCATCGGCTTTGCCTGGGGTCCGGAACAAGCGGCCTATCTGCCGTTGGCGCCGGCCTACCCCTCAGGGTTGCCGATTGAGGCGGTCCGCCAGAGTGTTCAAGCCATTCTGGGTAACGTTGAAATCAAAAAAGTCGGCCATAACTTTAAATACGACTTGGCGGCGCTGGCTCGGGCGGGATTTGAGGTGGCTGGTATCCACTTTGACACGATGATCGCCGGCCAATTGGTGCGGAGTCAGTTGTATTCGCACGGTATCGACGGTCTGGCCCTGTCCGAACTGGGTTTCAAAAAGACCTCAACCGTTGAACTTCTAGGGGGTAAGAAGCAGGCGCTGATGACCAGCGTTCCGCTGGAGTCGTTAGCGGCGTATTGCTGCGAAGACGTCTTAGTGACCTGGCGGCTATACGGCCTGTTTAAACCGGAGGTGGAGGAGATCGCTCTAAAGCGAGTTTTTTATGAAATCGAGATGCCGCTGTTGGCCGTTTTGGAAAAAATGGAACGACGAGGCATTAAGATTGATAGCGCTTACCTGGAAAAACTTGGGACTAAGCTTCGGTCCGAACTGAAAAAAATTGAACAAAAAATTTGGAGCTGTTGCGGCAAAGAATTCAATATTGCGTCGCCGACTCAACTGCAGGTTGTACTTTTTCAGGAATTGAAACTGCCGGTCGTCGGGATTAAAAAAACCCAATCTGGTTACTCAACGGACGCCGACAGCCTAGGGAAACTAAAGGGTAAACACGAAGTCATCGAACTAGTACTGGAATATCGAGAACTGGCCAAGCTATTGTCGACGTATATCGAGACGCTGCCCGCTCAAGCTGACCCGAAGGGTCGAGTCCATACTTCCTTTATGCAAATTGGCGCCGCTACCGGCCGGATGGCTTCAACCAACCCTAACCTTCAAAATATTCCGACTCGGACCGAACTGGGCAACCAAGTTCGCCGGGCTTTTGTCGCCGAGAAAGGCAAAGTCCTACTCGGGGCTGATTACTCCCAGATCGAGCTGCGGATTCTGGCTCATCTCAGTGAAGACCCGGGCCTGATCGAGGCTTTTCACCAAGGGGACGACTTTCACGCCGCTGTCTCAGCGCAGCTGGGCGTTGACCGCCGGGCGGCTAAAGCGATCAATTTCGGCATCATTTTTGGCTTAGGTGCTCAGGCACTGGCGGCGGACTTGGGCATTTCCTCAACCGAGGCCCGAGCTTTTATCGACAAATACTTTGCAACGTTTCCTGAGGTGGCCAAATTCATTCAAAAAACGCACCAGCAGGCTCGGGAACACGGCTACGTTGCAACGATGTTCGGTCGGCGACGGTATCTGCCAGATATTCATGCCCCTAATCCAATGCTCCGCTCGGCCGCTGAGCGAATGGCAATGAACCTGCCGATTCAGGGAACGGAAGCCGATCTAATGAAGCTCGCCATGGTAGAAATTGACCGAGAGCTTGGTGACGAGTCGGGTATGCTGCTTCAAATCCATGACGAGCTTTTGTTTGAGCTCGAACCAACCCAGGTGGAGGTCGTTGGGGCCAAAGTTCGAGAGATGATGACGTCGATTATCGAGCTCAAAGTGCCGCTGGTAGTTGATCTCAAAGCTGGCGCCAACTGGGCGGATTTGCAGAAACTTCCCTGATGTTAGTCTTCATTCAGGGTAACGACGCGCTTTTGGCGAAAACCTCGATTGACCAAATCAAGAAAAAGTATCTGGAGAAAAACCCAGAAGGCGCCGAGTTAATCGAAATTGACGAGACGACGGACAATCCTAACTGGGCCGATCTCCAAGCCGTCCCGTTATTTGCCTCCTCGCGCTTAGTAATTATTCGCCGGCTAGGGTTTTTCCCGAAAGCCACTCAGCAATCGCTATCTCGGGTCTTGCAGAGTGTGCCGGACTCAACGGTGGTTGTCATTTGGGATGGCCGAGCTCTTGATAGCCAGGAACTGCTGGCTGTCGTATCAACCGCTTCAAAAACCGTTGACGCCGTTACTCCCACCGGTACCAAACGGGCCCGCTGGCTGGCCAAACGGGCCGCAGAGTTAGGCGTGGAACTTGATCAGGACACCACCCAGGCCCTGCTCTTGGCTGGCGGTAGCGATCTGTGGCTGCTCGAAACCGAGCTACGATCGTTGGCAACGGGTTTGCCAGCGAGCGCTCGAACGGCGACTGTCAGTGAGCCGTTTATTTTCTTCAACCTGGTCAGAAAAAGTAATTGGAACGGCGTCAAAGATGAACTGCGCCAGAAAATTCAATCTGGCGAGCCGATTGAGTTAATCATCGGTTCCCTAGCCGCCGCTATCCGTAAAGAAGTCAAAGACCCGGTTGCGGCTAAAACGTTGAATGCCCTGCTCTTGGATATTGATATTGGGCTAAAAACTGGGCTCCTTGACCAGGAAACAGCCGCGGCGCTGTTAGCGGCCCACCTACCGAACCCGCTGGCAAACAGAGTACAATGGGAAGAACTATGGGGGGAACTAGCATCCTAGCGACGTTGTTCAAATCAATCGGCTTTTACTCGAAGTCCTTTTTCTTTTTTGTTGCTCTGGTAGTTATCGGGTTTGGGGTTGCGACGTTCCGGCCGTTGCAGGCCGATGAAATCTTGGACTCCCAGGAAAATCAGGCCGCCTACGATTTGGTTATCCAGATGGCGGCTGACGGGACGTTCTACTTGGGAAGTGAGAAGTTAGAAACAGAACTGGTTCGCGGCGAGGAGACATTCCGCTACCGCTATCAAGTCGTCGATCGGCCAGAATCGGTTATTCCCAGCCTGGCGGTGGCTGTTCAACTGCCGAAGCCGTTGCCCGAGCAGTCGGTCGCCCACCGGTTTATCAGTAACGGCGGCTCGGCTCTGGCCGAGAGTAGCTATGTTGATCAGCAGCTCTTAGTTTTTCGGGCCGAAGAGATCGGCACCCAGGCCCAACTGACCATCGAAGTCGAGGTGCCCAAAAATTACGTCGCGACCACGGCTTTTACCAATCTTCAACAGCGGTTGCTGACCCTCCCACCGTATGTGTGGACCGGTGTGTCGGTCGCCTTGCCCCTGCTAACTGCTCTGCTGCTCCTGCTGGTAACGTTGGCCCGCAACCGTAAGATCCCGACTGACCACCTCGGTGAAATTACGGATCCGCCAAGCCGGCTCGCCCCTGCCTTACTCGGTATTTTACTCCGGGGTCGCCTGACCAGCCGGGACATCGCCGCCACCCTGCTAGATTTGGCCCGACGCGGTCACTTGATCATTCATCAAATATCGATGACCGACTTTCGATTTTCACGTAAGAATTCCCACGACCGGCTTGAAGATTTTGAACGGGTGTTGCTCGATCAGATCTTTGGTCCCGTCGCCGACCGGGCGACTTCAGAGGAAATCAGCTTCTCATTAGCCCAAGAGCTCTTCAGCAAGCGAATCAGCGAGGCCTTTATTATGGCTTATCAGAAGATCAACGACCTGGGTTACTTTTATACCAACCCGTTGGTGCTGCACCGACGATATCAGTTTGGCGGTATCCTGCTGTTCATCCTGGGCCTGACGGGATTCTTCGTTAATCTACTCATCTTTAACCATCTGCCCTTCTTCCTGTTGTTCTGGCTGGGGATGATGGTTTCGGCCCTGCTGATTTATACGTTTTCCCGCAACCTGCCCTCCAGAACGGTTTTTGGCGATCGGGAACTGGCCAAATGGTTGGTTTTTGGCCGGTCGTTAGCCGCCAAGGAAGCGGTGAGCTTTGCTCATCATAACCAAGAAAAGTACCTGGCTTACCTGCCGTACGCGATTGTGATGGAAGCCGAAGTCGATTGGACTCGCCGATTTTACGAGCTGCCGTTTAGCCAGCCCAGTTGGTATGTCGCTGCTCAAATTACGACGATTGATGATTTTGCCAATAAAGTCTTCCCGCTTTTTGGCTATCTGTCGCATACCTTGGCGCTGTCGACCCAGCCAGCGGCTCGTTAGGAATCAAGCCGCTTAACGCGGCTTGGATTCGGCCTCCTTCAGGGCTTTGATTTGGGCGTTGACCTCGCGCAACTTCTCGCGGTTCTCTGCGATACGACGCTCGAGGGCCTTTTTCTGCCTGGGTCCCAAAGGAGCGGCTTCTAAGTGGCCGGTATCGTCACGAACGGCAGTCCGCAGCATCCGCTGAAGACTGTATAGGCCATGTTTTTCCACATAGCACCTCCGCCTCGATAGTAGCTTAATAACCTAACCGGTCAACGTAGCGCAGTGAGCTGGGCGGCCAGATGACAAAGCTAGCCCGCCCGTGAATGTCAGCCCGGGCTACTGCTCCCCAGAGGCGGGAATCGCTCGATCCAGGCCGGTTGTCGCCCACTAAGTAGTATTCATCGCTTTTCAGGGTCAAACGCTCAAGCTCCTGATAGGGCGGGGCGCCAAAAATTGGATCGTACAGCTCGGTCAGCTCGGCATCGTTGACGGTAATTTTGCCGTTCTGGGCCGAGATGGTTTCACCAGGAAGGCCTAAAACCCGTTTGATCAAACGGGTTCGTTTCGGGTCGCCGGGAAACGTCGCTGCTACTACATCGCCGCGCTGAATGATTCCGCTACCGGTATAACTCAACCGTTCGATAACCACGAGTTCTCCGGTCTGGAAGTTAGGCTGCATACTGACCCCCTGGACAAAGAGAGGCACGCCCACCAGGACAAAAAACGCGGCCACCAAGACGATGACGAGGATTAAGTATTTGGTTATCTCAAAAAAAGTGGCTGAGGCGCCCAAAAAACGTCCGGACTGCATACTCTCAGTCTACGGCGAAACAAGCGAAGCGCAATTTACTTGGCGACTTTTTTCTTGTCGGGAGCAGCTTTTTTGGCGGTTGGGGTCGCACCGACTTGCTTGCTGAGGCGAGATTTGAGCCGTGACGCCTTGTTAGGCTCGATAATGCCCCACTTGGCGGCTTTATCGATAGCGGAAAAGGTTTTATTGATCGAGTCAGCCGAGACTGACTTGAGAGCGGTTTTCAGGCTAGCTTTACGTCGCCGATTAACATCGGTTTTTTTGGTTGCCACCCGGAGAGCCTTCTTAGCACTTTTGCTGATGGGCATTTGAGAGTTAGTATACCGAGATCCGCCTTACCTGTAAACCCTCCGAATTGTTATCGGTAAACTGCTTGAATTCTCCCTGTTATCAGGTATACTGCCCCTACATGGAAATTACGCCGAAGGCCCAGACGGTTGAACTGATCAAACAGTCCAACTCGATCCTTATTTTAACCCACCAAGATCCGGACGGAGACGCTCTCGGTTCTTCGTTGGCTCTCCACTTGGCCCTCGAGAAAATGAAGAAAAACGTCGAGACCGTGCTGCAGGGCACGATCAGCCAAGACTTTTCTTTTATTCCGGGATTTTCCAAAGTTAAATCGGATTTGGCGACGAGCAACGATCTAGTTCTGACCGTTGATACCCGGGCGACCGGTGAGGAACTTCAACTCGGCTATAAGAAATTCCCCGACGAACATCGGATCAAAATTGTTATCACCCCGCCGCGCGGAGCTTTGACGCCCGAAGATGTGGTCATTGAACGCAGTCGCCCGAAGTTTGATCTAGTGATTTTACTTGATTGCAGCAATATCGAGCGGATCGGCAAGCTACATCAGGAGTTTGCCGACCTTTTCTATGAGGTCCCGACGATTTCGATCGATCACCACGCCGATAACAGTCACTTTGCTAAGGTGAATTGGGTTGACTTGACCGCTACCTCGACCTCAGAGATTTTGGTCTCGTTGATCGAGTCGCTCAGTCGCGACGAACCGCTGCTAGATGCCGATATCGCCACCGCCCTCTTAACCGGCCTTATTACTGATACCGGCAGCTTCCAATTTAAGGGCACTACTCCCAAATCACTAACCGTGGCCGCTCAATTGGTGGCCGCCGGTGCCAGACAACAGGAAATTGTCGAGCGAATTTACCGCTCGATCTCGCTTTCCAGAATGCGATTGATGGGTCGGATGTTAGCCAAAGTTAAGGTTGATACCGAAGCTAAATTT
>Ga0196963_10002497_pt1 | contig 10988 bp, 12 predicted proteins | sample S1_5metaG_FD_148600 | JGI IMG/M metagenome (GOLD analysis project Ga0196963, IMG submission 148600) | Soil microbial communities from Anza Borrego desert, Southern California, United States - S1_5 | ecosystem: Environmental > Terrestrial > Soil > Desert | place: USA: California | collected... | reverse complement strand
GTGGGAGCTTTCCGCAGACGCGAAGATGATCTCAAAACAGTTCAAGTTCAAGGATTTCAAGGATGCACTCGCGTTTGTGGATGCCGTTGGTGCGATCGCAGAGGAGCAAGGACACCACCCCGATATAGAACTCGCGTGGGGCAGGGTAAAAATAGAGCTCTCAACGCACGCCATCGGCGGGTTGTCAGAGAACGATTTCATACTTGCTGCAAAGATAGACGAAATTGCGTGATAGAATTTATGCATGGCATTCTCGCTTGGCGACATCGTCAAGAAATTTTCTGCTTCACTGGGACGAGGCGCTGAGAGCAGCGTCCTCGGCATCGACATCGGCGCGTCGAGCGCGAAGATCGTGCAGCTTCGAGCCTCCCGCGGCGTCGCGATCCTTGAGACGTACGGCGAGATAGCGCTCGGGCCGTACGCCGGCCAGCCGGTAGGCAAGGCCGTAAAGCTCACGCCTGAGAAAACTGCGGAAGCTCTGAGCGACCTGATGAAAGAAGCCAACGTAACTGCTCGTACCGGCGGGCTCTCGATACCGTTCTCATCGAGCCTGGTCTCCGTTCTCGAGCTTCCAAAAGTCGACAATGACGCTCTGAAGCGGATGGTACCGATCGAGGCCCGCAAGTACATCCCTGTTCCGATCAGTGAAGTAACGCTCGATTGGTCAGTGATACCCGGTGATTCCGAAGAGCAGAGCGCATTCGACCGTGTCACCGGTGACACACCGAAGCGTTCAAAGGGCGTGGAGGTCCTCCTCGTTGCGATACAGAACGACACGCTCGGCTCGTACCGCACGATCGCCGAAACCTGTGGTCTCTCCTTACAGTTCTACGAGATCGAGATCTTCAGCGCTATCCGCTCAAGCCTTGGTCACGGCCTCGCGCCGATCCTCGTTGTGGATCTCGGTGCGGCAACGACCAAGATGTACGTCGTCGAGCGTGGAGTCGTACGCTTCACGCATCTTGTCACGGCGGGCGGGCAGCAGATGACAGAGACGCTCGCTCGATCGCTTGGATGGGAATTCGAGAAGGCGGAGCGCATCAAGCGCGAGCATGGGCTAGCCGACGCATCAGCTTTTTCTCCCGATGAGAATGAAAAGATAAAGACAGCGCTGTTATCAACACTCTCGCGTGTGTTCTCTGAGATAAATCGCGTACTATTGAGCTACGGGCAGCGATACAACAAGAACGTATCGCACGTCGTATTGACGGGCGGCGGCGCATCCTTGCCCGGACTCGCGGGGCACGCAAAAACGTCCCTGAATGCTGAAGTTGAAGTTGCTGATCCGTTCGCACGTACGGAGGCACCAGCATTCCTCGGGGAAGTCCTGCGGGAAATAGGACCGGGCTTTGCGGTTTCGGTCGGCCTCGTGCTCCGCAAGCTCAAAAGCGCGTAAGCAAATATGCAACAGAGTCCACAGCCCTCGCTCATCCCACACGAAGCGCCTCAAACGGTATTGCGCAGACGCGATACCGGACTTGGCGATCTTTTTGTACTGGTAGCCATCGTTCTTTTCATCGCGTCTAGCGCCCTTGCCGCAGGCGTCTTTTTGTATGGACGCTACCTGCAGTCCAACATTGAGTTTAAGGTAGGTCAGCTCACGACCGCAAAAGAAGCGTTCGAGCCGTCGCTCATCAACGAGCTAACGCGGCTGGACGACAGGATGCGCGCTGCGAGCGAGGTATTGAAGAATCACATTGCACCGACCGCCTTTTTCAAGATGCTCGAGCTCTCGACGATCAGCACCGTCGCGTTCGAGACGCTCGATTTCGTCGCAGAAGATACGCAGGGGATGAAGATCACGATGGAGGGCGTTGCTGCCAGCGTCAATTCCATCGCTTTGCAAGCGGATTACTTTGCCAAAGGTGGAGTCATCACGAGTCCTATTTTTTCGAACATCAACCGAGAAGATGACGGCGTCCACTTCGACCTGAGCGCTGTCGTCGATCCAACGGCGCTCAATTTCCTCGAGCTTGCGTCCAAAGCGGTATCTCGAGCGCAGCTCCCGGTGGGAACGCAGCAACAGCCTCAGCAAGTGCCTGCTCCCGCAGACGGAAATCAAAGCGCTGGAGGGGAGCGGCAAGACGACCCATTCGAAGAGACCCTCGAGGAAGCTGAAGACCTATGACCCAAATGCTCGTATCCATCATCGGGATCGTCGTTGCTGGGGGATTACTTTTCCTCTACACCCAACCAGCCTACGACGAGATCAAGCGCACGCAGGCAACCATTCGCGAATACGATCAGGCGCTCGATAAGGCGGCCGAACTCCAGCAGCTGAAGCAATCACTCCTGACCCGCTACAACGCATTTGATCCGGCCAGTCTTGAGCGTCTCAACAAGCTCCTTCCGGACCATGTGGATAACGTCCGGCTCGTACTCGACCTCGACAATCTCGCTGCGCGGCACCAGATGGCGCTGCAAAACGTTGTCGTCAGCCAACCGCAGAGTTCCAGCGGAGGTTCATCCGTCATCGGTGCAATAACGACGTCCAAACAACGCACCGATTCACTCACGTTGCAGTTCGCAACGCGCGGCACCTACGAGAACTTCATCGCATTCATGCGCGACCTCGAGACGAGCCTTCGCATCGTGGATCTGACGTCGCTCAAGCTCTCACGCGAAACCTCGCAAACAGGCGCTGAACCCATCTACCGATACGACATCAGCATGCGGACGTATTGGCTCAAATAACCATGAACTCTCTTTTTACACGCGGCAAGCTCATCGGCATCGGCGCAGCAGCATTGCTTGGACTCCTCATTGTTTGGTACCTCCTTTCTCCGCCTGCCACGGAAGAAGTCCTTACGACGGAAGGGGAGGAGACGAGCGTGGCCGAGCGGGAGGTCGTCGATACGCTTCTTCAACTCCGCGCTGTGACGCTCCAGGGTTCCATTTTGAGCGAGCCGGCGTTCCTACTCTTGCAGGATTTTGGTTCTCAGATAATTCCCGAGCCGGTCGGCCGTGAAAACCCCTTCGCTCCGCTCTCAAGCGGCGTGCAGGCAACGAGCTCACCTCGAGGGGAAAACCTCTTCCGCTAGGCTGCTCCATGCCAGGGCAAAATACAATCCAGGGAGCGCAAACGAGTGATTTCCCGGTGCGAGCGCTCGGAGACGCGAAGGTTCCGTACGACGTCCTCCGCTATATTCCCGAGGAATCGGCGACGCACTACCGACTCGCTCCGCTCGCCTTTACCGACGGCGTGCTCGAGGTCGGCATGGTGGATCCGGACGACATTCGAGGCTTCGATGCGCTGAACTTTATTGCGCGCACCACCGGTACGCCATTCAAAGTCTTTCAGATATCCAAGGAGGATTTTGAGCGGATCTTGCAGATGTACCGCGGTATCGGAGGGGATGTCGATCGCGCAGTGACCGACCTGCAGACCGAGCAAAAGAAAGAGCGCGACAAAGAAACAGAAACGGCGCCGCTCGATCTCGACGATCCTTCTATAGCGCCGCGACCTCAGGTTGATCCTTCGGGCCGTACCATCCAGGAAGATGCGCCGACGGTAAAGATCGTTTCTACCATTTTGCGGTACGCGATCGACGGAAAGGCATCGGACGTACACATCGAACCTCAGCCAAGCGGCGTACGCGTACGCTACCGCGTTGATGGGGAGCTGCACACGAGCGTCATACTTCCGCCAGAAACGCACCGCGCGCTTGTCGCGCGTATTAAGGTTCTCGCATCAATTCGTCTCGACGAGCAGCGTAAGCCCCAGGACGGGCGCTTTTCGGCATCGATCGACCAGCGCGATATAGACTTCCGCGTCTCTACGTTCCCCTCAAACAATGGCGAGAAGATCGTGATTCGTATCCTTGACCGCGATCAGGGATTCATACCGCTCGACAAGATCGGTCTCACCGACCGCAACCTTAGGTTCATGCGGCGCTGCATCGCCCAGCCGCACGGCCTCGTTCTGATCTCAGGTCCGACAGGAAGCGGAAAATCGACGACGCTCTACTCGATGCTTGCCGAGGTCGACAGAGAGCACAAGAACGTGCTTTCGCTCGAAGACCCGATCGAGTACTACATTGACGGCGTCACGCAGTCGCAGGTAAAGCCGGAGATCGGATACACGTTCGCGACTGGTCTTCGCACCACGCTGCGCCAGGACCCGGACGTCATAATGGTCGGCGAGATCCGCGATGGGGAGACCGCGAAGCTCGCCATTCAGGCGGCCCTTACGGGTCACCTCGTACTTTCGACAATACACACGAACGATGCGGTTGGCACCATTCCGCGCCTCATCGACATGGGCGTAGAGCCGTACCTCATCCCCTCGGCGCTCATCGCCTCCGTGGCACAGCGCCTCGTGCGCACCTTTGCTGATGGCGCTGGTACCCCAATGGAAATATCCGCAAGTAATAAGAAAAGTATAGAAACGCAGCTTGAGTCGCTGCCAGAGAAGTACCGCTTTAAAGTGCCGAAAAATGCCTGGGAGGCCGGCAGGACCGCGACCTCGCCGACTGGACTTCGCGGTCGTATGGCCGTATTCGAGGTCCTCGAGATGACGCCAAAGATCGAGGAGATAATTCTCGACAATCCGGTCGAGTCTCGTCTGTGGGCTGCCGCGCGTGCACAGGGAATGTATACGATGCAGGAGGATGCTATGATAAAAGCCTTCGATAAGCGCATCCCATTTTCTGAAGTGAACATGCTCTCACCGCTCATTTCCTCCGAAGACGAACTCATCGCAGAAGCCGCGAAAGCGGAGTCTGATGCGCAGGAAAAAACCGTATGACCGACGGAAAGAAAATTTTGATCGTCGACGATGATAAATTCCTCGTTGATATGTACAGTCTGAAGCTGAAGAACGCAGGATTCGATGTGCAAGCATGCCTCTCCGTTGCGGACGCTCTCGATGCGCTCAGGAAGGGATTCACGCCAGATGCGGTTCTCTTCGACCTCGTGATGCCAGAGACCGACGGATTCGCGTTCGTAGAGGCGATGCGTGACGGTAACTTCGCGACGAAGGCAGTCAAGATAGCGCTGACCAACCAAAGCAACGATTCCGAGATCCAAAAAGCATCCGAGCTCGGCGTGGACCGCTACATCGTGAAGGCAAGCATGATCCCGTCGGAAGTTGTCGCTGCGGTAGGGGAAGAGATCGCCAAGCGCGGCTCGTAAGCGGCTGCTCCGTGTGCATAACGCGGCACCGACAGCAGTGCGGGAGGTTACAATACATACATGGACTATTTGGCTACGCTCAAGAAATACATCAACGTGCTCGTGCACGAAGGCGGCTCCGATCTTCACTTCTCAGTGGGTGCACACCCCACAATGCGTGTTTCTGGCTCGCTCTCGCCGATGCTCAAGGAGCCAGTACTCACGCCCGAAGACACACTCGGCTTTGCGAAGGCCCTCCTCACGCCGGAACAGGAAAAGCGCTTCCAGGTGCAGCGCGAAATGGACTTCGCGTACGAAGCTGAGGACCGAACGCGCTTCCGCGGGAACGCCTTTTATCAGCGCGGTTCCGTCGGGATCGCGCTTCGCCTCATCTCCAAGAATATCCGAACGCTTCAGGAGCTGAACTTGCCCGACATCCTCACGACGTTCGCGCGCAAATCGCAGGGTTTTTTTCTCGTTGTCGGCCCTGTGGGACAGGGAAAGACGACGACGCTCGCATCGCTCATCGAGCTCATCAATACCGAACGGATGGAGCACATCGTTACTATCGAAGATCCTATCGAGTACATTTTTGAACCCAAACAGTCCCTTATCGATCAGCGCGAAGTGCACATCGACACACGAGATTTCCCGAGCGCGCTCCTCTCTGCATTCAGGCAGGATATCGACGTCCTGCTGCTCGGGGAAATGCGGGGTCCCGAGACGATGGCTGCAGCAGTGACCGCTGCTGAAACGGGCCACCTCGTTTTCTCGACTCTCCACACCAACAACGCTGCGCAAACCATCGACCGCATCATCGACACGTTTCCTTCCACGCAGCAAGATCAGATCCGGCTCCAACTCGCATCCTCGATGGCCGGTATTTTCTCCCAGCGACTCCTGCCTCGGATCTCAGGCGGACTCATTCCGGCATTCGAGCTTCTCATCAACAACAAGGCGGTCGCGAACCTCATTCGTGAGAAACGTACGCACGAGATCCCGACCGTGATCGAGACATCATCTGCCGAGGGGATGATCGACATGAACCACTCGCTGGCAGAACTCGTCGCGCGCGGAGAGGTAACCGTGGAGACCGCGTACCAGTATTCGCAGAACCCCAACGTCCTACAGAAGCTTTTGTAATGCATGTCGCTTTTCACCTATAAGGCAGTCGATGCAGAAGGCGCGGAGCGCGCGGGCACTATCGACGCGGTGAACATCGATGTCGCAATAACAGCCCTGCAGCGTCGCGGACTCATCATCTCCAACATCAATCCCGTAGACCAAAAAGGAGGGACGTGGTGGAACATTTCGTTCCTCGACGGGGTGACCAACGCGGATATCGTGATGGTGTCGCGTCAGATAACGACGCTGTTCGAAGCACAGGTCTCAGCGCTCCGCGCGTTCCAGCTGCTCGCGGCGGAGGCGCGCACCCCGAAACTTAGCGAGAAGCTGACCGCAATAGCCAACGATATCCAAAGTGGTTCGCCCATCTCCGCGGCGCTCGCGCGGCAGGGAGACATTTTCTCGCCCTTCTACGTCAACATGGTCCGGGCCGGCGAGGAAGCTGGAAAGCTGGACGAGACATTCGCCTTCCTTGCCGAGTATCTCGACCGCAACTACGAGATAACGCAAAAGGCCCGGAACGCACTCATATATCCGGCGTTCATAACGGCAACGTTCATCGTCGTCATGGGACTGATGATGACGCTCGTCATCCCGAACCTCGCATCGATGCTCACAGAAGTAGGCCAAGACGTCCCGATCTACACGAAAGTGGTCATCGCAATAAGTGATTTCATCCGCTCCTACATCCTCCTCATCGGCATTCTCTTGGTCGTTTGCGGAGTCCTGCTTTTCCGCATGACGAAATCCGAGAACGGTCAGGAAATGTTGAGCAGGGCGCGGCTGCAGACTCCCGCTGTCGGCGGCATTTACAAAAAGCTTTTCCTTTCGCGCATCTCCGACAACCTCGCGACGATGTTGAAGAGCGGCATACAGATCCTGCGCGGCCTCGAAATAACAGGAAGCGTCGTGGGAGACAAGACCTACGAACGCATCCTTCGCCAGGCTGCAAACGATGTGAAGGGAGGCATGCCTGTTTCCGAGGCATTCAGGAAGCATCCGGAAATCCCCGGTATCGTTGTTGCCATGCTGAGGATCGGGGAGGAGACCGGAAATATGGGGAAAATATTGGAGACAATGGCGCGATTCTATCGCCGAGAAGTAAATAATGCGGTCGACACGCTCGTGGGTCTTATCGAACCATTCATGATAGTCGCGCTCGCTGTCGGTGTCGGCATTTTGCTCGCGTCGGTCTTGATACCGATGTACAACATCACGCAAGGGTTCTAGCTATCCACACCTCTGATCAGATCTACACAACAACGAGATACAATCATTATATGTATAAAGTGCTCCGTAATCTTGATTCGCGGGAGGGAAGAGGATTTACGCTCATCGAGCTTCTCGTCGTTGTCGCAATTATCGGAATTCTCTCGTCCGTTGTCCTCGCATCGCTCAACAGCGCACGCAAGAAAGGGCGCGATGCACGTCGCGTTTCAGACCTTAAGCAATTCCAGCTCGCTCTCGAACTCTATGCTGACAACCAGGCGCCATATGGATATCCCGCTACCCAATCCGGAAATGCCCTCCCGACTCTCGGATCGCAGTACATCGCTCAAAATCCAGTCGACCCCGTCAATACTTCGCCCTACGTATATCAGTATCGAGGATTAACATCAGCTGGTGCGAACTGCTCAACAGCACCCTGCGCGGGTTATGGACTACGCGCAGTGCTCGAAGCGGGACCGAATAGCTCCTCTATTACGGATGATATCGGCGGCAGCGGCGGTCTTAGTTGTGACGATCAGGCATCTCCCGACTGGGATTTCTGCATACGTAACTAAGAATTGCTCGCAGCACCGTTTAAGGGTGTTGGCGTGATACACTCGCGCAATGGAGGCAGCGCTCTTCGGGATCTTTGGCCTCATCGTCGGCAGTTTTCTCAACGTGCTGATCCTCCGGCACGGAGTGCGCTCGCTCGGTGGACGAAGCGCGTGCCCACACTGCGAGAGAACGCTTCGGTGGTACGAGCTCATCCCTGTCTTTTCGTATATCGCACTTCGTGCGCGGTGCCGTTCGTGCAAGGCGCGTATCTCTCCGCAGTACGTTATTGTCGAGCTTCTTACAGGTGCACTATTTCTTATGATCGGTGCAGCGCCGATCGAGCTCATCGCCCGACTCATCGCACTCGCGATCGCAGCGCTCCTCCTTGCTATCGCGGTGTATGACCTCTATCACACGATCATTCCGGATCGCTGGGTCTATAGCGCAGGTGGGCTTGCGATTCTCGCCCTCTTTCTTACACCGGTACCAATACCGACCCTGCTGTGGTTCATAGCTGCAGGGCCGCTTGCTGCGCTTCCGCTTTTTGCTCTGTGGGCGCTGTCCCGCGGGCGCTGGATGGGATTCGGCGATGTGAAACTTGCGCTCGTAATGGGCTGGCTCCTTGGAGTCTCTGATGGCGTACAGGCCGTCTTTCTCGCCTTCGTGATCGGAGCGCTCGTCAGCGTGTGCGTGCTTTTACCGCTCCCGTCAATCATCGCACGGCTTCGTACGTGGGGGATAGCGCGAAGCGACGGCGGAAAATCATATACAATGAAAAGCGAAGTTCCGTTCGGTCCGTTTCTTATTGCAAGCTGCTTTTTAGTATGGCTCACACAGATGTACGGCATAGAGATCCCGCTCATTCTGCCTCTCGGGGGTTTACCCTTATAGAATTGCTTGCAGTCGTCACGATTCTCATTGTCGTTTCCTCTATTGTTCTCGCCAACAACAACCGCTTTGGCGGGAAAATACTGCTTGAGAACCTCGCCTACGACATCGCGCTCTCAATACGACAAGCTCAGTCTTACGGCATCTCTGTTCAACGCTCTGTTACCGGCACGTATTCTTCCGGGTACGGCATGCACTTCGACACCAACGACGACACGCACTACGTGCTGTTCGTGGATCTCAACCGCAACGGTCTCTTTGATACCGGCATTGACCGCCACATACCGCCGTCGCCATACGCGATAGGCCGCGGTTTCAAGATAGACGCCATTTGCGTACCTGCAGACGGTGCGTGCAATGTACGACAAGCGACCATCCTTTTCAGGCGCCCCGAGCCGGACGCGGCCATTAGTACCGCAACGGGCAATCAATCGATGGCTTCGTGCTTACAGCAGGCGAGCGCATGTCGCGAAAGCGTTCGTATCAGGCTTATATCTCCTCGCAACGACTTGGCGAGCGTCGTCATAGAGGCCACTGGCCAAATATCCGTGAGAAAAGGCGAATAGTATGGATCGGACAAAAGAACGCATCTCGGATAACCAGGCAGGGTTTACGCTGGTGGAACTCATTGTAGCGGCCGGACTCTTCGCCGTTGTGATGCTCATCTCGGTCGGTGCGCTCCTCTCCCTTGTCGATGCGAACAGGAAGGCGCAGTCGCTGCAGTCGGTCATGAACAATCTCAACGTGACGCTCGACGGCATGGTGCGCTCCATCCGAATGGGCACTGCGTATCACTGCGGTCCGAACAACCTGACGGTGCCTCGCGACTGTGGATCAACGGCCGACGACGACAACAACCACTACCGCCTCGCATTCACAACGTTTGATGGTGAACGCTGGATCTATCGTTACGCCAGAGATGAAAACGGCATTGGTCGAATCTATCGCTCGACCACGGGTAGCATCCAGGACGAGGTAGCCGTTACCGCGCCAGAAGTCAACATCGACCACATGAAATTCTACGTTGTCGGTACGACGCGCGGCATCGATCAGCTCCCCGACAATCCTGTCCAACCGAAAGTTGTAATCGAGATACGCGGGACCGCGGGCGCCCATGATGAAAAGATACGAACAACATTCTCCATCCAGGCGACGGCCGTCCAGCGCATACTTGATCTATGAAGAACCGCGGATTTACATTGATAGAGACGTTGGTTGCGATAACACTTCTCACGATCGCGATAACGGCGCCCATCACCCTCACAGGCCGCTCGCTTGCGGCAGCATTCTATGCCCGTGACCAGGTAACCGCATTCCACCTCGCGCAGGAAGCGATAGAGACGGTGCGCCACATTCGCGATCGCAATGCGCTCCTAACAGCGCACGGCATTCCGACGAACATAATGAGTGGCATACCATCCAACGGGACGTTCATAATCGACACGCTGACCGATGAGATATGGCGGGAGTCGGAACTCGACTGCGATATTCCGTACCTTAAGGCAACGGAGGATGGTTCGTTCTACGGCCACGGGAATGACCCGTGCGACGAAGAGGAGAGCGGGTGGGCGCCGACGCGCTTCAAGCGCGAAGTCGAAGCACGCTGGGTGCGTCAGCCGGAGGAGTTGAACCTTAAAGTTACGGTGACCTGGACGGTCGGCTCGTTCCAGAACAGAAGCTTCTCGATCTCAACCAATCTGTACCGGTGGGTCAACGATGTCGATGACACTCCTTAAATTATGAACAGACCCTTCAAAAAAGGTTCCCGCGGATTCACACTGCTCCTTGCAGCGCTCATCGCCTCCATCACGCTCGCGCTGGGCACTTCGATATTCACGATCGCACAAAAAGAAGTCGCCCTCGCTTCGATCGGCAAAGACTCGCAGTATGCGTTTTACGCCGCGGACACCGCGGCCGAGTGCGCCTTGTACTGGGATTATAGGTACAAATTTTTCGAACTTGAGCCGGCGGACGATGCGCCTGCGAACCCCACATGTGCAGGCAGGCCGATATGTACGGGAGATGCGGAGGATGACTGCACACGCCGCAGTTCTTACCCGCAGACCATGACGTTCCAGTTCGAGCCAAACGGTTACTGC
>Ga0196963_10002496_pt1 | contig 10992 bp, 4 predicted proteins | sample S1_5metaG_FD_148600 | JGI IMG/M metagenome (GOLD analysis project Ga0196963, IMG submission 148600) | Soil microbial communities from Anza Borrego desert, Southern California, United States - S1_5 | ecosystem: Environmental > Terrestrial > Soil > Desert | place: USA: California | collected... | reverse complement strand
TCGACGCGCGCAACTGCGCCGGCGTGAAGGCGGGCGGCCTGGTCGAGCAGCGCCTGCGCAAGATCAAGGTCTCGTGCCCGGCCGACGCGATCCCCGACGCCGTCGAGGTCGACCTGACCGACGTCGAGCTGATGCAGACCGTGCTGGTCGAGAAGATCAAGCTGCCCAAGGGCGTGACCCTGGTCACGTCGGCGAAGGCGCCGCTGCTGTCGGTGGTCATCCCGCGCGGCATGAAGGCCGACGCCGAAGCCGCCGCGACTCCTGCCGCCGGCGCCGAGGGCGCGGCCGCCGCTGGCGACGCCGCGGCTCCTGCCGCGGGCGCGAAGCCGGGCGACAAGGCCGCCGCCGCCAAGCCGGGCGACAAGGCCGCGGCGAAGCCGGGCGACAAGGCCGCCGACAAGGGCGACAAGAAGAAGTAAGCCACGACGCCATCGCACCTGGATGGATGAGCGACGACCGCGCGGATCTCCGCGCGGTCGTCTGCGTTGGTGGGTCGCGCCATCGCGTGGCTCGAAGCTCGAAGCTCGAAGCTCGAAGCTCGAAGCCCGAAGCTCGAAGCCCGAAGGCCGAAGCTCGAAGCTCAGAAGCTCAGAAGCTCAGAAGCTCAGAAGCTCAGAAGCTCGAAGCGAACGGACCGAGGCCCGGCGGACGGCGCAGAGCCATGGCGCGACCGCATTTGCATCGGCCATCCCGGTCGCCGATGCTGGCCGCCATGAGGTATACTGTGGGCGAGGACCCAGCCATGAGCGGCGAGAAGACGTCGTCGAACATGCTCGCGCGCATCCGCAGCCAGCTGCTCGCCAGCCTCGAGGACTCGGTGGCGTGGTTCCACGCCGAGATGCCCGCCTACTACTTCACGATCACCGATCCGGCCGAGCAGGCGCGCCATCTCGAGATCGTGCACGCGCTGCGTCGCGCGCGCGAGCAGCACCTGACGATGATCGACGATGGCGAGGCGCGGAAGCTGCTGGTCTTCGGGCGGCCGGACAAGCACGGCCTGATCGACGTCGTGCACATGATCGGCGACCGCCCGGTCGAGCGCATGGAGCTGCACACCGCGCGCGATCGCAGCCTGTTCATCTACGCCTTCGCGTACGGCGCCGGCCCGGCGCCGGCCCCGCAGCAGCTCGCCGAGCACCGCAGCGCCATCCTCGCCGCGTGCGCCGCCGACGGCCTCGGGCGCGGACAGGTGATGCGTTATCTCGACGCCGTCGACCCCTCGTACCTGGCGCGCAGCTCGGTCGAGCGCGCGGTGCGCCACATCACCGCCTGGTCGCAGCTGACGCACGACGACGACATCCACGTGCTCGCCGACGACACCGTCGACGCCACCGCCGCGACGCGCGTGCTGATCGCGGTCGGCGGCATCAAGCCGACCGACCTGATGCTCCAGCTCGGCCGCGCGCTGAAGCGCTACGACCTGACGCCGGCGCGCGCGTACCTGGATTCGGTGCCGGCGGTCTCGGGCGAAGGCCGCGCGCTGATCGCCACGGTGTACGTCAGCAACGCCGCCGGCCGGGCGATCGGGAAGCGCGGTTTCGCCGCCATCGCCGCCGATCTCGCGGCGATCCGCCGCCAGTACCGCGACCGCCTGGCCGAGCTCTACCAGACCGGCGCCTATACGCTCGAGGAGCTCGAGCTGCTGCGCGCCGCGCTCGGCTTCGCCGGACAGCTGCTGGCGCCCGAGCATCCGTACCTCGACGTCGGCGACGTCGGCGTCGAGGCGATCCAGGGCGAGCCCGCGTTCTGCAAGGCGCTCTGCGACCTGATCGCGGCGCGCTTCAAGCCCGGCGCGACGCTGACGGCGAAGGCCTGGCAGCGCCGCTACGACAAGCTGGCGAAGCAGGCGCACGGCATCGAGTCGCTGGCGCGCGCGACCGTCCTGGAAGGCATGCTGACGTTCGTCGCGGCGATCCGGCTGACCAACGCCTACCGCGACGCGCGCCTCGGCCTGGCCTTCAAGCTCGACCCGACCGTGCTGCCGGCGACGCGCTTCCCGCATCCGCCGTTCGGGCTGTTCTATTTCGCGGGCCACCACGCCAAGGGCTTCCACGTCCGCTTCCGCGCCTCGGCGCGCGGCGGGCTGCGCCTGGTGCTGCCGCGCAACCCCGGCCAGTACCAGCGCGCGCGCGATCAGCTGCTCAAGGAGGTCTACGACCTCGCCTGGGCGCAGCAGCTCAAGAACAAGGACATCCCCGAGGGCGGCTCGAAGTGCATCGCCCTGGTCGTGCCCGGCGGCGACGCGAGCGCCGCGGTCAAGCAGGTGGTCGACGCGCTGCTCGATCTGATCGTGCCGGCGCAGTTGTGCCCCGAGGTCATCGGCGCGCACGGCGAGGAACGCGGCCAGGACCTGATCTTCCTCGGCCCCGACGAGAACATGACGCCCGAGCGCATCGTCTGGGTCGCCGACCGCGCCAAGGCGCGCGGCCTGCCGCATCCCGAGACGCTGATGAGCTCGAAGCCCGGCGCGGGCATCAACCACAAGGAGTACGGCGTCACCAGCGAGGGCCTGTTCCGCTGGATCGACCTGGTGCTGCCGCTGGCCGGCGTCGCGGCCAGCCAACCGTACACCGTCAAGATCACCGGCGGCCCGGACGGCGACCTCGGCGGCAACCTGCTGCGCATCCTGCACCGCGAGCACGGCAGGCGCTGCAAGGTGGTCGCGATCGGCGATGGCACCGGCTACGCCCACGATCCCAACGGCCTCGACTGGGACGAGCTGCTGCGCCTGGTGCGCGAGAGCGCCGGCATCGCCAGGTTCGATCCCGCCAAGCTCAAGGGCGCCGGCGCGCGCGGCGGCGCCGCGGTCGACAAGCTGGGCGAGCAGATCCGCAACACGCTGCACAACACCGTCGTCGCCGACCTCTTCGTGCCGTGCGGCGGCCGGCCGTACACCATCAACGACCAGAACTGGCGCGACTTCCTCGGCGAGTCCGGCAAGCCGAGCGCGCGGGCGATGGTCGAGGGCGCCAACATCTTCGTCACGCCCGAGGCGCGCAAGCAGCTCGAGCACGCCGGGCTGATGGTGATCAAGGACTCGTCCGCCAACAAGGGCGGCGTGATCTGCTCGAGCTACGAGGTCCTCGCCGGGCTGCTGCTCAGCGACGACGAGTTCATCGCCGTCAAGCCGCGCTACGTCGCCGAGGTCATCCAGGCGATCCGCGATCGCGCCGACGACGAGGGCCGCGCGCTGCTCGCCGCCTGGCGCCGCCGCGGGCGCAGCGTCGCGCTGTCCGAGCTGTCGCAGAAGCTGTCCGAGGAGATCAACCGCGTCTCGGGCCTGATCGAGCCGGTGATCGCCGCCCACCTCGACGACGCCGAGTTCGCGCCGGCCTGGCGCCACTGGCTGGAGGCGCACTGCCCGCCGGTGCTGGTCGAACGCTGGCGCGATCGCATCGAGACCCGCATCCCGCGCGCGCACCGCGTGGCGATCCTCGCCAAGCGCCTGGCCAGCACGATGGTCTACCGCGAAGGCCTCACGTGGTGCCACGGCTACGTGCGCGACGAGCGCACCTGGCAGGTGGTGGCGACCTACGTCTCGGCCGACGCGCAGGTCCGCCAGGTGCTGGGCATGCTCAGCAAGCTCGACTTGCCCAACCGCGAGCAGCTGGCGCGCGTCATCGCCGCCGGCAGCCGCCGCGAGATCGTGCGCGAGCGCCTGGGCCAGGACTACTGACGCGCGCCGATGATCCTGACCTGTCCGAGCTGCGCGGAGACCATCCCCGCCGAGGAGGCCGACGTCTCCACCGGCCTGGTGCGCTGCCTGCCGTGCAACGAGGCCTTCCGCGTCGCCGACCTGCTGGGGCCGAGCGAGGCGATGAACCTGCCGCCCGCGCGCGTCGAGCGGCCATCCGCGGCGCTCAGCGAACTCGCGGTCATCGGCGAGCGGCTGACCCTGCTGCTCCCGCGCGGCAGCAATCGCGGCGCCGGCTTCTTCTTCCTGTTCTTCTCGGCGTTCTGGAACGCGATCACCTGGACGATCGCGCTCGGCGCGCTGCTCGGGGCGGGGATCGCCCCCGGGGAGATGGAGGTCGAGGCGGGTACCGAACCGGTCGCGACGGCGATGGATCTCGCCGGCATCGCGGTCTTCATCTTCCTCATCCCGTTCCTGCTCATCGGCCTGGGCACCGCCGTCGCCGCGCTCTACCTGTTCTTCGGCCGCACCGCGCTGATCGTCGATCGCGAGCAGGTGGTCTTCGTCCGCTCGCTGTTCGGGCGCGAGTGGGTGCGCCGCCGTCCGACCAGCGACTGCGTCGGCGTCGACCAGCGCCTCGCCTACTCGCGCAACGACCAGCCGGTGCACGGCGTGGGCATCGTCTTCGGCGGGAACCGCGCCTTGGTCCTCGGCAGCGGCCTGCCGGAGCGCGAGCGCGAGTGGCTGCGCTCCGAGATCGACCAGCATCTGCGCACGCTCGGCGTGCTGCCCATCGCGCGCTAGGACGGACGGGCCGGGCCGGAGTTCCCGGGCGGGGGCCCGGAATCCGGCTTGCCGTGCTCCGGGACCGTGCAAGGACAGGGGCATGCGCCTCCTCCTCACCGCCCTCGCCGTCCTCGTCGCATGCCCCGTGGCCGCCGCCGAGCACGACTTCGCCGTCGTCACGCTGACCGCAGGCGGCCAGGTCCAGGGGCTGCTGCTGAAGGAGGAGGAGTCGGGCATCGACCTGCGCATGCTGATCGCGGCCAAGAACGGGCGCATGCGCGCGGCCAAGGTGCGCTACGAGACGGCGCGCATTGCCAAGGTCGAGCGCTCCGATCCCATCGCCGAGTATCCGGCGAAGGCCAAGGCCGCGGGCAGCGACGCGGTGGCGTTGGCCGCGCTGGCCGCGTGGTGCCGCGACCGCTTCCTGGATGACGAGGCGCGGACGCACGCTCGGGCCGCCGTCGCCGCGGACCCGGCGAACACCGAGGCGGTGGCGGTGCTCGGCTCGCTCGGGCTGTTCCTGGTCGATGGGGAATGGCTGGACGAGCGCGAACTGCACGCGCGCGGCCTGATCGAGCGCGACGGTGCGATCGTCGCCGCCGACGCGGCCAAGGAGCAGGACCGCACCGCCCGCGCCAAGGCCGCGACCGACGCGGCGAGCAGGTCGGCCAACGACAAGCAGGCCGCGGTGGAGAAGGCCCAGGCCGAGCTCGCCGCGCTCGAGACCGCGACGCGTGAAGCCGTCTCCGGCCGCGACAAGGCGCTCAAGGAGCGTACGGCCGCCGCGCAGGCCGAGACCGCCGCGCAGCGCGACGTCGACGCCGCCGAAGCGCGCATGACCGCGGCGCGCGCCACCAACGACCGCGCCAAGATCGCCGACGCGCAGGCCGGCATCGACGCGGCGCGGACGCTGCTGCGCCGCTCGCGCGAGGTGCGCGAGAAGAGCGACAAGACCCTGGGGGAACGCGATCGCGCGGTGCTCGAATCGGATGAGGAGAAGCTCGAGCGCGCGCGCAAGCGCCTCGAACGCGCGCGCGAGGCGTTGAGCGGGAAGAGCGCCAAGGAGTGATGCGTCGGAGCTGCGAGCTGCGAGCTGCGAGCTGCGAGCTTCGGGCTTCGGGCTTCGGGCTTCGGCGAGTCGAACCTCACTCCCACCGCAGCAGGCGATGGCCGTGCCTGGGCAGGGCAACCGCTGCCCCGCGAGCGACGCCGATGCGTTCACCGCTCCAGACGTCGGTAGCCGGCCCCGTCGGCAGCGCGAGGTCGTCCGGCAGCGTGATGGTCGCCGGCTCGTCGCCCCAGTTCGCCACCAGCAACCACGTCGTCCGCCCGCGCGACGCCAGCCAGATGCGCGGCAGCGGCGTGAACAGGTCGATCGGGCGCGCCGCTTCGCCGCCGCCATGCGCCAGGACCGTCTCGACGATGCGCAGGCCGTCGTCATTCAGCCCGTCGAGCTTGTCGGAGAGCATGACCACGCCGCCGGACATGATCACCACCGCCGCCCACAGCCGAGCCTCGGCGAGGTCGAACGTCGGACCCGAATCGCCCGTGCGCAGCGCGTAGGGCTTCGTCCCGAGCGGCGGAAGCTCGAGTGCGCCCGGCAGCGTGGTGTCGCGTCCGCGGAACACCGCGAAGTCCGGATCGACCAGGAACGGACCGCCGTGCAGGTGGAAATCGAAGATCGCCGAGCGCGCGCAGATCACCAGGTTGGGATGATGAACGCGCATATCGCTCGAGATGCGCGTCGCGTCCATCAACCAGGCGCCCGTGGCGAAATGCGTGCCGCAGCCCAGCCAGAACGACTCGGGCCCGATCGCGGCGCGGATGGTCTCCATGCAGGCGCGATGCGCGCGCACCAGGCCCGCGCCCGGATCGTGGTAGCGGATGCGGCCGCCGTACTTGGCGCGCTCGCCCGGGAATTCGGCGCAGATCGCATCGGTCAGGAAATCGGTCTTGAAGTAGCGGAAGCCCCAGCCGCGCAGCCGGCGGTAGAGCGCGAACAGGTGCTCGCGCACGCCCGGATGGGTCGGATCGAGGAACGCCCGGTCGCCCCACGGCGGGTCGCAACCCTGGCAATGCGTGTAGATCTGCCCGTCGTCGAGGCGCAGCGCGTAGTCGGGGTGCGCCTTCAGCACCTCGCTGTGGCGGTCGGCGAAGAACGGCGCCGTCCAGATGCCCGGCGTCAGCCCGGCGGCGATGATCTTCCGCGCCGATGCTTCGATCGAGCCGAATCGCGCCCCCGGGCGCCAGTCCCCCGTGCGATCCTGCCAGAAGTCGTCGATCACGACGTAGCGCAGGCGCGACCTGATCGCCGGCCGCGCCGCGATCGCCGCGAGCGCGCCGTCGACATCGGTTTCGACGACCTTGTCGGTGAAGAAATCCCAGGTGCTCCAGCCGTGGTGCTGCGCGGCGTCGGCGGCGACGCGCCGGCCGCCGCCGCGTCGCGCCAGATCGGCGAGCGCGACGGTGATCGGCCGGCGCAGATCGATCAGCAGGGGGTCCGAGCGCCAGACCTCGCCCGGCGCGAGGTCGATCCCGACGGTGCTCGTCAGCGTCAGCTCCCGCGCGTCGGCGTCGATGCGGTTGATCCAGCGCGTCGGTCGGACGCAGCCGAGCGTCAGCGCCGCTCCCGATGGCGCGTACGCGCCGCCGGCGTCGAAGGCGATCGAGGCGCAGTCGTCCGCATCCACGGCTCCGCCCAACGGGCGCGTCCCGGGCCGGTCCCAGGCGCTCGACGGCACGACCCACCAGCGCGCGACCGCGACCTCGTCGGCGAGATGCGTCGTCGACCAGGCGGCGACCAGCGGCCGGACCTCGACGACGCGCAGCGCAGCGGAGCCGGCGGTGATCGACACCGTGATGGTGATGAAGGGATCCTCCGCCGTCGCCGTCATCGACCACTCGCTGACGCAGCCGTCGTGGGACCGCCGGGCGGTCGTGACCTGCCGGCCGTCATCGACACGGTCCGACCACTCGGCCCCGTCCAGCAGCGCGAGCCGGCGAGGCCCGTGCATCCCGGTGACATGGGCATCCGCCGAACCGACGCCGAGATGGCCAGGGCCGCTCGCGATCTCCAAAGCACCAGTGTGCAGAGGCGTAGAAAATGACGATTGTCCCGGTTGCATCCCACCGCTGTAGGACCGCCGCTCGGGCGGTCAATGCAGCCCCCGACCCGGAGGCGGAGCCATGCGTGTCGCCGCGCCGGCGCGAGGTCGCCTAACCTCCATCGCCGCAGGGCTTAGCGGGATCGGCGGCGGTCGGCCGGGGCGCCGTCTGTTCGCGACGGCGACTTGGCGGTTTACGACCACGCGCGGCGATCGTCAGGCCATGCGTCGCCGATCCCTCCCGGGCCGGCCATCCCATCGCGAAGGAACGCTCCCATGGCCGATGTCCGGCGCCCGATCTCCCTCCTGGTCCTCGCCCTGGCGACAGCGGCCCACGCCGCGGTGCCCGCCGCGCCGACCGCGCTCGCCGCGGTGGGCATCTCATCGAGCGCGATCCGCCTCGACTGGCGCGACGCGTCCGGCGACGAGGACGGCTTCCGCATCGAGCGCTCGCTCGATGGCCACCGCTGGCAGGAGATCGGCCACGTCGGCAGGGACGGCACCAGCTACGACGACACCGCACTTCCGCCGGCGACGCTGCACCTCTACCGCGTGCGCGCCGTCAACGGCCACGGCGCGTCGCCGGTCGGCGAGTGGAACTACGCCAGCACCCGTGCCCTCGTCTCGACGTCGCCGACGCGCTCGGCCGACCTGGTGGCGAGGGCGGGCGTCGCCGGCGAGGTGCTCCTGCGCTGGAGCGACGTGTTCGACGACGAGTCGGGCTGGGTGATCGAGCGCACGCCCGACGGCAGCGAGTCGTGGAGCGAGGTCGCCTGGGCGGGCGTCGGCCAGACCGAGCACGTCGACCGCGGCCTCGCCTGGGGCGCCGCGTACCGCTACCGGATCCGCGCGGCGAACGGCGGCTGGTCCGCGGGCGCTGGCAGCCAGGTGCAGACCGCGACCGGCGCCGTGACCGCGCCGTACGGTCTCGGCGCGGCCGGCGCGACCACCTCGCGCATCGACCTGTGGTGGGGCGACGGCTCGGACGGCGAGACCGGCTTCGTCATCGAGCGCTCGTGGGATGGCGACTCGTTCCAGCCGATCGCCACCGTCGGCGCCGACGTCACCGCCTGGTCGCACCACGGCGTGTTCGCCGACGTCACCTACGCCTACCGCGTGCGCGCGTTGTCCGCGGGCGGGCCGTCGTCGCCGTCCAACACCGCCGGCGCCGTCGCGCGCGCCTTCAGCGGAGCGATCGCGGCGCCGTCGGGACTGCGCGCCGTGTTCGCCAGCGGGACGACCTCGCTGAGCTGGACCGACGCGAGCGCGGACGAGACCGGCTTCCGCGTCGAGCGCGGCGACATGTCGGGCCTGCACTTCACCGAGGTCGCGGTGCTTCCGGCCGGGTCGACATCGTTCGCGAGCGGCTACGCGAGCCACTGGCGCGTGCAGGCGATCGGCGCCTCGGGCGATTCGCGCTACGCGCACGCCACCGTCGAATTCGCCGGATCGACGCCCTACGAGCCGACCTATCCGGGCGGAGCCGCGCCGATCGGTTCGACCTGGGCGCCCGAGCCCGGCGCCATCGCCGCCAGCGGCCAGCCGGTCTCGGTGGAGACGCGCCAGCATCCGCAGTTCGCCGAGCTCGTGGTCATCGGCAGCGACGCCAACGATGCGATCACCGTCGCGCAGTCGGGCGGCTCGCTGATCGTGTCGGTGGCGGGCCGCGGACCCGTGCCGGTCGCCGGACCGATCGCGTCGATCGTGGTCGACGGCCGCGGCGGCGACGACGCCATCGAGATCGCGGCCGGCGTCACCGCGCTCGCGCGACTCATCGGCGGCGAGGGCGACGACCAGCTGCGCGCGCGCGGCGCCGGCCGCGCGACGCTGGTCGCGATCGGCGCCGGCAACGACTGGCTGTCCGGCAACGGCGCCGACACCGCGTACTGGTGCGACCAGGACGGCATCGACGCCGTGCAGGCGTCGGCGCGCGAGGTCGCCGCGCGGCGCATCCACCGCGTCGCCGCCTTCCACCAGTACTTCAGCGAGGATCCCGGCCATCCCGACCACGTCTCGAAGCAGGTCGGCCTGCGCATCCGCGAACCGCTCGGCTACTTCGGCGGAGCGAGCTACGCCGGCGCCAGCCTATGGGGCGCGATCCCGTCGATGCTCGACGTCAACCAGGGCAGCGTGCAGGACTGCCCGATCACGTCGTACCTGCAGGGCCTGGCGCATCAGGTCCCGGATGCCCTGCGCGACGTCGCCGTCGACCTCGGCGACGGCACCTACGCCCTGCGCCTCGGGCCGCCCGATGCGCCCGGCTACGTGCGCGTCGACGACGACTTCACGCCCGCGCACGCGCGGCCCGGGCGCAGCGGCGCGGTGTGGGCGCTGGTGCTCGAGAAGGTCATCTACGGGCACTTCCAGGCCGATGGCCTGACCGCGATGGAGTCGCTCCTGCACCTGCCGACCAGCGGCGAAGACCAGGCGTTCGAGCAGATCCGCGCGGGGCTCGCCCAGCGCCGGATCCTCGGCTACGGCACGCCCGGTGAGCAGGCGCTCGGCGCCCCGCTGGTCGCCCAGGACCACGCCTACACCATCGTCGGCGCCTACCGTGACGGCGCCGGGCGCGCCCGCTTCATCCTGCGCAACCCGTACGGGATCATGAAGGATCTGCGCGGTCGCCCCGACAACGAGCTCGGACTGGTGACGCTGAGCTGGGACCAGCTGCGCACGAACGGGCGCCAGGTGACCTTCCAGCGCTTCCTCGGCGCCGAGGATCCGACGCCCAACCAGGAGCCGGTGGCGCGCATCATCGCCGACCCCACCGTCGGCGCCGCGCCGCTCGCGGTGTCGTTCGGCGGCGGCTCGTCGTCGGACGCCGATGGCGCGATCGTCGCCTACGCCTGGGAATTCGGCGACGGAGCCACCGCCGCTGGCCGCGGCGTCACGCACGCCTACGGCGCCGGCGACTGGACCGCGACATTGACCGTCACCGACGACGATGGCGCCAGCCACGCGACCGCGATCGCGATCAGCGCCTGGTCGACGCCCGGCGACCAGGCGCCGACGGCGCGCCTGTCGGCCAGCACGACCAGCGGCGTCGCGCCGCTCGCCGTGTCGTTCGACGGCACCGCCTCGAGCGATGCCGACGGGTGGATCGCATGGCACCACTGGGACTTCGGCGATGGCGGCTCGGCCAGCGGCGCCTACGCGTCGCACGCCTATGCATCGCCGGGCACGTACGTCGCCACGTTGACCGTGTGGGACGACGACGGCGCCAGCGCCAGCGCCGCGACCACGATCACCGTCACGCCGGGCGGTCAGGTCGGCGACGGCACCGGCCTGAGCGGCGCGTACTTCCACGATGCCGCCCTGTCCGAGCCGGCGCTGACGCGCAGCGACGCGCGCGTCGACTTCGACTGGGGCGGCGGATCGCCCGACGGCTCGATCGACGGCGACACGTTCTCGGCGCGCTGGACCGGCCGCATCCAGGCCATGACCGGCGAGACCCACACCATCTCGGTG
>Ga0196963_10002495_pt1 | contig 10992 bp, 9 predicted proteins | sample S1_5metaG_FD_148600 | JGI IMG/M metagenome (GOLD analysis project Ga0196963, IMG submission 148600) | Soil microbial communities from Anza Borrego desert, Southern California, United States - S1_5 | ecosystem: Environmental > Terrestrial > Soil > Desert | place: USA: California | collected... | reverse complement strand
AGAATTTTGCCTCTCAAGTCGTAACTATAAGGACTCGTCATCTGCTTCGATTTCCTGGTTTTCTCTTTCCACAATTATGTCCTAAGCTTTGCTTCCATTGCTATAACTGTCTCTCAATTAGAGCAGCTATACCGCCAAGAACTGGCAATCTGCTATATATGAGGGCTTTGGCAGGATTTTGCCACCCCTAAATTAGCTATGCAACTATGGCTCGATCCGCTGTTGCTCAGACTGGCGATATTTAGCTATAAGTTTGGCTTGTCGTAAAGGTGGAGCCATGATCATCGCGGCCCAAGGTAGAGTTGTTCCTGTGAGTGCCAATATGATTAATGGATTCAGCACTCCTACCTGAAATCCCATTCCTAAGGTAATCCCTAGTGCTGTTGTCAGAAAGGAGATCCCAAGAGCGTATTTGAGGCTAAATCCTCTTTGCCTATGAGTTTTAACTACAATTCCAGCTAGCAATAACCAGACAAATCCAGCGCCAACGCCAACCCAAGCGCCAAGCGCGCCCCAAACTATGAATGTAGCAACAGCCCCAAGTAAAGAGTTACTTCTAGCCGCTACTGCCAGTAAAGCCCCAGCACTTCCCGCAAGTACAGCACCAGCTAGCAGAACAACCCAAACCCCAGCCCCAACTGCCACAGTTCCAGCACCTACCATAAACCAAGCAGATAGTAATAGCAAACAGAGGGAACCATAGGGTAGCTTTTTAGTTTTAATCGGAATTGAAGCAGTTTGAACTTGAATGTCTAAACGGTAAGTTTCTGGCGATGAATTAGTATGCAGTAAGACCTCGCGGTTGTAATGTCTATCTGCCATTAGCGATCTTGTGTCTACAATAATCTTGCATTCAGCCCGATTATTAGCAAACTTCGCGGGATTAAATGAAATCCAACTATGAGAAATTGGGGTATGCGGTGCATCGCTCAGATGAGGAGCAACTTCCCAAGTACCTTCTAACAAAGTTTCAGGAATAGAGTTAGTAATAGTGACAGCCTGAGTTAATGTTTCGTTTAGCTGCGTTGCCGTGAACTCAAGACTCGATTGGCTGAACTTAGCTTCGGGTAAACGGATAACATAAATTGGTCTCAGGGCTTCTAGAGCAGTAACCGCGTCGGGATAGCGAGCTTTTAGTTGGGGTTCTACCATTTTTTGCAGCCACTCAAGAAAGCGCAGGCTGAGCTTGGGCACTAGATGGTGGAAATGAATGCGGTAAGATTCATCCATTAAGTCGCCAATTGCCGTTGATTTAGTACCAGTCAGCAAGCAGATCAATGTAGCCCCTAATCCATAAAGGTCGGAGGCTTCTGTCAGCTGGCGATTGAATAGCTGTTCCGGAGCCATAAAACCTAAAGTCCCCTTAACCATGCTACTCATAGCAACTTCCCCTTCACCAATCCGAGCGAATCCAAAATCAACCAGATAGACATTGATTTGCTCGTCAACCAAAATATTTTCTGGCTTAATATCGCGGTGAATAATGGGGGGAATTCGGTTTTGTAGGTAAACTAAAATTTCTAATATGGACGTAGCAATTTGCTTGATTTGATCGGGGTCAAAACTGCGTGGCACGGCTAAAGACGGTGCATTTTTATATGACTGTACTAGACAGAAACTATCTGGGGTTTCAAAACTACCTATGTAATGTGGAATACCAGGATGATTTAACTCTTGCAGCACTTCCATCTCTGTGAGGTAAGCATCATAAGCAGACCAATTGGAAATGGATTTGGCAAACTGAAACTGTTTGATGACAACTAATTGAGAAGTTTTGCTGTCTGTTGCCAAGTAGGTGACTCGACCACCGGCAATATTTTTACCCAGTTCGCTTTCTAGTTGATAACCGTACTCGGAAAAGTCAGGAAAATTATTCATACTTTTGAGGGTAACGTTACAGAAATACCACTCGCAGCAATTTCCACTGTTGTTCTCTCGGCATTTGCGCTAACCTCCAAAAAAGGCGATCGCCTTCAAACCTTTGTAAGGTAAAAGCTTCAGGCGCAAATTTAGCAACCTTAAGAAAAACACCTCCTGGTTAGCGCCAAATTCTACTTTTTTACCTTAAGCTACTCGACCATAACGGGCAGTAACCGAATGATCCGGATTATCTTGATTGCATAGCCACGCCCACATCTGATCACCTAAAGAAAAGTGCCACCACTCATTCAGATGACGGCGAAACCCACAGGCATTCATCACATCTGCCAAAAGTTGCCGATGAGCATGATACTGCTGTTTAACTGGATCAGGACTTTCAGCAAAATAATTGGGGTGCGACACAGGCGAAATTTCATCAATCGCAGAACCCATATTAATGACTCTTCCGGCTGCATCTACTAAAGTAACATCCACCGCCGCCCCTGTACTATGAGGGGGTGGAGTAGCCGGGTTAAGGCTGGGAGGTGCCCAAAATTGATACACTTGCTCCCATATAGCTTGACCTTGAGCGTCTGATAATTCTCTTACGCTTAACCCTTGAGCCAGAACCAATTCAGTAAACGTGTAGTCCACCATAAATTGCTGGACTTCTACGGGGCGATAAGCATCAAAAATCTGGATTCGCCAACCTGAAAACCGCTGCTGTAACTGATCTTGTGCCTCAAGGAGACAAGTCAGAACACCTTGACGCAGATAATAAGGCGATCGCTCTCCATAAGGTGCCCCTAGTTTTTCATAAGCATGAGGCGACGCCACCGCAAACCGTTCCCAAGGAATCGGTACCAAGGGTTCACCACATTCTAGAATGGCTATCTGCTGATAAGGCTTCATAAGCGATCGCGCTGAGAATTATATTTTTACTTCTTTTGCCAATGTGCAACTAACGGATTAGAGTTGCCTAACCGCTGATCAAGTAACTCGGAGACTCCCGGCTGATCCCGCACGAAAGCATCAATAAATAAACCAATCGTCTCACTCATCAGAGAACGAATCGCCTGGTCTGGCTGTGTAGTTGGCAGATCAAGAAACGAGCTAGCAGTTGTAGAATCTGGGGGATAGACAATGGAAAAGTGATTCGCTCCCTCTATTAGAACTAGATAAGTATCATCACGTCCTCCCGCGATCGCCTCATTAAAAGTACGCGCGATCGCCCTTGTAGGACTCCCTGTTTTCACACCATAGCGATCGCTACTAGCAGCAATCACCCCATCACAAGTACCACCTAAAAGTAGCATCGGTAGCGATGAAGGCACTGGTAGTATCGTGTCAGCAGCAAATCCCATAATCACTGGAGCCGCTGTATGAGCGCCATAGCCAAAAGCTGCCGCCACTTGGGGATAAAAACGGGTATCAGCATTTTCTAGAGCCACTCTCCCCCCAATAGAGTGACCGCCTAAAATAACCCGTTGCAAATCGAGTAGCCCCGCCAAAATTCCCTGAGACTGCAACTGCTCAAGTTCTCCTAGCAACGTGTTCAACGCCGAAGCAGTGGAACCCGTTCCGTAGGTATCAGCTTTAAGCATTGCCAAGTCCACACCCGGCGTCAAACCAATCACCCCTGGCAAATTTTCTGCCACCCAATTAAACGTCACGACCACTAAACCGCGTTCAGCCAGTTCAATCGCCAACCATTGGTACATCTCCAAACCACAATTAGCTCCTCCCAAGAAAATAACCACAGGAAACGGAGCCTGTTTTGGGTCAGCAGGCACAATCCCTAAATTACGTTCCTGCTCACTTTCCGAAAAAAGCGCTGGATAGAAAACTTTTAAATGAATCGTATCGTAAGGAGGCTTAGCCGTCTCAACCTTAGCCGCTCTCCAAAAAGCACGAACTGTCATTGAATTTTGGGTTTTGAATGGTTTCCACAAAGAGAACTTAGCACTTTGAGCAACTCAAATATTGGGCTTCCTGTATCAGTAGTAATACCGCAGATAAGAGGGAAATTGGACAATTTTTGTGCCATACACCCCTGCAAAGATAAAAACACCTCTTTTGTAACCCCTGAACCCTATTCCTTGTGACTAATTACCGGATTCTCAGTATCTTCCGCCGCAGGCACCGGATCATAACCACCTGGATGGAAAGGATGACAACGCAAGATACGCTGAATGGCTAACCAACTACCTCGCCAAGGGCCAAATCTTTCCACCGCTTGCATAGCGTAGCTAGAACAAGTTGGTTGAAACCGACAAACTGGCGGAAATAGAGGAGAGAGCAAAGTTCGGTAGCCTCGGATTAACCAAATCAATAAAATTTTCATCTTGCTAATCAGATCTAATAGAGTGATAGAGAGTAGATTACTTTCCTTCTGGATCAAGTCTTTGCTTAACTCTGTGCCCTGGTTTGCATCCCTCCCCCCCTTATGGCTTCATATTGCCTTCGTTGGCGTGTGGCTGGGTATCATCGTGCTATCCGCAGAAGGTTTGCATCGCTACACCTCTACAGACTCCGAAAAGGTGCGGAAAGTCGTTCATATCGGGGTCGGTAATGTTATTTTGCTGGCTTGGTGGTTAAATATACCAGCGTGGATAGGCATTACGGCTTCAGTCTTAGCGAGCGCCATTGCGCTTTTATCCTATCAATTCCCCATCTTGCCAGGTATTAATAGTGTGGGCCGCCAAAGCTTAGGAACGTTTTTCTATGCCGTCAGCATTGGTGTCTTAATTGCTTGGTTTTGGCCTTTACATCAACCTCAGTATGCAGCAATCGGCATTTTAGTCATGACTTGGGGGGATGGACTGGCTGCCTTAATTGGTCAAAAATTTGGTCAACATCCCTACATAATCTGGGGAATGAAGAAAAGTTGGGAAGGCTCTTTGGCAATGGCTTGTGTAAGTTATCTCGTCTGTAGCCTGATTTTATTAAGTGTTCAGGGTAATATTTGGCAGACTTGGACAATACCATTAGCGGTGGCTTTAGTTGCTACTTTGTTAGAAGCTTTTTCTAAGCTAGGCGTTGATAATCTTACGGTTCCCCTCGGTAGTGCTGCACTGTGTTTTTTCTTAAGCCAACTTCTGCTTTCCTAAGAAGAAGTTTTAAAAGGTAGAGACTGTATTTTTAGGTACTTTACGATCCCCCTAGCCCCCTTGAAAAAGGAGGGAAATAGACTCAAAGTCCCCTTTTTAAGGGGGATTTAGGGGGATATCATAGGTGTTGTTACCAACAGTAGGACTTTTAAATTAAAATCGGTGGAGAAAGCGCTTCTATCTCCACCGATTTCTCGATAATGGCTGATTCAAGACTGTAAAAAGAATGAGTAAATAGTTAGCTAAGTTATTTATCCAAGCGCATTGACGCTTCTCGTAGGCTGTCTTACTCAATTACCAATCTGAGCCTTTTGCTGAATTAAACGGTTCACCATCAAAGGGCTGTACGCCAATAACGGGGTAGGAATCATCTGTAGGACTAAAAATTCGCGCGGCTGCTTCTGAAATATACTCAGTAATGGCGGCTATCAGTTTTGAAATACCCATAGAACTGTTCTCCTGCCTTTTTAAGTAAGGATTTTAGTAGAGACATGATTTAGTTATGTCCCTCTGCTTTCATTATGATTAATCCTCTATAATTTGAGGTTTTTTGCAATACTTTTTTGTGGATGTTTGCAATACTTTGCTTAATTAGAGAGAAAGCTTTGTTATTCTCTTAATATTTGTACATGCTTACAGATAAGAAGCAACTTTTAATAAAGGCTATTTACTAAATTTAGTCAGGACTTCCGCAGTTAAAAAAGGTTAAAAGCTAGAGAATTGCTATAGAGCAAAGATTTTACTGACTCGCTCATGCGATCGCTCGATCACTAAGATTGTCGAAGCGCCAATCCCTAGCTCCTAAAACCTAATATTTCCGTCAAAAGGCGTAAGTCCTATTAGTTACTCTGTCGATTTAACCCAATAATTTTCTTAGTAAAAACTATTATTTTTTGTAAAGAAAAAGTAAAAGCTCAGTTAGAGCCATGAATTTACGGTTTTAGTGGCTCAATTTTATAAAAATGGCTTGTCATTTTTGGTAAAAGTCACTATAACTAGAGAAACCCCTCTTGTGAGGCAACTGGGCGATGAGAGTTGACTCTCCCCATCTTTACCAACAGGCAGATCCTTTAGACCGAGAACTTAACCTTGGTTCTGAAGATTACAGCCTATTAACCGACCTTTACCAGCTGACGATGGCAGCTTGTTACACCGGGGAAGGGTTGGAGCAAAGACCAGCCAGTTTTGAGCTATTTATGCGTCGGTTACCGAAAGGCTTCGGTTACGTGATTGCGATGGGTTTAGCTCAGGCGTTAGAGTACTTGGAGAAATTCCACTTTACTCCAGCTCAGATAGACGCTTTACAGTCTACGGGTATTTTTGCCAATGCACCGCAGAAATTTTGGTCACTGCTGGCAGAAGCCCGTTTTACAGGCGATGTTTGGGCAGTTCCAGAAGGCACAGCTATTTTTGCAAATCAACCCCTATTACGGATAGAAGCCCCTTTATGGCAAGCACAGATTGTTGAAACTTACCTCTTAAATACCATCAACTATCAAAGCTTGGTGGCAACCCGCGCCGCTCGCATCCGAGATGTTGCGGGGTCACAAGCAATGTTGTTGGAATTTGGCACAAGGCGGGCATTTAGTCCTCAAGCTTCCTTGTGGGCGGCTCGTGCTGCTTTAGCTGCGGGTTTGGATGCCACCTCTAATGTGCTGGCAGCACTCAAGCTGGGTTGTAAGCCTAGTGGTACGATGGCTCATGCCTTAGTGATGGCGCTAGCAGCTATGGAAGGCAGTGAGGAGCAAGCATTTGCCGCCTTTCATCGATATTTTCCAGGTGCGCCGTTATTGATAGATACTTACGATGCCGTAGCAGCCGCTCAACGTTTGGCACACCGGGTACAAGCTGGAGAACTGCAAGTTAGTGGTGTCCGTCTGGATTCGGGAGATTTGGTTACGTTATCTCAAACTGTGCATCAACTGTTACCGGAGATTCCCATCTTTGCCAGCGGTGACTTGGATGAGTGGGAAATTGCCAAATTAAAAGCGGCGGGTGCATGTATTAATGGCTATGGACTAGGAACGCGACTGGTTACAGGAACGCCGATCAATGGGGTTTATAAACTGGTTGAGATTGACGGAATTCCTGTGATGAAGCAATCTAGCGGCAAGCAAACCTATCCAGGGCGTAAGCAAATCTTTCGCCGCTTTGGTGGAGGTCAGATGCAAGGCGATCGCTTGGGACTCTTAACCGAAAGTGCGATCGCAGAACAACCCTTATTGCAGGTTGTCTTCAAGCAAGGTGAGCGCATACAGCCACCAGAAACTCTAGCCGACATTCGAGAACGTACCGCTGCTTCTGTTGCTAGTCTTCCCTCCCAAACTCGTCAGCTAGACAATCCTATTCCCCCACCGATGGAACTTTCCCTAGCTTTGCAGACGCTAACTCAGCAGACGCAGGGTAGAGGAGTTGAAGAAGTTAGGGGTTAAGTCAAAGCGCTAACACGCACAACCACTCCACTTCCGCGCTCATAGTTCGGCAAGGCTGACTCGAACCCTTGTCCCCTTGTCCCCTTGTCCCCTGATCCTTGACCCCTATTTTCTGGCTAGAATCTATGCTCAACATCGCTTTATTTGGAACCAGTGCTGATCCACCGACTGCGGGTCATCAAGCAATTATCCGCTGGCTATCCCAACACTATGACTGGGTGGCAGTCTGGGCATCGAATAATCCGTTTAAATCTCACCAAACCCCCTTGGAACATCGGGTGGCGATGCTAAGGTTGCTGATTGATGATATTGAGCCGTATCGGAATAATATTGGTCTCTATCCTGAACTTAGCAGTCCTAGAACTTTGGAAACTGTAGAGAAAGCGCGATCGCGTTGGCCTGAAGCTGTATTAACTTTGGTGATTGGTTCTGACTTGGTGACGCAGTTGCCTCGGTGGTATCGAGTTGAAGATTTATTACGACAAGTGCAACTGTTAGTAGTCCCCCGTCCAGGATCTCCTTTAGAGGATACGGGTGTAGAGATATTAAGAGACATGGGGGCTAAAGTAGCGATCGCCTATCTTGAGCCTCCAGAGGTTTCCTCCACAGCGTATCGTGAGAAGGGAGACACAAAAGCTTTGACGCCTCCCGTTAAGGACTATATCCATCGAGAACAGTTGTACGCATGGCAGGACGCAGTCCAAAAAAGATAGCGGATAAGAGTGGGTCTGAAACCCACTCTGACAAATCAGCCTTAGCTGACTTTAAAGTTGGCGTTGATAATGTCATTTTTTCAGTAGATAGCCACCAAAACCGACTGTTAGTTCTATTAGTTAAGCGCCAAGATGAACCCTTTTTAGATCATTGGTGTTTACCAGGAACGCTGGTTCGCCAAGGAGAATCCTTAGAGGATGCCGCCTATCGCATTTTGGCGGAGAAAATTCGGGTCAAAAACCTGTATTTAGAACAGTTGTATACCTTTGGTGGGCCAGGTCGTGATCCACGTGAATCTCTCGATAGCTATGGGGTACGTTACCTAGCGGTTAGCTACTTCGCCTTGGTGCGCTTTGCTGAAGCTGAATTAATGGGAATGGGAGTCGGCGGAATTGCTTGGTATCCCATTGAACAGGTACCCCAATTAGCCTTCGACCACAACCAAATTTTGCAGTATGGCTATGGGCGTTTACGCAACAAGTTAGAGTACAGTCCGATCGCCTTTGACGTTTTACCAGAAGTCTTTACCTTAAGCGACCTGTATCAACTCTATACGACCGTTCTAGGGGAAAACTTTTCTGACTATTCCAACTTTCGTACCCGACTATTGAAGTTAGGCTTTTTATATGATACCGGGCTAAAAGTCTCACGCGGAGCGGGTCGTCCTGCTAGTTTGTATCGATTTGATGCTGAAGCATTTGCCCCTTTGAAAGATAAGCCTTTAGTATTTATTTAGGGTTTCACCGCAATTAGGTCAAAGCTAATGAGTGAGCGTAAAGGACTAAAGTCACTTGTACATGTTTGGAAAATTGTTGCGGTTTATTACTTAGTATTTTTCCTAACAGTTTTTATCGCTTATTTGTGGTTAGGGTGGCAAGCGGCGGTTCTCGTTGCAGCGGTTGAAATGTTTTTTCACATCAGTTGGTGGATTGAGTTAAAATCTAAAATTTTACAAGGTCTGCCAGAGGAATTTCGCTGTTTACCCACTCACATTGAAGAGTTTTCTGAATTAGATTTGAACTCATTATTTGCTTATACTGAGGAATTAGAAGCTTTGGGATTTGCTAAGGTTGTTGATTACAAACTAGAAGTCGGCGGGGGGCTGGCTAGAGTCTTTGCTCATCCGCAATACTTCTGCTTTGCAGAGGTGTTTCAGTTGTTTCCCGTTGGTCAAGATCCAACCCCTGTATTCTGCACAGTTCATAGTGCCTTAGAAAAGGATTGGACGATTTCTACCACGATAGTAGAGCCAGATGGTATTAAACATATGTGGCGAAGTCCAAAAACATTGTGGACTTACCATCCTCAAGCTACCCCTGCGGAATTATTAGAAATTCATCTCAAACGTCGCCAAGAAATGGTTGAGACTTTACAAGTAAAAAATTTAACAGATTTATCTTGGGAGTTTTATTTTAGTCAACAACAAAAAGGTTCTATTCAGCGTCGGGAAACTTTCCAAAAGAAAAATATTGTGACTGCCTTAATAGAAGCAACTTTATTTGAACTACATCCGAAATCAGAATGGATGGGAGAGTATCCTAAAATAGCTGCTAGAAGAAAACAACCAACCTAATTCTGTACAAAATAGTTTGTTTAATTGACTCAGATAATTTGAATATTTTGATTGATTTTTAAATAAATTGATGGTTCAGATGAGGTTTATTAGGGAGACCTAACTATGAAACTAGCGATCGCGCAACTTAACCCGACCATTGGTGATCTCATCGGTAATGCCCAGCAGATTTTAGCAGCGGCACAGGCAGCAGCAACTCAGGGAGTCCGTCTATTACTCACGCCAGAACTATCTCTGTGCGGTTATCCACCACGGGATTTACTGCTAAACCCTAGTTTTGTGGCATCGATGATGACCACTTTGGAACAGTTAGCACGGGATTTGCCGCCACAAGTCGCTGTCTTAGTCGGAACGGTTGATCCCAATCCGCAAGCCCAGATGACTGGGGGAAAAGCTTTATTTAATAGCATTGCGTTACTCGAACAAGGTCAGGTGCAACAAATCTTTCATAAGCGACTGTTGCCTACCTACGATGTCTTCGATGAAAATCGCTACTTTGAACCGGGTTTGCAAACCAATTCCTTTACCTTAAACCTTGATACTTCAACCTCTCTTCGGGTTGGGGTGACGATTTGCGAAGACTTATGGAACGATGAGGAATTTTGGGGAAAGCGGAGTTATGCCGTGAATCCGATCGCGGATTTAGCCCAAGTCAATGTTGACTTTATCGTTAACCTTTCTGCCTCTCCTTACAGTGTGGGGAAACAACGCCTACGCGAAGCCATGCTGCGACATAGTAGTGTGCGCTATCAGCAACCGATTGTCTATACCAATCAAGTGGGCGGTAATGATGACTTAATTTTTGATGGCAGCAGTTTTGCTTTAAATCGTCGGGGTGAAGTTGTTTGTCGCGCCCATGCTTTTCAAACGGATTTGGTGGTGTTGGAATTTAACCCAGAGATGCGGGATCTCGTGTCATTGCAACCTGTCACGTTCTCCTTGTTACCCACCAGTGAAGATGAAGAAATCTGGGGTGCCTTGGTGTTAGGCGTGGGAGACTATGCCCGGAAATGTGGATTTTCTAAGGTGGTGCTGGGTTTAAGCGGGGGGGTGGATTCGGCGCTCGTTGCCGCGATCGCGGCTACTGCTTTAGGGGCGGAAAACGTCCTGGGTGTCTTGATGCCGTCACCTTACAGTTCGGATCATTCGGTGAAAGATGCATTGCAACTAGCGGAAAACTTGGGGATTGCAACTCATACGCTTCCCATTGGTCAGCTAATGCAAGCTTACGACCAAACATTAGAATCCTTGTTTGCTGGAACTTCCTTTGGGCTGGCGGAAGAGAATATTCAATCCCGGATTC
>Ga0196963_10002493_pt1 | contig 10996 bp, 7 predicted proteins | sample S1_5metaG_FD_148600 | JGI IMG/M metagenome (GOLD analysis project Ga0196963, IMG submission 148600) | Soil microbial communities from Anza Borrego desert, Southern California, United States - S1_5 | ecosystem: Environmental > Terrestrial > Soil > Desert | place: USA: California | collected... | reverse complement strand
GGTCTCGGTGATGCGCAGCGCGACGTTGCCCTCGGCCTCGCGCATCAGGCGGTCGCGGATCATGCGGCTGGTGACCTTGTCGCCCTCGCGGCCCGCCAGCGGGCTGTCGTTGACGCCGAAGGTCATCGCCAGGGTCGGCGGGTCGATCGGCTGGGCCGGCAGCGCGTCCGTCACCTGCGGCTCGCAGATGGTGTCGGCGACGGTGGCCTTGGTCAGGCCCGCGATGGCGACGATGTCGCCGGCCTGCGCCTCGTCCACGCCCACGCGCTCCAGGCCGCGGAAGGCCAGCACCTTGGAGACGCGGCCCTGCTCGATCAGCTTGCCGTCGCGGGTCATGGCCTTGATCGCCATGTTGGGCTTCACGACGCCGGTCTGGATGCGGCCGGTGAGCAGGCGGCCCAGGTAGGGGTTCGCCTCCAGCGTGGTCGCCAGCATGGTGAAGGGCGCCTCGACCACGACCTTCGGCGCTGGGACGTGGCGCAGGATCAGCTGGAACACCGGCTCCATGTTCTCGCGCGGGGCCTCAAGGCTCTCCGCCGCCCAGCCCTGCTTGGCCGAGGCGAACAGGGTGGGGAAGTCCAGCTGCTGGTCGTTGGCGTCCAGCGCCGCGAACAGGTCGAAGATCTCGTCGTGCACCTCGTGGGCGCGGGCGTCGGGACGGTCCACCTTGTTGATCAGGACGATCGGGCGCAGGCCCAGCTTCAGGGCCTTGGACAGCACGAACTTGGTCTGCGGCAGCGGGCCCTCGGCCGCGTCCACCAGCAGCAGCACGCCGTCCACCATGTTCAGGATGCGCTCCACCTCGCCGCCGAAGTCGGCGTGGCCGGGCGTGTCCACGATGTTGATGCGCGTGTCGTTCCAGACGACGCTGGTGCACTTGGCGAGGATGGTGATGCCGCGCTCGCGCTCCAGGTCGTTGCTGTCCATGGCGCGCTCGGCCACCTGCTGGTTCTCGCGGAACGAGCCGCTTTGGCGCAGCAGCACGTCCACCAGCGTGGTCTTGCCGTGGTCGACGTGGGCGATGATGGCGATGTTCCGCAGTTCCATGAAGCCTGTCCCGATCCTGGTGGGCGGCGACTCGAACGGAGGAGGCACGGCCCGGAAAAAGAAAAATACCCGGCTCGCGGCCGGGTATTGCTGCACGGCAATATAGCGATTCGCGGGCCCTTCTGGAAGGCCGCGCCCCCTCCGTCCCGCGCAGGAGGGGGTTACCCGGGCCGCAGGCCGCGCTATAAGCCGGCGTTAGGGGAACGTCGGGGCCCCCCCGGGGTTTCTCCGCCAGGGAGGACGGCGCCAGGGCCCATCGGGGGGTGGACCCTGCGGCGGCGGCCCGCCCGCACCGACCTGCCCGCACCGACCCGCCACCAGCGCGATGCCGATGACGCCAGCCCCCCTTACCCCCGGTACCCGGCAAGCCCCGGCCCGCCACGTCGCGGCGCTGCTGCTGGCCGGCACGGCGCTCGCCGCCGGCCTGCCGGCCCTGGCCCAGGAGGCGCCGCCGCCTCCGGCCGAGACCCAGAAGGAGGGTGAGCCGGGCGGCATCCCCTACACGGTCGACATCGACGGGGTCGAGGAATACTGGCTGCGCGAGCTGCTGGGCGGCGTCTCCTCCCTGATGAACCTGCGCGAGGAGCCGCCCCCCTCCCCCATCGGCCTGCGCAGCCGCGCCCGCGCCGACCAGGAGCGGCTGGCGGCGGCGCTGCGCTCGGAGGGCTTCCACGACCACACCCTCGACATCGAGGTGGACGTGGAGTCCCGCCCGGCGAAGGCCCGCATCGCCGTCGTGCCGGGCACCCGCTACACGCTGGAGGAGGTCAGGGTGGAGACGCCGGAGGGCGCCCCCATGCCGGGCGGCCCGATCGAGGCGGCGCGGCTCCAGCTGGAGATCGGCGACCCCGCCCGCGGGCCGGAGATCCTGGACGCCCAGGACGAGGTCGGCTCCGCCATGGCGGAGCGGGGCTACGCCTACGCCCGGGTGGTGGACCGGAGGCTGGTGGTGGACACCGCCACCAAGAAGATGCACGTGACCTTCGTCACCGACCCCGGGCCCGAGACGCGGCTGGGCGAGATCCGGTTCGAGGGGCTGGACCGGGTCAAGGCCAAGGCCGCCGCCCGCCGCGCCGAATGGAAGCCGGGCGACCTCTACAAGCCCGACCTCGTCACCGAGACGCGCGACAATCTGGCGGAGTTGGACGTCTTCAACAGCATCCGGCTCGGCCTGCCGGAGACGCCGCCGGCGCAGTCCGGCACGGTGACCGTCCCCGTCATCGCCCGGGTGGCGGAGCGGGAGCGGCGCTTCGTCGGCTTCGGGGTGAACTACTCCACCTTCGACGGGTTCGGCGCCAACGCCTACTGGGGCCACCGCAACTTCATGGGCGGGGCGGAGCGGCTGCGGGTGGCGGCGGAGATATCGGGCGTCGGGCGCGACGGCTACGGCGACCCCGGCGAGTTCGACTACCGGCTGACCGGCGAGTACCGCGAGCCCGACTTCCTGGCCCGCAGCCAGTCGCTGATCCTGACGGCCCTGCTGGTCTCGGAAAGCCCCGAGGCCTTCTCCCGCGAGGCGGCGATCCTGACCGGCATCGTCGAGCGCGAGCTGGCGGAGGGCCTGACGGTCTCCGGCGGCATCACCTTCGAGCAGTCGCGGGTGACCGAGAACCTGCAGACCACCCAGAACACGCTGCTGGGCTTCCCCGGCACCATCAACTGGGACAACAGCGACGATTTGCTGAACCCGACCTCCGGCTTCCGGCTGAGCGCCGCGGTCACGCCCTACACGGCGCTGCTGGGCGACAGCTCCAGCTTCGTGCTGGGCCGGGTGGGGGGCAGCGCCTACTATCCCTTCGACGAGGACGGGCGCTACGTCGCCGCGGCGCGGCTGGCGGTCGGCTCGGCCGTCGGGGGCAAGACGCTGAACGTGCCGGCGGACAAGCGCTTCTATGCCGGCGGCGGCGGCTCCGTGCGCGGCTACGGCTACCAGGAGGTGGGCCCGCGCGATCCCGAGGGCGACCCGCTGGGCGGCCGCTCCCTGTTCGAGGTCAGCGCCGAGATGCGCATCCGCGTGACCGAGAACATCGGCATCGTGCCGTTCCTGGACGGCGGCAACGTCTACACGTCCGAATATCCCGACTTCTCGGAGAACCTTCGCTGGGGCGCCGGGTTGGGTGTCCGGTACATCACGCCGCTGGGCCCGCTGCGCGCCGACGTGGGATTCCCGCTGAACAAGCGGCGGGGCGACAGCTCCTGGCAGCTCTACATCAGCATCGGCCAGGCGTTCTGAGGAGGGATGGGCGGCATGGCTGTGGACGACCGGACCCCCCAGGCGGACGGACCTCGTGCCGGCGGCGGTGCCCGGCGCGCGCTGAAATGGACGCTGGGCATCGTCGGCGGGCTGCTGCTGCTGATCGTGGTGGCGGTGGCGGGCGTGCTGGTCTGGCTGCGCACGGACGCCGGCCGCGACTTCGTGGTGGCGCAGGCCGAGGCCGCGTCGCCGGGCCTGGACATCCAGGGCCTGTCCGGCCTGCCCTTCCATCCCCGCGTCGACCGCCTCACCATGGCCGACCGCGAGGGCGTGTGGCTCACCGTGGAGGGCATCGACCTCAACCTGCGCGCCCGCGACCTGCTGGCCCGCACCGTCTCCTTCGAGCGCGTCGCCGCCGCCCGGGTGGCGGTGGAGCGGGCGCCCGTCGCGGAGGAGGACCCGCCGCCGGAGGAGGAGACCGGCCCCGCCAGCCTGCCCGTCGGGGTCGAGATCGACCGGCTGGAGGTGCCGCGCATCGAGCTGGGTGCCGCACTGCTGGGCGGCGCCCCGGCGGTGCTGGCGGCGGAGGGCTCCGCCGTGCTGCCGGCGGGCGAGCTGGGCGGGACCGCCCGGCTGGCGGTCGCCCGCATCGACGAGCATCCGGGCCGCGCCGACCTCGACGCCACCTTCGTCCCGCACCGCCGCCTGGACCTGGACCTGCGCGTGGCGGAACCGGCGAACGGCGTCGTCGCCGGGCTGCTGGGCATCGAGGGGCGGCCGCCCGTCACGGTCACGCTGGCCGGGACCGGGCCGCTGGAGGACTGGAAGGGCCGGCTGGAGGCCCGCGCCGGAGAGGCGGTGTCGGTCGTGGCCGACGCCGGCATCCGGGCGCTGCAGGGCCGCTACGCCCTGGACCTGAAGGCGCGCGGCGCCATCGCGCCCCTGCTGCCGGAGGCGCAGCGCCCGCTGGCCGGCGACGCCGTGACGGTGGAGGCCGCCGGCACGCTGGTCCCGGGGGAGCGGGCGGAGATCGACCGCGCCCAGGTCCAGGCCGCCGCCGGCCGGCTGGCGGCGCGGGGCGGCTACGGGCTGGCCGACGGCGCCATGGACCTGGCCTTCGACCTGGCGGCGGGGCCCGACAGCCCGCTGCACGCGCTGGCGCCGGAACCGGTCTGGACCAGCCTGTCGCTGACCGGCACCATGCGCGGCACGGCGGACCGGCCGCAGCTGAACGCAAGGCTGACGGTGGACGGCGCCGGCTTCGGCCAGGTGACGGCCGACCGCCTGGCGCTGGACATCGCCACCGACCCGCAGGCGCGCGACGTGCTGGGCTTCAGCCTGAACGCCGCGCTGGAGGGGGTGCGAGCGACCGACCCGGCTTTGTCGGAGCTGGTCGGCGGCAAGCCCACCCTGGCGGCGGCCGGCAGCCTGAACCGGACCACGGGCGACGTGCGGCTGGACCGGCTGGCGCTGGACGCCTTCGCCGCGAAGCTGGCGGGCGAGGCGACGGTGGGCGGCTGGGGCCGCACCGCCGACGCCGCCCTGACCTTCACCGCGGCCGAGCTGGCCCGCCTGGGCGCGGCGCTGGGCCAGCCCGGCCTGAAGGGGGAGGCCAAGGTGGAGGCGACGCTCGCCAAGCGCGGGGAGGACCTGGACGCCTCGCTGCGGGCCGACGCCGGCAGGCTCGCCACCGGCATCCCGGCCGCCGACGCGCTGCTGGGCGGCACCGCCCGCCTCACCGCCAAGGTGGCTCGCCAGGGGGAGGAGACGCGGGTGCGCGACCTGGCGCTGACCGGCGCCAACCTGGCGGCGACGGGCGAGGCGACGCTGAAGGGCGAGGCGCTGACCGCCCGGCTGGACGGCAGGGTCGCGGACCTGGCGCCGCTGGGCATCGCCGTGGGCACGCCGCTGGCCGGTGCGGCGCGGCTGGAGGTGGCGGCGCGCGGCCCCACAGCCGACCTCGCCGCCACCGCGACGCTGACGTCCGACGGCATGCGGGTGCAGGAGGAGGATTTCGGGCCGACCCGCATCGTCGCCGACCTCCAGGGGCTGCCGGCCAGCCCGCGGGGCACGCTGGACGGCCGCGCCACGGTGGAGGGACGGCCGCTGACCCTGGCGGCGAAGCTGGACCGGAAGGGCGACCGGCTGTCGGTGCGCGACCTCGTCTTCGCGCTCGCCAACAACAGGATCACCGGCGCGCTGGACGCCGACCTCGCCGCGACGACGGCGACCGGCCGGCTGCGGGCGGACCTGCCGGACCTGGGCCCCTTGGGCGCGCTGGCGGGCCAGGACCTGGACGGCCGCGCCAGCGCCGACCTGCGGCTGGAGGCGCCCAAGGGCCGGCAGTCGGCGGCGCTGGACCTGACCGTGCGCGACCTGGTGCAGACCCTGCCCGACGGCGTCAAGCAGGCGGTGGAGCGCCTGAGCCTGCGCGCCCGGGCCGACGACGCGCTGAAGGCGCCGAAGCTGGACGCGCGGCTGGAGGTGGCGCGGGCGCTGGTCGGCGGCGGGCGGCTGGACGGGGTGACCGCCACCGTGGCGGGCCCGCTGTCGGAGGCGCGCTTCACCCTGGGGCTGGGCGGGGAGATGGGCAAGCCGCTGCGCCTGGACGCCGCCGGCACCCTGTCCTCCACCGACAAGGGCGACAGCATCTTGCTGACCCGGCTGGAGGGGCAGTACGACGGCACCGCCCTGCGCCAGACCGGCCGGGCCCTGTTCGCCAGCGGGCCGAAGGGCGTGCGGGTGGAGGGGCTGCGGCTGGCCACCGGGCAGGCCCGCATCGCGCTGGACGCGGCGCTGGACGGCGACGACCTCTCCGGGCGGGCGGAGCTGTCGCGGGTGCCGATGTCGCTGGTGCGGCTGGTCGACCCGACGCTGGCCCTGCAGGGGGAGGTCAACGGCACCGCCAGCCTGGCCGGCAGCCGCGCCGACCCGCGCGGCGACCTGACGCTGACCCTGACGGCCCTGCGCGCCGACGGCGTCGGCCTCGGCCCCGACGCCGGGGTGGACGGGCGGCTGACCGCCGCCTGGCGCGGCGGCCGGATGCAGGCGACCGCCCGGGCGGAGGGCCGCCGCGGCAACGTGGACCTGACCGCGCGGGTGGAGGCGCCGCTGGTCCTGGAGGCCGGCGCCGCCGCCCCCGCCGTGCCGCCGGGTGGCCTGCTGGCCGGCGGGGTGAAGGGCCGGATGGACATGGCGGCGTTGAACGACCTGCTGGCCGCCAGCGGCGACCGGGTGGCCGGCGCGCTGTCGGTCGACCTCGCCCTCTCCGGCACGGTGGACAAGCCGGGCCTGGCCGGCACCGTCGCCATCGACAAGGGCCGGTACGAGAACCAGATGCTCGGCACCGTCGTCGAGTCCATCGAGGCGCGCCTGTCCGGCAGCCAGGAGGGGCTCAGCATCCAGCGGTTCGAGGGCACGACGCCCGGCGGCGGCCGCGTCGCCGTCGGCGGCGCCATCCGTCTGGACCCGGCCTGGGGCGACCGCCAGATCGAGATGACGGTGTCGGCCACCAACGCCCGGCTGGTCCGCATGGACCCCGCCCAGGCCTGGGCCGACGCCGACCTCTCCTTCAACGGCAGCTTCGAGCGCGCCTCCCTGGCGGGCCGCGTGCGGGTGCGCAAGGCCTATATCGGCATCCCGGAGAAGCTGCCGCCGCAGGTGGCCGACCTGCAGGTGGTGGCGGTGCGCAACGGCGTCCCGGTCGACCCCGAGCAGACCATGGTGGCCCTGGCCGAGCAGGAGGCGCCGGGCATGGTCATCGCGCTGGCGGTCGCTGTCGAGGCGGAGAACCAGATCTACGTCCAGGGCCGCGGGCTGGACGCCGAGTTCAAGGCGGACCTGGACGTCGCCGGCACGACGGACGAGCCCGCCGTGACCGGCGAGGTGTCGCTGGTCAAGGGCGAGCTGTCGGCGCTGGGCGAGACGTTCGAGCTGGCCAAGGCCAGCGTCACCTTCGACGGCACCACCGACCCCCTGCTGGACATCCAGGCGCGGCGCGAGCGGACGGGCTTCGTGGCGCTGGTCAACATCACCGGCCGCCCGTCGGAGCCGAAGCTGGAGCTGTCCTCCGAACCGCCGGTGCCGGAGGACGAGATCCTGGCCCGCATCCTGTTCGACCGCTCCATCGGCGAGCTGTCGGCGCTGGAGGCGGTGCAGCTGGCGCAGAGTGCCGCCCAGCTGACCGGCTTCCTCGGCAGCGGGCCCGGCGTGATGGACAAGGTGAAGCGCTCGCTGGGCGTCGACCGGCTGGAGTTCAAGGGCAGCGAGAGCGGCGAGGGCCCCGGCACCGTCGCCGCCGGCCGCTACGTCGGCAGCGACCTCTATGTCGGGGTGGAGAACGAACTCGGCACCGGCCAGAGCAAGGTCACCGCCGAGTACGAGGCCACCGACACCATCAAGCTCCGCGGCGAGGTCGGCCGCGACAGCGAGGTCGGCGTGCAGTTCGAGTGGGATTACTGAGGGGGCGTTCCCGCGCGGATCAGGCGGCCCAGTTCTCCAGCCGTAGGCCCGGGACCCGCTCGAACTCGCGCATGTTGTTGGTCACCAGGACCAATCCCAGGCTCCTTGCATGCCCGGCGATCATCAGGTCATAGCTGCCGATCGGCCGTCCGGCCCGCTCCAGTTCCGCCCTGATCTGCCCGAATTGGCCTGCGGCCGGCACATCGAAGGGCAAGACCTCCAGCCGGGCGGCAAAGGACTCGACCGTCTCGATGTTCGATGCTGGCCTGGAGGATTTTTCAGCGCCATAGATGAGCTCGCCCATGACGACCGAGGAGATGCAAATCTGCCCCGATAGCTCATTGAATTTGGCGCGCAGTTCGGGCGGCCTATTTTTAATTAGATAGATACATATATTAGTGTCCAGCATATAGCGGAGCATCAGAATTGCTCGCGCCCCTGCGGCACCGGCTGCGCCCGATCCTCCATGAAGTCATCCGAAACCCTGGGGCCGTCAAAGAAGGAATCCCAGGGCTCCCCTGCCGGACTGATGAGCCGGCTGCGCCCAACGACCGTGATGTCCACTTGGCGGACGTTTTCCGGCAAGGCGACAGGCTTCGGCAGCCGGACTGCCTGCGACTTGTTGGTGGTGAAAACGGTCGACCTCACCATCGCGACCCCCGGGGATATACGTCAGGGATATACTAGGATGCCGACGCCCTGAAATCAATGCGCCGGAACCGCCGCTCACACCGCCAGCGCCCCCTCCGGCAGGTTGGCGCGCAGGTGGGCGGCGAGGCGGCGGAGGTCGTCCTCGCGGGCGCTGGCCTTGCGCCAGGCGAGGCCGATGCGGCGGGTCGGCGCCGGGTCGGGGAAGGGGCGCACCTCGATCTGGCCGGGGGCGGTCAGCGCGGTCGAGGCCAGCGCCGGCAGCAGCGTCACGCCGATCCGCCCCGCCACCATCTCGCACAGGGTGGACAGCGAGGTGGCGGCGACGCTGTCGCGCTCGGCCCGGGCGCCCAGTCGGCAGACCTTCAGCGCCTGCTCCCGGAAGCAGTGCCCGTCCTCCAGCAGCAGCAGCCGCTCCTCCGCCAGGTCCGCCTCGCGCACCTGCTCACGGGATGCCAGCGGGTGGCCGGGCGGAAGCGCCACCAGGAACGGCTCGTCGTACAGGGTCTCGCAGGCGAAGCCGCCCTCGTCCAGCGGCAGCGCCAGCAGGCAGGCGTCCAGCTCGCCGGCGCGCAGCCGCTCCAGCAGCCGGTCGGTCAGGTCCTCGCGCAGGTACAGCCGCAGGTCCGGGTAGGACCGGCGCAGCCCCGGCAGCGCCCGCGGCAGCAGGAACGGCCCCACCGTGGGGATGACGCCCAGACGCAACTCCCCCGCCAGCGGCCGGCCGGCGGCCTTGGCGCTGTCGGCCAAATCCTCCACCGCCGCCAGGATGGCGCGGGCGCGGCGCACCGCCTCCTCCCCCGCAGGGGTCGGCAGGACCCGGCGCTGCGTGCGCTCGAACAGGGTGATGCCCAAGGCCTCCTCCAGCTGCTGGATCTGGGCGGACAGGCTGGGCTGGCTGACATGGCTGGCCTGGGCGGCACGGCCGAAGTGCAGCGTGTCCGCCACCGCCACGAGGTAGCGGAGCTGGCGCAGGGTCACCGGAGCTGCCATCGGTCTTTCCTATCGGTGTGGTCGGAATAAACGATTGGACCAATCAATGGGATATCCACATCTTTAGATCAATTCCAATGACCGGCGGCACCCCGCGGCCGGGTCCCTTCCGCGGCGCCGTCCGGCGTCGCGGCCGACCGTACAAATAGCAAGAAGCGGAGATACTGACATGCTGACCGTTGGCGACAAGTTCCCGGCCTTCGACCTCAAGGCCGTCGTCACCACCGATCCGAAGACCGCCTTCACCCAGATCGACAACGCCACCTACAAGGGCAAGTGGCTGGTCGTGTTCTTCTGGCCGAAGGACTTCACCTTCGTCTGCCCGACCGAGATCGCCGCCTTCGGCAAGCTGAACGGCGAGTTCGCCGACCGCGACGCCCAGGTGCTGGGCGCCTCCACCGACAGCGAGTTCGTGCACCTGGCCTGGCGCCAGAACCACGCCGACCTGAAGGACCTGCCCTTCCCGATGCTGGCGGACATCAAGCGCGAGCTGTCCACCGAGCTGGGCATCCTCGACAAGGCCGAGGGCGTCGCGCTGCGCGCCACCTTCATCGTCGATCCCGAGGGCATCATCCGCTTCGCCTCGGTCCACGACCTGTCGGTCGGCCGCAACGTGCAGGAGGTGCTGCGCACCCTGGACGCGCTGCAGACCGACGAGCTGTGCCCCTGCAACTGGCAGAAGGGCGAGCAGACCCTGCAGGCGGCCTGAGGCCCGCCGGGCCCCCTCCCGCGCCGCCCAGGCCCCCTCCCGGGCGGCGCCCCCCTCAGAGGGAGGGCCCGCGGCCTTGAGCCTGCGGTGCGGACGGGCACCCGCCGCCCCCCGGCGGGTGCCCGTCACCCCCCCTCCCCCAGCCATCCCACCAGGAGCCATCCCATGTCGATCGACGCCCTGAAGGCCCGCCTTCCCGACTACGCCAAGGACATCCGGCTGAACCTCGGCAGCGTGCTGACCTCCGCCAACCTGACGCCGCAGCAGGCCTGGGGCGCCGCCGTCGCCGCCGCCATCGCCGCGCGCAACGACGAGGTGACCCGCGCCGTCGTGGCCGACGCCGCCGCCGCGCTGGAGCCGGCCGCGCTGAACGCCGCCAAGGCCGCCGCCGCCGTCATGGCGATGAACAATGTCTACTACCGCTTCGTGCACCTGAGCGGCGACCGCGGCTACGGCCAGCTGCCGGCCCGGCTGCGCATGAACGTCATCGGCAACCCGGGCGTCGACCGCGTCGACTTCGAGCTGTGGTCGCTGGCCGTGTCCGCCGTCAACGGCTGCGGCATGTGCATCGAGAGCCACGAGCACGAGGTGATCTCCAAGGGCGCCACCAGGGAGGCCGTGCAGGACGCCGTCCGCATCGCCGCGGTCATCCACGCCGCCGCCACCGTGCTGGATGCCGAGCAGGCCCTGTCGGCCACCGGCGTCACCGCCCAGGCCGCCTGACGCGCCGGGGGCCGGCCATGTCGAAGGAAGCCGTCCGGGGGGGAGCCCTCCGGGCGGCTTTCGTGTGTCCGGGGACTGGTGAGGCTGCGAGGGGGTGCGTGCTTCGACAGGCTCAGCATGAGGACGGGTGGACGCCGGGCCCGGCGGAAACCAAGGGAGCAGCAATACGTCCCTCAGCCTGAGCCTGTCGAAGGCCGCACCACGCCCCCGCTGCCTGAAAC
>Ga0196963_10002492_pt1 | contig 10996 bp, 2 predicted proteins | sample S1_5metaG_FD_148600 | JGI IMG/M metagenome (GOLD analysis project Ga0196963, IMG submission 148600) | Soil microbial communities from Anza Borrego desert, Southern California, United States - S1_5 | ecosystem: Environmental > Terrestrial > Soil > Desert | place: USA: California | collected... | reverse complement strand
CCACCGTTGATCAGCGTCCCTCCGGTGGCGCCGCCCGTGCCCGCGAGGACCTGCACGCCGGAGCCGAGCTTGACCAATCCACCGGTGCCGGTGGTCGCGCCGGCGTACGACGTCGTGCCGCTGCCGGCGAGGGTCAGCGTGCCCGAGCCGAGGTCGACGAGTCCGCCGGTGGCGCCGCCGCCGGCGAGTCCGCCAATGGTCTCGGTGCCGTCGTCGAGATCGAGCGTGGTGCCGGCGACGTTGGCGAAGGTCACCGTGCCGGCATCGGGCAGCGCCGAGCCACCGGCCAGCCGCATCGTTCCCGTCGCGATCGTGGTCCCGCCCGTCCACGCGCCGACGCCGCTCATGATGAGCAGGCCATCGACCGTCATCGCGCCCGAGCCCGCGACCGTCCCGGAGACCGTCAGGCCCGGACCGCCGCCGATGCGGCTGTCGTCGGCGAGCGTGATCGGTCCGCCCCAGCTGCCGGCGGACGTGCAGCGCAACGCTCCGGCCGAGCCCGGCCCGGCGCCATCGAGGCTCAGCGGTTCGGCGACGACGGCGACGCCATGGACCGCCAAGGCGGCGCCGTCGCTGACGGTGGTGCCGGTGCCGACGGCGCCGCACGCGGACGCGTGGCGCGCGCTGACGACACCGTGCTCGATGGCGAGCGCGCCGGTGAAGGAATTGGCGCCGCTGAGCAGCAGCGAGCCGGCGCCGGACTTGGTCAGGTCGGCGGCGCCGCCGATCACCGCCGACGCCGTCAGCGTCGCGGCGGACGCGACGCTCCACGACTGATCCTGGCTCAGCGTCAGCGCGGTGCCGACGTCATTGCTGCCGGCGAGCGCCGAGACGCCGTTGGCGAGCGCGATGGCGCTGCCGCCGAGCGCGAAGCCATCGGCGTCGGCGTTGAACGCCAGGCTGTGGAACGAGGTCCCGGCGGCGAAATCGTTGGTGTTGGTCGTGCGCAGGGTGCCGGCGAACACCAGTTCCTCGTCGGCCACGGGCGCGACGTCGCCGACCCAGTTCGCGACCGTGGTCCACGCGCCGTTCGCGCCCCCTCCGTCCCAGGTCGAACGGCGCTCCTTGGCCAGCGCCGCGATTTCGCCGGCGGCGAGGACGCGGCCGTAGAGCCGGATGTCGTCGTAGGGGCAGTCGGCGCCGGTGCCGATGGTCTTGGTCGTCAGGGACGAGGTGATGCTCGAGTTCGGCCCGACGGTCGTGGTCGCCGCCAGCGGTTCGACCACGCCGTCGCGGTAGAACCTCGTGACGTTGGCGCCGCTATCAAAGGTGATCGCGATGTGCACCCAGCGCCCGAGCGGGAAGTAGGTGTTGGCATCGGCATCGACCCACGCGGCGCTCGCGCCATCGACCGAGAAGGCCACCACCCGGTCCGCGTTCCCCGCTTCATCGACGATCTGGGCGTACCAGCCGTTGGAATCCCACTGGTCGGTGCTCTTGGCCCAGACCACCTCGTGGTTGACGGACGACCAGTCGCTCGTGCGCTTGACCCAGAACGCCAGGCTGAGGTTGGTCGGCTGCAGATCGATCGACGTGCCGACGTCGATCGGCGCTTCGACGCCGTCGAAGGCGAGCGCGCCATCGATGCGGCCGGAGGTCGGCATCCAGGTCGGCGATCCGGCGACGATCGTGCCGTCGTGGCCGTTGCCGGTCGCGTCGGCGACGACGACGCCGGCGGTCTCGTCCAGGCGCCAATGGGCGATCAGGTCATCGACGACGATGTCGATGCCGTCCTTGGTGTACTGGGCGCGCGCGCTGCGGCCGCCGGAGTTCTCGACGCGCACGTGCCGGAACAGCCCGCTGCGCACGTCGGGCGGCGCGTAGCTGATCGCGCCGACCGCCGTGCCCGAGCCGACCACGCCGGCGAGATCGACGACCAGCGTCGCGTCGCCGGACAGGACCAGCCCGTCGCCGAGCGCCAGGCGGTCGTAGTTGGTCCCGGGCAAGGTGAAGTCGACGACGCGCACGCGGATGGTCGGGTCCGCGCTGCCCGCCACGGTGGTCGAGGCGGCATTCAACGTCCCCTTCGCGCCGGCCGTGCCCGGCCGCACCTCGCCGCCGGCCACGACGATGTCGCCGACGGTGCCGGTGCCACCGAGCGTGCCGCCGGTGACGGTCACATCGCCGATCGTGCCGCTGCCGGTGACCTGCAGCGTGCCGGCGCCGAGCGTGGTGGCGCCGAGGTAGCCGTTGACGGCGGTCAGGGTCGCCGTGCCGGCGCCGCTCTTGGCCAGGCCGCCCGCGCCGCCGACCGCCGCGGTGAGCTGGACGGAACCGGCGCCATCGAGCGCGAGCAGCTTGCCGCCGTTGGCCAGCGCGGCGCCGACCGTCAGCGTCGCACCGCTCGCGGCGGTGAACGCCTGGTGCTCGGCGAGCGTGGCGGCGATCGACACGGTGCCGGCGCCATCCTCCGCCGCGACGCCGGCGCTCACCGTCAGCGCGTTGCCGCCCAGCGTGAAGCCGGGATCGGCGAAGGTGATCGAGCGGAAGTTCGTGCCGGCGGTGAAGTCGTTGTTCGGCGCCAGCCGCGTCGCGCCGGCGAACACCAGGTCGTCGCCCGCGTTGGGCGCGACGTCGCCGACCCAGTTGGCGGCGGTGGTCCAGTTGTTGTCGGCGCCGCCACCGTCCCAGGTGCGCGTCGACCGCCCGGTGGCCAGCGCCGCGATCGCGGCCGCGCCGAGGGTATCGCCGTAGATGCGGATGTCGTCGAGCGCGCCGCCGATGTTCACGCCGATGGTCTTCACGTCGCCGGTGCCGGTGATCGTGCTCGGCGAGGTGCCGTCGGTGTGCGTCGCCTGCGCCACGCCGTCGCGATACATCGTCCACGACGGCGTCGCCGGATCGAAGGTGCAGGCGACGTGCACCCACTGGTAGCGCGGGAAGAAGGTGTCGACCGACCCGTTGACCAGGATGCGGGTGTCGTCATCGACGACCAGCGCCAGCGCCCACGATGCGTTCGCCGGCACCTCGACGTACCAGCCGTCGCCGGTCGGCGTGCCCTTCGCCCACACCGCGACCCGCGAGCCGCCCGCCCACGTCGCGTCGTCGCGGCGGATCCAGAACGCCACCGTCAGCTCGCTCGGCTGGAGCGCGGTGCTGGCGCTGATCGAGGCCATGGTGACGGCGTTGGAGCCGGACAGCGCGCCATCGATGCGGCCGCCGTAGGGCTGCCACGCGCCGCCGGTGCGCGTCGCGTGGTGGTGGTTGCCGCTGCTGTCGGAGACGAAGGTGCCGGCGTCGCCGTCGGACTTGTACCAGGCGATCAGCCCCGCGGCGGATGCGGCCGGAGCGACCACCACGTCGATCGACGTCGCGTTGTAGACCACCGTCGCGGTGTAGCTGCCGGCATTGATCACGCTGACCGTGCTGAAGCGCCCGCTGCAGGAGGCGAAGGTGATGACGCCGCTGGCGATGCCGGCCGCCGCGACGCCGGTCAGGTCGATCTCCAGCGTCGCCGTGCCGGCGATGGTCAACGCGTTCGCGCCCAGCGCGAGGCGGTCGTAGCTGGTGCCGGGGGTCGCGTAGGCCGCGACGCGCGACCGCACGGTCGCGCCGCTCGCCAGCGAGGTCGCGCCGCCGGTGAGGATGCCGCGCGCCGCCGACGTGCCGGGACGGATCGCGCCGCCGCTCGCGCTGATCGCGCCGACCGTGCCCGTGCCGCCGAGCGTGCCGCCGCTGACCGCGATCGCGCCCGCGACGCTCCCGCTGACCTGCAGCGTCCCCGCCGCGACCTCGCTGGTGCCGGTGAGCGTGCTCGCGCCGCTGAGCGTCAGCGTGCCGGCGCCGGCCTTGGTCAACCCGCCGGTGCCGCTGATCACGCCGCTGAACGCGGTCGACGTGCCGTCGCCGCCGCAGGTCAGGCGCGCCGCGCCGAGCAGCACGGCGCCGGCGCCGGAGAGCGAGCCGACGGTCTGGTCGTTGCCGGCGAGGTCGCCAGCTCCGTCGGGACCGATCTGCAGCCGGGTCGCCGGCCACGCGCCGGCGCCCCCGGTCGCCAGCGTGCCGCGCTCGATCACGGTCGGCCCGCTCCAGGTGCCCGGGCCGGACAGCGTGACGCGACTGGTCCCGGTCTTGGCTACCACCCGGTCGCCGCTGACCGCGCCGAGCACGACCAGGTCCTGGCCGGCGCCGCCGCTGGCGGTCGTGCCGCCGAATGCGATCGCGCTGCTCAGGCAGCTCGACGGCACGACGTAGCCGATGTCCAAGGCTCCCGCCGAGTTGGCGGCGTCATCCCACAGCAGGGTCATGACGTTGCCGAAGACGCCCTCCTCGTACTGCACGCGCATGCGGTAGGTGCCCGAAGGGATGTCGGCGTGGACGGTCCGCGTGGTGTCGCCCTGGCCGCCGCCGCCGGAAACCCAACCGTTGTTGCCCCATTCGCCGCCGTCGACCACGCCGTCGGAATCGATGTCGAGCCAGACCCGGCTGTAGTCGTCCGAGTTGGTCATCAGATCGGTGCCGGCGGTCGGTACGGTCAACCACCCGTCCCATTGCACCGAGAAATACTCCCAGCCGTTGCCGCCGCCGCCGTCGGTGATGCCGAACCGCCGACGTTCGACGTCCGTCCCGAAGCTGACGCTCCGGAAATGCAGGAGCGGATCGAAGCGCGTCCCGCCGACGCTGCGGGTGTCGCGCCAGTCATTCTCCACGACGTGGCGCAGATGCTGTGGGAAGTAGCTGCCGACCAGGCCTCGTGCAGCGGCCCCGACCACGTCCGCCGTCAGGACGCGCGCCGCGCCATGGGCGTCGATGCGTCCGCCGCGGGTGCCGCAGGCGATGTCGCGTCCGAAGCCGCCGCCGATCTCCAGCGCCGGCCCCTCGAGGGTCACGGCGCCGACCGCGTCGCCCAGCGGGCCCGCGATGTCGGCGACGACGTCGCCGACGGTGCGCACGACGCCGGCGCCGCTGACGATGCTGGCACCGCTGAACGCGCTCGCGCCGGAGAGGATCGCGGTGCCCATGCTGTCGATCGTCAGGTCGTGGGCGCCGGCGAACGTCCCGGACAGCGTCGCGGTCGCGCCGCTGGAGACGCCGACTGTGCTGTCGCCGGTCAGCGTCGTCGCGCCCGTCCAGCCGCCGCTGGTCAGGATGCGCAGGGCACCCTTGCCGCTCGGACCATCGCCGTCGATGCTCAGCGGTTCACCGGGGACGACCACGTCGCTGACCTCGAGCACCGCATCGTCGCAGACCACCGTGCCCGATGCGGTGTCGCCGAGCGCGGTCGCGTTGCTCGCGCGCAAGGCTCCCTCGGCGACGGTGACGACGCCGGTGTAGAGACCGCTGCCGCGTATATCGTAGGTGCCGGGGCCGGTCTTGGTGAAGCCGGCGGAGCCGTAGAAAGCGGAGCCGGGCCACAGGTAGGCCAAGCCCCAATCCGCGGTGTGGTTGATCATCCCTTCGATGGCGCCGAAATTCATCGCCGCCGAGTGGAAGGAATTGCCGTCGAATCGCAGTTCGCCGAGGACGGTGACGATCATGCCCTGGTTGATGCCGCCCTGATGGCTGACGCGCAGGTTCCTGACGCTGTGGTTCTGACCGACCATCGAGACGAAGTGCCCATTGGCGATGTAGGCGTCGTCAGCGGCACCGGGCCAGAGCACGCCGCGATCCCAGGTCGTCGCCGCCGCCCACGCCTCCCAGGACCTGACGGCGGTGAACAGCGTCGCGCTGCTCTCCTGCACCAGGCCATTGGTGGTGTCGTATCGGCCCGGCGTCGAGGTCGCCTCCGTGACCGTCGACCAGCGCACCGCCGCGCCGTTGGCGATGCCGGTGAGGAACAGGCGACCGAACGGCGCGGCGGCGCCGCGGACGAGCTCGAGGACGCCGCCCCCCGGTCGGCTCCAGCCGCTGGCGGTCAGGCTGGCGATCCCGACCCCGGCGGAGGTGGTGGTGATGCTGCTGTCGCCCGCGCCGATGGTCAGGACGCCGAAGCTCTCGCTGCGCGACGCCGTGGCGGGCGCGAGGATGCGCATGCTGCCGCCCGTGAGCGTGATCGGCACGGCATTGCCGATGCGGTCGATGTCCAACGTACCCTGGTCGTTGATCAGCAGTTCACCGCCCTCGTCGATGGTGATCGCGCTGGTGCCCTGGATGCCGGCGAAGTCGCCATCGATCTCGAGCGTGCCGCCCTCGATGGTGGTGGTGCCGCTGTAGTCGGTACCACCGGTGAAGCGCAGCGTGCCGGTGCCGCGCAGCACCAGCGCGCCGGTGCCGGTGACCGCATCCGGCGAATTGGCCGCGAAGATCACCGGGCTGGTGGATTCGTTGTTCACCTCCGCCGAGCCGACGAGCGTGACCTTGCCGGCGGTGGTCGGGTAGCTGCCGCTGGGCGAGTACAGCGCGCCGACGCCGCCGTCGCCCGCGCCGGTCAGGGTCAGCGCCTCGCCGCCGAGGTTGAACGCGCCGGCGAACTGCAGCGTCGCGCCATCGGCGACGACCGTGCCCAGCGCATCGCTGCCCAGCGCGTCGAAATGGCCGACGACGAGGCGCCCGTCGCTGATCGACGTCAGGCCGGTGTAGGTGTTCGCCCCGCTGAAGGCCTGGATGCCGCCGCCCGTCTTGGTCAGCGCGCCGGCGCCGGAGATCACGCCGCTGAAGGTCGCGTCGCCACCGTCGGCGCCGACCGACAACGTCGTGCCCGCGACCACGACCGAGCCCGCGCCGGAGAGCGCTCCGACGGTCTGGGCGAAGCCGTTGCACGAGAACGTGCCGCTCGCCGCGACGCTCAGCGGCTGGGCCGGGACCGAGCCGGCGAGGCCGGCGTGCAACGTCCCCAACGCGGCGACGCTCGTCCCGCCCTCATACGTGTCGATGGCGCCGAGCGTGGTCACGGCGGGGCCGCGGACGGTGACGGAGCCGGCCCCGGAGATCACCCCCGACGCGGTCAGCGCATGCCCGCTGCCGGGCGTGTCGAAGAAGAATCCGTTGAGGATGGCGCTGTCCGCGCCATTGGGCGAGAAGGTGATGTCGACAGTGCCGCGCAGGCGCAGCACCATCCACTCGCCATCCTCGATGTCGGTCACGCGCTCGTTGCACACCTGCACCCCTGTAGCCACATCGACCACCACCACCTGCTGATCCCGGCCGATCCTGTCGTAGTCGAGCAGGTAGAGCGCCACCTGGTGCTGCAGCCCGTCGGTGAAGGCCATGCGGACGGTGAACGAGGTCGGCGCATCGCGGTACCACACCTGCGCGACGCGATCGGTGGTGGCGACCTTCTCCAGCGGGCGGTCGTCGCCGGCCGGGACCGCGCCGTAATCGTAGAGCCAATGGTCGATGGGCGTGACCGTCACGTACGCCGGATAGCTGCTCGCTTCCCCGATCACGTGGTGCCCGTCGGCGCCGTAGATGCCCTTCCACCTGCCGGGATCGCGCACCGTGTAGCGGCGCACCAGCCCCGAACCCGCGCCGAGCGCCAGCGTGCCGGTCGCGGCGACCGGCGCCGCGACCGTGCGCGCGGCGCCGACGGCGTGGATGGTCGCATCGACGGCGGTGACCGCTCGGCTGAACGTGGCGGCGCCGACGGCGAGCGTCGCGTCGCTGACGCTGACCGCGCCGGCGTTGTTGCCGAAGGCTCCGTCGGTCGACGCCTGCACCGCCGCGCCGGCGCGAAGCTCGCAATCCTCGGCGCTCGTGCCGCCGGTGTAGGTGTTGACGGCGTTGAGCACCACCGCGCCGCTGCCATCGGCGTGCAGACCGCCGCCGCCCGAGATCACGCCGTCGATGGTCAGGACGCCGTCGGCGCTCGCGCCGAGCAGATGACCACCGTTGGCGATGGCGCCGCCGAGCGTCAACCGGCTGTGGCTGCCCGCGGAGAGCGTCTGCGCGCGCGTCAGGGTGATCGGCAGGTTGACGTTGTTCGCGCCGGCGTCGTTGCTGATGCCGCCGGCGAGCGTGAGGGCGTTGCCGCCGACGACGAATCCGCTGCTGCGCAGGGTGATCGCGCGGAAGGCGGTGCCGCCGGCGAAGTCGTTGTTCGGCGTCAGGCGCGTCGTGCCGGTGAAGACCAGCCGATCGCCGGCGATCGGCACGACGTCGCCGACCCAGTTGAGCGCCGTCGTCCAGTTGTCGTCGCCGCCGCCGCCGTCCCACACCGCCGCGCCTTCCGCGGCGAGCGCGGCCGCGGCGCCGGCGGGCGGCGCCGAGTAGATGCGCATGAGATCGAGCGTTGCGGTGGTCGGGCCGATGATCTTCTGCGCCGACGACGATCCGGTTATCGCGTCTGGGGTATTGAGCTGCGTGGCGTTCTGCTGCTCGCCGTTGCGCCAGATCGAGTAGCCGTTGGTGGCCGAGTCGAACTCGAACCACAGGTGGACCCACTGCCCCGACGGGTAGAACGCATCCGGATCGCCCAGGACGGCGAATCGGTTGATGCCGTCGACCAGCATCGCCGCCGCCACATTGGCGCCGTTGTCGTCATAGCATTCGATGTACCATCCCGGCCCCGAGAAGACGTTCTTGGCGAACGCGAAAATCTGATGCTGGCCGCGCCAGGTCCCGGTGCGCTTGACCCACAGCGAGACGCCGATGTGCGCTGGCTGCAGCGCCGCCGACTCGGGCAAGGCGATGACGCCCACGCCGTCGCCGCGCACGCAGCCCCCGGTCCAGCCCTCGCCGGGCAGCCAGGTGAATCCGCTGGTGAAGCTGCCGTGCAGCCCGTTGCCGCTGCCGTCGACGACCGTGGTGCCGCTGGTCGCGTCGAAATGGTACTCGGCGACCGGGCTACACGGGATCGCCGCCGACGCCGACGCGACGAGGCACCACCCGATGATCGACGCGAAGGCGCGCGATCGCCGTGACGACTGCGGATGCAGGCGGTGCTGGATCATCCCAAATCCCGACGGCGAGGCCGTCTGAGCAGGAAAGGTACCCCATCCGCGATGCCGGCGCGCGACCGCGGCGGATGCTGCCCCGGATGCGTTGCAGGCGGTGCGGATCAGCCGACCAGTGCGTCGCGCATCACCATGAGCCGGCGTGCGACATCGCGCTTGGCGCAGCGTTTCGCTACGTCCTCGAGCGCCTCGCGCAGCGGCGTCTTGTAGTCCGGCGGGCAGTCCGGCAGCGCATCCAGCAGCGGCAGCTCGAGGACGTCCCAGGCGCCGGCGACGGTCTCCGGAGCCGACAGGTCGCGCAACTGGCGCAGGACCGCCAGGGAGGCGATGCAGCGGGCGGCGCCGTTGGCCTCGAGCGCGCGCCGCATCAGGCCCTTCACGGCGACGTCCGCGCGGCGCTGGCGGGCTGCCATGGCGATCAGCGCTGCGATCACGCCGAGCACGACCAGCAGGATGACGAACTTGGCCATGCGGGCGACGATGCCGGGGGCTACCGACGGCGAAAGCGCGCTCCTGACCTACTTCGGCACCGCGATCCACATCTGGCGGCGGCCCCAGCGGCGCGCGGTGCGGTGGTCGGCGAAACGCAGGTCGAGATGCACGACTCCCGCCCGGGCGCTCTGGCGCATCGCCCCGCCGGTGTCGTCGACGACGGCGTGGCCGTACCCGGGCACGTCGAGCACCTGGCCGGGCTTGATGGTCTTGGGATCGCTGGCGATGCCGAACGGATGCGTGCGCACGTCGCGCCCGGTCGAGGTGATGTTGTCGGCCGACCCTTCGCAGCAGATCGCGCACGGGCAGTAGCCGGTGGTCAGCACCTGGACCCAGCGCTTCCCGGGCGGCGGTGGCGTGACCGGTTTCGGCAGTTCGAGCACGGTGATGGTGAGCAGCTGGTAACGGTCGCCGCCGAGGACGTAGCCGATGCCGACGCCCGCCAGCGCCGCGAGCGCGGCGAGGCGTACGCCTCCCCAGCCGCTGCCGCGCCGGCGCCAGGTCGTCCGCAGGAAGCGCCAGCACCACGTCACGGTCGCGGTGATCGCCGCGGCGATGGCGGCGATGACGCGGCCGAGACGGTCGCTCCAGGTCATGCGCTGGCGAGCCATATCGCCAGCATGCGCGCCGCGGTCCTGGACGCGACAACCTGAGCCTGGCTCGGCTTGTTCGGGGCGGGTGCGCTCTACGGTGGGCCGCCCGATGCGACGGCTGCGCGATCTGTACGTCGAGGACGAGCGCACGCGCGCCTTGGCCGGCGCGCTGGCCGACGACCGCGAACTGGTGCTCGGCACGTGCCTCGGAGGCCTGCCGTCGGTGCTGGTCGCCGCCGCGGCGACCGTGCTCGCCGGTCGCTGGCCGCGCCTGGTCGTGCACAGCGAGCCCAACGGCTTCGTCGACGATCTCGAGGAGCTCGGCGTGATCGCCGCCGCGCTGCCGGAGCTCGACCAGTTCGCCGAGAGCGCCGAGGAGGGCGTCACCGGCATCGCGGTCGCCGACCGCAGCGGCCACAACCGCCGCGTCGCCGCGCTCGAGGCCTACGCCAAGGGCGCGCTGCTGGTCGCCAGCCCGCGCTCGGCCGAGCAGCCGGTGCCCGACCTCGCCGAGGTCGCCAAGGCCAGCGTCATCGTCAAGCCCGGCCAGGAGCACGATCTGCACGCGTTGGTCGATGTGCTGGTCGACGCCGGCTACAAGGTCACGCAGGTGGTCGAGGGCCGCGGCGAGCTGGCGGTGCGCGGCGGCATCCTCGACATCTACCCGTGGATCGGCTCGGACCCCCTGCGCATCGAGTTCTTCGGCGACCAGATCGAGTCGATCCGCCGGTTCGACTCCTTTACGCAGGAATCGATCGCGAAAGCCGACGAGGCGGTGCTCGCCAGCGCCAGCAGCGGCCTGGTCGCCAAATCGCTGTGGCAGCAGCTGCCTCCGGGCGCGGTGCTGGTGGTCGGCGACCTGGCGCTGCGCGGCCGGCTGAAGAAGGACCACGGCCGGCGCGAGGTGCGCATCGCGCGCCAGAGCGAAGGCGTCGACGGCGCGTCGTCGGCGGTCGAGCGTCTGCGCGGCGACCTCAAGCGCGGACTGTCGGAACTGAAACTCATCACCGCCGAAGGCCGCGCGCTGCTGTACGCGCGCAACGAGGAGGCGAAGCGCGAGCTCGAGGCGCATTGCGGCGA
>Ga0196963_10002491_pt1 | contig 10996 bp, 14 predicted proteins | sample S1_5metaG_FD_148600 | JGI IMG/M metagenome (GOLD analysis project Ga0196963, IMG submission 148600) | Soil microbial communities from Anza Borrego desert, Southern California, United States - S1_5 | ecosystem: Environmental > Terrestrial > Soil > Desert | place: USA: California | collected... | reverse complement strand
GCTGGCGAAGAGGTGCAGTTTCCAAATACGACCGCGCCCAACCCTGCGATGGACCCCTTTATGTGCTACATGCTGCGCGAGGTCGCGGCGGGCATCGGCATCAGCTACGAGTCACTCTCGGGGGACTACTCGAAGTCGAACTATTCGAGCTCCCGCATGGGACTGCTGGACAGCAGAGACATCTGGCGCTTCTTCCAGTGGTGGTTCATCCGCGACTTCCGCCAGCGGCTCCACAAAGTTTGGATGACGCAGGCAATGATGGCCGGCGCAATCACCAGCGTCCCGATGGAGCAGTGGGCCGTGAACCCTCGAAAGTACGAGGCGGTGCGCTATAAGCCGCGCGGCTGGACGTGGGTCGACCCGACGAAGGAAGTGGCGGCATACGAGCAGGCAATCAAGGCTGGCTTTACGACCCTTACCGACGTTATCGCGCAGACCGCGGGCGGCGACGACATCGAGGACCTCGCTACAAGGCGGGAGTCGGAGCTCGATCTGCTGGAAGACAAGGAACTGGTATTCACCACCTCGCCGCAGCTCTACGCGAAGCCTGACGCAGCACCGCCACACCCGGCTCCACCCGAAGCCGATCCGGAAGACCCGGACAAAGATCAAGAGCCACCGCAAGCACAGAACCCGCCACCTCGGCGGGTTCTCTCTTTTGGGAGTAAGCAATGAGCGAGCCCAAGCTCGAATACGACCCTGCCAGCCGGAAGGCGACGATTGAATTCCCCAACGGCCACAAGTTGCGCGTCGGGAACGTCGACGAAACCCAGGCCCGCAACTTCTTCGAGAGGCACGCCAAGGAATTCGAGCGCCGCAACTGCGTGCTCGAGACCACGGGCTGCTTCGAGGTGCGCACCAATGGCTGAAGACGATCGCCGACGAGAGCTTTCGTTCTCGTCCGAATACCCCGTCCAGCGCTGGTTCGGGCGGGAGATCCTCGATCACGGCGCTGGCAGCGTGCGGATGAAGTTCCTGCAGTCTGGCCGGGCGCCTTACCTGCTTCAGCACGACCAGTCACGCGTGATTGGAGTCATCGAAAAGGCATGGCTGGACCAGGAGAAGAAGAACGGGCGCGCAGTCGTTCGTTTCAGCCGAAGCCAGCAGGCCAGCGACACGCTGCGCGACATCGATGACTCGATCATGGTCAACGTATCGTGCGGCTACCAGATCCACGAGATGATCCTGGAGAAGTCCGAGGACACTGAGGACACCTACCGCATCACCGATTGGGAGCCGCTCGAAGCAAGCAGCGTGGGCATCCCAGCTGATCCCACAGTCGGCGTGGGCCGCGCTCAAGCGGCCGAGCCACTCGAATGCCGAGACGTCCGGCCCCCGACGTCAGTCACTTCAGTTTCTACAACCACGGCGCAAGCCGAAAGAGGTATCACCATGTCCGATACGGGCACGGCCGCGGCGGGCCAGAAAGCGCCGAGCGCAACCGAGCACGAGCGCGAGCGCATTGCCGCGATCGAGGCCTTGGGCAAGGCCAACAGGATCGATCCGCGAACCGTGCGCGGCTGGATCGAGGAGGGCGTGCCACTGATGGCGCCCCACGGCGAGAAGAGCGTCTCCAACGAAATACTTGCGGTCGTCGAGGAGCGCGGCAAGCAGAAGCCGATGGAGGCAACGACTCTGGGTCTGAACTCGCGCGAGACGCAGCGCTACAGCCTGTTCCGCGCCATCCGCGCGCTCAAGTATGGCCATGCTAATCGCAGGATCATGGATGAGGCTGCCTTCGAGCTCGAATGCTCTGCCCAGGTGGCCAGGCAGCTCAAGCGCGAACTGACGTCGAGCATCCTGATCCCGGCCGAAGTGCTGCAACGCCCGCTGGGCGAAGGAGCACAGCAGAGCCGCGCCATGGCAACCCAGCCGGGCAGCAAGGGCGGCTTCATGGTGGGCGTGCAGAACATGGGATTCATCGACATCCTGCGCAACCGCAGCGTCGCGATGAACATGGGGGCACGCGTCCTGTCGGGCCTCCAAGGGAACATCACCTTCCCGCGTCAGACGGGCAAGGTGACCGTCACCTGGCAGGGAGGCGACGGCGCAAGCATCACCGCGGCAGACCAGACGCTCGGTCAGCTCTCCATGACGCCGAAGACCTGTATCGCGATCACGGACGTGAGCGAGCAGCTGCTGGCGCAGGCATCGCCTTCTGCCGAGGCCTTCGTCATGGCGGACTTGGCCAACGACGTCGCGATCGACGGCGTCGACAATGCCGTGATCAATGGCACGGGCGGCGCGCAGCCTTTGGGTATCAAGAACACCACTGGCATCACCAGCGGCCAGGATGCATCGAGCGCGACCTACGCGAAGGTGCTGGCCTTCCCATCGACTGCCGGTGGCCTCAACGCCATTCGAGGCAACCCGGGCTGGGTGACGAACACGGCCGGCGCGGCGCGTCTCATGCAGGTGGCGCGGTTCGCCAACACGGACACCCCGGTGTGGGAAGGCAACATGATGGACGGCACCCTCGTGGGCTTCCGTTCCATGTCCTCGGAGCAGCTCGCCAGCGGCAACATCATCTTCGGCAGCTGGGACGAGATCATCATCGGCGAGTGGGGCGTGCTCGAGCTCTCCATGGACGCTGGTGGCACGCGCTTCAACACCGCTCAGGTCGGCATCCGCGCCATGTGGATGGTCGACGTGCTGCTGCGCTACCCGCAGTGCTTCGTGGTCGGCACCAACCTCTCGTAATGAAGGTCAAGGCGCTCCGGGGAGTCTGCATCGGTGTCGACCGGCATCTCGTTGCCGGCGACACCGCTGACCTGGACCCCGGCCTGGTCACCTACCTCGTCAACATCCGCGCCGTCGAGGCCGTGAAAGACGAGCCACCCAAAGCCGAGGCGACTGCTCAAGAAGCAGCGCCTCTAGAAACACCCTCGCCATCCGAGCCCGCACCGGCTGAGAAGGCGAAAACCGCAAACGACTCGACGCCGGCCAAGCCCGGCAAGAAGGAGAAGTAAGCCATGCTCAACAGCCAAGCATCTGCAGCGACGTCGACCGCGCTGCTCAACTCTGTCGATGCCGCCAACACTGCGGCCGCAACCAGCGGCAACGGCCTGTGGCTGGACGTCCGCACCTACGACGGCGAGATCCTCGTCACCCAGAACGTGGGTGTCGTGACTGCCGGCAGCATTACCGGGAAGCTCCAGTCGGCAACGGATGCCAACGGCACCGGTGCTGCTGACATCGCTGGTGCGACTTTCACCGCGGTCACCACAGCGAACGATCCCAGCTGTCAGAAGTTGGCCGTGGATGTGCGTCAGGTGGTCGGCGGCTTCCTCGGATACGTCGGCACGATCGCCACCGGCCCTGCGGCGGTGAGCGTGGTGGCCAGCGGCAAGAAGAAGATCGTCTGATCCAATGCTCGAGACCGATGCTGACCGTCTGGCGACCATCAAGGCGCTCGACGGTCAGCTCGTCACCCCGGACGGTGGCTCAAAGTTCTGGGCCGTGTTCGATGCCGAGTACGTCTCAGTGTTGAGCGATCCGCCCATGGAAAGCACAAGTCCGGCGCTCCAGTGCCGCACCAGCGATGTGGAGTCTCGGCAGATCGTGAAGGACACCGAGATTCAGGTCGGTCAAGACCTGTACCGCGTGCATCGCCATGAGCCGGACGGCACGGGCATGAGCGTGCTGCTGATGTTCAAGCAATGACACACCGCGCTGCGCAAGTCACCGAGGCCATGGCGCGGACCCTCGCCGCATTCTCCCTGCTGGCTGTGCCCGCGGTGTTCACCAATCGCGAGCTCTCGTTGAGCGAGGAGTCCGGCGAGATCCCGTGCATCTGCGTGAACGAGGGCGACGACACACCGCTCTCCGAAGAGGGATTCGACAACCTGGCCAACTTCGACAGCGTGCTCGAGTTCGAGGTGACCGGCTATGCCGTGGGCCCGACCATCGAGGACGTAGAGGCTGAGTTGCAGCGCCAGCGCCGATACGTGCACGCAGCCCTCTTGGAGTATCTGACCGCCGGCGGGAATCCGCTGGGACTCGACTTCGTGATTGCCGTGAAGCCGGCCGGCGCAGCCAAGAGCGACCGCAGTGTCGCCGGCAAGCAGCCAGCGGGATCAAAGACCAGCTTCTGGCGCGTGCACTATCGTGCGCGCACGACAGATCCAGGCGACGACTGATCGCCAAAGCACTGACCGACTGACCACAGCCAAGGCCGCCATCGAGCGGCCCTTGGAATTTCTGCAACCTGGAGAAACTGATGGGCGGACTTCGCGTTTCCAACGAGGTCATCTTGGCAAAGACCGAGGTGACATACGGTGTCGACCCGAGCCCTGCTGCCGGTACCGATGCGATCCTTGTTCGGTCGCCGTCCTGGTCGCAGGAAGGCCTCCGCATGGCGCCGCGCGATGCCATTCGCGGTTCGACCGGCAAGCTGCAAGCCATCTACGGCGGCGAGCTGCGCAAGGTCAGCTTCGAGGTCGAGGTGAAGGGGAGCGGTACCGCGGGCACCCCGCCGGAGATTGCGTCGCTGTTGCGTGCGTGCGGCATGGATCAGACGGTGGTGGCATCCACCTCCGTCACCTATCAGCCGGTGTCAGCGGGGCATGAGTCCATCACGCTCTACTTCTACGAGGGCGGCCGCAAGCTCCACATCATGACCGGCTGCCGAGGCAACGTGAGTTTCAGTGTGGAGGCTGGAGGGCTGCTGCTCGCGCAGTTCGAGTTCACTGGGCACTACACCCAGGCCACTGACGTTGCGCAGCCGACACCCACCTACAACAGCCAGGTGCCGCGAACGGCCCTCAACATGGCGCTGTCATTGGCAGGCGCCACCAACATCGTGCCGCGATCGTTCTCGTTCAACCTCAACAACGTCATCGAGTCTGGCCCTTCGATCGCCGCTGCTGACGGCTACGGCCAGACGATCATCACCGGCCGCGACGTCACCGGTGAGATCGAGATCGAGACCGAGCTCGACTCGATCATCGACATCGATAGCCTGCTCGCCCAGGGCACGCGCTTCGCATTCGACTCGGGCCTGCTCGGCAGCGTTGCGGGCAACCGCGTGCGGATCACCACGCCGAGCTCGTCCACATACGTGACTTCCACGTCCCCAGGCGAAGGCAACGGGCTGCGGCTGCGCACCGTCGGCCTAGCTGTGGATGACAGCACCAGCGACCAAGAGCTCTCACTAGTTTTCACCTGACCTATGCATACAATTCGCAAGAAGCTCGCTCCTACTTGGTTCACTCTGATCACAGGAACCCAGCCAGCGCCGGAATTTCTCCTGGCCCCGCTGACCAGTCTCGAATGGCTGGATGTGCGAAACGAGATCTATCAGGCGCCATCGGGTGAGTACGTCCTGAGCGCAAAGGCGGTGCGGACTTGTGTTGAGTCTGCCGTCCGTGACTGGCGAAACATCGCCGGCGAAGACGGAGAAGCGGCCCGTTTCAGTCGCGAACTGTTGCTCGAACTTCCCGCAACATGGCTCAACGATCTGGCCACGGAAGTCTCTAACCGCGCCGCACTCTCGGAGAAGGAAAGAAAAAACTCATCATCGCCGTCAACGTCGCACTAGATCCCAAGTGGGCACCCTGCGAGACATGCGGGTGTGTTGACGGCGATGCAGGTTACGAGAAGTGGGAGATCGACGGCGTGCTTCGCTCGCGCACTTGCCCACGGCGCATGGTCAGCGAGGACAGCCGCCAGTGGATATCCCTTCGCGGGCACTACGTGGCGGGATTCCTTCCTGTTTCCGGCGGTGCACTCAACCAGCCGAACGCCTTCCTTGAGGCAATGCAACTGATCGATATGTGGGTATCCAAAGATGGCAAATGACGGTCGCGCACGGCTTGCGATCACCGCTGAGGATCTGACAAGGCGGGCATGGGACTCGGCTGCAGCAACTGCTCGGGCCGGCTCCAGCAAGATCAAGAGCCTCGTTCTCGCTGCTATACCAGGAGGGTCGCTGCTGCTAGCTGCGAATCAGCTCAAGAAGGTGGTTCAGCAGTCGTTTGAGTTCGCTGAGGCAATTGGCGGCGCAGCGATAAAGTCCGGCCTCAGCACCGAGGCAATAAGTCAGCTAGCTTTTGCCGCGAAAGGCGCGAATGTCGAACTCGCTGACCTTTCAAAGTCGATCGGCACGATGCAGATAAACATCAGCAAAGCCGCCGCTGGCAGCAAGCCATTGCTTGACTCATTCCAGGAATTGGGCGTCAACTTCTCGAAGCTTCAGGAACTGCGGCCGGACGTGCAGTTCGAGATTCTGGCCGAAGCCCTCAACAGGGTACCCAATGAAGCCGATCGCGCACGGCTGGCGACCGAACTCTTCGGGAAGTCAGGCGCTCAGCTATTGCCGCTTTTCTCAGAAGGTGCTGAGGGTATACGCAAAGCCAGGAAGGAATCTGAGAGCCTCGGGCTGTCACTCAGCCGAGAAAAGCAAAGGGCACTCCAGGAGGCTGGTGATGCGATTGTAAAACTTGGCCAGGCAGCGCGTGGCGCGGGCACCGACATCGGCTATTTCTTTTCTTTCGGGATCAAGTCCCTTGCCGAAGGTGCGACGAAGCTGATCGAGGCGGCGCGCGGCGGCGATCAACTTATTGAGCTGATCAAGGAGCGGGCCGAGGTTCTGCAGCGGCTGAAAGAAGCGAGCGAGGGGTTCACTTTCCGAGAGCTCATCGGCGGCACAGATGAGGATAAGCAGCGACTCATCGCGATCGAGGACACCCTTAGATCGATCAACTTCCAGCGGACCGAGGAAAACAGGCTTCTAAGAGAAAAGCGAGCGATCGAGCAAGCCGCCCTCGGCGGGCCGCCTGTCGAACTGCCTGAGCTTGGCGCCCTTAATATCGGACTGCTTTCGGGCCCAGACCCTGACGTTCGCGATGCTCTGGATAAGGCACGCGAGAATCGAGAACTGGAACTCGGGGGCGAAGACGCACGCCTGCGTGTAACTGAGCGCGCTACTGGCGGAAGGGCCGGTGTAAGCGATGCCAGCCGCGAACGGCTGCTCGAGGAAGAGCGCGAGTATTTCGACAATCTTAAGACCATCGTCGAGCAGAAAGCGGAGGAAACAGCTGGCGCCTCGGAGGCCGTGCTCGACGAGTACTTCGGCAGGCTCGAGGAAAAAAGCAGGGCACAAAGCGACGTGCTGCGTGGCGCGGCAGAGGAGCTTGGGCGCAGCATCCAGTCATCTCTCAGCGATGTGTTCCTAAACGCGGGGAAAGGTGCGGACGGCTTCGCCGACAGCGTGCTCAACGCGTTCAAGCGCATCCTGGCCGACCAGGCCGCAAACAAGGTGGTGGAGCTTCTCGGCGGCCTTTTCGGCGCCAAGAAGGATCCAGGCGTCGGCGGTGGCGCATCGGGTGGCGCGGGATTCCTGGCGACAATTGCAACGAGTCTATTCGGTGGCGCGCGCGCTGCTGGAGGCCCTGTGTCACCCGGTAAGGCATTTCTGGTGGGCGAGCGCGGGCCGGAGCTATTCATACCCAAGCAGTCGGGAGGCATATTGCCCAATGGTGTGGGCGCGGGCGGCATGATGGTCACGATAGACGGTCGGGTGAGCATCGACGCCCGAGGCGCGACGAGGGATGGTGCTGAGGTTCTGATGTCTCAACTTCCCGAGATCCTTCGCCAGCGCGATGACCGGCTGAAGGGTGAGATTGCCCAACTGATCAAACGCCGGCAGCCACCGTTCGTATGACCGACATCCTGCTGCCTTCGTGGCTCAACATCTCGAGAGTCGCGTTCTCGGCGGTAGATAACGTGGGGGTCTCCCCCTCGCTGTTTGGGGGCACGACAAGAACTGCTGCGCTCAGCAGTGGCCGGTTGCGGGCATCGATGGAGTTCACGTCGGTCGGCGGTGCCAGCACGCAAGTTGAGCGTGGGGCCCTGATTGGATTTCTCGCACGCGCCGGCAAGCGCAACCGAGTGTACCTGTACGATCCCAGCCAACGGATCCGAGGTTCCATTCCCGTCGTCGAGCTCATCTCGAACAACACCTTTGCCAGCGGCACGACGGGGTTTTCGAACTCGGGCACCGCTTGTGTCCTCAGCGCTAGCGACCGCCTGCTGAGGGCGACGCGCACATCATCGACTACGGGCCCAAGGGTCCAAGCCACCGCAACGGTCACACCTCTGGTGCCGTACGCGGCACGAGCAATGATGCTGTTGGGTCGCGGTTCACCAACGCTGCAGACGTCGGCGAGCGACGGCACGATCACGACTCAGAGCGTCGCCGGCGCCGGTCTTTCAACAACCGTGATCGTGCCTGTCGGTACCTCACTGTCGGTGGCCGTGGTCGATACGGCAATCGGTCTGGCCGGCGATTATTTTGCGGTGTCCTACTTCTCGCTGTCCCGCTGCGCACTCGTCGACGCCGGTGTGAATCGCCTGCTGAGATCGGATGAATTCAACGATGCAGTGTGGCAGAAGGCCAAGCTCACCGTCACGGCCAACGAGTCCACATCACCTGACGGAAATGCGACTGGCGATTTCCTCCGTGAGGACACCACCAACGGCGAGCACTTTGTCCAGCAAGCGATCACTGGGCTGTCTAGCGCGCCGGCCGACTACTGCTTTGGCGTCGCCGTACGCCCCAATGGCCGCAACTTCTGCCTCGTGGGAATGGCAGAGACGTCAGGCAACACGCTGTGCGAGCAGTTCTTCAACCTCAGCACCGGCGCCGTCGGAGTGACGGGCACCACGGGCACTGGCTGGGCGAGTCGCCGCGCATTCACCCGAGACCTTGGCAATGGCTGGATCGCCTGCTACGTGATCGGCCGGAAACTGGTCGGTACGAGCGTCAATGCCTATGTCCAAACGGCCACCGCTGACAACGTTGGGGCAGACGTGTACACGGGGGACGGCGCGAGTGGGATCCGAGTCTGGCGGGCCACGTTTTCTCCATCTTCGGTTCCCATGAGGCTCAAGCAAACGACATCTTCCATCTCATCGGGTGAGGAACAGCGGGGCGGGGCACTGCAGCTGAAGGGACTATTGCCTTCCACCAGTGGGTTGTTGCTTCCGGGAGACCTTGCTGAGGTTATCGGTGGTCGGGGCTCGGAGCTGAAGATCGTCGCAGCTCCGCTGAATTCTGATTCGGCAGGGCTCGGCTATCTTGAGATCGAGCCCTCCATCCGCTCCTCACCGGCGGACAACGCGGCCGTGATCTTCCAGCAGCCGATGGGCCGGTTCATCTTCGACGGGGATGTGCCTAGCTGGAGCACCGACCCCGGCATCATTACCACAGCGTCCGCAGAGTTCATCGAGGCATGATTCACCTGATTGTCTACTTCAACGGCGCGCGCAGTCGTTGGAGCGGGCGCGCTCACCCTGAAGAGATGCTGCTCGAGGAAACAATGCCCTGGCGCTGGCTTGCTCGCATGCGTGGTCAGCAGGTGGTGCGCAGCTTTATCGCCGGCCGCGTTGGCTGGGCCATCTGCACGCCTGATGGCCAGGTGCTCGAGCAATCCGACCCCACACCCGAGGGCTGACGCGCAATGACTTGGTTCGAGCAGTCAGCCAACCAGACGGAGGCTGCGAAGGAGCACTGTCGCCCTTTCATCGCGGTCGACATGGACTTCCCGAGCGGACACGCGCGGCTGTGGAGTGGCTACGGGGATCTGGTCATCGGCGCCGACACGTTCATCGGAGCTGGAGCACTCGGCCGCGTCTCGTGGCCGGCGGAGCGCGATGGCCTCGACGCCCCACGCAAGACTTTCGAATTGGCGGGTGCGGATGTGAACCCCGCGCTGGTGCCAGAGAGCGACTTAGAGAACAGCTTCGAGCGCCTGATCATCGAGTATCTGGGGTGGCTCAATACTGAGACCGGCCAGCTCGTAGCCCAGCCAGAGGTCTCATTCTGGCTGATCGACTCGATCAACCGCTTCGACGGCCTGGAGCCCAGGATTGTGGTGAACGCCGAGCAAGCGACCAAGCTGCTCGACCGGTCGTCAGACTGGCGCAACACGCACGAGCACCAGCAGCAGTTCTACTTCGGCGACTCTGGATTCTTTTACACCCCGTCTTCAGTGCTGCGTGAGATCGTCTGGGGTGGAACCATCGTGGGCGGCGGAGGGGGAGGCTTCAATGGTCCTGGCGGCGGGCCCGGGCGCGGCGGTTCGCTGTCTCCAGCCCGCAGGTTGGCGTTATGAGAGTGGCGAACTGGCCGCAGGTGTTGTTCGACGAGATCGCAGCCTGGCGCGCGAAAGAGTTCGAGTGGGGGCGTACGGACTGCTGCCAGTTCGTTCGCCGTGTCACTGAGGTGATCAGTGGCAAGGACTATGGCGCGCAGTTTCCGGCATATGAGTCGGAGTTCGGCGCAGCGAGGCTGATCGCTGAGTACGGCGGGCTCGAGCAGTTGCTGTGCGCAGCTTTCGGGGAGAGCCGGCCGGCATTACTGGCGCAGCGCGGCGATGTCGTACTGTGTGACTTCGGTCGTGGCCCGCAGCCATCGATCTGCCTTGGCGCCGTCTGCGTTGCACCCGCCGAGGCAGGTGGGCTCGAGAGTCGCCCCCTCGCGTCTGCGCTTGCGTCTTGGAAGATATAGATGCCCGCCGCAATACCTGCCGTTGCGGCGTTCGCGGCATCGTCCGCAGTAGCGAGCGCGATTGTTACCATCGCCACCAGCGTGCTGGTGAATCTGGCGATTGGGGCGATCCAAAAGGCGCTGGTAAAGAAGCCGAAGCAGTTCTCTCCGCCCGTCAACGTGACGGTGAAGAACACCATCGAGAATCGGCGCATCGTTGGCGGTACGCGCCGAGTCGGCGGCAGCTTCGTGTACATCAACACGAGCTCGAGCGGCGGCAACAAGGCGGACCTGCTGTGGTATGTGATCGCCTTCACGGGTCACGAGGTCCAGGAGCTCGGCGACGTCTATCTCGACAACGAAAAGGTTGCGAGCGCCGACATCAATGACACCACGGGCGTAATTGGCGGCTCGACCAGGTTCGTCGGCAAGCTGAAGATCTGGCGCCGCAACGGCACCAGCGGACAGACCGTGCTGGCTGCGCTCGACTCTGCTTTCCCTGAGATC
>Ga0196963_10002490_pt1 | contig 10998 bp, 6 predicted proteins | sample S1_5metaG_FD_148600 | JGI IMG/M metagenome (GOLD analysis project Ga0196963, IMG submission 148600) | Soil microbial communities from Anza Borrego desert, Southern California, United States - S1_5 | ecosystem: Environmental > Terrestrial > Soil > Desert | place: USA: California | collected... | reverse complement strand
GACGGCGTCTACAAGTCGGCCGACGCCGGCAAGACCTGGACGCATGTCGGCTTCAGGAACGTCGACGCGATTTCCAAGATCCGTATCCACCCGACCAATCCGGACATCGTCTACGTCGCCGCGTTCGGCTTGTATCACGGGCCGAGCGAAGAGCGCGGCGTGTTCAAGACGACCGATGGCGGCAAGACATGGCGGCGCACGCTGTTCAAGGATCCGCGCACCGGCGCTGTCGACATCGTGGTCGATGCCAACCAGCCGAACGTCCTGTACGCGGCGCTCTGGGAGGCGTATCGCATCGAGTACCAGATGTCGAGCGGAGGTCCCGGCAGCGGCATGTACAAGTCGACGGACGGCGGCGAGACCTGGACCGAGATCACCCGCAACGCCGGGCTGCCTGCGGGCGTGGTTGGCCGCATCGGTCTCGCGAACACCAAAGCCGATTCCAATCGCGTCTACGCGCTCATCGAGAACGAAAACGGCGGCCTGTTCGTGTCCGACGACGCGGGTGCGTCGTGGAAATTGATGAACGCGAACCGCGCCATCCGCCAGCGCGCGTTCTACTACACGCACGTCTTCGGCGATCCCAGCAACAAGGATGTCGTCTACATGCAGAACGTGAGCTTGTTCCGATCGACCGATGCCGGCAAGACCACGGTGCAGGTCGGACAGAACACCCACGGCGATCATCACGACCTGTGGGTAGACCCCGACGATCCCAACCACGTCATCGACGGCAACGACGGCGGCGGGGCGATCACCTACGACATCAGCTCACGCGCGCCGAATTGGAGCGAACAGGACTTTCCAACCGCGCAGTGGTATCACGTCATTACCACCGCCCATCTGCCCTTCCACGTCTGCGGATCGCAGCAGGACAACAGCACGCTGTGTGTGCCGAGCAATACCAACATGCCCGGTCAGGGCTTCGGCGGCGTGCCCCCGGTGGCGCCGTACCAAGTCGGCGGCGGCGAGCCCGGCTACATCGCCACCCACGCGACCGATCCCGACATCTTTTTCGGCGGCACCAATAACGGCTCGTTCCTGACGCGTCTGAATCGGCGTACTGGTGAGTTCAAGGAAGTCGGCGCCTACCCGCGCTTTTTCTCCGGCGAGCCGGCGCGAGACGTCAAAGAGCGTTGGCAGTGGACCTACCCGATCATCTTCTCGTACGTCGATCCCAATGTCCTCTACACCAGTTCCCAGCGTGTATGGAAGACCACCAACGGCGGGGACACCTGGACGGCGATCAGCGGGGATCTGTCACGACACGATCCGAAGACGATGAACGAGTCCGGCGGGCCGATCACGCACGACATGAACAGTCCCGAGATTTACGGGACGGTCTTCTCCCTGGCGCCCGGCAAGAAGGATCGCAACCTGATTTGGGCCGGGTCCGACGACGGGCTGGTCCATGTGACTCGCGATGAGGGCAAGACGTGGACCAACGTGACGCCAAAGGACATGCCGGACTTTGGAAGAGTCAGCCAGCTCGATGGCTCGTCGTTCGACAACGGCACGGTCTATATGGCAGTCAAGAAAATGCTGCTCGGCGATCGCTCGCCGTACATTTTCAAGACCAGCGACTACGGCAAAACGTGGACGAAGATCGTCAACGGCATCCCCGCGAATGATTACGTTCATACCGTCCGCGAGGATGTCGTCCGGCGCGGCCTGCTGTATGCGGGTACCCAGCACGGCGTCTACGTCTCGTTCAACGACGGCGCGAACTGGATGCCGCTCAACAACGGCCTGCCGGACGTGCCGGTGACCGATCTCGTCGTCGAGGACAACGCGATTGCGATTGGCACGCACGGCCGCAGCTTTTACGTGCTCGACGACATTGCGGCGTTGCGGCAATTCGGCGTCACGCCGCTGAGCGACGTCACGCTGTTCAAGCCGGCCAACGCCACGCGAGGTCTCGATCGGCCGCAGATCACCTACTTCCTGAAGTCGCAGCCCAAGGCGCTAACCATCGATTTCCTCGACGCCAAGGGCCAGGTGGTGCGTTCGGTCACGGGCCAGCCACCGCGCCCGGAAGGGAGCACGGCCGAGACCGGCGGCGGCGCTCCGCAAGGTGCGCCGATGGCCGCAGGCGTCAACCGATACACGTGGGATCTGAATTCGACGGGCATTATCACCTTCCCCGGCATGATCCTGTGGGGCGCCACTCAGAATGGACCCGCAGTGTTGCCGGGCAACTACTCAGTGCGGCTGACGGCCGACGGCGTCGTGCAGTCGCAGTCGTTCGCGGTGCTCAAGCACCCGCTGCGGCCGGTCAGCGACGCGGACCTGCAGTTTCAGTGGGACCTCGCCAGCCGGATTCGCGACAAGGTGAACGAAGCCAACCTCGCGGTGATCAGGATCCGCCGCATCAAGGCCGACATCGCCGATCGCGTCAAGGACGCGCCCGCGGAGGTCCGCGACGCCGGCGACCAACTCACCAAGGCGCTGGCCGCGATCGAGGGTGACATCTATCAGGTGAAGAACCAGAGCGGACAGGACCCGCTCAACTTCCCAATCAAGACCAACAACCGGCTCGCGTCGCTGTTACGTGTGGCGGTCTCCGGCGAAGGACGGCCGACAGGAAATGTCGAGCCGATTTTCAACGACTTGATTCAGGAGCTGAAGGCGGAGACCGATCGGCTGGACGCAGCCGTCGCCGAGCAATTGCCGCCGTTCAACCTGATGCTGCAACGCGTCAAGAAAGCCCCGATTGACGGGAAGTGACGTCCAGCAGCTGGCGAACCTTCGCGAGCAGCTGCGGGCCGCTGAACGGCTTCTGCAGGAACTCGCTGTCGGCCGCCAGGCGGCCCTGCTGCGCCAGCACCGCGCCGGCGTAGCCTGACATATAGAGGGCGCGAGCGCCGGCCGCGCGGCCGGTGCTCAGCGACTCGATGAGTTCCGGACCCGTGCCATCCGGCATCATCACATCGGACAACACCAGATCGATGGGCGGGCCCGGGTCGGCGATGATGCGGCGGGCATGCGGGGCATCCTGCGCCGCCAGCACCGAATAGCCATTGCGTTCGAGCACGCTCTGCACCAGCAGCCGCACGCCCTCTTCGTCTTCCACGACGAGCACCGTTTCGCTGCCGCCGATCACCGCGGCCGTGCTCGGCAGCGGCTGCTCCGCGGTCTCGTCGCACCGCGGCAGAAAGATCTGGAACGTCGTCCCTTCGCCCGGTGCGCTGGCCACGCGGATGCCGCCGCCCAGCTGCTTGACGGTCTCGTAGACGTTGCTCAGACCAAGACCAGTGCCGAGACCGACTTCCTTGGTGGTAAAGAACGGATCGAAGATCTGTTCACGGGTCGAGGCGTCCATGCCGGTGCCGGTATCGGACACCGTGAGCGCGACGTAGTCGCCGGCCGCCAGCTTGAAACGCGCCACGCATTCGCGGCCGTCGAGCCGGACGTTGGTGGCCGTGAACGACAGCTGGCCGCCGTTCGGCATCGCGTCGCGCGCGTTGATCGCGAGGTTCATCAGGATCTGCTGCAGCTGGCCGGCGTCGGCGAATACCGGATGCGTCCCGGCGTCGACGTTATGGACGATGCGCACCTGCTCGCCGAGGATCTTCGTCAGCATCGACAACACGTCGGTGATGATCTCGCACACGTAAACGCGCCGGCGATCGATCACCTGGCGGCGGCTGAAGGCGAGCAGCTGCTTGGTCAGCGAGGACGCGCGCTCCGCGGCCTTGCGCACCTGTGACGCCTGCTCGCGCGAGGCTTCGATCGCGTCGGTGTCGGTTTCGATCAGCATCGCGTAGCCGAGAATCGCCGTCAGGATGTTGTTGAAGTCGTGGGCGACGCCGCCGGCGAGCCGGCCCATCGCTTCCATCTTCTGCGCCTGCCGCAGCTTCAGCTCCATCTGTTTCTGTTCGGTGATGTCCTGCGCGACCGACACCAGCCGGACGGCCATCCCGCCGGGATCCGTCGTGATCTGTCCGCGCAGTTGCACCCAATGCTGCGTGCCGTCCGGCCAGGGCACACGCACGTCGATGTTGAAGTGGCTCGGTTGATCGAAATTGCCATGCACGACCTTCGCGAACTTGCGGCGATCGTCCGGGTGAATCAGCTGCTGCATCGCGTCGATGGTGCCCTCGAAATCCGAGTGCCCCATCGCCAGGTGCATGGTGTCGGACCACTCGACCTGACCGGTGAACAACTCCGCTTCCCACACCCCGGTGCGGGCCACGCCGAGCGCGAAACGCGTGCGTTCGTCGCTGCGGCGGAGATCCGCCACCAGCGTGGCCAACTGCGAGGGCTCGATCGGCCACGAGCCGTTTTCGATGGCGAAGGCAGCGGCCGCGAGGGACGTCTGGCGGCCGGGGGCAACGGCGAGCAACGCTTCTGTCATCGTCGGCTCCTCACATCGATGCGGTTCATGCCGCCGCCTCTGTGCAAGGACAGTACCGCGCCCGATAGCGCGGAAACACGGTGAAACGCGTCCACCGGGCACGTCGGCCGGTGTGCGCGCAGCGGGCCGCACACCTCCGCACGCGGGACGCACCATCGAGACCGCTCGAGTGCCACGGCCAAGCGCGCGAATCCGGCCGGTTTCAGCAGCGTGCCCGGGGCCGCGCTGTGGCAAGACGCTTGCACCACCGCAGGGCATACCAAGGTGACGAGGCAGTGACTGGGATGCGGCCGCACGGCCGCCAATGGCTCGTGACGGGAGTGTTCGCGCTGGCGATCGTCTGCCAGCCCGCGCCCCTCACGGCGCAACGCGTGAGCAGCGCGGACGTCAAGGCCGCGTTCCTGTTCAACTTCACGAAATTCGCGACGTGGCCAGCCACCCGGCTGCCCGCGGGCCAACCGATCATCGTCGGCGTCATCGGCGACAATGCGGTCGCCGAGTCCGTGCGCCGGCTGGTCGGCAACAAAATCGTCGAAGGCCGCTCGGTAACGGTCACCCGGCTGCGCCCGACCGACGACTTCTCGCAGACGCACCTGTTGTTCATCGGCAATGGCGAGCGGCAGCATCTTGTAGACATTCTGATCCGCGCCGGCAGGGACGCGGTGCTGACCGTGTCGGACGTGCCGGACTTCTGCGCGCGCGGCGGGATGATTCAGCTGCGCAACGAACGCGACCGCGTTCGCTTCGACATAGCTCTCGATCGCGCCGAAGCGGCGGGCCTGATCATCAGCTCGAGGCTGCTCGCGATCGCCGGCGTGATCAATCCGGCGAGTAGTGTGAGATTCAGATGACCAGCCTCTCCATCCGTCACAAACTCATCGTCATCGGCATGTCGACGACGACGGTCGCGTTGCTGCTGGCGTGCGCGACTTTCATCACCTACGACTACCTGTCGTTCCGCGATCAACGGATCGCGTCGCTGGCTACGCTGGCCGACATGATCGGCGCCGCCGACACGGCGGCGATTTCATTCGACGACGACAAGGCCGGCGCCGAGACGCTGGCAACGCTCTCGGTTTACCCGACCTTGACCCGCGCCTTCATCGCGTTGCCTGACGGACGGCTCTTCGCGTCCTACGCGAGACACCGCAACAGCACCGCCGATTACGCTCGCGACCCGGTGATAGCCGCCGCATCCGCAACCGGCACGGCGATCACGTGGGATCGCATCGCCGTCACCAGGCCGATCGTCTTTGGCGGCGATCCGATCGGCACGGTCTTCATCGAATCGGATCGCGCGGAGAGTGCCCTGCGCGTTCGGCGCTATATGCTCGTGACGGTTCTGGTGTTGCTCGGCGCGCTGCTGGCGGCGCTGGCGATGACGTCGTGGCTGCAGCAACTGATCTCGGCGCCGATCACGCGGCTTGCCGACGCCGCGGTGCGGGTGTCACGGGACAAGGACTACAGCATCCGCGTCGCCAATGCCTCGTTCGACGAGGTCGGCGCGCTGGTGCAGAACTTCAACGACATGCTCGGCCAGATTCAACAACGCGATGACGAGTTGCAGCGCCATCGCGCGACGCTCGAACAGCAGGTCGCCGACCGCACCGCCCAGCTGGTGACCGCGAAGGAGCGCGCCGAAGACGCGAGCCGCGCCAAGTCCGAATTCCTCGCGAACATGAGTCATGAGATCCGGACGCCGATGAACGGCATCATCGGGATGACCGAACTCACCCTCGACACGGATCTGTCCGACGCGCAGCGTGAGCAGCTAGGCCTCGTCAAGCACTCGGCGGAATCGCTGCTGATGATCGTCAACGACATCCTCGACTTTTCGAAAATCGAGGCGGGACGCATGGATCTCGATCACGCGCCGTTCGCGCTGCGCGAGACGGTCGACGAGGCGCTCGGCTCGGTGGCGGTACGCGCGCACCAGAAGGGTCTCGAGCTGTTGTGCGACGTCGCGCCGGGCGTTCCAGACCAGCTGATCGGCGATGCCGGGCGGCTGCGCCAGGTGTTGCTCAACCTGCTCGGCAACGCCATCAAGTTCACCACCACCGGCGAGGTGTCGCTGCGGGTCGCCGTCACACCTCACGACGGCGGCGAACAGCAATTGCAGTTCAGCATTATCGACACCGGCATCGGCATCCCCGCCGACAAGCAGCACCTGATCTTCGAAGCGTTCAGCCAAGGCGATGGCTCGACGACGCGGCGGTTCGGCGGGACCGGGCTCGGATTGACGATCTGCTCGAAGCTCGTCTCTCTGATGGGCGGCAGGATCTGGGTCGAGAGCACACCGGGCCAGGGCTCAGCTTTCCATTTCACCGCGCTGATCGCGGCGCAGCCGAACCAGTCGCCGCGTACCGATGAGGCGCCGCTGAATGGCGTCTCGGTGTTGATCGTCGACGACAATGTGACGAACCTGCAAATCTTCGAGCGCACGCTGGTAAAGTGGGGCATGCGTCCGACGCTGGCCGACAGCGGCGCGGCGGCCCTCGACGCATTCAACCGCGCGCGTCAGACCCGCCAGGGGTTTGACCTCGTGCTGCTCGACGTGCAGATGCCCGACATGGACGGCTTCGATACGGCGCGCCGCCTCCACGATCAGTCCGGCCCGATCGCGCCGACGATCATGATGCTGACCTCTTCGGATCAGATGGGTGATGCGGCGAGGTGCCGGCTGCTCGGCGTCGACGCCTACCTCGTGAAGCCGGTTCGCCAAGCCGCGCTGCGCGAGGCGCTGATCAAGGCGCTGCGCGGTGAGCCGTCAGCCCGACCGGTGCCGCAGACGGCCGCCTGGCAGACCCCGCGGACACCGCGACGGGTCCTGCTTGCCGAAGACAACGTCGTCAATCAGCGCGTGGCGACCGGCATCCTGCAACGCGCCGGCCACAGCGCCGTGGTCGCGCACAATGGCAAAGAAGCCGTGGCTGCGTTCCTCCAGGGTGGCTTCGACATCATACTGATGGATGTGCAGATGCCCGAGATGAGCGGCACCGAGGCGATCGCGCTGATTCGTGAGCGCGAGCGTGCCGCCGGCAGCCGCATCCCGATCATCGCGCTGACCGCGCACGCGATGAAGGGCGACCGCGAGAAATGCCTGGCGGCCGGCGCCGACGGTTATATCGCGAAGCCGCTATCCCCGCATGATCTGCTCGATCAGATCGACGGCCTGACGCGCCAGCCGCAGGCCGTCGGTGCGACGGCCCCCGAGAAACTCTCGCGCCAGCTGTTGGCCCACGTCGGCGGTGACGTCGCCCTGCTCCGTGATCTCATCACCCTGTTTGCCGCCGACGCACCGCGTCAACTGGATTGCATCCGCGCGGCGATCGACAGCGGCACCGCCGGCGACATCTACCTCGCCGCGCATACGCTGCGCGGCGCGGCCGCGAACTTCGGCGCGACGCCGCTGCTCGATGCGTTGCAGGAGCTGGAACGGGCCGCCAAGCACGAGCCGCGCCGTTGCCAGGCGATCGTCGACCGCGTCGGCGTCCACGCTCACGCGTTGCTCGGCATGCTCGCCGCGTGCGATGAGGTGCTGCCATGCGCGTCTTAATCGTTGATGATGATGTCGTCACGGCGCGGCGGTTACGAGGCCTCGCCGAGTCGTGGGGCTACGATGTGGTGGCCGCCGCCGACGGTCCGACAGCGCTGCTGGCACTGCAGGGTGCGAACGCGCCGCGGCTGGTGCTGCTCGACTGGATGATGCCGGGTATCGCCGGCGTCGATGTCTGTCGCGCGATCCGCCAGAGCGAGCACGGCGACACCACATATGTGATCATGCTGACCGCACGCGACGGCCGCGAAGACATGGTCGCCGGATTCGATGCCGGCGTCGACGATTTCCTGGCAAAGCCGTTCGACGCCGACGAGTTGCGCAGCCGCCTCAAGGCCGGCGCCCGCATCGTCGACCTGCAGATGCGGCTCGCGAGCAACGTCGCGGAGCTGCAGACGGCGCTCGCCAGCGTCAAGACCTTACGCGGCATGCTGCCGATCTGCGGGTACTGCAAGAGCATCCGCGACGACTCGAATTACTGGCATCAGGTGGAGGAATACGTCGGCGAACATGCCGATGTCGCCTTCAGCCACGGCATCTGCCCGAAGTGCCTGGAGAAAGTGCTGGCGCTCGATCTCGAGTGATTACTGGCGCAGCGCGTGCAGCTCGCGCTGGAATTGCGTAAACGCGGCCTGCTCAGCCGCGCTCGTCTCCGCCATGACCGCCGCGATCGTGCTCCGCCACTGCCGAAGGATGTCGCGGGCTTCGGGGACTCGCTCGAGATCCTGAGCGAGCGCCTGTTCCGCATACGTGCTGGCGCCACGCACCGCCGCTTCGCCGAGCCTGACTGCGTCGAGATAGGCGCGCTCCGCCTCGCGGCTCTCCTGCCGTTCCGCGATCAACGCTTCGTCAATTGCCTTTCGATAGTTCTGTTGGGACAGCGCCAGCGCCTCGTCGTGCGCGCGCCTGGCCGCGTCGATCTCTTCACGGCGCTGCCGCTCGGCTGCCTGCGCGGCGCGGGCGCGGTCCTTCTCTGCAACATGTCGCAATTCGGCGATCGCCGACGTATATCGCGTCGCGGCGAGCTCCTCGGCGCGGCGCCTGGCCTCGGTAGCTGCCGCATCGGCGGCGCGGCGGACCGCCTGCGCCTGGTCGAAGCGATCGGTCCGGCGATCGACCGCGGCGGCCAACGCACCACCGCGCACAGCTTCGGCCTTGGCGTCGGCTGCCAGCTGCTTCTCACGGGCTTCCTTTAGTTCCTCGTCGTACTTCTGATACGCCTTGAGCGAGGCGGCGAGCTCGCGTAACCGGACGTCGCGCAGCGCCCGGGTTTCGGCGATGCGAAGGTCGCGCGTTCGGGCGATTTCGGAGAGGCGGCGGGAGTGCGCGAGCGTGAGGTCCTGCAACGTCGGCATGGGACAGTTTCTACACCCGTGAAACGGCCCGCCGGCCGGGAGTCCCCAAAAATCGTGCAACACGAGTGGTACGTTATCTGCACAATATGGCGACGTGAGCCGGGGACCGTGGATTGGCGCGCCCATAGTGGCCATCGGCCTCGCCGTGCTGGGGAGCGTGGCGGCACTGACCGCTGCCAGCTCATCCACTCAGGCTCTGGAACGTGTCCTGGCAAAGTCAAATGAGCCTGCGCCGCCGGCGTATCGCGCCCTTCGCCGTCTTGAAGGCGGCGTCACCGGCGCGGACAAGCGGGGCTGGCTCGAAGCCTGGACCGAATATCGGCCTGGCGTCGGGTTGACGTTCGAGGTGGTCCGGGAGGGCGGCACCGAGTACGTCCGGAACAAGATCCTGCGACGCATGCTCGAGAGCGAGCAGCAGTTGCTGGCGAGCGGCCGCCGTGTGCGCGCCTCGCTCGAATCAAAAAACTATCAGTTCGAAGACGGCGGGCGCACTGAAGCCGGCCTGCAGCGAATCATCTTGAAGCCGGCCAAGAAGTCCGACGGCATTGTCTCGGGCAGCGCCTTGCTCGACCCGGCGACAGGGTTGGTGACGACAATCCAGGGACGGCTCGTCAAGAGCCCGTCGTTCTGGCTCCGCGACGTCGACGTCACCTGGACGTTCGGGCATATCAACGGCTACGTGGTGCCCCTTGAAATGTCGTCGACCGGCCGCGTGCGCATGTTCGGACGATCGAACTTCAAGATGGTCTACCAGTACGAATCGATCGACGGCCAGCCGGCCGCCGTCGCGTCCCGCTGACCGGCGCAGTTCTTCATTGATCTCACCGCTCCGCGCGGTGACACCGTCAGCCGCTAGAAGCGAAATAACCGCGTCATCTTGACGACAAACGCGCGGTTCCGCAGCGCGATGTTGCCGCGCTGCGGTTCGAGCGGCTTGGTGTCCTGCTCGTCCGTCCAGACCACGAAAAATTCGCTGCCGGGGCGATACTCCCACCGGAACCGCACGTTGCTGCTGAACGTGTTGTCGGCGGAGCTGTACTGCAGCAGCGCGCTCGCGAACATGCGCGGCGAAAAGCCGTAATCGGTGCGCGCGCCGACTTGCTTCGTCGTAAACGAGCCGCTGGGTAGATCGATGTGATTGAGCGAAAAGCGCGGCTCGACGGAAAACTGCTTGAGTATGGCGTAGCGTCCCTGCGACAACGTCAACGCGCGGATCGTGCCGTTGTAGTACCCGCCGAGCTGCACGCCGATGTTCCCGGAGAACCGCCGCTGCTGGCCCATGCTGTAGCGCAGCGAGACGTCGTTGTAGCTGTAGCCGCCGACTGGTATCGGGTAGCCGGCCCGCGGCGAAAACGGCTGGGACAGGAAGTCGTAATTGGCGTTCGCCTCGACGTTGAAGATGTCGCTGTTGTTGAACTCGACGTTGAAGCGTCCGGTTCCCTGCCGTGATTCGACGGCGCCGGCGCCGTTTTCGTAATACTCGTAGCTCACCTGCGAGGTGTACTTGCGAACGTACCTCGAATTCGCCGGCCGCGGACTGAATCGCGCCGACGCAAACGAGCGCGTGAAATCGGTGCGGCGCATGAACCCTATTTCTGGGTTGAACGCACCGCCAACCTTGAGATGCTCCGCGCTCAGGCCGTAGCGATCCGGTTCCCAGGAGGCTTTCGCGAGATAGCTTTCGTCGTCACCGGTAAGATTCGTGGTCTGCGTGCGCGCGTAATAACCGC
>Ga0196963_10002489_pt1 | contig 11000 bp, 26 predicted proteins | sample S1_5metaG_FD_148600 | JGI IMG/M metagenome (GOLD analysis project Ga0196963, IMG submission 148600) | Soil microbial communities from Anza Borrego desert, Southern California, United States - S1_5 | ecosystem: Environmental > Terrestrial > Soil > Desert | place: USA: California | collected... | reverse complement strand
CCTACAGGATTACCATCAAGGAACACCTTGGCCCCTTCCGGTTTAGAGGTCACCGAAATTCGATCGGGTCCAGGCTGGAGAATGGTTGCACAGCCGGAAAGTAACAACACAAAAATTACATACACAGTTTTCATAGTCCACCTATAGAATGGTAGTTACCTGTATGCCAAGCCTTATTACATTACCTGTATTGAAAGGCTCCCATGAAGACATGCCCTACGTGCGCGTTCGTTCATTCACTTGTGCTTAGAATCTTTGAGCTTCTTATGCACGTGAACGTCAGCACGCGGGTCAGTCACCAGGTCGCCCCGCTCCGTTATCCCAAGGGCAAGCTCAATAACTTCAAGTTGACCCTCATTCGCGGCGGCAAGGGCCGCCAGAATACGCCTTAATCGCTGATCATTGGATAACTCGGGGTCCATGAGGAGCTGGGCCGGTTGCACGCCCAATGCCGCTGCAATGGAATCTATGTTGGCTGACTCAGCCCAAGAGTCCCCATTCTCGATGCCATGAAAGGTTCTAGGATGGATTCCAGCCTTTTCTGCGCATTCTAATTGCGTATAGCCGCGCGCTTTCCGGTAATGACGGATATTGTCGCCGACTAATTTCCTTATGTTTTCCAATTACTTAGATAGTTCCATAAAGCGTGTCAAAAAAACTGCATTTCAATAACAATTTTAGTTGTATTTCTCGTAAATCAATTGCATATTGAGATACAGGATGAACGAACGCTTCAGATTGAACAGCAGCTTGGTGAAGGAATGGTTGGCGGTGAGGCACCTGAAACAGGCCTATCTCGCCGAGAAGTTGAGATGCTCGGGGTCCTACGTCGCGCAGATGATGCGTGGAATAGTCCCGAGTGAAGCGATGCTAGAGGCTTTGGCGAACTTAGTAGGGGTGGAGAAGTTGGCGCTTCTCATCCCCAGGGATGACGAAAAAAAGTCCGCCTAGTGCATCCGAATTTTTAGACTGAGTTTACATAATAAAGATTATCGCATTGCGCAATAGCGTAGTTGGATACGTGTACCTTGGAGGACGGAACAGTGAAGCCCTTAAATTTCATGGCCTTAGCTCTCGACTCAGTTTCTGAGGCTGACGCACTAGAGGCTTACGAGGACTTAGTGGATCGCACTCCAGAGTGGGTGGATGACGTGATCAAGGGCTGGATCGCAGGGGGAGTGGACGGGGCCACCGTTCTCCAAATGCTTACTAGGAAAGTTGTATCCCGCGCGGAATCGATCCGCGAACGGCGGGAAGATGAGGCATCGGCTTCGCGTAGGCATGGCGATCCGAACGATCGGGGTGCCGCATGAGCAAGCACACGCCTGGGCCAGCCTACACTCTAGATCCGGACACAGCGCCTTCCGACGTTGTCGGTATCTTAAACGCCAAGGGGCACGTCATCGCGGAAGCTCGCAAGGGGCAAGAAACGCACATTGTTGCGTGCCTTAACGCGTGCGAGGGACTTAACCCGGAAGCGGTGCCGGAGGTTCTTCTCCAGCTTCGCACCATCGCAAAGCGGATGCAGCACAACGGAAGCATTACAATCGATGCCGACTCGTTAATGGGAATTGAAATCACTGAGGCCATCGCCAAAGCAGAGGGCAAGTCATGACCGAGCCTCTAGTTGTAAGAGCGGTGCGCGAGATCGCCGAACTTCGACCTGCGCAGATCTTAGGTCCAATTGAGCAGTGGCGAAAAGGTTTGATCGCTCCGAACGCGATGATCGAGCTTTTAGATAAGGCGCTTACTCAGCACGAGGAACGAATTTTCGAGCGCGAGAACGCGATTACGCCAGATCCTCAACCCGAACCCCCGGGTGCCGCATGATCAGTGAAGCTAATCTCGAAGTCATCTATCACGTCTGCGGTGCCTATCTTGCGGTCTGCGCTTGGATGAACTGGAGGATTGTTTGAATACCTTTGAATGGTTCTATTTTTGCCCGTTCTGTGAGCGACAGACGCGAGTAGATGGCGAATGTTGCGGGTTTACCGTGGAGTGTATCCCGCAGCCGATTACCCCCTCCACGCCGCCCGAGGACTCTTTATGAGCAACGTAGTACCTGTAAGCCCAGATCTTTCATTTACCCATGAGCAGCTTCAGCTCATTAAGAACACCGTGGCAAAGGGTGCAACCGACGATGAATTAAAGCTGTTTCTCTATCGGTGCAAAAACATGGATATGGACCCGTTGAAGCCAGGTCAGATCCATTTCGTGAAGTATGGGAACAGCCCCGGAACGATTGTTGTGGGCATTGAAGGATTCCGCACCCGCGCCGCGAGATCGGGAAAGCTGGCTGGGATCTCCCGTGGAGTCATCCGAGATGACAAGGGTAAGTGCATCGGTGCATGGTGCGAAGTTCACCGAAAAGACTGGACGCATCCCGCACGCGAAGAGGTCAGTCTTACCGAGTACAATACTGGTAAAAGCGCTTGGGCCAAGATGCCCGAAACCATGATCAAGAAAGTCGCGGAGGCGGCTGCGCTTCGCATGGCATTCCCCGACGATCTCGGAGGCATCTACGCAACCGAGGAGATGGATCAAGCCGCCTCGAATCCAGTTGTCGCTGATCAACCTGGACCCAATGACGGGGTGATTGATGACACTTACCGGGTGCCGTTTGGGAAATTTAAAAACAAGACCTTAGAGGAGATCGGGCCGGACCAGCTTCGCGCTTATGTCGATTTCCTAGAGAATGTCGCTGCAAAGAAAAACACGGTGATCGAGGGTGTGGCGGCGGAGTTCATAACTAGGGCGTCCGAATTTATCGCAGTATTTGAAAACGCACCTATCGGGGGCGATGAAGAGTGAGCTATCGCCGGGTGAAGGCTCCGAATCCTCTGGAGCCGCTCTTTAAGAGTGTTACGCCGATCTTCACTTCGGAGATGGGGCATAGGCTCCGCATCGTTCGCTGGTATCGCCTCCAGGTGAGCCAAAAGGTGCTTGCCGACGCCCTTGGAATTTCCAGGGATGAACTCAACCGGATCGAAAGACTTGCACCCGGACAGAACCGAACGGGACATTTTACATACTGGCGATTGAAGGAAATCTTCGGGCCACACACGAATTACATCATTACGGGAGCCAATCCCGAGGAGCACGCACGCGCTCCAAAAGAGCGAACTTGGAAGAGTAAACCGATTAAATTTCTCGGAATTAAATGAATTATCAAGGGCGACATTATGTTAACTAGTTATGTCAACTCAGGGGGAAAAGTGCTTAAAAATCAAAGGGTAATATTTGCCGAGTCTGATAATAGATATTCTGTAAGAAATGTGCGGACTTGCACTCGATCCTTAAAGTTTAACCGAAACACAGAAAACCAGTCAATTACTTTATCCCGCCTAGAGAGGGTGTCGGGGGTTCCGTCTGAGGATCTCGGCGTCCTTCTAACGATCTTTAACCGGCTCAAGAGGGGCTAGGTCCAAAAAGACCGTTTTTTCCTTTGAGAGAGAAATGCAGTTCGGGGTCATTAAGGTTGATGATCCTACACCCGCAAGGATGCGAGCGGGGTAGCGGGGAAGTGGCGAAACGATTCACTGATACGGACAAGTGGAAGCGTCCGTGGTTTTCGGAACTCAACAATCTTCAAAAGCTAGTTTGGTTCTATGTCCTTGATGACTGTGATCACCGGGGAGTATGGGCGGGTAACTTCCGTCGTTTGACCTTTGATCTCTCGACAGAGATTTCTCGCGAAGAATTTGAAGCTTGGTTCGGAGATAAAATTATCCGGATCGATGAGCACAAGTACTTCATTCCGTCGTTCATCGAATTCCAATACGGGGAGAAACTGAACCCCTCGAATCGAACTCATCAAGCGGTTTTGCAGTTTTTGGAGTCATATCGACCCCAGATTGAGGGAAAAAAGGAAGGGGCTAGTAAGCCCCTAGTAAGCCCCTTGGAAGGGGCTAAAGACAAAGGTTCAGATAAAGGTTCAGATAAAGGTTCAGGTTCAGAAGAAAGAAACCCGACTTTTGACAGCTCGCATCTAAAAGAAATCATGGGCGTCTATGCTGCGACGCTCGAATTTTTCAAAATCAAAAAAGACCCGTGGCTAGATCAAGTCGATCTCGCCCGTTTGATTCGCTCGCGCGGCGTTGACCGTGTGAAGCTCGCGCTCTTGGGCGCTCGTTACGAAGAATCCTTCGACGGGTTTAGCCCGAGCAAGCACTTCACGATCTATCGAATCTCCAGACCCGACATTTTCGAGAAACTGGTCAACCTGGGTGCCCAAGGGGAAACGAAGCCGCGCGGGATCGCCGATATTCTCGCTGAGTCAGGGGAAGCCGTATGAACCCGATGGAATTCGATATCCAGATGGGAAGGCTCCGAAACGTCTTCGGCGACAAGAACTATCCCGATGAGCGAACGAAACTCATCTGGAGTGAAGTGCGAGATCTGCCACAGTACTACTTCGCGAAGCTTTGTGATCGCTTCATAGGTGACTCCAGACAGGCCCCGATCCTGAACGACTTCCGAACAGAAGCATATCAATTTCGCCTGCACGCGAAACCAGCGAAGACCGTGGAACCCTGGAAAGTCGTGAATCCGGGTTGTGACACCTGTTTCGACACGGGCGTATTTCTCGCGAGATCAAAAACCAATCCGGGGCCGTGGGCGTTTCGCTGCGCTTGCTCGAAGGGAGTGAACGATCCCCGGAAGGCGATTCCGCATTTCACGGAAAGCCATAGGGCTGAATTTGTGTGGGCTGATCCAAGGGAATTTAAGGGGGGAGCATGAAGGACTCACGGTTTGTACTCAATCACTACGCAAGATGCATTAGGCCGGGCTGCGAGGAGCGTACCGGTCACAGGTCGGGGATTTGCGAGCACCATAGGCGCGTGAAGTGCCGATGTGGCGCGGAGTTCGTGAAGCGGGCGCATTTCGATAAGTGCGCCGAGTGCATGAGGACGGCGCGGGAGTTCGCGGGGAGGGTGCAATGGGTGTGATCACGAAACCCAACCGCACGGTGGACACGAAACTCCTTCGCGAGATCAGGAAGCTTCCCTGCGCAGTATGCCTATCTCCTCCGCCAAACGACGCGAGCCATATCCGCTCACGAGGAGCAGGAGGGGGAGACGATGATTTTAACGTGACGCCTAAGTGCAGGTCTCACCATATGGAGTGGCACAAGTGGGGATGGAGAAAGTTCGTCGTTCAATACCCGCAGTTTAAAAATATTCTCTCTTTCATGGGGTGGGAGATGGATGGGGATAAATTGTGGCATCCGGGGATGGGCCGATGACTCTATTTTCATTTTCGATTCAGGGGTTGCCAAAGATGACCAACCCTAGTGGAGCCAAGAGCACGCACTGGCGAGTCCGGAAAGCCGAATCCGACAAATGGAAAAAGTGGGTATGTGCCGCGATCAACGCCGGAAGAAAGTTCAAGGAGTGGCCGCTAGAAAAAGCGAATCTCACACTCATTCGGCATAGCTCATCGCGACCTGATCCTGACGGGTTGGTCAGCGGTTTTAAAGCCGTGATCGACGGCTTAGTGGTCGCTGGAGTTCTTAAGAACGACAAATTTAAGAACATCGGAATGCCTAATTACATGTGGCAACCCGCAGCCCCTAAGAAGGGATTTATAACCGTTCTCGTGAGTTGGGATGACTCATGCATAAAATGATGACCGAAATCCTAGATGAAAACCTAGAACTCAGACGCATGATCCAAGAGGAACGCGCGATCTGTGAAAAATTAAAGAAAGAATGCGCGGCACTTCAGGCGCTGGTTGATCAACTTGAAGGGCGAATTCATCAAATGGCTTTAGTGGGCGCAAGTTCTACGGCGCAAGTGTAGTAAACTGCGGGCAAGGTCCCGGAAGAGAGAGAGTGGGATATGGGAAAATACTTAGTCGTTGATGTTGATCGGATTGACCAGGATGAAAATTCAAGGGTGATTTACAAAGACGCCGATCTTTCGGAGCTTATGGCTTCTATGAAGCAGGACGGATTACTGCAACCCGTTGGATTACGTGCCAAGGGGAATAAGCGTTACGAGGCCGTGTTTGGGAATCGACGCCTGTTAGCTGCGAAGAAATTAGGATGGGCCACAATCGATGCAACCTTAGTTGATGCGGAAACGGACAATGATCGCGATATTCTCAACTTGGTTGAGAACTTCAAACGTCAGAATACTTCGATGGCGGAAGATGGGCGTATGTTCAAGGTCCTTATGGATCGAGGGCTTTCAAAAAAGGAGATCGCGGCAAGGCTAGGGATCAGGCTTGAGCGTGTGGATCTAGGGTTAGAGGCTATCGAAGTGATCCCGCGAGATCTTCAAAGAAGAATCGTAAATACCCCTCAAGGCAAGAGTACCCCGCAGGGAAAGATCCCCGCGAGCGCGGCCAGGGCGATCATCAACTTGAAGCGGACGCAAAAATTAAACGTAAGCCAAACGCGCAAGCTTTTGGAGTTCGCATCGAATAAGGGCACGCTTTCGCAGGTCACGGCGGTTGCGCCTCTTATGCGTTCTGGAATTAGTTTGAATTCGGCGATCAATCTGGCGACACGGTATCGTGAAGTGCAGTTTCGAGTCATGGTGGACGTGAAAACCGCCGAAGCTTACGAAAAGCGCACCGGGATCACGATTGTCGCGGCAATGCACGATTACCTTTCGCGAGTGAAGGAATTCGGTGTCCTTCCGTTGAAGCGAAATGGAGTGGGTAGGCGGCGCGAGATCGTGGCGGCTGTGTAATTGAGATGCGCCGCCATAGGAGAATTGTGATCTACCAGATGGCAAACCCGGAAATCCAGGGTCGATTCCTAGTGGCGGCTCCGCTTTGTCTCGGCGGCGTGGAAGGACACGCGCAGCGGACGCGCTGGCAGTAGGCCCCTATGGTACGGGGTGAAAACACTTGGGAGCAACTCCAAGGCGCTAGCCGGTACTCAAGCCCGGCCCGAGACAAACCAGTGCGACCCAGCAATGAAACGTAAGAGACAAGGGCGCATGAAGGCGGCGGGTAAGGAAAGCAAACGGAGGATGGGCACGCGAAAGCGGGATACCCCACCGGCCCGCCGTATATTAAAACCATACGATTGTATTGTGGAGGCATACAGTGGCGTACAAAAAGCAGTTGAAAGAAGAAACCAACCCCACCGCGTATGACCGCCTGGCCCGTCACCTACTCGATTGCCCGCACTGCAAGCCCAACCGTGGGGAGAATGCGGGACGTAGGCCCAAGCACGGGAAGACGAAACCCAAGCATAAGGACAAGAGATGAAACCCCTCACCCTTTACCTCTGCGGTGTTGATTGGCAGCAGGAGATTGGCCATGCACCCGATGTCGAAGGTCGCATGCGTTTTTTCACGAGCATGAAAAAGCTCAAAGCAGCAGTTAGTTGCTGGGATGAGTGCGGCATTCTTGAAGTGGCGGTGACGCCCGTCAAATGGCGGGTGAAACAGGACTTGTTTAAGAACGTGAGAAAGAAGCGAACGAAGTGAGCGCACGAGGCGGAGCCGAGTGCAGATTAACAGCATAATCTAAAGGGTGCGAAATGAACCTGACTAAAGAATGTGATGAGTGTGGTGGTTCGCTGAGAGTTTACGCAGGTCCCAGTGCGTGGGTTTGTTTTGATTGTCTGGTGAATGACCTGGACCAGCTCAAAGCCGAGAACGCCCGCCTAATCGCTGCACTCCAAGCCATCGCAGACAAAGGCCCAGCGAGTCCGGGGGATAAGAAAGCGGAGATGGCCAAAGAAGCTCTTGGCGGAAAAGTGGCGGATATCGGGAGGACGGAATGAGTAATTGTCCCCACGTTAAATTAACTGGTGTGTCCATTACCTGCAAATGTGGACAAGAACTTGTAGCGCCCGGTGAACTCCAAGCCCTCCGAAAAGTGGCCGAAGCGGCGAGGTATATGCACCGCTTTTGTACGAACGCTTACTCGGACTACGAGGGTGACTTGATTCTCCAATATGAATCTGCTGTCAAAGCCCTAGACGCCCTCAAGAAAGGAGAGGCCCCGTGAAAAAGAAGAAGCTCAAGAAAGTTAAACGTCCGAACCCGTTTGGACATCCGCACTATCCCGCGTTTGATTTTCATATTTCTCATGGCACCGCTCAGGTCTATTCGATTCGGGGAAACGCGGCTCTATACGAGCGCAAGTTTGGAGAATTTAAACTCTGGTTAGATAAGGTTCAGGCATATGCCGATTACGAGTTAGCGAGGCATTTATGACCGAGGAATGGGCGAAGGAGAAGGCGCAAGCCATAATTACGTGGCACAGCGATAAGCCAGCACCACTGCTGGAAGCGGATATTACCCAAGCACTCCTCTCCGCAGAGAAACGCGGATACGCACGCGGCGTGGAGGATGCGGCGAAGGTGGCGCACGGTTATTTAGAGCGATGCCCGCTCGGAGTTGAGCCCCTAGCTCCATGGGGAAATCGACGGCTGGCAGCTTCGGAGATTGAGGATGAAATCCGCAAGCTCTTACCCGCGCCGGAGGGGAAATGAAACAGCATTCGACAAATGGTTTTCAAGTGGTCGTTACGCCAGAGACTACGCAGGAAGCTGGGCTCATGCACTGGCTTGCTGAACGATTTCAGGGGAGGCTAGTGCGTTTGGATTTCAATACGACCAATCACCCTGTCTCTGACACTTACCCAGCTTTGTGGATTACTGAGGTCCTGAAAGCCCCGCCCACCCAGGCACCGGGCGAGAAAGGAAGTGGGACGTGAAGCCCAAGATGTCCAGAGAGCAAGCAATGAAGGAAGTCTTCGAGGAATGGAAAGCCATGTCTCACGAAGAATTCATGGCCAAGCTTGAAGCTCATAAGCATGGGGATATCGCGAGACTTCTGTATTACGCGTGGACGGGAGAATCGCTTCCCGAGAAAGCCCCCGCCCGAAGCTTCGACGACGAAAGAAGGGAGTGGTTCCTAATGAACTGCACCGAACGCTACCGAATCGTAAATCCCGCCGAGCGGGGAGAGCGACGACTAGAACGCCGGTGTCCGAGATGCCGTAAGCCGCAGGAAGGGCGCTTCGCAATTGAGCATGACCGGACCACCGATGTGTACTGGCACCAGGATGGGAGCCCGGATGCTTGTGAGGAAGTTACCGTTGAAGCTGAGCCGGTGACAAAAATCTAACGGGCCGCAGTTCACATAAAATCCATTATCAGGCGGAGGAGAATTGACATGAAGACCGTGCTCAGGACGTTTTATCGAATGCTGATGAAAGACAAGGAGTACGGCCACATGTACGTGACGGCGAAGTTCTATGCCTTCGGAGGCGAAGCAGAGCTGCAAGAGGGCGCCAGTTGGGTGAGCCTGACTGATAGCTGCGTCCAGGTAGCGATAGAAGTCGAAGACGACGCAGAGCTTGAGCATGGCGACAAGCTGCTAGCGACTAACCCCGGCCCCGGTGCTGGAAAGGATGGATGAGGGGATGAGCGACGAGCTAGAAAAACTGAGATTCGTTCTCGCTGAGCGACTGGAAGAAATATCGGAGTTCTTCAAGCCTGGTGCAAAGGTGTCGTTACTCGTGAGAAATCCAAGCATCCCGAACGCGGACCTTCTTTTAACAAGCGATGACCAGGGTGAGATTATCAAAGCGGTCCAGCGACTAGCCCCCGCCCCGGACGGGAAGGAGGGTGAACATGGGACTATATAGGGAATCACGGACACCGCCAGACCCACTTGCTGGTGCGCTTGTCATCGGACTGTTGATATTCGGATTGTGGGTACTCGTTTTGTGGGTGGACACATGACCCTAGAGACGCGGCTGAAGGAAGCGAAGGAGCCTATGACACTGGATAAGCGACTCGCCGAGATTGAGGACCGGCTGGCGAAGGCGACGCCGATTGAAGGCGTTAATACTGGCTGGGTTTGGGAACTGACGAATTGCTTTCAGTGCAATCAACTCACTAACGACTGGTTCGGTTCGGATGGAAATCCCTTTTGCGAAAACCATCGCCCAGCCCTAAGTGTCAGCCGTGCTGATGAGATGAGAGCAGCATTAATTGACGCCAAGAAAGCCTGCCAGGCGCTGCGGGTGGCGGAGAGGGCTTTGAAGAACATCGAGTGCCACAGAGCCTGTCCGTGCAGCGAAGGTAGCGTTTGCGGAATCCATGTTGATTCCCGCGAAGCCCTGGCTTCCATGGCGCGCGTGATGGGGGATGTATGCCCAAGCAATACGAACGTATGCGGGGAGGATACGAAATGAAGAAATCTTACGAAAAGGCTGCGGAAGAGTACGTGAACCGGCTCCATCCGTCCGAGAAGTACCCAATTCAGCATGAGTGCCGCACGGAAGATTTTGTCGCGGGCGTGCAGTGGTGCTTGGCGCAGTTGCGAGGCACTACCCTTGAAGAACGCTTCGATGTCATTGTTGAAGACGGAAACTACGATACCAAAGTGGTCGAGGTGTCAGGCGACTTGGCGGCAAACTGGTTGGAGCGGGACATTGAATGACCTACGAGTTTTCAACCCAAAACGGAAGGCTTCTGAGTACCGAGCCCTATTTAAATGGGAACTCGCTTTCTAGCTCTGGACAATGGATTCTTTTAAAGCACGATCTCGACGTTGTGATCCCATTTGTAGTTGGGATTGCTGACTGCATTCGGAAGCGGGATGGGTATGAAGCATTCTCTCGGTGGCCGGATAAGGATGAAGACACGAGTATTGACGATCACCTATGTATAGGCGCGATCCCGGTATTCGCTCGAAGGATATTGACTCAACTCCGGAGGCGTTGGGGGTTTCTCTCGCTCTATGAGCCCGCACCTTGGAAGCAATGGCTTATGCGTATCCCTGGATTCTATCAGCACTTGAAACTCGCAGCGGGCGAGGATTTGAACTGGTTCGATAGGATGATCTGGGCAAGCGTGATCATGATCGCGGCGTGCAAGTCAGTGAAGAACCAAGACGGATGGATTCAATCGCATGTCATGGTGATCACCTACGATAGATCCAGCAAACGGTATTGGGCCTGCGATCAGGCGGTGAAGTATTGGAAAGAGAGAAAACCCGCGCCGACTTCCGAGATCGTGAGTG
>Ga0196963_10002488_pt1 | contig 11001 bp, 10 predicted proteins | sample S1_5metaG_FD_148600 | JGI IMG/M metagenome (GOLD analysis project Ga0196963, IMG submission 148600) | Soil microbial communities from Anza Borrego desert, Southern California, United States - S1_5 | ecosystem: Environmental > Terrestrial > Soil > Desert | place: USA: California | collected... | reverse complement strand
CCACGCGCCCGCCAGGTCGGCGGCGCGGGCGACATCGACTTGCCCCTTGCCGTCGTAGCCCAGGCGCGCCGTCTTGAGGATCGCCGGGAATTCGCGCAGGCGCCCGAAATCCTGCTCGCCGGTGATTGGCGCATAGGGCGCCACGGGAAACCCGTGCGCGAGGAGCGCCGCTTTCTCGGCAATACGGTCCTGCGCGACCGCAACGCATTGCGCTGACGGCGCGACGCGAGTCCGCGCGGCGAGATGCGCAAGGCTCGCCGCCGGGACGTTCTCGAATTCGGTCGTCACTGCCTGGCAGAGCCGGGCGAGCTCGTCGAGCGCGGCGCGATCCTCGTACTCCGCGGCGAGGTGACGCTCGGCAAGCGCGCCCGCAGGGCTGTCGCGGTGCGGGTCGAGCACCGCGACGCGGTAGCCCATGTTGCGTGCCGCGATGACGAAGAAGCGCCCGAGCTGGCCGCCGCCCAGCACGCCGAGCCACGCCGGGGGCAGGATCGGCTGCACATTCGGAGCTACGGCGGCCACTACGGCGTCTCGTCGAGCCGCATCTTCGCCACCATGCGGCGCAGGCCCGCACGGTAACGCTCGAGCTTCGTCGCGAGCGCAGCGTCCGACGTGGCGAGAAGCGCGACGGCGAAAAGGCCCGCGTTCGCCGCGCCCGAGGGCCCGATGGCAAACGTCGCGACCGGCACGCCCTTGGGCATCTGCACGATGGAGAGGAGCGAGTCCTGACCGGCGAGATGCTTGCTCGGGACCGGTACGCCCAGCACCGGGAGCGTGGTCTTCGACGCGATCATCCCCGGCAGGTGCGCGGCACCGCCGGCGCCTGCGATGATGGCGCGCAGGCCCCGTGCCTTGGCGCGAGCCGCGTAAGCGAACATCGCATCGGGTGTGCGGTGCGCGGACACCACTTTCGCTTCGTAGGGAACCTTGAACTCAGCGAGCACGCTGCACGCCTCGCGCATGACGTCCCAGTCGCTGCGCGAGCCCATGACGACGCCGACCGCGACCGCGCCGCTGCGACGCGCCTTCACGAAAGGGAACGGCCGGTCAGCCGCTCGAGCGCCTCGCGATACTTCGCGGCGGTTCGGGCGATGACGTCCGCCGGCAGGCGCGGCCCGGGCGGCGTCTTGTCCCAGTCGAGACTCTCCAGGTAGTCGCGCACGTACTGCTTGTCGAATGACGGCGGGGACATCCCGACCTGGTAGGAATCCGCCGGCCAGAAGCGCGATGAGTCAGCGGTCAGGACTTCATCGATCAACACGATTTCATTCGTGTCGTTCAGGCCGAATTCGAACTTCGTGTCCGCGATGATGATGCCGCGGGTCGCGGCATAGTCCGCCGCTTCCTGGTACAGGCGGATCGCCGTGTCGCGCACCTTGCCGGCGACTTCCTTGCCGACGATCTGCTGCGCCTGCTCGAAGGTGATGTTCTCGTCGTGGCCGTCGGTCGACTTCGTGGCCGGGGTGAAGATCGGCGCGGGGAGCTTCTGCGCCTGCCGCAGCCCCTTGGGCAGCTCGATGCCGCAGATCTTCCCGGTCTTCTGATAGTCCTTCCATCCGGAGCCGATGATGTAGCCGCGCACGACCGCCTCGATCGGCAGGGCCTTCAGCTTCTTCACGACGACGCTTCTGCCCCTCACCTGGGATTTTTCGCTGTCGGACACGAGGCTTTCCGGATCGATGCCGGTCAGCTGGTTCGGCACGATGTGGCCGAGCCGGGCGAACCAGAAGTTCGCCATGTCGTTCAGCACCCGCCCCTTGTCGGGAATCGGGTCGGGCATCACCACGTCGAAGGCCGACAGGCGGTCGGTGGCGACGATCAGCATCCGGTCGTCGCCGACCGCATAGAGGTCGCGCACCTTTCCCCTGCCGATCCGTGGCAGGCTGGTGAGCGACGACTCGTACAGCGCGCTCAGGCGGCCTGCTTCTCGAGCTCCGCGCGCCACTTGCCCTGGCTTGCGAGCCCGTTCATGTGCGCGCGGTGATAAAAGGCCTTCTGCGCCGCCGCCACGTTGCCCGGCTGGCCGCGCCAAGTCTTGAGCGCCGGGTTCTGCAGCGCGCGCGAATAAGAGAACGTGAGCGGCCACGGCAGGCCCTTCATGGCCGCCATGGCGTTCAAGTGCGCGGTGGCCGCCTCGTCCGACTGGCCGCCGGACAGGAACACGATGCCGGGCTGCGCCGCCGGCACGGTGCGCTTGAGCACGCGCACGGTGCGCTCGGCCACCTCTTCCACGCCCGCCTGCTTCGGATGGTCCTTGCCCGAGACGCACATGCTCGTCTTGAGGATCAGGCCTTCGATGTTGACGTTGTACGCGTTCATCGCTGCGTAGGTCGCCTGCAGCGTGGCGAGGTGCACTTCCTCCGAGCGCTCGGCGCTATGGTTGCCGTCGAGGAGGACTTCCGGCTCGATCATCGGCACGATCGACGCTTCCTGGCAGATCGCGGCGTAGCGGGCGAGCGCGTGCGCGTTGGCATAGATGCAGGTGTGCGTGGGAATGCCCTCGCCGATGGTGATGACCGCGCGCCACTTGGCGAAGCGGCAGCCCATGTCGAAGTACTCCTTCATGCGTTTCTGCAGCCCGTCGAGCCCCTCGGTGACTTTCTCTTCGTTCGTGAAGGGGATGTTGACCGTGCCCTTGTCGACCTTGATCCCGGGGACGATGCCCTTCTTCGCCAGGTACTGCGGGATCGGCGTGCCGTCGGCCGCCTTCTGGCGCGCCGTCTCGTCGAACAGGATCACGCCGGACAGGTATTGCTCGACGCCCGGCGTGCTGAAAAGGAGGTTGCGGTAGGCGCGCCGGTTCTCTTCCGTGCACTCCACATTGACCGACTTGAAGCGCTTCTCGCAGGTGCCGCTCGACTCGTCGGCGGCGAGGATGCCCTTGCCTTTCGCGACCATCGCGGCCGCGGTCTTCGCTAGTAGTGCGGTGTCCATTGGAATTAGAGGTCCTGAACCGAGAAATTACTGAGGGGTCAAAATTTTAACCAATTACTCGCGTACAATGCGCGGCCCCGTGAAAACCGATCGCCGCAACCTCGCCATCATCGCCCACGTCGACCACGGCAAGACCACGCTGGTCGACAAGCTGCTGCAGCAGTCGGGCGCGTTCGCCGCGCACCAGCACGTGCAGGAGCGCGTCATGGACTCGAACGACCTCGAGCGCGAGCGCGGCATCACGATCCTCGCCAAGAACTGCGCCGTTCGCTACGCCGGCACGCACATCAACATCGTCGACACGCCGGGGCACGCGGATTTCGGCGGCGAGGTGGAGCGGGTGCTCTCCATGGTCGACGGCGTGCTGCTCCTCGTCGATGCGGTCGAGGGCCCGATGCCGCAGACCCGCTTCGTGACGCGCAAGGCCCTCGCGCTGGGCCTCAAGCCCATCGTCGTCGTGAACAAGGTCGACCGCCCCGGCGCCCGCCCGGACTGGGTGGTCAACCAGACCTTCGACCTCTTCGACAAGCTCGGCGCGACCGAGGAGCAACTCGACTTCCCCGTGATCTACGCCTCCGCGCTTCTCGGTTGGTCTTCAAAGGACCTGTCCCCCGGCAAAGACATGAAAGCGCTGTTCGAGGCGATCCTCGAGCACATCCCGGTGCGCGAGGACGACCCGGACGGGCCGCTGCAATTGCAGATCTGCTCGCTCGACTATTCGAGCTACGTCGGCAAGATCGGCATCGGCCGCATCCGCCGCGGGCGGCTCAAGGCCGCCCAGGAAGTGCTTCTGGTCGATTCCGAAAGATCGATCAAAGCCAAGGTCAACCAGATCCTCAAGTTCGAAGGACTCGAGCGCAAGGTGGTGGACGAGGCGGAAGCCGGCGACATCGTGCTCATCAACGGCATCGACGAGGTAGGGATCGGCGCGACGCTGTGCGCCGTCGACCACCCGGATCCGCTTCCGCCGCTCAAGGTGGACGAGCCGACGCTCACCATGAATTTCCTCGTCAACGCCTCGCCGCTCGCCGGCCGCGAAGGCAAGTACGTGACCAGCCGTCAGATCCGCGAGCGCCTCGAGCGCGAGACCAAGTCGAACGTGGCGCTGCGCGTCGAGTATCCGGAGGACTCCGATACCTTCATCGTCTCCGGGCGCGGCGAGCTGCACCTCACCATCCTGCTCGAGAACATGCGGCGCGAAGGCTACGAGCTCGCGGTATCTCGTCCCAAGGTGGTGGTGAAGGAGATCAAAGGCGAAAAGTGCGAGCCGTTCGAGATCCTGACCGTCGACGTGGAAGAGCAGCACCAGGGCTCCGTCATGGAGGAGCTCGGCCGGCGCCGCGGTGAGCTCGTCGAGATGCATCCGGACGGCAAGGGACGCGTGCGGCTCGATTACCGCATTCCGGCGCGCGGCCTGATCGGCTTCCAGGGCGAGTTCATGACGCTCACGCGCGGCACCGGCATCATGAGCCACGTGTTCGACGACTACGCCCCGGTGAAAGCCGAGATCGGCGAGCGCCGCAACGGCGTGCTGGTGTCGCAGGACGACGGCGCCGCCGTCGCCTATGCGCTGTGGAAGCTGCAGGAGCGCGGCCGCATGTTCGTGAACCCCGGCGACCCGGTCTACGAGGGCATGATCATCGGCATCCACAGCCGCGACAACGACCTCGTGGTCAACCCGATCCGCACCAAGCAGCTCACCAACATCCGCGCCTCGGGGAAGGACGAGGCGATCGACCTCACGCCGCCGATCGCGCTCACGCTCGAGTACGCCGTGGAGTTCATCGCCGACGACGAGCTCGCGGAGATCACCCCGAAGTCGATCCGCCTGCGCAAGCGCTTCCTCAAGGAGCACGAGCGCAAGCGCGAAGCGCGCGCCGCCGCCTAGCGCGCCTTCAGTACCTCGCGGGCTGCGCGCTCGCCGCTGCGCAGCGCGCCCGCCACCGTCCCCGCCTCTTCCGCATCCGTCGCCTCGCCGGCGAAAAAAAGCGTTTCCTCTAACGGCTGACGCAGCGCCTCGCGCGCGCCCTTTCCCCCGACACGCATGTAGCTATATCCGCCGTGCGCGAAGGGATCAGCCCGCCAGTCCTGCACCAGGTACGCCTCCACACGCGGAATGCGCCCGTGGACGCTCTTCACGCTTGCCACGGCGTGCTGCAACAACTTCTCTTCGCCGCTCCCGGTAAGCGCGGCCGCCTTGGGTCCGCCGGCCCACGCCGTGAGGAGAGGCGCGTGCATGGGAAGCGGCGTCCAGAACGTCGGAAACGGCGCGTCGGGCGAGTGGTAGAAGGCGACGCCCGGATGGCGCTCCTGCCAAAACGCTTCGCGAAAGCGCATGGCGACGCGGATGACCGGGCCGGAAACAAGCCGGGTGAGATCCTTGGCGAGTGGCGGATCGAATTTCACCGAGCCCGCCTGCAGCACACCGAGCGGCAGCGTGATGACGGCGGCGCGGGCACGCATGCCGTCGATGTCAACCGCGCCCTTTTGCCAGCGCACACGCCTCACGACGTGCCCGGTCTGAACCGAGACACCTTTGAAAGCGGTTTCAAGCAGCGGCTGGTAGCCGCCCTGTGGACGCATCTGCGAGCTGCCAAGCGCGGACTTCCATTCCGTGGAAATGTCGCGCGCGCTCACGAGCGCGGGATCGGCGGCGTCGAAGCCCTGCACCATCATGCGCGCGAGCGTGCGAGTGAACGCGGGTAAGCGCCGCCTGCGCAAATGCTCGTCGAAGGAGATGTCGGTGCGGAACACCGCGCCTTTCAGGGCCTTCTTCGCTTCCTCGAAAGCGTTCCCCGGCCGAAGCCGCCCGCGCCAGCGCACGAGCTGCGTGCGGGTGGAGTCAACGCCCGGGATGCCGGCGCGCGCCAGGAGCTCGAGCGTGGCCTGCGGGCCGCCGTGCATGAACTCGGCGCCAAGCTCGACCGGCACCGCGAGGCCTTCCATGCGGCGCGTGTCACAGCGCCCGCCAATTCTGCTTCTTGCTTCAAGAACCAATACGGACACACCGGCGCGTGTGAGCGCATCGGCCGCGGCGAGGCCAGCGGCGCCGGCGCCGACGACGATTACTTCGGCCTGAAGCGACGAACGAGCCAAGGAACGACGACGATGAGCGCGGTGATGGCGAGGAACGTGGCCGAGATCGGCTGCGTGACGAAGACCGACGGGTCGCCCTGGCTGATGGAGAGCGCGCGCCGGAATTGCGTCTCCGCGAGCGGTCCCAGGATGAGGCCGATCACCGCCGGGCCGACCGGGATGTCGAAGCGGCGCATCAGGAAGCCGAGCAGGCCGAAGACATAAAGGGTGGCGAGGTCGACCCAGGACTGGTGCAGGCTGTAAGCGCCGAGCGTCGCGAACACGAGGATCGCGGCGTAGAGCTGCGGCTTCGGGATCTCCAGCACCTTCACCCAGATGCCGATCAGCGGCAGGTTGAGGACAAGGAGGATGACGTTGCCGACATAAAGGCTCGCGATCAGGCCCCAGACAAGATCCTTCTGGGAATCGAACAGCAACGGCCCGGGCTGCAGCCCATAGTTCTGGAACGCAGTCAGCAGGATCGCCGCGGTGGCAGAGGTCGGAATTCCGAGCGTCAATAAAGGCACGAGCACGCCGGTGGCCGCCGCGTTGTTCGCCGCTTCCGGCCCCGCCACCCCCTCGATCGCGCCGCGGCCGAATTCCTCCCGGTGCCTGGAGAGCTTCTTTTCCACGGAATAAGAAAGGAACGTCGGAATCTCCGATCCGCCGGCAGGGATGGTGCCAAAGGGAAAGCCGATCGCCGTCGCACGCAGCCAGGCGGGCCACGAGCGCTTCCAATCGCTCGCGCTCATGAGGATCGAGCCGGAGAGCTTTTCCACCGACTCTTTCACTTTGCCGTGGTACGCCGCGACGTAAAGCGCCTCACCCACGGCGAAGAGCCCAACCGCGAGCACGACGACGTCGACACCGTCGAGAAGCTCCGGGACGCCGAACGCGAAGCGCGCCTGCCCGGTCTGGCTGTCGATGCCCACAAGCCCCAAGAGAAGGCCGAGAAAGAGGCTTGCGAGTCCGCGCACGGTTGATGCACCGAGGACCGCGGACACCGTGGTGAAGGCGAACACCATGAGCGCGAAGTACTCGGCGGGGCCGAACTTGAGCGCGAGCTCGACGACGAGCGGCGCGAGCATGGTCAGCGCAATGGTGGCGAGCGTGCCGGCGACGAAGGAGCCGAGCGCCGCCGTGGCGAGCGCGGGTCCGGCGCGGCCGGCCTTCGCCATGCGGTTGCCTTCCAGCGCGGTGGCGATCGACGCGGATTCACCCGGGGTATTGAGGAGAATGGTCGTGGTCGAGCCGCCGAACATGGCGCCGTAGTAGATGCCGGCGAACATGATGAGCGCGCCGGTGGGGTCGAGCTTGACCGTGAGCGGCAGGAGCATCGCCACGGTGAGCGCGGGGCCCACGCCGGGCAGCACCCCGATGAAGGTGCCGAGCGTTACGCCAATGAAGCCCCACATGAGGTTGATGGGCTTCAGCGCCACGCCGAAGCCGGCGATCAGAGCAGAAAGCGCATCCATCCGGCCGGCAGACTGACGTTGAGCAGCTTCACGAAGAAAACAAACATGGCCGTGCTGAGCACGAGGCCGAGCGCCGCGTTCCATGGCAACCTATGGCTGCCAAAGCCACGTGCGACGCACGCGAAAAGCACCGTGCCCGCGACGATGAAGCCCGCCCAGCCGATCAGCGCCATATGGGTGACGAGCCCCGCCGATATCCACACGAAAGGGGACGCGTGAAAGACGCCCTCGTGTGGCGGGCGACCGCGCCAGCCGCCGCTCGCCGCCTCGTAGGTGAGCCACCCACCCACCAGCACGAGGCCGGCAGACACGAGCGCCGGAATGAAGTTCGGCCCTATGCCCGCGTAGCCGCCCTCACCGGGCAGCGTCGCCGTGACCGCCGCGGCGGCGACGCCGAGGGCGAGGATGCCCAGCGAAAGTGCGAGCTCCTTACTTCTTGAGGCCGAGCGATTCAATGATCGCGCCGACGCGCTTGGTGTCCTCTTCGATGAACTTCCTGTAGTCCTCGCCGCCGAGGAACACCTGCGCCCAGCCGAGCTTCTCGGCCGTGGCCTTCCAGGATGGCGTCTCGGTCGCGTCCTTGACGAGCTTGACGAGTGCATCTCGCTGCTGCGCGCTCAGGCCCGGCCCGCCGAACACGCCGCGCCAGTTGCCGAGCTCGACGTTGATGCCCTGCTCTTTCAGGGAAGGAATGCCATCGACCTTGGTCGGCGACGACTGTGCCAGCGCGCGCATCTTGCCGGCCTTGACCTGCTCAGCGAATTCGCCGATGCCCGAAACCCCGGCGGTGACGTGGCCGCCCAGGATCGCAGCGATCGCCTCGCCGCCGCCCTTGAAGGCGACATAGTTGACCTTCGCCGGATCGACGCCGACTTCCTTGGCGATCAGCCCGACGAGGATGTGGTCGGTGCCGCCCGCCGAGCCGCCGCCCCAAGACACCTTGCCCGGGTTTTCCTTGAACGCCTTCACGAGGTCGGCCATCGTCTTGTGCGGCGAGCTCGCCGGCACCACGATCACTTCCCATTCACTGATGAGGCGCGCGATCGGCGTCACCTGGGAAAGGTTGACCGCGGACTTGTTGAGGATGATGCCGCCCACCATCACCATGCCGCCGATCATCACCGCGTTCGGGTCCCCCTTGGCCGAGTTCACGAACTGCGCGAGGCCAATGGTGCCGGCCGCGCCGCCCTTGTTTTCGAACTGGACGCTGGAGACGAGCTTCGCGCTCTGCATCGCCGCGGCAAGCGCGCGGCCCGTCTGGTCCCAGCCACCGCCGGGATTCGCCGGGATCATCATCTTGATGGCCGGCTGTGCCAGCGCGACCGGCGCCGCCAGCGCCAGCATCAACGTGAACAGGGTCTTCAGGAAAGCCATGGCTTGCTCCGGGACGGGGAAGGGCTGCGAATTTAAGCGATAATTCAGCCCCTTGAAAGCCTGCGGGTGCGCCCTTATCTCGGGCTGCGCGGAACCCGCGTCTCGCCAATCCCATGATCCGCATCGACAATCTGGTCAAGTCGTTCGGCCCCAAGCGGGCCGTGGATGGCATCTCGTTCACCGTCGAGCGCGGTGAAGTACTGGGCTTCCTCGGCCCCAACGGCGCCGGCAAGTCGACCACCATGCGCATGATCACCGGCTTCATGCCGCCGAGCTCCGGCAAGGTCACGGTGGGCGGCCACGATGTCGAGCAGTCGCCGCTCGAGGCGAAGCGGCTCATCGGCTATCTGCCCGAGAACGCAGCGTCCTATCCGGACATGACGGTGCAGGGCTTCCTCAATTTCGCCGCGGAGTTGCGCGGCCTGACCAAAACCTCGAGGAAGAAAGCCGTGGGGCGCGTGGTGGAGCTCTGCTTCCTCGAAGGCGTGCTGCACCAGTCGATCGACACGCTGTCCAAGGGCTACAAGCACCGCACCTGCCTTGCGCAGGCCCTGATCCACGACCCGGACGTGCTGATCATGGACGAGCCCACCGACGGCCTGGATCCCAACCAGAAGCACGAAGTACGAAACCTGATCCGCACGCTCGGCGAGAAGAAGGCGATCGTCTTTTCCACCCACATATTGGAAGAGGTGGACGCCGCCTGCACGCGCGCCATCATCATCGACCGCGGCCGCATCGTCGCCAACGGCACGCCCGAAGAGCTGCGCGCCATGTCGGATCTCGCGGGCGCGGTCACGCTGTCGGCGAAAGGCGCGGTTCTCGAGGATCTGGAAAAACTCGGCCGCGTCGAGAAACTGAACGGCGCGTTCCGCATCTATCCCCATGACAAGACCAAATCGGCGGAGCTCGCGCAGGCCGTGATCGACCTCGTGGGCCGGCGCAGCTGGCAGGTGGAAGGCATGTACAGCGAACGCGGCGAGCTGGACGAGGTGTTCCGCCGCATCACCCTCCCCGACACGGTGAAAAAATGAGAACCGTCTGGACCATCGTGAAGCGCGAGCTCGGAAGCTACTTCACCTCCCCGGTCGCGTACGTGTTCCTGGTGATTTTTCTCCTGCTCACCGGGTTCTTCACGTTCACCGCCGGCAATTTCTTCGAGCGCGGCGAGGCGAGCCTCGCGGCGTTCTTCGGCTGGCACCCGTGGCTCTACCTCGTGCTCGTGCCGGCCGTGGGCATGCGCCTGTGGGCGGAAGAGCGCCGCTCCGGGACGATGGAGCTCCTTCTCACCATGCCGGTCGCGCCGTGGCAGGCGATCGTCGCCAAGTTTCTCGCCTCCTGGCTCTTTCTCGGGCTTGCGCTCGCGCTCACCTTCCCGGCCATCATCACGGTGAACCTCCTCGGCGACCCGGACAACGGCATCATTGCCGCGGGCTATGTCGGCAGCCTCATGCTCGCCGGTGCCTACCTCGCGATCACCTGCATGACCTCGGCCATGACGCGCAACCAGGTCATCGCTTTCATCCTCTCGGTGGTGGTGTGCCTGTTCTTCATCCTCGCGGGCTTCAACCCGGTGACCGACCTTCTCGCCCGCTGGGCGAGCCCCGAGGTGGTCGACACGGTGGCCGCGTTCTCCGTGGTCACGCACTTCGATGGCTTCCAGCGCGGCGTCATCGACTCGCGCGACCTCCTGTTTTTCCTCTCGCTCATCGGGTTTGCGTTGTTCGCGACCGGAGTGATCATCCGCGGGCATAGAGCAGGATGAAGCGCACCCAGCACCTGATGTACTCGGCGATCGGGCTCGTTGCCCTGGCCCTGCTCCTCATCGCCCTCAACTTTCTCGCCTCCAAGGCGTCCGTGCGCGCCGACCTCACCGACGGCGACATCTACACGCTCGCGCCCGGGACGAAGAAGATCCTCGCCAACCTGCAATCGCCGGTGAAGCTCAAGCTCTACATCTCCCAGGGCGAGGCCGTGCCGGTGCCGCTGCGGAGCTTCGCGCAGCGCGTCGAGGACCTGGTGCGCGAATTCAAGAACGCCGCCGGCCCGAATCTCGTCATCGAGCGCTACAACCCCCGCCCCGACTCCGAGGAGGAGGATGCGGCGCAGCTCGACGGCATCGAGCCGCAGCAGCTCTACAGCG
>Ga0196963_10002487_pt1 | contig 11014 bp, 9 predicted proteins | sample S1_5metaG_FD_148600 | JGI IMG/M metagenome (GOLD analysis project Ga0196963, IMG submission 148600) | Soil microbial communities from Anza Borrego desert, Southern California, United States - S1_5 | ecosystem: Environmental > Terrestrial > Soil > Desert | place: USA: California | collected... | reverse complement strand
CGGGGCGGGGGGCGGGGCAACGGGTGTCGCGAGAGGGCGGATCGATCCGGTCCGGGCTCGGGTCGACGAGGATTGATCGCCAACGTCGAACGGGCCCCGGAGTACCGGCTAGATCCCTCGGAGTACCTCGGGATGACAGGGAGGTACGTTGCGTTCGCGAATGCGCGGTTAGGCGGCGAAGCCGATGTAGTTGAGGTTGGCGACGGCCGGGCCGCCCTCGAACGTGAGGTAAACGTTCTTGACGCCGGTGGTCTTGCTGATCGCGAGCGACTGCGTCTTGAAGTTGCCCCAGTTGCCGGTGGACTTGACGGTCAGCGTACCCAGGACGGCGCCGGTCGGGCTGTCGGTGCGGACGACGATCCGCTTGCCGGCATAGGCGGCCGGGACGGAGAGGCTGATGTTCATCTTCGTCGCGCCGGCGGCGCCGAAGTCGACGCCCGTGTAGCCGACCCAGTCGCCCGCGTCGACCCAGCCGAGGACGCCTTCCCAGGCGGTCACGCCCGACTGCTTCGAGTACTTGTAGGCGTAGAAGCCGGACAGGGCGTTGTAGTTGGCGGTGGTCGCGGGCGCGGGCGTGGTCGCCGGGTTGCCCGTGACCGCGTCGGCGCGGGTGAACGTGAACGCGTCAAAGTTCGCGACGGCCCCGGTCGCGGCGGAGTTCGAGTCCATCACGACGCGGATCGTGTGCCGGCCGGCGGTCAGGCTGATGCCGGCCTTCGTGGCAGCGCCCGTGGTGAGCCACCCGCCGGTGTTGCCGACGGCGATCGTGCCCGAGACGTTGACGCCGTCGACTTCGACGTGGAACGTGCCGCCCGCGCCCTTGGAGGCGACGGCGGCGGTGAACGTGTACGTGCCGGTGGCGGCGACGTCGGTCGTGTACTCGAGCCACTCGCCTGCCCACGCGTGGGACACCAGGCGGGTGTTGCCGTTCTTGAACACGTCCACGCCCGTCCCGACGCGGTAGCGGTCGTTCCCGCGGTTGGTCGCGTCGAGGTCGTGGTAGGCGACGCCGTCGATGCCCTTGTCGAAGTTCTCGGCCTGCAGGACGCTGACGCCCGAGGCGTTGATCTTGAAGACGGCGCCGCCGTACGGCGACTGGGTCGCGCCGGCAGGGGGGCCAGAGGGCGCGGGGGCCTGAGGGAGCGGCGCCGGCGCGGGGACCGCGCCGCTGCCGCGCTGGTACGCCAGGCCGATGGCGGCGTTCACGTTCAGCCGCTTGTAGGTGACCTTGGTGACGGCGTCGTACGTGGGCGTGCCACTGTCCTTCAGGACCTGCATGATCTGCTGCAGGGTCGCGCCGGGCCAGACCTGTTTGACGAGGACCGCCGCGCCGACGATCTGCGGGGAGGCCCAGCTGGTGCCGTCGGCGGCCGAGGCGACGGTGTGCTGGCCGGTCAGGACGTTGTAGTAGGGAAGCGTGACCTTCTCACCCGGGGCGAGCATGTCCATCTCGGTGCCGCGGGTGGAGAAGTTACTGATGGCGCCAGACGAGTTGACCGACCCGACGAACCACTCGGCCGCGTCCATCGCCGGCCAAAGGTACTGGGTGGGCCCGGCGTTGCCGGTCGGGCGGGCGACGAAGACGCCGTCGGCGATGACCTGCTTGAGCGCGGCCTTGTAGGTGTTGGCATTGCCGATCGTCAGGTCGACGTAATTGACGGCGGCGATGTTGTACTTGGCCTTGTTGGCGTGGACCCACTCGAACGCCTGCTTGATGTCGTCGGCCCCGCGGACGCGGAGGGCGATCAGGTTGGCGCCGGGCGCGATGCCCGAATAGTGCTTGCCCGCGTAGTCGTACGCATTGCCGGCGATCATGGCGGCCGAGCCGGTGCCGTGGGCGTCGGTGTCGGTGAACGGGTTGGCGTCGTTGCCGTCGAAATCCCACCCGGCGACGACCTTGTGGCCCGCCCCGATGGCGCCGCCGAGGTTCGGATGCTTGTAATCGACGCCGGAATCGATGACGACGACGGAATAGCCCGCGCCGGTGACGGCGGGGTAGTTCGCGGCGGCGAGGTCCTGGCCGATGATCGTGCCCTGCCAACCCCAGGGGTTGGCGGCGAGGTGCTGGCGGGTTTCGAGGGATTCGATTGAGCGGGGAGCGGACTGTGACGCGCCCACGCCGACTCCTGTGGAGTCGGATGTGCGGCGCAGCCGCGATGCACCCGCGTTCGCGAGCGCGATCGAGCCTTGCGAGGTCTGATCGACGATGGGTTGTGCCCCGCGCGGGGCAACGTCCCGACGGATCTTTCGGCCCGCAAATGCGCCGGTCGGCGCGCGGAGAGAGTTGTTCTGCTTGGTGTACGTCATCGCGCAGTTCGTCTGGGGCCCGCTCTCACGGGCGCGGTACGCACGTCACGGCCGGGCGGCCGAGTCGCGCTCGGGTATTGGTGATTTGCCGTGACGGGTATCCGGCCTGTGCCGCTACGCCCGTCACGCCCTCACGTGTTGATGATCGACGTGCGGGGGTGCCCCCTTTAGGGTGGGAGGGCTAATAACTGAGGTGCTCACGATCCACTCACAGAGGAATTCTGCGGTCGGGCGAGCGGCCCTTTGGGAAAGCGGCGGGGCGGGACCGCTAAGCCGCAAGCGGGTGTGCTGGGCACGCGGCGTGCTTGCCCGCGTCGCGGGTTTGCGTTTCAATCCGACGAGGAGGATTCGCCATGATCATCCGCGTCGCGCTCGGCCTTATGGTGCTCGTCGGAGGGGTGGCTCGTGCCGCCGACACGGTGGAGACGCTCGCGATTGGGTCGCCGGCGCCGCACTTCGTCTTGCCGGGCGTCGACGGAAAGGATTACTCACTCAAGGACTTTCGGGCCAGGCTCCTGCTGATCGTGTTCACGACCAACCACTGCCCGACGGCCCAGGCGTACGACCAGCGGTTGATCGACCTGCACAAGGAGTACGCGCCGAGGAACGTGGCGATCGTGGCGATCAGCCCGAACGACCCGGAGGCGGTGCGGCTGGACGAGCTGGGTTATACGGACGTGGGCGACGACCTGGAGTCGATGAAGATCCGGGCGAAGGATCGGGCGTTTCCGTTCCCGTACCTGTACGACGGGAAGACTCAGGCGGTGGCCAAGGCGTACGGGTGCCAGGCGACGCCGCACGTGTTCTTGTTCGACGCGCAGCGGCTGCTGCGGTACACGGGGCGGATCGACGACGAGCAGGTCAAACCGCCGACCAAGCACGATTTGCGGAACGCGCTGGACGCGCTGTTGGCGGACAAACCCGTGCCGGTCGAGAAGACGAAGGTGTTCGGGTGCTCGACGAAGTGGGCGAGCAAGCGGGACGAGGCGGTCAAGTCGCTCGCGAAGTGGGACGCCGAGCCGGTGGAGCTGAACGAAATCGATTTGGCGCGCGTCAAGGCGCTGGCCAAGAACGACGGGCAAAAGCTGCGGGTGATCAACGTGTGGGCGACGTGGTGCGCGCCGTGCACGGCGGAATTGCCCGAACTGGTGACGATGAACCGCATGTACCGCAAGCGGCCGTTCGAGATGGTCACGATCAGCCTGGACGACCCGGAGAAAAAACAGGTCGCTCACGACAAGCTAAAGGAACTCAAGGTCGCGACAACGAATTACCTGTATAAGGGCGACCGCGACGCGATGATGACGGCGCTGGACGCCAAGTGGGAAGGCCCGGTCCCGCACACGCTGATCGTTGCGCCGGGCGGCAAGGTCATCTATCGACACACCGGGCAGTTCGACCCGCTGGAGGTCAGGCGGGCGATCGTCGGGCATCTCGGGCGGACGTACGCGGACAAGTGACCTCACTCTTATGCTTCCACTCGCCAACAAAACTGCCCTCGTCACCGGCGCCTCCCGCGGGTTGGGCCGCGCGATCGCCGCGCGCCTCGCCGCTGACGGGGCGAAGGTCGCGGTGAACTACTTTGGCAGCCCGGACCTGGCCGGGCAGACCGTCTCGGAAATCACGAGCGCGGGCGGCGTCGCCAAGGCCTTCAAGGCCGACGTGCGGGACGAGGGTGAGGTGGCCCGGCTCGTCGCCGACGTCACGCGCGACCTCGGCCAGATCGACGTCCTCGTCTGCAACGCCACGGGCCCGCAGCCGTTCGTGCCGATCGAGAAGCTGACGTGGCGCGACTGCCTCGACCAACTCGAGTTCTTCGTCAAGAGCCCGCTGCTGCTGGTCAAGGCGGTCGTCGGGCAGATGAAGGAGCGGCGGTACGGCCGCATCATCAACATCGGGTCCGAAGTGTTCGACAAGGGCGTGCCGGAGTTTTCCAATTACGTGTCCGCGAAGGGCGCGCAGCTCGGGCTGACGCGGTCGTGGGCGATGGAACTGGCCCCGTGGCAGGTCACCGTGAATTTGGTCGCGCCCGGCTGGATCCCGACCGAGCGGCACGCGGCGGACCCACAGGAGATGAAAGACGCGTACGCCGCGGGGGTGCCGATGAAGCACATGGGCGAGCACGCCGACATCGCCGCCGCCGTCGCGTACCTCGCGAGCGACGGGGCGAAGTTCGTGACGGGGCAGAAGCTGACCGTGAACGGCGGGAACTCGCTGCACTGATCGGGGCGCACAGCGCGGCCCGGCGAGAGGGTTCGCTCCCGTGCAGGCGTCCGGACTGTCATCCCGAGGAACGAGGGATCTGGCCCCGAAGGTCGAGGCCCGTCCGACGTTGTCGGTGGTCCTCGCAGGTGAATCACCCACGCCGAACAGGCCTCGGTCTGCCGGCCAGATCTCTCGGAGTACCTCGGGATGACAGTGGGGACGTTTCTTGCGAAACAGGCACGGCTCGGTCATTCCTGCGAAAACAAGAACGCCCGCGCCTGATCGGCGCGGGCGTTCCTACTTTGCGACTTCGCGTCTTTGCGACGCCTTAGGCTTCTTCGATCGTCACCGAATTCATCACGTCGCCCTGCTTGATGGAATTGACCACCGCTTGTGAGGCTTGGTCGCGGACCTGGCCGAAAACGGTGTGCTTGCCGTCGAGCCAGTCGGTGGCGACGTGGGTGATGAAGAACTGGCTGCCGTTGGTGTTCGGGCCGGCGTTGGCCATCGAGAGGGTGCCGACCTTGTGCTTGTGGGGGTTTTTGCGCGAGTCGGTCTCGTCGGCGAACTTGTACCCGGGGCCCCCGCGGCCCGAACCCTCGGGGTCGCCGGTCTGCACCATAAAGTCGGGGATGACGCGGTGGAACTTGATCCCGTCGTAGAACTTGTCGCGGGCCAGGAACACGAAGTTGTTCACGGTGTTCGGGGCCTCCTTGGGGAAGAGGTCGACCGTGATCTTGCCGCGGTTGGTGTCGATCACGGCGGTGTACTTCTTGGCGGTGTCGATCGACATCGCGGGGGCGGAGGCATAGGACTTGGGCATGGGGGTTCCTTCGGAAAGTCGATAACGAAAAGTCGAAAACGTGAGAGGAGGATGCGAGGGACGACCAACGACGAGACGCTTAGGTCTTTTCGTATTTCGTCTTTAGGCCGCTCTACTTGGCTTCCTTCTCCTCGATCTTGATGCTCTTGATCGACGGCGGGTCGTTCGGGCGGTCGTTGCGGCCGGTCGGGAGGTTGGCAATTTTGTCGACGACGTCGAGGCCCTCGATGACCTTGCCGTAGACGGTGTACTTGCCGTCGAGGTGCGGAGAATCGCCGTGCATGAGGAAGAACTGGGAACCCGCCGAGTTGGGGTCCTGGGTGCGGGCGGCCGACAGGATGCCGCGCACGTGCTTGGTGTCATTGAACTCGGCGGGGAGCTTATAGCCCGGGCCGCCCATGCCGGTGCCGGTGGGGTCGCCGCCCTGGAGCATGAAGTCCTTGATCACGCGGTGGAAGATCACGCCGTCGTAATAGCCTTCCTTGGCGAGGAAGACGAAGCTGTTGACGTGGTTGGGGGCGAGCTTGGGGTAGAGCTCGATCGTGATCGTTCCGGCCGTCGTCTCCATGACGGCGGTGTATTGCTTCTTCGGGTCGATCTTCATCTCCGGCGGCTTATCCCACTGCTTGGCCTCCTTCTTCTCGGCCGACGTGGCGGGGGCGGCGCAGAGCGCCAGGGCAAGCAGGGCGACGAGCGGTGTGGTTCGCATGCGGGTCTCCGTGGGTGAAGCGATCCGCGCCGGCCTCGCGGGCGGCGGTCGCGATAGGGTGAGGTTTGGCGGGGCGAAGTCAAGCGCCCCGGTGAGCGGCGTTACGGCCGGACGAAGAGTGTATTCCGGACCGCGCGCCGCGGTCGATGGCGAAATCGACCGGATCTGCCGGGCGTGCTAACGGTGACGGCACCATCAGCGCAGTTCCACGTGCCCCGCGATGATCTTTCGCACCCCCGCCTTCGTCCGCACCAGCAATCGCCCCGTCGAATCGAGCCCCTCGCACCGTCCGACCACCGGCGGCTCGGCCGTCGCGTACACCGCCAGCGACCGCCCGACCAGCGCGTGGTGCAGATCGTACTGCCGGAGCACCGTCGGGAACGGTGTATCGGTCTGGCGGATCAGCAAGCGGTGCAGGTGGCGCGCTACGGTGGCGAGGACCGTAGTGAGGTCGAGGTGGCCCGTGTCCGGCGGCACGAGGTTCTGGAGGAACGTGACGCGCGGCGCAAGGTCGGCGGGGAGGCGTTTGGCGGGTGGGTTAACGTTAAGGCCCAGGCCGATCAAGTCGACCTGGTCGAGGCGCTCGCAGAGGAGGCCGGCCAATTTCTGAAAGGGGGGTAGCGCTCCGCGACCGTGCTTGCCCGTGGGCGTGGCGTAAACCAAGTCGTTGGGCCACTTCAGGCGGACGTCCGGGTTGCCCGCGACCTCGGCGGCCGCGTCGCGAACGGCCAGGCCCGCGGCGAGCGGCAGGTGGTGCGGGGCGAGCGTCGCGTTGACCGGCAGGACGAACGTCGCCGTGATCGAGCCGGCGGCGGAGAACCACGTGTTCGTGCCCCGTCCCCGGCCGGCGGTTTGCCGCGCGGCCAGGACGATCGCCGGCGCGTAAAGGTCGCCCCGGCGGCGCATCGCCGCTGCATGGTCGCTGGTCGATCGCAGGGTTGTGAAGAAGTGCAGCCGGAACGGCTTGACCGCCTGGCGGAGCTCGGCCAGTCGATAGGCGTTGGATTCGCGGGCGGTCGTCGTCGGCGGCACGGCGGGGAGTGTGACCGCGACGGCCCCGCGTTGTAAAGGCCAATGCTCGTGATCCCGATGACACGCCGGCCGTGCGGCGGGCGGGCCGTGCGTCTATACTCAGACCTTCCTATGGCGGACACACCCCTCCCGCGCCGCGGGTTTTTTAAGCAGAGCCTGGCCGAGTTGATGAAACCGCTCGGCCACGCGCTGCGCCCGGCCCGGCAGATCATGGACGAGCTGAACAAGCTCGAGGGGTTCGTGATGGACGCCGACCCGACGCCCACGGGCCCGGTCAAGCACTGGCTCCGTCCGCCCGGGTCGGTCGAGGAGGAGCAGTTTCGCAACCAGTGCTCGCGCTCCGGCGAGTGCGTACGCGTCTGCCCTGTTAAGTGCATCAAGCTCGACTACTCCGGCACCGAGGGCGAGGGCGTGCCGTACATCGACCCCGACGACATGAGCTGCGTCCTCTGCACCGGTCTGCAGTGCATGTACGCCTGCCCGAGCGGGGCCCTGATGTCGGTGAACTTCGAATACATCGACATGGGCATCGCCGAGTGGCACGAGCCCACCTGCCTGCGCACCCAAGGCCAGGATTGCCAACTCTGCGTCGACGTCTGCCCGGTTGGCGCGCGGGCGATCAACGTCGAGGGAAACCGGATCGAGGTCACACCCGGCGGCTGCACCGGCTGCGGCAGCTGCCAGCACGAATGCCCCACGGCCCCCAAGTCGATTACGGTCCGCCCGAAATCGAACCGATAGGGGGGAAGGGATGAGGGCAGTGCGAATTCCGGAATCCTGAATCCTCGTTTAGCCGCGACCCGCAGGGCAAGCGACAGCGCCGCCCGAAGGCGAGCGCGTCGCGCGCGAATCGGCGCCGACCACGGGGCTGGCCTGACGGCGGTGGCCCATTCCACAAATCGTCCTCTCGATCCCTCGATCCATTTCCTATGTGCGGCATCGCCGGCGCCATCAAGCTCGACCCCAAAGGCCAATGGCCATTGACCGACGACGTCCGCGCGCGAATCCTCGCGTCCCTGCGGTACCGTGGCCCCGACGGCAATGGGGAATGGACCAGCGCGGATCAAAACGTCTGGCTCGCCCACACCCGTCTCGCGATCATCGACCGTGCCGGCGGCCATCAGCCCATGGCCAACGAGGACGGCTCGGTCCAAGTCGTTTTCAACGGCGAGATCTACAACCACGAACAACTTCGCCCCGAGCTCGAGTCGGCCGGGCACCGGTTCGCCTCGCGGTGCGACACGGAAGTCCTCGTGCACGGGTACGAGCAGTGGGGCGTTCGCGGCTTGGTCGACAGGCTCCGCGGCATGTTCGGGTTCGCCGTCTACGACGCCAAGCGCGGCGTCGTCGCGATCGCGCGCGACCGCGTGGGAATCAAGCCGCTCTATTACACGATCTCCGACGGCGCATTGATCTTCGGCAGCGAGGTCAAAGCGCTCTTGGCCTACCCCGGCGTGCGGCGCGAGGTGGATCGCGACGCGCTCGTGCAATACCTGACGTTCCGTTACGTTCCGGCGCCGCGGACGATGTTCAAGGGGGTATCGAAATTACCGGCGGGACATTATTTCGAAGTTGACGTCGCAAAGAGGCAGCGCGCCGGGGGCGTGTCGCCTGTGCGGTACTGGGATGTTCGATACGGCGCGAAAGAGGGCGCGTCGTTCGAACAAGCCGTCGCGAAAGTCGACGATCTGGTCGGCAATGCGGTGCGGTCGCACCTGATGTCCGACGTGCCGCTCGGAGCGCAGCTGTCGGGCGGCGTCGATTCGTCGCTGATCGTCGCCCGCATGGAGATCCTCCGCCGCGAGGGCGGGTTCCGCGACGCCGTGCGGACGTTCTCGATCGGCTTCGACCACGAAGAGTTCAGCGAGTTGCCGTACGCGCGATCGATCGCCGAGCGATACGGGACGGAGCACCACGAGGTCACGGTCGGGTACGACGACTTCGTCGCCAACTTCGCCCGCCTGTGCTGGGTCTACGACGAGCCGGTCTCCGAGCCCGCGGCCATCCCCACCCACCTCCTGTGCAAGTTCGCCCGCCAGCACGTGACCGTCATGCTCACCGGCGAAGGCGGCGACGAACTCTTCGGCGGCTACCCCAAGTGCGCCGCCGACCAGTGGACGAAATACCTCAACTGGATGCCGAACTTCGCGCGGCGCGGCATGTTGGGCGGTACGGCCAAACTCCTGCCGTTCTCGAGAAGGCGTGCGCGGATCGCGCTGGAAAACCTGTCGATCGCTGACGAGGCCGAGCGGCTCACGGCGTGGTTCGCCGGGTTTGACCAAAGCGGCGTCGCCGAGTTGTGTCGGCCCGAGACCCTGGCGGGAACGATCGGCGCGCCAGAGAAGCTCCGCGAGGTATTGGCCGCGTGCGACTCGGGCCATCCCCTCGACCGAATGCTCTACGCCGACCTGCACACCTGGCTGGTCGACGATCTGCTGATCAAAGGCGACCGGATGTCGATGGCGAGCAGCGTCGAGGCCCGCGTGCCCCTGCTGGACCACCCGCTGATCGAGTACGCCGCCCGCCTCCCCGCCGCGTACAAGGCCAAGGGCCGGCGGACAAAAATTCTGCTCAAGAAGCTCGCCGAGCGATACATCCCCCACGAAACGATCTACCGTCGAAAAGTCGGCTTCACCGTCCCCCTCACCCCCTGGTTCCGCGGCCCCCTCGCTGCCTGGGTCCGCGACATGCTCCTAGGCGAGCGCGCTTCAGCCCGCGGGTACTTTCGCCAGGAAGTGGTGAAGCGAATCGTCGACGACCACCTAGAAGGCCGAGTCGACCGCTCGCGCGCGATCTGGACGCTCCTCGCGCTCGAAATGTGGCACCGCCTGTTCGTCGACGACGACGGCACCGCCGAGGCGGGGGGCCGGTTGGAGGAGGATCTCCGGGGGCGCGCTTCGGCGTGACGCGCGGCCAGGCGTTCGGTTGCACTTGGACGCGCTCCGCAAGCGGAGCGGCTAAAAGAGGCTGGCTACGTCTTTTGCGATGCCGCCGCCTGCCGCCGCGCCAGGTCTTCCTTCAGATACGTCTTGAACGTCGGCAACCCCGCCGCCTCCCACGCCGCGTCGATCGCCTGGCCGATCGTCTGGTTCGCCTCCATCAGCGAGCGGAACGACGCGTATTCGCGGCTCGCCGGCGCGGGGCAGCAGTGCGCATCGTGCGTGTCGGCCCGGAAGAGGAATCCGTGCCGGTCCGGGCGGCGCTCGATCACGAGCTTCATGTGCGGGTAGACCTTGTTGCCCAAGCGGAGGAGGAGCCGCTCGTGTCCGGGCTCGCCGCGGGATTCGAACACGGCCGACTCGTAGAACGACTCGGCGTCGAGCGCCTTGAGCGTGTCCAGGCGCGCGCGTACGCCCGACGGCGCGGGGCCGGGGTAAGCGGCGGACATGTAGGCGTCGATCGCCTTCCACACGATCGACGGGTCGGGCCAGCGCATGCGGGCGTCCTGCTCAAGGAGGCGGTTCGAACTGTCACGCGCCCGGCGGCTTCGGCCGGCGGCATTCAACGGACTCGATCGAACGCCGGATCGGCCGCGTTCGCCCCCGCCTTCGGCATTCGGAAAAAATCATATCCGCGGGCGGCCGACGCTACCTCGGCTTGTGCAATCGTGTGCGGCTCGGTCGATCCGGGTGACACCCGGTATCGACACCGCACGCCGCGGCTCATCGGTGCCGATTTTAACCTTGCCACGCCGATTCTATGAATATAATCCGTCCGGCGAAACGAGGAATCAGTTGCATGCCGACTCAAGCCCGTCCGGTGCTGGTCGTCGAGGACGATCCGGAGATCAACGAACTTGTGGGGGCCTACGTCCAGATCGCGGGCTACGGGTACGAGCGCGCGCTCTCGGGCGGCGAGGCCGTCGAGCGCGCGATCGCCACGCACCCGGCCCTGATCGTGCTCGACGTGATGCTGCCCGACTTCGACGGATTCGAGGT
>Ga0196963_10002486_pt1 | contig 11016 bp, 9 predicted proteins | sample S1_5metaG_FD_148600 | JGI IMG/M metagenome (GOLD analysis project Ga0196963, IMG submission 148600) | Soil microbial communities from Anza Borrego desert, Southern California, United States - S1_5 | ecosystem: Environmental > Terrestrial > Soil > Desert | place: USA: California | collected... | reverse complement strand
GCCATGCGCCATCGCTCAGGTTGCTCGGATAACGCTTCTTCCGCTTTTTTGATTCATGAAGAACCTAACTGATAATAAAATTCAACAGTCTAAATTTGAAATACGAAATTTCCAAACAGCTTCTTAGAGGGCGTTTATCAGACAGGAAAAACTTGTACCGCGGATTTTATGCAAAACATGACTATCGTCTTTGATGATTTCCTACCGCGCTGGAATTACCGCGCGCTTCCACAGCGAAACTGATATCGGGAAGTTATTTTTGACGATATCCTAAAACCAGTCAGAGGAAAAAATTCGTCCAGAATTAAAAGCATTATTTTTGTGATGAGTAATGGGAACTGACGAATTATAAATTACAAATTATTTATGAGAATCAGTTCACATTTTTTTTGTGAAGCACTTCACGTTTTTACATATTTTATTGCCTTGTCCTAACGTAAAGGTTATAGAATGCGCCTCCGTAGCTTCATACAGAAGCTCATCAATACCTATACATGAAATCCTTATTGAATTAAGGCTGGAATAAATTACGCAACTGGAAACGAGACGTGACGTTGTTTTCACCTGTGCAGATATCCGCACTTCCACCACATGCTTGTTACTTTATTTTGCCGGTATTTCTGTGGAATACGTGTCTATAACGATAGAGACAAATCATAGTACACATAGTGCGATGCATTTCATTCAAAAAATCGCAGGAATGATGAGCTTTATATTCTGCATAAAGCTACATGGTTGTTTAATGGCCTCTGCCTTGCCTGACGAAGGCAATTCATAACTTCAAGGTACCTGCCTTGACAGCCAACACACTCGCATAATTTAAACCAAATTAAAAGGGAAGCAATATGAATACTCCATTTCCAAAAAGCCGTCTGCTAATGAATACCCTGGCCGCATCTGTGGCGCTGGTACTGACCAGTGCCACGGTCTGGGCTGGCAGCACCGCGACCCAAACTGTCACTTACGAGGTAACTGCTATCAACGAAATTTCAGTCAGCGGCAGCCCCGCAGCGTTGACCGTGAATACGGCGACAGCCGGCTCTGCTCCTACCGATGCGACTGACGCCTCAACGACTTGGGCGGTCACAACCAACCAGAACGGCGCCAAGATTACTGCCGCGATTGACACAGCCATGCCGACAGACACAACGCTGAAGGTCAACCTAGCGGCCCCAACAGGTGCGACTTCCCTTGGTGCGGTTACGCTTGGCACAACGGCAGTAGATGCGGTGACCGGTATCAGTCAGCTCAACGAGTCGAGCAAGACTGTTACTTATACGCTGTCAGCGCTTCCGACGGCTGGCGTGATTGCCAGCGCCAGCAAGACCGTAACTTTCACCATCACTGGCGGCGTTTAACAACATGGGGGAAGGCATAGCCTTCCCCACTCCCTCATGAATGACATCAATTTCCGAATTTTATCGAGCTCATTGCTGGCTTTGATTGGTTGGGCTGGCGCAGCGCGCGGTGCGGATATTGCCGTAACCGGCAACTGGTGGCAGACCGTTAACCAAGCGGATCTGATCTCTGGCGCCGGCAGCGATATTCGTACGCCTATCGAGAGCAGTACCGTCCAGACCACACTGGACATCAGCAATACATTGGGCGGCAGTTGGACTGTAGTAGCTCGACAGAGCGATATTAGCTGGCCGGCCGGGGTCAGTCTCGCAGTCAAACGCACGACTGATGGCAGTGGCGACGGCACCATCTCTGGCGGCACGACTTATGTCACATTGACCCCAAACGACCAGATCCTGCTCAGTGGCTCGGGCGACCGCGCCGGCATCCAGCTCCAGCTCGAGACTAATGGCCTGTCCGTGAGCCACGGCCTGGGCAACTATACCCTTAACATCATTTATACCCTTCAGTGAGTCTTTCCATGCGTACTTATCGCTTTCTACCAGGCCTGATCGTGTCCGCCTGTTTGGCCGCCGCCCTCTATTGTGCAGAGGTGCAGGCCGGGATCACGATTGAGGGTCCGCTGACCCATGAAAAGCAGGCCCAGCCTGGCGAAACCTATGCTGGGACCATCAAGATCCGTAACACCGACACGACAGCTGTGGAAGTTAAGGTTTATCAAACCGACTACATGTTTTCAGCCGACGGCCGGAACGATTTCGGCTCACCCGGACAATTGCCTCGCTCCAACGCCACCTGGACTCGCCTGGGCCAGGAACAAATCGCTATCCCGGGCGGCAGTGTGGCCAATGTGCATTACGAGGTCAAGGCGCCTAATGATGCCAAGCTATCTGGCAGCTATTGGAGCGTAGTGATGGTCGAGCCCCTGGCCGCTAAAGAACAAAGCCATAGCGATCCAAAGAAGGCTACCGTGCAGATCAGTCAGGTGGTCCGCTACGCCATCCAATTGGTGACAGACATCGGCGAGCCAGGCGGCAAAAACCTGGCCTTTAGCCATCAACAACTACTCCAGAAAGATGGCAAGCGTCTGCTGACGGTAGATGCTGAGAGTACCGGAGAACAATGGATGAGTCCGCAGTTTTCTCTGGAGCTTCACGATGCAAGTGGCCGTCCTGTGAAAAAACTGGATGGCGGGAAAAAGCGCCTGTATCCCGGTACCTCGGTGCGCTTCGAGTTTGACCTGACCGGTCTGCCAGCAGGCAAATACCATGCGCTCATCACCGCCGATGGCGGAGATGACGCGCTGTTTGGCAGCGAGCTTGACTTAATGCTCTAAGAATGCGATGGATGCCGTATGCGAATTGCACAGGAAGTATCGCCGCGCTAGACTTCCAGCCGCTAATAGCGCGGCTTGCGGCGCTGTTGCTGCTGCTATTTCCGCAGGCTCTCTGTGCCCAAGCACATGGCCTTGAGGTGCGGCCGGCCAGCGATGAACTACTCAGTCAAGAACCCCGGCAAATGGTAACCACGGCCCTTCAGGTACGCAATGGCACGGGCCATGCCAGCCAATTCGAGGCCCGCCTGTTGTTACCACCAGGGTGGCGACTAGTAACGCCCCAGTTCCCTTACGAGCTGAGGGATGGCGAAGTGGCCATGCGTTTTCTCAGCTTCTTCATCCCTGCTGGTACAGCCAGCGGCGATTACCGTGTCACTTACGAGGTCAATGACAGGCAGCAGCCGGAAATTCGAGCGGCTTATACCTTGCCGGTTCGTGTCCTGCCTGTCATGAGACTTCAGGCCAGTGTACTGGACAGCCCGGAGCTTGTACTAGCCGGCCAGCCCTATCGGGCAGTGTTTGTAATCCGTAACGGCGGAAATGTTCCACTAATCATAGACTACCAGTTTAAGAGCAGCCTAGGAAGCATCCTTGAGCCTGCGTCTGGTTCCCTGGACATGAAGCCAGGGGCGTCGCAGCGCCTGGCTGTCGACGCCAAAACTGGCACGATCTCCAGGCCAGAGCAGGATATTCTCACCTTGGAGATTCATGTTCGAGGCGCAACTACCGCCCCTGAAGTCGCCAGTAGTGCGATCAAGCTGTTGCCGCGCGTCAGTGATACCGCACAACGCTATAACACAATTCCTACCGTTTTGCGCTTGAGAGGCATGATGCGGGATGAAGAACAGGGCCGAAATTTTGGTTGGCAGGCAGAGGCGGCCGGCGTAGGGACGATCGATGACGCGGGCAAGCGGCATGTGGAATTCCTTCTGCGCGGGCCAGATGCCCGCAACCGAGTGATTTTTGGTACTTACGATGAGTATCGCGGACGCTATTGGGATGACAATGCTGCGTTGTCACTGGGTGACTGGACGTATGCGCTTTCGCCCTTGACCGAAAACGGTCGCTACGGTCGGGGCGGCCGTGCCGCGTATCACGGCGATCGTTGGAGTCTGGAAACTTATTATATGGAGGATCGTTTCAGTCGTGCGCAGGACCTGATGGCAACCAATCCGCTACTGCGTTTCGTTGATCCGTTGAATCGTCCACGTGTCAGCAGCGGCTCCGTCCGGCAAACCGCCGTGGCCGCCAGTTATCTGCTTACGCCAACTCTGCAGCTAACTGCTCATTATCTTAAGGATGCTGGAGCTAAAGCTGACATCTCTAGCCTGCGCGGACAACTTGACTTAGATCCTAAGTTTGACCTGAATCTTGAAATAGCGCACAGTCAAGGTGAGGATGATAATGGCTATGCTGTTCGCGGCCAAGTGCTGGACGAAAGGCGCCTATTTCGCTACCGAGGCACAATAGTCCACGCGGACCCTAGCTTCAAAGGTTATTATCAGGACGAACAATTTGCTTTCCTAGGCGCCGATTATCCATCCACTGAGCGCTTGCTTTTTCGCGGCGCGATCAATATTCAACGTAATAATCTGAACAAGGATCCAGCCCGTGTCGCCAATGATCAGCGACAAATTCTGCTGGGCTCGGATTATCAATGGTTTAAGGACACGCGTATCAGTGCCGAGTACCGGTTTCGTAGCCAAAAGGACCGACGCTCGGCACCGGATTTTGATGCTACGCATCACGGCGTTGGCGCCAAACTTGGCCAGCGCATTAAAGCGGTGAGCTTTTATGGCGGTGGGGAATGGGGTGTCACGCAAGATCACCGTGCCGGCCAAAAACCCTTCTCGACCCAGTTCGCTTATGGCACGATCAATTGGCAGGCGACAGAACGTCAGTCGTACAGCGCCTATGCTTTTTACGACAACAGCACCTATTCGGCTATACGGCAAAGCTCGCAGACGTCTCTAGGTATCAATGCCGGCTACCGCATCGGTGAAGCTACTATGTTAGACCTTAATCTAATGGATAACCTAAGCGAATACCAGGACAGCTATCTTCTTAACGGCCGGTTGATGCACCAGTTAGACAATGGTCACCAAATTTGGCTCGATGCCCGCTACAATACCAGTGTAGTGAGCCGCACCGATGTAATGCTCACGTACTCAATACCGTTTGGCATGCCGATCAGCCGGAAACAGGGCATGACTGAGTTCCGTGGGCGAATTTATGACCAACTTAACGGTCAAGGTCTGCCCAACATCGTGCTGAATATGGGCGGTTTAATGGCTGTGACCGATGATGAGGGTGTCTTTAGCTTTCCATCGGTCAAGATAGGTTCCCAGCATCTAACCATAGAGAATGCTTCTGGCGCTCAGGACAAGGTGCCGGCACAAGAGCTGCCGTCCGATATTGAGGTGTACGCCGACTCGGCGGAAAATCAACTCGAGGTAGCCATGATACAAGGCAGCCGCTTGAACGGTCGGGTTGTGGTTTACGAAGATGCCAACGAGGCGCTTTCTTCGCAGAACTATGTGGCCAATGGTAACCATAGTGACAAGCGGCCTCAAAAACTCAAGCCTTCCTATGGATTGCAGAACGTATTGGTGGTAATGCGCAACGGCAATAAAACCTATAAACGGCTCACGGATACAAATGGAGGAATTCGTATCGCCGGACTTCCGCCGGGGGCATGGAGCATTGAGGTAATGGCGGATGATTTGCCGGTGAATTTTGTGCAGGAAAGGAAGCATTTAGAGGTGAAACTCGAGCCAGGAAAAGCAAGCAGTTTCGAATACAAAATCATACCCAAAATCCGTAAGATCAAGATGCTAAGCCCTTTGGGAAGCATTGCAACGCAAAAGTAAGATTTGTTTTTCTAAGGTATCATTGAGCGTAAGCGTCCAACCCAGCCATCTGGCGCTACTTCTGCTTTAGCGATTCAATAAACTCCGGCGCCAAAGGCAGCAGTTCGTCAATTCGACTGTTGGGCCAGATCGGCAGCTTGGCCAGCGTGTCTTTCAGCCATGCGACCGGATCCAGGCCATTGAGCCGGGCCGTGCCCAGCAGGGTCTGGATGGCGGCGGCACGGCGGCCGGCCCGTTCGGAACCGGCGAACAGCCAATTCTTCTTGTTATGCAAAGCTTTGCATAACAAGAGTTATGCTCAGTTCGTTATTATGCGGAGTTCACTGACAGTCAGCCGCAAAGTGGCATAGCTGACGGGCTCTTCCACGCCACCTCGCTAATTTTCGACTTCGCATAATAATGGTGGTTTCCTGTAGAACCTTTACTTGCTATAGGAACGAACCATGTTTACGAATGACTATCTGGCGAATTTTATTCACCGCGATTTGCTGATTGGCGGCCCACTCAACAGCATCGTCACTCCCTATATCGAAGCGTTGCATGCTCAGCGCTATGCCAAACATACCATTGATGGCTATTTGTGCAGCGTGACCCACTTCGGTTGCTGGATGAAAACCAAGGGAGCGGAGTTGTCGAGTGTTGATCTGGCTCTTATTGAGCAATTCTTGCAGGATCAGTTGTCATCTGCTGATTCTGCACCGTTCGGTTTCTCTATTCATACGGATCGGGCGGCGCTAAGGCATCTGCTGCATTTTTTGCCTCATCACCCGCCCAAGAATTCGATTGAAGTGGAGCTTGAACGATTTAGCGATTACCTAACGAACATCTGCGGCATAGCGCCTCAGACCTGTGCGGACCGATGCCGGCATGTTGGCCAGTTCCTGGTTAGCCAATTTGGAAACGAAATACCGGTTATCTTGCCGCTGACCGGGGCTCAAATTGAAGACTTTTTGACCACACAAAGCCGACTCTGGCGACCGGCATCGCTTCGGACTTTCAGTAGCAGCCTGCGTAGCTATTTTCGATTCCGCACCTTCCAGGGCGAGCCAACCACGGCATTATCTGCTGCTCTTCCAAGGATTCCCGTCTGGAAACAGGCCACCTTGCCCAAGGTGCTTTCGGACACTCAAGTTGCAGCCTTTTTAAATGCGTTCGATTGCGCTGACCCGGTCGGTATGCGTGATTACGCTATCGCCCGCTGTCTGCTCGACCTGGGCCTGCGTGGCCATGAGGTGACCTATTTGACATTGGACTCGGTGAACTGGCGTAGCGCCACGCTGACCATTGGCAGCAACAAGAGCAAGCGCGTGCAGCAGTTGCCTCTCCCGGTGTCCACCGGTCAAGCCATCGCGCACTATCTGCTTAAAGCACGCCCACAGACATCGAACCGTGCCTTGTTTGTGCGGCACCGAGCGCCCTTCGACCAGCCATTGAGCGTACCGGCTATCCGTAATGCAATGAATCGCGCCTTTGTCCGCAGTGATCTGCGCGAGTTGTTTTGCAATACGCACGCCCTGCGGCATACCACGGCGACTCGTCTGCAGCGGTCGGGGGCGTCCATCAAGGAAATCGCCGATTTGCTGCGGCATCAAAGTCTCGACACGGCAAGCACCTACGCCCGCGTCGATCTGGACAGTTTGCGCGCGGTGGCTTTGCCTTGGCCGGGGAGTCTGTCATGAATGCCTCTCATTTCTGGCTGTCACGGGTTGAGGCCTACTTGGCCCATCGACGCCGTTTCGGCTACACGCTCACCATAGATGAAACGGTACTCAAGGGATTTGCCCGCTTTGGCTATTTTTGCCCATCCCCTCGAAAAGGTAAAAGTTAGCAATAGCTAATGTTAAGGTTCGCCATCTCCCTCCAAAGACTTACGCCAAAAAGCAGGGTCGTTATATCGTGCAGCCAACGCATCGATGTCAACCTTCGCATTTTCTTCCGTAAATTCAAACTTACCGATCAGATTCACATTTTGCCAGGCGACCGGCGACGTGCCTTTGATGATCTCGATAGCATCCTGGTCGCCCGTAGCTAGTTTTTGCTTATACACCCGCGACAAGATCAGCGTGTTGTAGTGGATGATGGCGTTGGCAATAAGCCGGGAACAATCATTCCAGATTTGCTGCTCCGCTTCGGTTTTTACCCGGAATTTACCGGCATTGACATAAGAAATCGCTCGTCGCATACGGTGATACGCCTCGCCGCGATTCAGCGCCTTTTGAATGCGCTACCTGAGTATCGGGTCATCGATGAAATCAAGGATATGAAGCGACCGACAGATATTGTCCAATTCCCATAGCGCCTTCTTGGTCTGGTTCTGCCGCTTATAGCTGGCGAGCTTACGCACGATGGTTGCTTGAGTCACGTCTTTTGTGCCAGCGAAGCCAGAATGCGCTGGATGTTTGGCCACTCCTTGCCTATTAAGGTATCAAAGACCTTACGCGATGGCTTAATCAGGACATCGCCATAACGGCTTGGGTGCTGGAATCCAACCAGGCTATCGATCTTCTTATGCAGGTCACGATAACGTGGCGAAAATTGGTAGCCGAAGACGCGCAAGATAAAGAAATTCACTTGATTGGTGCCATGCGTGTCCGTCGAATGCCTTTCAGGCTTGATCTCCGTTGTATTGTTGTACAGGATGTCGAACACGAAATGTGATTCATGTTCGTGCGTTCCGATAATCTTGGCATTGATTGGGACATGATTCATGGCCAAGGTAATGGAGCTTACGCCTTTCTTCAGAGCGAAATACTTTCTGGAGTGTCGGGCGTTGATCGTGTCTATCTGCGTGGCGATGCGCTGGGTCACTGCTAGAATGCTTCTGATGGTGGATGTCGTACGCTTGGAAAACAGGTAACGCAGCCGTAGCGTTGGAAATGGCGTCATTCGCTGCATGCAGCGTTTCCGCCCGCAGGAAATTGCGCGCCGTCGTCAGCAACGCAGAATGACTAAGCCCTGAGACTTCCGCCATTTTCCATAAACCCATATTGGTACCCATGGCAACGACACAGGCTAGGATCAGTTTCGGATCGGCATCTTGTTTGACGTAGCGTTCCAAAACGTGGGCAAATGATTTCAAGAATCCTGTTCTTTCAGCGACAAACCAAAGCAGATCAGCCACGCCGATACTTGGCAATTGACTATAGAAAGGACTGTTGGTTGGTTCTTCCTCGGCGGGATAAACCAACATCCAGCGAAGCTTGTCCCCAGTACCGGTAATTTTGATATGTTTATTGTCGCCGCTTTCAATGCGCTGGTTCACTGATTCGTACTTGGCTTCCAGTTCCTGCTTGAGCGCGGCTAACGTATCCTGGATTGGTGTCAGCAGAATCGGTGCGCCGATTTCTTGCAATATCGCGTCTTTATCCTTATTCCAGCGCTCGGCGTTGATCAGGTCATCATCAAAGCTGCGAAATTCATTGCTATCCCGAACAAATACGTCACAGGCTTCAAGCGCCTTCCGTAGCTCGCGGTATACAAGGAACTCATAGCGATCAACTTCTAGGGCTTTCTTTTTTTGTTCTTCCGCCTTGGTATACAAATACCGCTGCAAATTCTTTGCGATGATTCCGGTCGGGAAGTTGGCCGGGTTCATCTGTCGTGGTGTTTTGCCCTGGCGCAGCAGCTCCTGTAGAAACAAAATGGCTTCCAGCAGTGGTTCCTCCGACACCAGGCAAACGAAGTCGAGGTTACAGAACAAATGCCGTAAATTGAGCTTGAATTTGTGTCGTAGCGTGCCGTAATACGACCATTCAAAAGCGGTTTTATCGAATTCGATGTTACGCATAAAATCGGATACAACTGGAAAGCTCTCGATATTGAGCAGATCGAAAGCCTTTTGCTTGATGGCCGCAAACGGTGTTTCGTCAGGGATTGAAGCGTCGATGAACAGTTCCAGAACTTGGCCTGCCGCCTGTAGATTCGTGCTGGCCTCGATGATGGCTTGCTGCATGGCCAGATCGGCGGCAAACTTGGCTTGTTTCTCGTATTGGCCAATGAGATAAATCAGAGCTTCGATCAAATTATCGTTGATTTGCCTAAAGCGATGAAAGGCGAAACACAGCAAATACAAGCGCGTTGTGGGTTCCGCCATGCGCCGAAGTTTATAGACGGAGTAGAACGGAACCAATGACGCGTAGTATTTTATACTCTCATTGGACAGGCCGGCAGTACCCAGAAAGCTTTGCCCGAATTCATACAGCGGCTGAAAAAATTTGCGGCGGTCAACCTCCTGGCGTAACTCGCGGTAACTGAAATCCTTAGGCTCGTGCTTGAGTAGACTGATGCGGTACATGCCTTCCTCCGATTCAAGCAAGGCTTCGAGTTGCTTATCGACATCCGGTGTCATGGCTTTTTCCAGTAAGCCCGTAATCCGCCGACGTTCGCCAGTCACTACTCGGCTCACCATGTCCTGTAGATAGGTGTAGCCTGGAGCTACTAGGCGTTGGTTTGTAAGGTATTGTAAGGTTTCGCGTAGGATGTAAATCGGCTGTGTCGACAGCATGGCGACGCGCTGCGCTTTCTGTTCCAGTTCTGCCTTGGCCGCACTGTCGCATAAGCGATAGTCGAATAGCTGGAGGATGATCTGCTGCTGTTCGAGCCGGGTCGGCTTGGAAAGCGTTTTGATTTTATCTAAGGCCTGATCGGGGAAATACTGCAGGAGAATATAGTGTAGATCGTCGAGCACGGCCTCCCGCTCGTAAACAAAGAACTGCTGCTTGGCCTTGAAATAACCGATTTGAAGTGTTAGATGGACTGCCGCCGAGCGGGTATGAACGGCGTCGACGGCTTTCTGTTCGATCGCACTTAAATTGAAGAAGAGACAGCGGTCATCGTCGCTGAAACAAGGCAACCCGTAAAGATCATCGATTTCACTTTTCGTCAAGATAGACAGGCGACGCGAATTGGCGTTCATTCTACACCGCTTTCCAGCGAGTACAGAAAGTACACTTTTTGCACTCTAAGTTTGTCATTTTCAGAAGACGACTGCACCATTTCATTGGCCTAGAGCCGCCTTGTGCACAGGACTATTGAGCACACATAAATCAGTAGTCATCTGCACCGTTCTTGTTTATGCTTAAAACTCCTCTGCACAAGAATGAGATTTGGGCATGGATCTCGATACCCCTCCCTTTGTTGAACGTGGTTTACTGACGCTGCCTGATGCTGCCTGGGAACTGGCCAATCGGCGAGCTCATTTCATTGCGCCGCTTTTGCGCATCCAAAGAGTAGATGAGCCATATAGTCATTTGTTCCACTCTGCGCTTTGCGCCGTCCACGCAGGCTGAATTTATTGCTCTGATCTTTTCTGACTGAGCGCCAGCCTACCACGCTATAGCTGCAACCTTGCCAGTCTGCGCAAACCTATCGTCGGTGACGTGCCAAAAATCTTGCGGTATTCATGGCTGAAGTGAGCGGAATCGGTAAAGCCGGTAGCATGCGCCGCGGTCG
>Ga0196963_10002485_pt1 | contig 11017 bp, 4 predicted proteins | sample S1_5metaG_FD_148600 | JGI IMG/M metagenome (GOLD analysis project Ga0196963, IMG submission 148600) | Soil microbial communities from Anza Borrego desert, Southern California, United States - S1_5 | ecosystem: Environmental > Terrestrial > Soil > Desert | place: USA: California | collected... | reverse complement strand
AGGAAACCCCGGATCAGTTGACAGCGATCGAGGCGGTCATCAAGGATCTGGCATCGAGCACGCCGATGGATCGTGTTGTGTGCGGCGACGTCGGCTTCGGCAAGACCGAGGTCGCGGTGCGCGCCGCCTTCGTCGCCGCCAGCGCCGGCAAGCAAGTCGCCGTACTGGTGCCGACCACACTGCTGGCCGAGCAGCACTACCGTAATTTCCGCGACCGCTTCGCCGACTGGCCGATCAAGGTCGAGGTACTGTCGCGCTTCAAATCGCCGAAAGAGATCAAGGCCGAGTTGGCCAATCTCGAGGCCGGCAAGATCGACGTCATCGTCGGTACGCACCGGCTGCTGCAGCCGGATGTGAAGTTCAAGGACTTGGGCCTTGTGATCGTCGACGAGGAGCAGCGCTTCGGTGTACGCCAGAAGGAAGCGCTGAAGGCGCTACGCGCCGAAGTGCATCTGTTGACGCTGACCGCGACGCCGATTCCGCGTACGCTGAACATGGCGATGGCCGGTTTGCGCGAGCTGTCGATCATCGCGACGCCACCGGCGCACCGCCTCGCCGTGAAGACCTTCGTCAGCCAGTGGGATGCGGCGCAGCTGCGCGAGGCGTTCCAGCGCGAGCTCTCGCGCGGCGGTCAAGTGTACTTCCTGCACAACGAAGTCGAAACCATCGAGAAGATGGCGCGCGAGCTGACCGAGCTGGTGCCCGAGGCACGCATCCGCATCGCCCACGGCCAGATGCCGGAACGCGAGCTGGAGCAGGTGATGCTCGACTTCCACCGGCAGCGGTTCAACGTGCTGGTGAGCACGACGATCATCGAGTCGGGCATCGACATTCCGTCGGCGAACACGATCATCATCAATCGCGCCGACCGTTTCGGATTGGCCCAGCTGCACCAGTTGCGCGGTCGCGTCGGCCGCAGCCATCACCGCGCCTATGCCTACCTCGTCGTGCCGGACAAGAAATCGATGACCTCCGATGCGGCCAAGCGTCTGGAGGCCCTGGCCTCGCTGGAAGAACTCGGCGCCGGCTTCACGCTCGCCACGCACGACCTCGAGATTCGTGGTGCCGGCGAGCTGCTGGGCGAGGAGCAATCGGGCCAGATCGCCGAGGTCGGCTTCAGTTTGTATACCGAACTGCTTGAACGCGCGGTAAGGTCGATCAAGCAGGGCAAGATTCCGGACTTCGACCCGGCCACCCGCCACGGTGCCGAGGTCGAGCTGCACATCCCGGCGCTGATCCCGGACGATTACCTGCCCGACGTCCATGCGCGGCTGACGCTGTACAAGCGCATCGCCGCCGCGCGGCACGCCGACGAGTTGCGCGAACTGCAGGTCGAGATGATCGACCGCTTCGGCCTGCTGCCCGACCAGGTCAAGCATCTGTTCGCGGTCACCGAACTCAAGCTCGATGCCACCGCGCGTGGCATCCGTAAGCTCGACCTCGGCGAGCGCGGCGGCCGCGTGCTGTTCGTGCCGAAGCCGCCGATCGATCCGCTGTCGGTGATCAAGTTGATCCAGACGCAACCCAGGCTGTTCGCGATGGAAGGGCCGGACAAGCTGCGCCTGCAACTGCCGCTGCCGGATGCGCCGTCACGGCTGCGTACGGCGCGTGATCTGCTGCAGCAGCTGCGCCCGGCGGCATAGCGGCTGGGGCGGGCCCGGATTTCCGGCGCCCGCCTGCCGCCTCAGACGCGGAACACCGACACCGCCTCGACCAGATCCTCGGCCTGCTCTTCGAGCGCCCTGGCGGTCGCAGTGGTCTGTTCGACCAGGGCCGCGTTCTGCTGGGTCACCTCGTCCATCTGCACCACCGTGCTGTTGACCTGGCGGATGCCCGAGGCCTGCTCGTCGCTGGCCGCGGCGATCTCGCTCATGATGTCGGTGACGCGCTGCACCGAGGTGACCAGCTCCTTCATCGTCTGACCGGCGTTGTCGACCAGCGATGTGCCGACATCGACGCGTTCGGCCGACTGCGCGATCAGGCCCTTGATCTCCTTCGCTGCATCGGCCGAGCGCTGTGCCAGCGCGCGAACCTCGCTGGCGACGACGGCGAAGCCGCGGCCCTGCTCGCCGGCACGCGCGGCCTCCACCGCCGCATTGAGCGCGAGGATGTTGGTCTGGAAGGCGATGCCGTCGATCACCGAGATGATGTCCTCGATCTTGCTCGAGGCCTCGCTGATCTGACCCATCGTCGCGACGACCTCGTCCATGACGCTGCCGGCCCGCGCGGCGACCTCGGCCGCGCCGACCGCGAGCTGGCGGGCTTGCCGCGAGTTCTCCGCGTTCTGTTGCACGGTCGCGGTGAGCTGCTCCATCGACGAGGCGGTTTCTTCCAGGTTCGCCGCCTGCTGCTCGCTGCGTTCGGACAAATCGGCATTGCCGGCGGCGATTTCCGCGGCGGCGGTATTGATGGTTTGGGCGGCCTGCTTGATGCGCTGGATGATGCCGGCGAGCTGCGCGGCGCTGCGGTTGGCGTCGTCGCGCAGCCTGCCGAACGCGCCCTGCAGCGGGCGCTTGATGCTGTGGCTGAGATCGCCGTCGGCCATCGCAGCCAGCAACTGGCCGACCGCGGCGAGCCCCTCGCCGGCGGTCTGCATCAGCGCATTGAGGCCTTCGACCATCTCCCGGAAGGTGTGCTGGAAGCGCGTGGCATCGCCGCGCTGGTCGAACTCGCCCTGCGCCGCTGCCGAACCGAGCTGCACGATCGCATCCTTGATCGCCACCAGGCGATCGCGCACGCGATCCATCGATTCGGTAAGTCGGGCGCGATCACCGGGCAGCCGCTCCATGCTCTGGCTGAAATCGCCTTCGGCGTAGCGGTCGATGACCTCGAGCAGGCGCTGCTGCACCTGCAGATGCGACTGTGCCAGCGTGTTCACGCCGGCGGCCATGTCACGAAACGCGCCGCGGTATTGCGTCTCGTCGAGCCGGAAGCCGGTATTGCCGGCCTCGTGCTGGGTGAACATCTGCCCTTGCGCGGCGACGAAGCCGCGCAATGTGTCGCGCATGTCACTGAGCGCGCGCGCCAGTTGGCCGACTTCGTCGCCGCGCTGCACGTCCAGCGTGATCTGGAAATCGCCCTGCGCGAGCCGCTCGACACCACGCACGCTCTCGGCCAGCGGCTGCGATACCAGGCGGCGCAGCAGCAGGATCAACACGCCGACCAGCAACGCCGACAGCACCAGCGCCACACCGGCGACACTACGGCCGAGCGCGCGCGCGCCGCTGAGCAATTCATCGGCGGCGAGACTGGCGGCGACGATGAAATACTCCTGCGCGTCGCCGACCTTCACCGGCACGAAGACCTGTTCCATCGGCCAGCCGCCGCCGGCGCGCACGACGAATTCCTCGCCCTTCGCCAGTGCGGCGAGCATCGCCTTGGCCTGCGGACCGGCGTAGTCCTTGCCCTGCTCGGCACTGTCCGGGCCGGCCAGCACCTTTCCTGCCGGCGAAATCAAGCGGACATTGCCGCCATGGCCGATGCGCGCCTTGGCGATCTCCGCCTGCAGGCCGTCCAGGGCGAAATCGACCGTCGTCGCACCGACGAAGCGCCCGTCACGCAGGATCGGATGGGTGAACGTGGTCATCAGCACGTCCTTGCCATCGATCGGATACACGTAGGGCTCGACCAGCACTTCGCGCTGCAGCTTGCGCGGCACCAGATACCAGTCGCCAGCGCCCGGCTTCTCGTAATCGACCAGCGCACTGCCGGACACGCCGCTCGCCGTCCAGGCGTAGTAGGGAATGAAGCGGCCGGTGTCGTCATGCATCGCGTCGACACCGGCATGCGCCGCATCGGCGCCATCGAACGCATCCGGCTCGAAGATCGCGGCGGCGCCGACGAACTGCGGGTTCGCCTGTGCGGCGTGCTGCAGCACCGCCATCGCCTGCAGGCGGAACGGCGATGGCGCGGTTTCGCCCGGCCCAAGGGCGCGCGCCTGCGCCGAGAGCTGCTCGATGACCGCCGCATTCGTGCGGGTCAGCAGCGGCCCTTCGCCCAAGCGACGCGCCACCGCGGCGGCCTGCAGCCGTGCCTCGGCACGCAGCCGGTTCAGCGCTTCGTCCTGCTGCAACGTCGCCGCCTGTCGGTAGATCACGACGCCTGCCAGCGCCAGGCCCAACACCGTGCAGGCCGCGACTACCGCGGCCGCCTTGCTGCCGATCGTCCACCCCGCCATGGCTCCCCCCACGGTTACGAGTGCTGCCGCATGATGGCCGGGCGGGCGCGTCCGTTACAACCGCTTCGATGCTGAAGTCTTACGCAGCTCACCGCCAGCCGAGCACGGGGCTATGCTTGCGGCATGGCCTGGTGGAAGCGCTATGGGTTCGTGCTCGTCTTTGGCGTGCCGGCACTGCTGCCGCTGTCGGCCTGGCTCGCCCGCGGCACCGGCTGGGTCGATGCCGCTGCCTGGTGCCCACTGCTCGTGCTGTTCGTGCTGCTGCCGCTGCTCGATTACGCGCTCGGCCGCGACCCGTCCAACCCCACCGCAGATGCCAGCGCGCGGCTGGAGGCCGATCCGTGGTTCCGCGCGTTGACCTTACTCGCGCTGCCAGTCCAGATCGGCGTGCTGCTGTGGTCGGCGGACTATGTGCTGCAGGCCGGCCTCGCGCCGATCGGCATCACGGGTTGGCTGCTGTCGCAAGGCATCGTCGGCGGCGTGCTGGCGATCAACACGGCGCACGAACTGATCCACAAGGACACCCGGCTCGAACGCGCGGCCGGCGGCGTGCTGCTGACGACGGTCGGCTACCACGGCTTCAAGATCGAGCACGTGCGTGGCCATCACGTGCACGTGGCCACGCCCGAGGATGCTTCCAGCGCACGCTACGGACAGAGCCTGTGGCATTTCCTGCCGCGTGCGCTGTGGCGCAATACGCGCAATGCCTGGCGCCTGGAGGCGCAACGCCTGGCGCGGCTCGGCCTGCCGGCCTGGCATCCGCGCAACGAGATGATCGGCTGGTCGGCGCTGTGGCTGCTCTGGCTGGCGCTGTTCACCAGCCTGTGGGGCGGAGCCGGCGCCGCGTTCTTCCTCGTGCAGGGGCTCTTCGCAGCATGCACGCTGGAAATCATCAACTACATCGAGCATTACGGCCTGGAGCGTCGCCGCTTGGCTGCCGGCCGCTATGAGCGCACCACGCATCTGCATTCGTGGAACGCCGACTACGCGCTGTCCAATCTGCTGCTGTTCCAGTTGCAGCGTCACTCCGACCACCATGAGACTCCGCGCCGACGCTATCCGGCGCTGCTGCACCACGCCGACAGCCCGCAACTGCCCGGCGGCTACGCGGCGATGTTCCTGCTCGCGCTGCTGCCGCCGTTGTGGTTTCGGCTGATCAACCCGCGCGTGCCGGGGCGCGCTGCGCGCTGAATTCGATCAGTCCTGCCGCAGCGCGATCGCCGGACTGATCCGCATCGCCCGCCGCGCCGGCATCCAGCAGGCCAGGGCCGCGACCAGCAGCAGCGTGCCCGCGGCGATCGACCAGTTGCCCGGATCGCGGCTGCTGACCTCGAACAGCAACGCCTCCAGGCTGGCGCTCGACAGCAGGGCGATGCCGCTACCCAGGACCAGCCCCAGGGCGGCACAGCCGAGACCACGCCCGAGCACCATGCCGGCGATGCGCCGCGCGTCCGCGCCCAGCGCCTGGCAGATGCCGAACTCGCGCTGGCGCTGCGCGATATGGAACGCGAGTACACCGAACACGCCGACGGCCGCCAGCACCAGCGCCGCGGCGGCGAAACCGGCGATGACCACGGCCCAATGGCGCGGGCCGGCGAATTCACTACCGAGCCGTTGCTGCAACGTGTCGATCTCGCTGGGGATCAGCCGCGCATCGAGGCGTTGCAAGGCCGCGCGCAGCGGCGCGACGAGGCCGAGCGAATCGGTACGCGCGCGCAGCACGAGGTAAGTCGAGGCGCCGCCCCAGCCCTGGCTGGTCGGCGCATAGACGGCTTCGTCGCCGCCCTGCAGGCCGTCGAATTTCACGTCGCTGACGACGCCGACGATGGTCACCGGCTGCTCGGTATTGCCGCCCTCGTACAACTGCTTGCCGACCGCCGGCTCGCCGGGGAAATGGCGCTCCGCGAATGCTCGGCTGACCAGCACCACCGGCGGCGCGTCGGCTGTGTCCTGTGATTCGAAGCGGCGCCCATCGATCAATCGCAGCCTGAGCGCGTCGAACAGGCCGGCCGACGCCGGGATCCATGGCGCCTGCGGCTGGCGTCCTTGCGCCGCGGGGCGGCCGACGATGTCGAAGTTGTTGTAGCAGCCACAATTGGGCGGCAACTGATCGGCCAGCCCCACCGCGGCGACCCCGGGCAACCCCTGCAGTTCCGGCAAGGCCCGCTGCCAGAACGCGACGCGTGCGGCGTCGTCTGCAGCGATGTCGTCCGGCAGACGGATGCGTGCCACCAGCACGTTTTCCGCGTCGAAACCCGGATCGACCCGCCCCAGCCGCGCCAGGCTGTCCAACAGCAGGCTGGTCGCCAGCAGCAGCGGCAGCGCCAGCGCGAACTGCAGGACCACAAGGCCGCTGCGCAGCAGGCTGCGTGGCCTGCCGGCACTAGTGCCGCGTGCGCGCTGCAGGCCGCCGGCGACGTCGCCGACGATGCCCAAGACAACCGGCAACAGACCCAACACGACGGCGCAGGCCAGTGCGAGCGCAGCGGCAAAACCGATCACACGCCAATCCAGACGCACCTCAGCGAGACGCGGCAGCACCGGCCCCAGCGCCGCATACGCCTGCAGCAACCCCCAGGCCAATGCCACGCCGCACAGCGCGCCGAGCAGCGTGAGCAGTGCACTCTCGCCCATCAGCAGGCGCGCCAGCTGCCAGCGGCTGGCGCCCAGCGCCGCGCGCACGCCGAGATCCTGGGCGCGCTCGGTGATACGCATCAGCATCAGGTTGGCGATGTTGACCAGTGCGATCAGCAGCACGACGACGACGGCGCCGAACGCCACCCAGAGGAAATCACCGGCGTTGCCGACAACGACGTCATGCAGCGGCAAGGGCACCAGGCGCGCCGTCTCGTCGGAAAAGCCCGGACGCCACAGCGGAAACAGCTCGCGACTGAGCTGATCAAGATCCTCGGCCGCCGCGCTCAGAGTGGCATCCGTTCGCAGCCGCGCGACGGTGCTGAGCAAGAACGGACCGCGCCGCTCCGGCGTCGCCAACTGCAACACCGGCCACAGGTCGGCACGCACTGCCGGTAACGCCTCGAGACCCGCGGGCATCACGCCGACCACGGTATGCGCCTGACCGTCGATCAGCAGCGTGCGACCGAGCGGGTCCACGCCGGCGAACTCACGCTCGGCGAAGGCATGGCCCAGCACCACGCCGCGCGCGGCGCCCGGCGCGTCTTCGCCGCTGCGGAACGCACGACCGCGCGCCGGCGCCGTACCCAGCACGTCGAAGAAACTCGCCGTCACCCAGCGGGCGTCGATCCATTGCGCCCGCTCGCCCGCCCCCACCAGCGCCGAACCGGCGCGCATCGCGGCCACCGCCTCGAACGTGCGACTCGAACCGGCGATGGCCTGGAAGTCGACGACCGACGTGTTCCATTGGCCCCCCGGGTTCTGCTGGCGCACCAGCACCAGGCGATCGGCATCTGGAAACGGCAATGGATTGAGCAGCACGGACTGGATCAGCGCGAACGTCGCCGTGACCGTGCCCAACCCCAGCGCCAAGGTGGCGATGACGGTCAGTCCGTACCCGGGCCGACGCAGCAAGGCCGCGGCGGCGATCGTCACATCGGCAAACGCGGCAGCAATCCGGGCCAGCATCGGCGGCATCCTCGGCTTGGGAAATGAGCTGCCCAAGCAACAGCCATGCCTCCTTCGAAAATCATTGCGATAGGCCCGCTGGACCGGGCATCGCGCGCAGCGGCGTCCGACTTCGGACGGCACACTGTCCGGAGTCGGACGACCCGCGCCGTGCTGTCGCCCGCGCTGTCCGGTATCGCGGGCGACAGTTCCTACCAGACGATTCCTACACCCCAACGCCCCCGGTCAGCCGGCGAAGTCCGCCGGGACCCTCACCTGCCCTTCCATCAGCACGCGTGCGCTGCGGCTCATCACCGCGCGGGTAACGGTCCACTGCCCGTCGACGCAGCGGACCTCCGCGCCTACGCGCAGCGTGCCGGACGGATGGCCGAAGCGCACGACGCTGCGCTCGCCGCCGCCGGCCGCGCGATTGACCAGCGTGCCCGGCACGGACGCCGCGGTGGCGATGGCGACGGACGCCGTGCCCATCATCGCGTGGTGCAGCTTGCCCATCGATAGCGCGCGGGCGAGCAGGTCGATGTCGCCGGCGGCGATCGACTTGCCGCTGGAGACCACGTGGTCGCGCGGCGGCGCGACGAAGGCGACCTTCGGCGTGTGCTGGCGCGTCGCCGCCTGTTCGACCGAAGCGATGAGCCCCATGCGCACGGCGCCATGGGCGCGGATCGTCTCGAAGCGCGCCAGCGCCTCGCGGTTCTCGTTGATCGCCGGCTGCAGTTCGGTGCCGTCGTAACCGAGCGCTTCGGCGTCGAGAAAGATCGTGGGGATGCCGGCGTTGATCAGCGTGGCCTGGAAGCGGCCGACACCGGGCACGTCCAATTCGTCGACGAGATTCCCGGTCGGGAACATCGCGCCGCCGCCTTCGCCCTCGTCGGCCGGATCGACGAATTCGAGCTGGATCTCGGCGGCAGGAAACGTGACGCCGTCCAGCTCGAAATCGCCGGTCTCCTGCACCTCACCATTCGCCACCGGCACGTGCGCGACGATGGTCTTGCCGATGTTGGCCTGCCATATCCGCACCGTGCACAACCCGTCGCGCGGCACGCGCGCGGGGTCGATCAGGCCGTTTGCGATCGCGAACGGCCCGACCGCGGCCGAGAGATTGCCGCAGTTACCGCTCCAATCGACGAACGGCTGGTCGATCGAAACCTGGCCGTAGAGATAGTCGACATCGTGGCCCGGCACCGCCGAGCGGGAAATGATCACCGCCTTGCTGGTGCTCGACGTCGCCCCGCCCATGCCGTCGGTGTGCTTGCCGTACGGATCGGGCGAGCCGATCACGCGCAGCAACAATGCGTCGCGGACCGGCCCAGGCACGCGTGCGGCCTCGGGCAGATCCTCGAGGCGGAAGAACACGCCCTTGGACGTGCCGCCGCGCATGTAGGTGGCGGGAATGCGGAGTTGGGGAAGGGAACTCATTGTCAGGATCCAGTAGCAGCGCTGTGGGTTTCAGGCCGCGTCTTTGGCGGCAAGGAAGTCGTTGGCGAAGCGCTGCAACACGCCGCCGGCGTCGTAGATCGACACTTCCTCGGCAGTGTCGAGGCGGCAGGTGACGGGCACCTCGACGCGCTCGCCGTTGCGACGGTGGATGACCAGGGTCAGCGTCGCACGCGGGGTGCGTTCGCCGATCACGTCGAAGGTCTCGCTGCCGTCGATCGCCAGCGTCTTGCGGTTGGTGCCGGGCAGGAATTCCAACGGCAGCACGCCCATGCCGATCAGATTGGTGCGATGGATGCGCTCGAAGCCTTCGGCGACGATCGCCTCGACACCGGCCAGACGCACGCCCTTGGCCGCCCAATCGCGCGAGCTGCCCTGGCCGTAGTCGGCGCCGGCGATGATGATCAGCGGCTGGCGCCGCGCCATGTAGGTCTCGATCGCCTCCCACATGCGCGTGACCGTACCCTCCGGCTCGATGCGCGCCAGCGAGCCCTGGCGCACGTTGCCATTCGCATCACGCACCATCTCGTTGATCAGCTTCGGATTGGCGAAGGTCGCGCGCTGCGCGGTGAGGTGGTCGCCGCGGTGCGTCGCGTAGGAATTGAAGTCCTCCTCGGGCAGGCCCATCTTCGCGAGGTATTCGCCCGCGGCGCTGTCCGGCAGGATCGCGTTCGACGGCGAGAGGTGGTCCGTGGTGATGTTGTCGCCGAGCACCGCCAGCGCGCGCATGCCGCTGAGTGTGCGCTCGCCGGCCAGCGCGCCTTCCCAGTACGGCGGACGGCGGATGTAGGTCGACTGCGGCCGCCAGTCGTACAGCGGGCTGACCTTGCCGCCCTGCACGGCGGTGGCGCGGAACATCGGCTCGTAGACGCGGCGGAACTGCTCGGGTTTGACGTGCTGCGCGACGATCGCGTCGATCTCGGTATCGCTGGGCCACAGGTCCTTCAGCGTGACCGGATTGCCCTGCGCGTCGTGTCCGAGCACATCCTTCTCGATATCGAAACGGATCGTTCCGGCGATCGCGTAGGCGACGACCAGCGGCGGCGAGGCGAGGAAGGCCTGCTTGGCGTAAGGATGGATGCGGCCGTCGAAATTGCGGTTGCCGGACAGCACCGCTACCGCGTATAGGTCGCGCTCGATGATCTCGTTCTGGATCTTCGGATCGAGCGCGCCGCTCATGCCATTGCAGGTGGTGCAGGCGAAGCCGACGATGCCGAAGCCGAGGCGCTCGAGGTCGCCGAGCAGGCCGGCTTCTTCGAGATACAGCTGCACCGCCTTCGAGCCGGGCGCCAGCGAGGTCTTCACCCATGGCTTGCGCGTCAGCCCGAGCGCATTCGCCTTCTTCGCCAGCAGGCCGGCGGCGATCACGTTGCGCGGATTGCTGGTGTTGGTGCAGCTGGTGATCGCGGCGATGATCACCGCGCCGTCGGGCAGCAGGCCTTGCGCCTCCTGTTCACGCGCGGCTGCGAGATTCACGGCGATGCCGCGCTCGGCCAACGCCGAGGTCGGCAGGCGCTTGTGCGGATTCGACGGGCCGGCCATGTTGCGCGTCACCTGCGAGAGGTCGAACGACAGCGAGCGTTCGTACTGCGCGGTTTTCAGCGCATCGGCCCACAGTCCGGCCTCGCGGGCATAGGTTTCGACCAGGCGCACCTGCGCATCAAGGCGACCGGTCAGGCGCAGGTAGCCGATGGTCTTGTCGTCGATGAAGAACATCGCCGCGGTCGCGCCGTATTCGGGCGCCATGTTCGAGATCGTGGCGCGATCGCCGAGCGTCAGCGCCGAGGCGCCCTCGCCGTGAAA
>Ga0196963_10002484_pt1 | contig 11019 bp, 9 predicted proteins | sample S1_5metaG_FD_148600 | JGI IMG/M metagenome (GOLD analysis project Ga0196963, IMG submission 148600) | Soil microbial communities from Anza Borrego desert, Southern California, United States - S1_5 | ecosystem: Environmental > Terrestrial > Soil > Desert | place: USA: California | collected... | reverse complement strand
TCGCCTACTTTGCTTTTGGGTGGTTGGCCTTTGCTTTTGGGTGGTTGGCCTTTGCTTTTGGGTGGTTGGCCTTTGATTTGCGGTAAGTCGCGCCGCGTTCACCCGGCCATCTGTTCTGCCTCGATCCTGCGCTATTTCTCTAACAGCTCCTGAAAACGCCTCTCAACCATGGTTGACGTGTGTGTGCCGTTGGTGTTCCGAAGTGCATAAAGCTCCTCGGCCAAGCTGCGAATGCCCGGATCGGCCTGTGCTTCCTCGGATTGCAAAAGCATGGTCCCACAAGCGTAAGCGTGGTTCTGCAATCGCAAATACGCTGCAGCGACTTCATTGCTGCGCAAGAGTTCAAGAGCCCTTAGCGAAACAACGAGACTCCCCTCTACTGCGGAAGTATTTATCCTGTCGCAGCTTTCCGTTTTCGAGCGCCAAAAATCCAAGAGTTCCCAACTAAGGAGCAGGGCGACAAAGAGCGCCGCGATGACCAGCACGGAAACGCTCGTTTTCATTCCGCTATGGTAAAGAACTGCAGAATCTCTCGCAAACCCACGAGCCTCTTGTCTGCGTCATCTATCCTGCGAAACACCGCTCCCCCTTGGCCTCTCTGCGAACTTTTCTGAGAGCCCTGCGTTCTGCTGTTCACCCGCTGCCCTTGTAACCGTTGTAAAAAACGGTTGACGCGCTTGGCAAGTTACGTTACAAGTCCATATTGATTCGCGCCGAGGCTGGTGCCACAAACATCTAGGTGGGCAGTGATCAGGCAGACGACTTACTCTCCGTCTCAGTCGGAGACTCGGTCTGCACCCGTTTATCGTTGCTGCGGGTATGAAGCATGCAGGGCGGCAACGTCCAAAACACAGTCCCTGACACACAAAAAACCCACTCAAAAACACACTAAAACCCCCGCAAAACACACTCAAAGGGCAAAAACATAGTCATTTTTATGGGGGGGAGTGAGCGCCAGTCCAAAACGCTTCTAGGGCAGAGAAGTCATTTTGAAGATGCGGGATCTGCTGGCGTCAAAGACAGAAGCCAATCGACCCGCGCCCCAAGCAAACAACCTTGACCCTGAATTGGATCAGGGTAAACAAGCGGGGTCCCAGATGGCAGCGCCACCGCGCTGAAAACCAGTTTAGGAGTGTAGATTTTTATGAACCAAACCGTTCGCCTGTTCCGTCGCACAATGTTGGCAGCCAGCGCCTTGCTGCTTGCGGCTGCCTTGCACGCTGCTGAAGCCAAGCGTGTGCTCGTCGTCACCGCCACCAAAGGCTTTCGCCACAGCTCCATCCCTATTGCCGAAGCGGTCCTTGATGGCCTCGCCAAGCGCACGGGTGATTTCACTGTTGACTACGCGCGCGGCGGCAAGGACGGCAAAGACGACACGGACGTCCGCGAAAAGATGAGCAAGGAAGCGCTCAAGAACTACGACGCCATCATTTTCGCGAACACTACCGGCGACCTCGCTGTGCCCGATCCGCAAGCGTTCATCGATTGGGTGAAGTCCGGCAAAGGCTTCGTTGGCATGCACTCTGCCAGCGACACCTTCCATGGCTTCCGCCCCTTCATCGACATGCTCGGTGGCGAATTCCTGGTCCACCACGAGCAAGCCGGGGTCGAGTGCCTCAACCACTCCCCGAACCACCCATCCACCAAGCCGCTCGGCACGAGCTACACCGTTTTCGATGAGATCTATTTGATGAAGAGCTTCCAATCCAACGGCGTGCATCGCCTGTTGAACTTGGACAAGCATCCAAACACCAAGGCCCCCGGCGATTATCCGATCGCCTGGTGCAAGACTGTGGGCAAAGGAAAAGTCTTCTACACCTCGCTCGGCCATCGTGAAGATGTCTGGACCAGCGACAAATACCAGGACCACATCCTCGGCGGCATCCGCTGGGCTCTCGGCCTGGAGAAGGGCGATTCCGAGCCGCAGGATTACTCCTACAAGATCAGCGATGAAGAGCGCAAACAAGGGTTCAAAGCTTTGTTCAACGGGAAGGACCTTTCAGGCTGGAAGCTCCGCAACCCGAACGGCGCCAAGAGCTGGAGCGTGCAAAACGGCATGCTCGTGAACACCGCCAGCAAAGATGTCCACGGCACAGACCTCATTAGTGAAGAAAAGTTCCGCGACTTTACCGTGCGCTACGAGTATCAAGTCCCCAAGGGCAGCAACAGCGGGTTCTATCTTCGTGGCCGCTACGAGATCCAAATCCTCGACGACTTTGAAGGCAACAAGCCCGGCATGGGCGGCAACGGCGCCATCTATAACACCAAGCCCGTTTCCATGTTCGCCTCCCGCCGTCCCGGTGAATGGCAGGAAGTCGAAGCCACCATCCAGGGCAACCGCATCACCGTTTATCTGAACGGCGTGAAGGTTCATGACAATGTCGAAGTCACCAAAGCCACTGGAAGCCAGTTGGACGACAACCTGGACCAGCCAGGCCCAGTGTTCCTCCAGGGCGACCATGGCGCCGTGGCTTTCCGCAACATCCGCGTCAAGGCCCTCAAGTAAGCGAGTTGTGACGAGCCGTTACTGGCGCTACATATTAAGGCAACTTTTGCCCGATCGCTGACTGTCGCATGAAAAAATCCAAGCCTGACTACTCGTTCAACCGCCGGGACTTCATTAAGGGAAGCTCCTTCGCTTCCATGATGATGATGATGGGCGGCGTGGAGATCACCGCCCAATCTGCAGACGAGCAGAAGACGCTCCCGGTGCCGAAGGCCGATCCTAACTTTAAGGAGAAGCAGGCCGGCCCTCCGGTGAACTTCGGCGTCATCGGGCTTGGCGCTCAGGGAAAGGACATCCTCGCAACCCTCGCGCGGTTGCCCAACGCTCCTGTTGTTGCAGTTGCCGAAACTTACGCCGCCTCACTCCGTCGTGCTGGCGATGCAGCGGCAAAAGCCTCCAAGCACGAGAACTACAAGGAGCTGCTCGACAACAAAAACGTGCAGGCCGTCGTTGTTGCCACCCCAACGCATCAGCACAAGCAGATCGTCATCGAAGCTCTCCAGGCGGGGAAGCATGTCTATTGCGAAGCTCCCATGGCCCACAGCGTTGAAGACGCCAAGGCGATTGCGCAGGCTGCGAAAAATGCGAGCGCCCAGATATTCCAGGTCGGCCTGCAATATCGGGCCAATCCGCAGCACCATCACGTGCTGAACTTCGTCCGTTCCGGCGCTATGGGCAAAGGCCTGTTCGGTCGCGGCCAATATCACAAACGCCAAAGCTGGCGCCGCGCTTCACCCAACGCAGATCGCGAGAAGGAACTCAACTGGCGCTTGGACAGCGAGCTTTCCACTGGCCTCATCGGGGAAGTCGGCGTGCACCAGGTGGATGTCGCCTCCTGGTATTTCAACAGCCTCCCCATCGCCGCCACCGGCTTCGGCGGCATCATCGAATGGAGCGATGGCCGCGATGTGCCCGACACGATCCAGGCCGTAATCGAGTTTCCCCGCAAGCAACGGTTCGTTTACACCGCCACGTTGGGCAACTCCTTCGAAGGCAGCTACGACGTCTTCTACGGCACCGAGAGTGCCCTCATGCTCCGCGACCAGCGCGCCTGGATGTTCAAGGAAGTCGATTCTCCACTCCTCGGCTGGGAAGTCTACGCTCGCAAAGAAGAATTCTTCAAAGAAACGGGCATCGCCCTGGTCGCCAACGCCACGAAGCTCCTTGCGCAGGGCAAGAAACCCGCTGAAGGCGCTTCTGACAGCGACACTCCCTTGTTCTACGCGCTCGAAGAGTTCGTGGCGAACATCAACGAGAAGAAGCAGCCGAGCGCCGGGTGGGAAGCGGGCTACACCTCAGCAGTGATCGCAATCAAGACCAACGAAGCCATCCGCAAAGGCGGCCGCTTGGAATTTGATAAGAGCTGGTTCCAGGTTTAATTCGCTGAATTCCCTAACCCTGAGAACCGCTTAGGGGACGGTCTATTCGCCTATTGGACTTCTTCTGCGGCTCGAGCAGGAAGGAATCGCAGGCCGCAACACGCGTCGCGCCCCGCGAAGGTCAGTGGCAGTATATTGCCATGAACGACGCGATTCAGACAAACGATTGGCGGAACTCCGACTGGTTTGAAAAATGGGAAAACCTCGCTCGCCACGAGCGCCAGGGTTAACCCAGGAAAACACTTATCAGCCCGGCAGTTCCTCTGGAGCTGTCGGGCTGAATGTTTTTTAGCCTTGGAGGCCCGAGCCGAGAAGGTACAGTTTGAGCATGCGAGTCGCTGAACGCACCGCCATCGTGATTCCCTGCCGAAACGAATCGGCCGCAATCACCAAGCTGGTGCGCGCGGCGATGGAGCACGTCGAAACCGTCGTGGTCATTGATGACGGTTCGAGTGATGACACCAGCGCCCGCGCTGCTAGATGCGGCGCTGTCGTTCTCAGGCATCCCGAGTCCAAAGGCAAAGGCGCAGCCTTAAAAGCCGGGCTTACCCACGCCAGGGAAGTCGGATGCACCTGGGCGCTCTGCATGGATGGCGATGGCCAGCATGCCCCGGCAGACATCAGCAAGTTCCTCGCCCAGCGCCGCGCCACGCCAGCCCTGCATATCGGCAACCGCATGGCGAATCCGAAGGGGATGCCTTGGTTGCGACGGTTCGTGAACTGGTGGATGAGCGCCCGCATCTCTGCGCTCACCGGCGTTGAACTGCCGGACACCCAGTGCGGCTTTCGTTTGGTTCACCTTGGCGCATGGAGTGGCTTCGAACTAAGCGCCACGGGCTTCGATTACGAATCCGAGATGCTGGTGGAATGGGTTCGAGCTGGGCTCCCCGTGAGCTTCGTTCCGGTGCAAGTGATCTACTCGAACGAGCAGAGCAAGATCAGCCCTGTTCGCGACACTATCCGCTGGTTTGCGTGGTGGCGTGGAACGCGCCGGGGAGTGGCGGCGAAGCAAGCCAAAGCCCCAGCTTACGCCAACACTGCGCGGCTATGAGCGAACCTGCGGGCTCGACCTGGGCTGTTAAAATTCTCCGCGGCGCCTTCCGTGTGTTCATGGTGGCTATCTTTGCGATCGCGGTGACGTTCATCCTGAACCGCTCAAACACTTGGCTGGCGCAGCGAGGCGGGCTGGCTGGGTTCGGCACCGGAATGCTGCACGGCGCCTTGATGCCGGGCGCGATGCCAGGCCTGATGTTCGGGCGGGACATTCCGATCTACGCCGAAAAGAACAACGGCATTCCGTACAAGCTCGGCTACACGGTCGGCGTCAACGCCTGCGGCGCGCTGTTCTTCGGCTGGACGTTCTGGAGGCTCAACCGCTGGCGGAAACGATTGAGCCGAAGTGAGGCGAGCCACCTCACTTGAGCTTGCGGATCTTGATGTTGCGGTAACGCACGAAGCTCTTGGTCCAATCGCCGCCGCCATGGACCTGTAGCGCAATCGAGCCTGCGTCCGGATGGCGCTTGGTCGGCTCACTCCATTCGTCCCACTTCACGCCATTAAGCCAGGTGGTGATGGTCGGCGGATTGTTCTCGATGCGCACACGGAACTCGTTCCATTGACCATGCCGCCAGAAGAACTTCCAGGACTCGGGCAGGACGGGGAGTTTGACCGCGCTGCGGTCGTTCGGGGTAATGATCTCGGGAGCGCTGCCGAAAACGAAGCTGCGAGTGCTCGGTTTTGCGCCGAGTTTGCCTTCGCCGTAGAAGCCCATAAGCGCGCCGCCTTGATGATAATCGACGAGGGCCTGGTAAGCAGTGCCTTCCTCATCGCTGCGCAGGAAGATGCCGCTGTCCGGCCCGTAATCATTGTTCATTTCAACGATCAGCTCGAAGTCCGAATACTTTTCGTCGGTGAGCAGAATCCCACCGTTGCCCGGAATGTCCTGGGTGCCAGTGATGGCGCCCTCCTGCACAACCCACTTGCCCCCAGTGGTGTTCTTGCTCGCGCGGCTGTGGCCTGTCTTGGCGCTAACATGCCAACCGTTCAGGGTCTTGCCGTCGAAGAGCTGGACCCAGTCATTTGTTGAAGAGCCGCTCACAGCGGCGGTATCAGCCGCTAGAGCCGAGGCGGCGGTGAGGGCGAGCGCGAGGAACGCGGCAAGGGTGGTGTTCATGGGATGCTGAGAGGTTACGGAGGGCGTGCGCCGTCGGCAAGCCTTGGCAATTCCTTCCCCCTGATCACCAAATCTGGCGTGCTCGGCTGCCGCTATGGCGTGCCCGCATTGTGCGTCTCTCAGCGTTGGCGGCGGGGGTCGCGGACGCGCGGGTCGATATTCGGCGAGGAAATGTCGGCAAATTGTTGCCGAAGCTTTTTGCGATCCCCATCGAGCGCATCCAGCTCGCGCAGGACTTTTTCAACCGCGGCGCGCCCTTGAGCGGGAGCCGGAAGCCGCAATGACCCCACTGGCTGCGTCGTGTCGCGCGCTTCAAAATACGCCTCCAGCGCCGCTCGGTAGCGATCGCTAAGGTTCATCACCTCGGCGCGGCTGCGGAACTGAAGAGCCACGAGCTGGGCAATCTTCTGACGGAGAACTTCGCGTTGCGCGCTAAACTCCGTCTCCCGAATGAACTCCTGCAGTGTCACGGTGCGTTCGTCAGGAAGGGCGTTGGTAGTGGAGCGTTGCTGCAAGGTGGCGGTGAGCAGTGCTTCGAGCGGGTCAAGAACACTTTCGCTCGCGGTGGCCAGGCGAGTTTGATGGCTGGCTAAATCCGTGAGGGAGACAGACCACCATTTCTCCACGTCCAGCAGCGTCCTGAAGTGGGGATGGAAACCCTCGAGAAATGCGGTTTGCCAATTCCAGCGATGCGGCAGGTTTTGAAGCGTGGTGACGAGGCGCTCAGCGCCATTTTGGATCTCCAGGAGTTCGCTGACGAAAACGACAGTCGTGGCGATAAACCTTTGGACCGCTTCATTAGTCAACTGGGTGGCCGAGGTGGAACTCAGCTCGCTGAAGTTCATGAGTTTCAGGCCGGGCTTGAGTTCACGGAAAAAGAATCCCGGATCGAAGCGGATCTTCGTTTGGTCCACGTAGGTTTCCGGCTTCATTAGAAATCCGCCACCCACTTCGTAGAGGAGCTTCTGGGCAAGGCCTTCGCCAAGCCAGAGGGGGATTTCAGCGGAGCGCGTTTGTGAGTGGCGGTTCGCAATCTCCAGAAGCAAAGCATGTGTGATGGCGCGAACGAAAGCTATCTCGCCAATCCGCTGGGGGAGTTCAACGGCGTATTGCCAGCCATCTCGCTGGAGTGAGGCAACCACGGGTATGATCTCGTGGCTGGAGCGGGCCGGGGAGATCGCCAGATGAATTTTGCCTTGGAATTGATCAGCGAGCTTGAGTTCGCGCAGGAGGGCTTTTTTAACGCGCTCAGCGGAAACAGCGACGAAGGACACCTCCAGGTAGACCTCGCCATCGCGCATGGGTTCGCGAATCTCCTCCTGTTGTTGGAGGCGAACACGGAATTGGCCGGAGCTGCTGACGGAGAAAGGGGCGGCGCGAAGGCCTGGACCTCTTGGCGTGGCTGCGAGAGTTGGGGGGAGCAGCAGACACGCCAGCGCCAGGCACGCGGCGAACAACGGAGGTAAAGCGATCATCGCCTGCGGGGCAGCGAGCCGTTCACGTTGGTGACCGGTGGCATTCCGGGAATGACGCTGCTCAGGGTTGGGTCGTAATTGTAGAGCCGGGCTTCAAAACCGCGTCCTCCTGCAACGCTGCGCAATTCGAGCGCTGGAAGCTTGGCCAAGCGGCCCAATTCATTGGTGTAAACGGAGTCCACGGCCCCAAGAAGGCTATAGACGCGGTCCCATTCCTCGGGTGGGATGGCCAGGTTGCCGAGCTTCATCGAGGTGAGGCGAAACTGTTGAAGCGCGCCTGTTTTCTTTAGCTCAAAGGTGCGCTGCCACGCGACTTTCACCGGCATGAGCGGTATGTCCTTGCCAACCCAACTGAAGAGGGTGATGTGATCCGGGCCAAGGTTGATGGCAGTCCTCTGATGGGCGAGGCCCCCGGGAAGCTTGTTGGTCGCGCCTTTATAAACGTGCGCGAGGTGCGCATTGATCTCCGGCTCGCTCAACCGAATGAAGCCTTTCGCCTGGCGTTTAGTGGCATCGTCCAGAACCTTGAGCTTGCGATTGGCTTCGGCCAGGTCCAACCCGTCGCCAGGATCCAGAAGGCGGGTCTCAACGTCGGCTGTGACCTGGAAGAAAAGATATGCCCCTGCGGCAGCGAGGATGCCGACGAGAATGAGAAGGAGGGCAAGCCACCTGCGCTTCCCACCGCCTCTGGACACTCGGCCGGCTTTCTTTGCCATAATTTAACTTGAGGAGGGTTTCTTCTCCTTCTTTGCTTCGGTTTTCGGGGTTGCGGCAGGCTTCGAGCTGTCCGATGAACTGGAAGACTTCTCGGAACTGGAGGAGGTGGCGGCGGAGGCGTCCTTCTTTGCGGCCTCTTTATAACTCTCGCTGCGGTAATCAGTGATGTAAAAGCCGCTGCCCTTAAAAATGAGTCCAGCGCCAGCGCCGATGACCCGCTTCACCTTCCCCTTGCCCCATGGTTTGCAGGGGCATTTCTCTTTGGGACAAACCTTCAGGGCCTCTTCCGTCATGGACTGGAAGAGGTCAAATTCATGGTCACATTTCGAACAGGCGTATTGGTACGTGGGCATTTAGTCTCAACCAGCAGGAACAAAAGTAAGAAATCCCTGCTTGCGCGCGAGTTAAGCAAGCGCTGTTCCACCCGTCAAGGAAAGGGGAGATTTGTTCGCTCCGTCCAGAAGGTGGCAGGCCATAGAGCGGGGGGGGGAGGCGAGGTTTTGCTGTGCGGAAAAGTGCAAGTTCCGTGCGCAATATCTTCTGGCTGGTGTGGCAAGTTCTGACTACTCTCGGCAAAACCCGCGTTGATTTAGGTTAAGCGCTTCGCTAAATGGCGACCTGTTGTCATTTGGCGACGCGCGGCGCGGGATTGCAGAGTCCACAACCCATAAATAAACCAATGAGACGAAATCCTCCCCATCGGTCTCGGAGTCTGGCGTTGCCAGCTCTGACGGCCGCATTGATGGCAGCAGGCGTCGTGACAGAGTTGCAAGCGCAGATCCAAAGCGCGGGCACACTCTTCGTGAACGTTGACGCAACCGCTCTTCCTGACGGGCCAGTGACAAGCCTTGCAAACGCTGGGACGCTCGGCGGCGTGTTTGCAGCCACTGCCGATCCAACGAATGCCCCTGTTGTTACGACGATCGGTGGAACAAAAGCCATGCGCTTCGACGGCAACGACTTCCTGCAGCATATGAGCGCTGTGGGCGGCTCGCCAATCCTTGCTCCCGAGGGGCTGACCGGTGAAAACCCAACGCGTTCCATCGAAGTTTGGGCATTAAACCAACTGCCATACGATGGTGAGGAAACAATGGTTTCATGGGGCAAGCGCGGTGGCTCGCCTGATGGCTCCAATATGTCCTTCAATTACGGCTCTGATTTCCGTTGGGGCGCTGTTGGGCATTGGGGCAATCGAGACATCGGCTGGAACAATACGGGCGGCGGTCCTGCCATCAATCGCTGGCACCATTTGGTTTACACCTATGATGGGACAACCACCCGTGTTTATTCCGATGGCGCTTTGGTGAACGGGGAATATCTGGGTGAAGGCGCAATTTTCACGCATCCAGACACCACTATTTTGCTGGGCGCGCAGACGGAGCCGGACGGAACCACAGTTACGGGTGGCTTGAGATTCACTGGCGCGATCGGGCGCGTGCGTGTGCATGACGGAGTGTTGACGCCCGCGCAAATTGCCGCGAATTACAATGCTGAGAAGGCGGCGTTCATAGATCCGACGCAGCCACCACCGCCAGAGCCAGTGGCGCCAGCACGATTGACGAAAGCTCCAGTGCATCGCTACTCCTTCAACGAAGCGGCGGGTGATGCGACTGACAGGCAATTTATGGACAGCGCGCAAACCGCACATGGGACCGTGCTTGGGGCGGGAGCGACATTCACCGGAACACGTTTGGTGCTTCCAGGCGGCCCATCGGGGGAGGCTGCTTACGGGGATCTGCCAAATGGATTGCTTTCATCAAACGGTGTTGCCAACAGTGGTTCAGGCGGCTTCTCGTTTGAGGCCTTCATTAAGATCACTGGCGGCAGAACCTGGGGACGCATTTTCGACATTGGGTCCAGCGGCACCGCTGAAGGCACTGAGGAAGTGCTCGGTCCGGGGGGCGGTGGTGAAGGCCGCGATTACTTCGCGTACACCACGCAAGTCGACAACAATGTGGGGCAACGCCGTTTAGAGCTGCGCAACGAAGATCCAGCTGGTGGTGGCATCGTCACCATCGACAACCCAACAGCCACCTTCAACCAGGACACGCATGTCGTCGTCACATGGGATGAGGCAACCGGACGCATCATTGCGTATGAAAATGGCGTTCAAGTCAGCACCATGACGACGGACGACAAAATGAGCGACATCAATGATGTGAACGTGTGGCTTGGCCGCTCCAATTGGACAGGCGATCAGAACGCCCAAATCGAATATGACGAGGTGCGCATTTATGACTATGCGCTGACAGCTGGACAAGCTCTGGGCAGCGCTGGCGCAGGTCCTAACCAACTCAATAACGCCGATTCGGCTGTGGTGGTGATTTCACAGCCGCAAAGCCTGACGATTCCTGAAACGAGTCGTGCGACGTTTACAGTGCGAGTGCAGGGATCTTCGCCCGTCTCAATTCAATGGCTTCGGAATGGGACTGTCATCGCGGGGGCAACCTCGCCAACACTCGTGGTGGATAACGTGACAGCCGCTGACAATGGTGCGGTCTTCACGGCTCGTGTTTCAAACACTGTCAACGGGGCTCCAGTGACTGTCACCAGTTCCCCAGCCACGCTCAACGTCTCTAGCCCAACGGTCACATTAAAGCACCGCTACAGCTTCAACGAAGGTGGCGTGGCTCGTGATTCGATCGGCGGCAAAGATGGAGCGCTGGTCGGTGGCGCATCGGTTTCCGAAGGGCAACTGGTGCTCGACGGGGCTGATGGTTATGCAGATCTCCCGAACGGCATCCTGAGCGGCCTTGGTCAGGATGGCAC
>Ga0196963_10002483_pt1 | contig 11026 bp, 5 predicted proteins | sample S1_5metaG_FD_148600 | JGI IMG/M metagenome (GOLD analysis project Ga0196963, IMG submission 148600) | Soil microbial communities from Anza Borrego desert, Southern California, United States - S1_5 | ecosystem: Environmental > Terrestrial > Soil > Desert | place: USA: California | collected... | reverse complement strand
GGTGGCATTGGTAGCAGCAAAAGCAGCCAAGGCGATCGCGCAACAGGTACTGGAACGCTATAACAGCGCTGAGTACACGGGACGTATCCTCGTAGACAGTTTGTAGAAACGACGTTATTAGGCTGTTTGCAGGCTAGGTTTAGCCACCCGTGGGAGGGTAATGACGAACTCAGCGCCATTGCCGGGAGAAGAGAGGCACTCCATTTGACCCCCATGTTTGTCCACCACCACTTGGTAGCTAATAGACAAGCCTAAACCTGTGCCTTTGCCAACTGACTTGGTGGTAAAGAAGGGTTCAAATAGCCGCCGTCTGACATTTTCTGGCATCCCAGAGCCGTTATCCGCAATCCGGATTTGCACCTGTTGGGGGTTGAGGGCTTGAGTGCGAATGGTGATAGAGCTAGGGTGGTTTTTGATCTCTTGGGGCGATCGCTGGCTATCTCGTTCGTCTAGGGCATCAATGGCGTTGGAAATGACATTCATAAATACTTGATTCAGTTGTCCGGCGTAACACTCCACGAGTGGTAAGGTGCCATATTCCTTGATGACTTCAATGCCGCGATGCTCCGGCTTATCTTTCATGCGGTTATGCAGGATCATCAAGGTACTGTCTATACCCTCATGAATGTTGATTTCTTTCACATCTGCCTCATCCATGCGCGAGAAGTTACGCAGTGCTAGGACAATTTTCTGAATTCGATCTGCACCCACTTTCATAGACGATAAAAGCTTGGGCAAGTCTTGCATCAAAAATTCTAAGTCAACGGCTTCAGCTTCCTCTTGAATCTCTGGATGCGGATTAGGGTAGTGCTGTTGATACATTTCCAGCAACCTTAGTAAGTCCTGCATATACTCATTAGCGTGGGTGAGGTTGCCGTAGATGAAGTTAACTGGGTTGTTAATTTCATGCGCTACCCCGGCAACTAACTGCCCCAAGCTAGACATTTTTTCAGTCTGTACCAGTTGGGCTTGAGTTTGCTGAAGTTCCCCCAAGGTTTGCTCTAGTTCTTGGGCTTTGGTGCGGCTTTGGGTGTAGAGTTCTGCTTGGTTGAGCGCGATCGCGAGCTGTTCCATAATTGCCTGTAATAGCTCAACTTCACTCTCTGTCCAGTCGCGGGCTGCTGTACTGTGACTGCAAGTGATTAAACCAATGACATTAGAAGATAACTGAATCGGAGTTGCCAGGAGCGAACGGATATTTAAAGCTCGGACAGCCTCTTGGAAACAGAGATCATCGACCAACTCTATATCCAATACCTGTAGAGTTTCCAGTTTCAGGACTTTTGTGCCGATTAAGCCAAAGGCAGAGGCTGGGTAACGACCTGTTGTAGAAGTTAAGTGAGGAGCATAGGCTTCAGTGATCACATCCCAGTAAGGTTCCTCAACATTTCCTTGATAGCAACTAAACTGGCAACGTTCTATTTGGAAGAATTTTTTCACTTCTTCCAAGGTGGTTTCTAAGATGACGTTGAAATCCAGGGATTTGCGAATTTGTTGCGTCAGGCGATTAATTAACTGCTCGCGCTGTGCCTGTTCTGTCAACTGCTGACTAGACAACCGCAGGGCTTGTTCTGCTCGTTTTTGATCATCAATGTCTGTACAGGTGCCAACCCACTGTAAAATCTCACCCTCTTGGTTCCGCATGGGAAATGCGCGAACGAGGTGCCAACGATAAACTCCATCAACGGCACGTTTTAAACGATTCTCAACTTGATAGTCTTCGCCCGTTGTTACCGAGTGAGTCCAGCGCTCAGTGGTGTTTTGCACGTCATCGGGATGCAAGATCGGTTGCCACCCCCAATCTCTGGCTTGCTCAAATGTCAGGTTTGTATAGTCATAGAAGCGCTGGTTGTAGTAGTCTAATCCACCGTCAGAGCGGGCAGTCCAGATGATTTGTGGCATGGAGTCGGAAAGGAAACGGTAACGCTCCATGCTCAAGCGCAGTTCTTCTTCAGCTTTTTTGCGATCGCTAATTTCGATGATCACACCACCGAAACCAAATATTTCTCCAGCCTCACCAATCAAAGGGTAGTAAGATGCCAACCAGTGGCGAGTGACTCCGGGTTGTTTGGGAGTTTCTCCGACGAGTTCGTTGTCCCACAAAGGTTGACCCGTCTCTAATATTCCCTGAAACATGGCTTCTAAAGTCGGCGCTAAAGCAGGAAGCATTTGTCTTAGCGATTTGCCGAGGTGGTTAGCAGCCGGGATGCCATTGAGTTCTGCTAACGCTTCGTTGATGTGCACATAGCGCAATTCCAAATCGAGAATCATCAATCCAGCGTTCGCCCCTTTAAAGAAGGCGTCAAAGCGAGCCTTCTGGACTGCTAGTTGAGTTTCTAGGGCTTTGCGCTCGGTAATATCTGTAGAAATTCCTCCCATTGCATAGGCAACACCTTCTGCATTGAAGATAGGAAACTTGCTGGAGAGATAGGTATGCAACCCATCATCATGGGGTGCCATTTCCTCTTCTAAGATAGGCTTCCCTTCCGCCATGAGTTTACGATCATTCTCTATAAATTGCTCTGCTAGCTCCTCTGGAAACAGATCATAAGAAGTCTTACCCTTAACCTCTGCGCTTGTCTTATGAAACAGATCCTCAAACTGACGGTTGACGCGAATCATCCGCCCTTCTGCATCTTTTAAATAAATGACCGCCGGACAGTTATCAATGATGGCTTGCAGTTCGGCTTCGCTTTCCCGTAGAGCGGTTTCTACTTGTTCTCGCTCCTGAATTTCTTCTCGCAGACGAGTCACCACCTGTTGTAACTTCAGGGTTCGCTCTTCTACCCGTCCTTCTAACTCGGTCTTAACCTGTTTTAAAGCGGTTTCCGCTTCTTTTTGGGCGGTAATATCGAGCAGTACCCCACAAAAAATGACTTCGCCCTGCTCGTTTTTGGTCGGCATAGAGTGACCTCGCCACCACCGCACTTCACCATTAGGTTTGATTAATCGTCCTTCATAGTGCCATGGGGTCAATTGCTCAACGGCTACGGTACCGCTTCCATAGTAACTTTCTAGATCGTCGGGATGGACGTGGCAAATGAAGGCATTCATATCTGCCATTACTGCTTCAGCCGTCACACCCATGAGGTTGCAGATGCCTTCGCTCATGTAATCGATTGTCCAGACATCATTCCGGATTGTGAACTGAAAAATCACTCCAGGTAGATTGGCAGCCGTATCTCTAAACCGTTTCTGGTTAATTGCTAAAGCTTCCTCAGCTTGCTTACGAGCAGTGATTTCTTCAGTAGCTAAGATAAGACCACTAATTTCGCCCGTTTCCTCTCGCCAAGGACGAATCTCCCATTTGCGCCAGCCAGTTGACCCATCTGTTTGCTGAAACGGTTCTTCAACCAACAGATCGATGCCTTCCGTCAAACAGCGTTGACAGGTTACCTTCAATAATTTGCTGTACTGTGGGAGAACCTCAGCGTGCGATCGCCCAATAATATCCTGTTGATTTAGTCCAAAAGCACTTAACCAACGCTGGCTTGCCAAGAGATAGTTTAGGTGGCAATCAAGAATGGCAGTTGCCACGGGTAAGTTTGCGATCAACAGATGGCAGAGGTGCTGATTGTGCTTCAGATGGCTCTCAACTGGGAAGTGCTGTCTCATAACTTAGGTAATAGATGTCTAGCCTGGACAATATCCAACACGGCGATTTTTCAGTCTCCCCTTGTGCCTACCCAAGTGCATGCTGACGAAGAGGATTCTATTTCTAGAATTCCCTTTGTTTAACAAAAAGTAACATTTGTTGTAATCAGTTACTTCAGCAAATATTAAAATTTCTATACTATTTCGTAACTAAAAATACAGAATTAATTGCATAAATTCACTGAATTATGCTTGAGCTAATGCATACCTTGAAAAGACAGCTACAAAGTCGATTTCTTCACTTGAATCACTTGCAGACTACCTCCTGCGTATAAGGTACGTACAGATGAGCGCTCACCGGAATAGGTATCATTTCCCTGAAATCCAATCTCTTCTAAGAGTTGCAGCAGATCAGTATTGAGTAACTGCCAAGCCGTTTCTGTTTCAAATAACCCTAAAAATAATGACAACCCAGGCCAAAATAAAGGGTTAGTTGGGCGATGAAAATCTACGAGGGTGAAAATGCCTCCGGGTTTGAGTACCCGATAAACTTCTTGCAGAATTTGCCGCAATTGCTCAGGTTTCATCTCGTGCATGGCTACGCTGGTATGCACTAAATCAAACTGATCTTGCGGAAAGGGCATCTCTTCTGCAAACGCTTCTACATACTTAGCTTCAGGTACATTCTGCCGCGCCCGTTGAAGCGATAGTGGTGAGGCATCTAAACCTGTAACATCTTGCGAGTATTGCAATAAAACTTGGGTTGCCTGACCACTTCCGCAACAAAGATCTAAAATTTTGGTTGCTGAATCAATCGTCAATCCTTGCAAAGCTAGCTGGCGAAATCGGGCTTCTCCACCGACACTCAGAGACGCTAAACGCGATATGGCATCATAAAGCCACTGATATTGATAACTCCACTCTCGAAAAATTGTTGCCACTGTGCCACCTTTGTTTAAGATGTGTATGGCTGATTGCAAACTCAAGCCGCTAAAACAATATATATTGTTAAAATCAGTAACAAATCTGAAATCTTAAGAAGCTGTAACCGTATGGGTCGTGTTGGGGTTTTATTACTAAATCTAGGTGGGCCGGATGAACTCGATGACGTTGGTCCCTTTCTATTTAACCTATTTTCCGACCCCGAAATTATCCGTATTCCCTTTCCCGCATTACAAAAACCCCTAGCGTGGGTAATTGCCTCTAGGCGAACCAAAACGTCGCGAGCCAATTATCAACAAATCGGCGGCGGTTCTCCTCTACGGCGGATTACAGAAGCGCAAGCTCAAGCCCTTCAGAAACAGTTACTGCAAAAAGGAAAAGACGCCCAAGTTTATATTGGGATGCGTTACTGGTATCCTTTTACCGAAGAAGCGATCGCCAGTATCAAGCGCGATCAAATTGAGAATTTAGTCATTCTGCCGCTCTATCCCCAATTTTCTATCAGCACGAGTGGCTCTAGTTTCCGGCTCCTAGAAAGACTATGGCTAGAAGATCCCACTCTAGAGAAAATTGAATATACCCTGATTCCCTCGTGGTATAGGCAACCCGGATACTTGCAAGCAATGGCACAGCTGATTACTCACGAACTGGATAAGTTTCCTGATCCTAGTCAAGTTCATATCTTCTTCAGTGCCCACGGTGTCCCCCAGAGTTATGTAGAAGAAGCGGGTGACCCCTACCAGAGGGAAATTGAGGAATGCACAGAATTAATTATCAAAGCTCTCAATCGACCCAATCCTTACACCCTGGCTTATCAAAGTCGAGTTGGCCCTGTTGAGTGGCTGAAACCCTACACAGAAGATGCAATTCCAGAATTGGGTGCCCAAGGGGTTGAAAATTTACTAGTGGTTCCTATTAGTTTTGTCTCAGAACACATTGAGACTTTACAAGAGATTGATATTGAATATCGGGAATTGGCAGAGGAGTCTGGCATTCACCACTTCCGCCGGGTACCTGCCTTGGACACTCATCCCGTCTTTATTGAAGCCTTGGCAGATCTGGTGATTCAATCTCTCGATGCCCCCAGCAAAAAATTTGCGGATGTGATTCATCCTGAGAAGAAATTCAAAATGTATCCCCAGGAACGTTGGGAATGGGGGATGACAACCGCAGCAGAAGTTTGGAATGGTCGTCTGGCAATGATTGGGTTTATTGCTTTATTAATCGAGTTAATTAGCGGTCAAGGCCCTTTACACTTTGTTGGATTGCTGTGAGTTAGGCGGTAGGTTTGAGGAAAATCAAGACCTAACACCTACACCGGGTTCAGGATTAGGCTGAAGTTGAACCTAACAGTTGGGAAAACCACGACTCACTATAATAACTAGCTAAAACCTCAGGTTTGCCTTAGTCGGGTTCCTGGTGGGGAAGCTTGTGGCGATTTTTAGGGCGATCGCTTCCCCTATACCACCGGTACCAATATTGTGAACTGCGAATTGCTAGCCATAACAAGACTAAAGCCATTAATCCACCCGACTTGGGTGCCTTAAAAGCAAAAATGACTAGGGCAACGCACAAACCATCTTCGATTAAGACAATCCAACTAGGTATTCCTCGTAAGCGATAGAACCAGCCAACTTTGACTAGCTGAATCACTAAAGCTAATAGTCCCCCAATAAGGCCAATTAACCACAATGAGCCAAAGGAGACGCCAGTTAGTTGAGCAACGGCGATGCCCATAATTGCCCCGGCAATTGGGCTTAATGCTAGCTGAACAATTTGCAAAACACGCTGCCCTAGCAGTTTTTTAGAGGCAAATAGCTCAAATAGTGACCAGCTAGTAAGGACTCCCAAAACTACTGGCGGTTGAATTCGAGATAGAAGCGGTACACTGTACCAAAATTGGTCGCTCTGCAATAAGCCAATCACAAGCAGGGGCAAGGCAATTCTAATCCCTGCCGCCGCAGAAGCCGAAAGTACAGCTAAAAGTCCAATGATCTGCCAGCTCTGCATGCTATAGAACCTGGTATATCAATTCCCAAGTGGATATTCAAGCACCTTAAAGTTTTCCCTCAAAGAAGATTTATTTTGAGGAGATTTCTTTAATCTGAGAAATAGTAGGCACCCTGATTCCTACATTCTTAAGTTTAGAGCTTAAGTCTGCAAGTATCTAGGGGGGCCAAATGTATTAATAACAATTTAACAATTTATTTATAGAACTGTTAACGGGTGGAATCCCCAGTAGACTCCTGTAATAAGAATTATTACTGATTCCCCTGTTTATCCTGATGAGGAAATCCCGGAAAATTGAATCTAAATCAGCAATTTTTATTCTATAGATATAAGATTATTCCGCATAAATACTGCTAAAAGTAGTTACCAGAAGACTCAGTAATTCGTTTTAGGGCAGATTTTGTGATTAAATTATTGTTAATTTGTTACTTTGAATACAGATTTTTTGTGTTCTAATTGAAATAGAACATTCACTGGCGCTGTGGTCTGGTAGTTAAACCGCTTCCTATAGAGGAAATGTAGAGGCAACCGGCGCTTAAAAAGCTCATTTAGCGAGACACGCTATTCTTTAGTTTTGTTGAGGAGTAGCTCCACGCTACGCTCAAGCTTACTGATTTAAGTTTAAGCTTTGGCGATAGTTTTCTACGCGCAAAAATCCTTGATTAAAGTCAGAAAGGGCATCTACATCGCAGCCCAGTCATTAATAGGAGATCTACGGCGATGACTGGTTTATTATTGGCTGATGCAAGTCAAAGACTAGAACAAGCCCTGAAATATGTTTCTATTTCTGAAGATGCAATTGAACTTTTAAAATTTCCCAAAGCAAGCTTAGCCGTTTCGATTCCAGTACGCATGGATGATGGCTCTTTAAAAGTTTTCCAAGGCTACCGAGTACGATACAACGATTCGAGAGGCCCAACTAAAGGAGGTGTGCGTTATCATCCCAATGTTTCTATGGATGAAGTGCAATCTTTAGCGTTTTGGATGACGTTTAAATGTGCCGTTTTAAACTTACCCTTTGGTGGGGCTAAGGGGGGAATTACCCTAAATCCCAAAGTTCTTTCTAAGGCAGAGTTAGAACGTTTGAGCCGTGGGTATGTGGATGCGATCGCAGATTTCATTGGTCCAGATATTGATATTCCAGCACCCGATGTCTATACCAACCCCATGATTATGGGTTGGATGATGGATCAATATAGTATTATCAAGCGGCAAATTACTCCAGCGGTTGTGACGGGCAAACCCATTTCTATGGGCGGAAGTTTAGGACGAGATACAGCTACAGCAATGGGAGCTTTTTTCGTCTTGGAAACGATGATGTCTAAACTGGACAAGCTTCCGCAAGAAACAACAGTAGCTGTACAAGGGTTTGGCAATGCGGGTGCATTTATTGCTGATTTACTCTTCAAAGCGGGTTATAAAGTGGTTGCCGTGAGTGATTCTCAAGGAGCCATTTATACCGAAAAAGGATTAGATATTCCGAGCATTCGACAATACAAATTATCGAGTCGGAGTATCAAAGCTGTTTATTGCGAAGATACCGTTTGCAACAGTGTAGACCATAAGGCAATTACCAATGAAGAACTCTTAGCATTGGACGTTGATGTTTTGATTCCAGCCGCCTTAGAAAATCAAATTACTGAGGCAAATGTCAATGACATCCAAGCTAAGTTTATTTTTGAAGTTGCCAATGGGCCTATTTCTTCTGGGGCTGACAAAATCTTAGACGAAAAAGGAATCTATGTATTTCCCGATATTTTAGTCAATGCCGGAGGAGTCACTGTTAGCTATTTTGAATGGGTACAAAATCGCAGCGGTTTTTATTGGTCACTGGAAGAAGTAAATCAACGCTTAAGACAAAAGATGGTGGAGGAAACCGGTAAAATTTGGGGACTTTCTCAGGAACTCAGTGTTTCCATGCGAACAGCCGCTTATGTCTATGCACTGACTCGTCTGGGAGAAGCCCTGAGTGCGAAGGGAACCAGAGACTATTACACGAATGGGGCAGTTTATTAAGCAGTCCTGTAACCTACAAGACAACGTTATTTATTTGAGCGAGTGGGGCTAGGTGAAACCCCTGAGTTTACCAGTAATTGTTGAGTTTTTAACTTTTCTAATTGCGTAAGCCCTAGGGTTAACTCAGGCTCCTCTTGCTATCAAATTAGCAATTGCTTTGACTAATTCTTCAGGTTCAATGGGCTTAGACAGGTGTGCTTGGAACCCGGCTGCAAGTGCCTGTTGTTGGTTGAATTCTCCCGCATAGGCAGTTAAGGCGATCGCTAGCACTTCGTGTGGCGGCGCTAACGGCCTAGCTTCACTGACAGCCGGACTCTCTCCGGCTTTTTCTGCTGCCAAAGCTCTCACCTGACGAATCAGTGCATAGCCGTCCATATCAGGCATTCCAATATCACTCAGGAGAAGATCCGGAGTCGATTGCTTGAAGGCTTCTAGTGCTTCTTGGGCTGATGTGGCAACGATTACTTCTGCGCCATACTCCTCTAGGACAAAGGCAAGAAATTCGCGCATATCTGGTTCGTCATCCACCATCAACACTCGAATACCCTTTAGGCTTGTGCTTTCAGTAGCTGGTTTGTTCTCCTCATTGGTTTCTAAAGCCGTTACTATCAAAGGAATCTGAATAGTGAAGCTAGCTCCCTGTCCTTCTCCTAAACTTTCTGCCCAGACAATCCCACCGTGCAGTTCAACAAGGTGACGAACGATCGCTAGCCCTAAGCCCAGTCCACCAAATTTTCTGGTGGTTTTACTATCGGCTTGCCGGAAATAGTCAAACACATAGGGAAGGAACTCAGGATCAATACCAATACCCGTATCACTCACTTTGATTTGGGCATAGTCATCAACTCGTTGCAGAGCAATTTCTACCCGTTTCCCTTGGGGAGTAAATTTGATGGCATTAGACACTAGATTCCAGACTACTTGTTGCAACCGTGCCGAATTGCCGATAACTTGTCCGACTTGGGAATTTAACTGTGTATGAATTTGAATAGATTTTGCTTCTGCCGCTAAACGTACAGTCTCAATGGCTGATGTAATCACAAACTTTAGATCAACTGGCTGAAATTCTAACTGGAGCTTACCTTGCAGGATGCGAGAGACATCCAGTAAATCTTCAATCAGTTGCGACTGTAACTTAGCATTTCGCTCAATAATCTCGATCGCCCGCCTGGTCGTTTTTTCGTCATATTTACGACTTTGCAAAAGCTGTGCCCAGCCTAAAATTGGATTCAGTGGTGTTCTTAATTCGTGTGAAAGGACTGCCAGGAACTCATCTTTTATGCGATTTGCATCTTCTGCCCTAGCGCGATCGCGTTGAGCAACTCGGTATAGTCGAGCATTCTCTACAGCTAAAGCGGCTCGACGCGCCAATTCTTCTGCCAATGATAAATCTACTTCGTCATAGCGCCGCCCTGAACCGTTCGTAGAAACGAAGGAAATAGCTCCCAAAATCCGATCCTGTACCCGAAGCGGCACAGTCATCACTGCCTTAAAACCAATTTGGCGGAGAACTTGTAAATGTTCTGGATCACGAGCCGCGTGTACTAGCGACTCATCAGGAATATCAGGAACAATGTCAGGTTTTCCCGTGCGTAAGGTGAATCCTGCTCCTCGATCTTCTTTACCTGTAACGGGATATTTGTCCTTGATTTCCCATGCCCACTTGACTTTAGCTGGGTCAACATGAGTCGCCGCTACTTGCTCAATTGAGCCATCTTCTTCGATTACATGCACCACGCACCAATCTGCCAATTGAGGCACGATGAGTTGAGCAATACTGGTGAGAACTTTCTGGTAATCAAGAGAAGTGGATAAAAGTTTACTCACTTCAGCCAGATAGTATTGGGCTTCTTCATGGCGTTTACGCTCAGTGACATCCATGGCAATGCCAATTACCCGCACTGCTTTTCCTTTGGCATCACAGAATGTTTTACCTTTAAAGGCAATCCAGCCAGTATTAGTGCGAAATTCGATGTCGTAGGTGGATGATGCCTCTACAGCCTGAGCGATCGCCGCCTTGAACCTCTCTTGGTCTTCAGGATGAATAGTTTTCTGCAAGTCAGCAAGTGTGCCACTCAAACTGTTAGTCGGCATCCCACAAATTTTTGCTAGGTTATCTGATCCTTTCACCTCGCCTGTAACCACATTCCAATCCCAAGTTCCCATTCCCCCAGCTTCTAAAGCCAAGCGTAAACGTTCTTCGCTCTCCTGCACCGTTGCTTCAGCTTGTTTGAGATCGTCAATATCCGTTGAAGTGCCGTACCACTTAATTACTTGACCTTGCTCATCTTTAACAGGGACAGTCCGCACTAAAAACCAGCGATAGACACCATCGGCTCTTTTTAAACGGCACTCTTTTTGGTAAGAAGTTGCTGCTGCAAAAGATTCTGCCCATAGCTGCTGCGTACTTTCAAGATCATCGGGATGGATAGCAATACTAGACAGGTCACGCTGGCGATTTTGT
>Ga0196963_10002482_pt1 | contig 11031 bp, 5 predicted proteins | sample S1_5metaG_FD_148600 | JGI IMG/M metagenome (GOLD analysis project Ga0196963, IMG submission 148600) | Soil microbial communities from Anza Borrego desert, Southern California, United States - S1_5 | ecosystem: Environmental > Terrestrial > Soil > Desert | place: USA: California | collected... | reverse complement strand
GCGCTCCGGGTCGGGGTCGATGTAGACCAGGCGCCGGTCCACCTCGCGGTAGGCCGGGCGGCCCGCCACCGCCTCCAGCGCCACCGCGAAGGGCTTGTTGTTCAGCACGCTGCCGTCGATGAAGGTTGCCGTCTCCGGGTCGGCGCCGGCGCGGAAGTAGCGCGCGAAGTTGCGCTCCAGGAAGTCGGTGCGGGCGCGCCACTGCGTCCCCCGCCGCGCCAGCAGCCGGTCCAAATGGCGGATCTGCACCGGCGGGAAGGCCCCGGGGAAGGAGGAGGTGGCGCGGGCGGCGAAGACCAGCCCCGGGATCGACCCGCCGTCGAAGTCCGTCTCCACCGTCCCGTCGGGGAAGCGCCGGTACTGGAAGCGCAGCACGTGCCGGTGCTCCCGCTCCTCGATGACGGCGGGATCGTGGGCGGGGATGTGCTGGAGGTAGCCGTAGAAGTCGGTCACGGTGACGAACAGCGACAGCGCCTGCCCCGTCGGCAGCAGCGAGGCGCGGTCGTCCTCCGGCTCCCCCATCCGCTCCGCCGCCTCCAGCAGCATCGACATCAGCGTGTTGCCGTCGAAGGGCGGCTTGAACCAGCGCGACCGCACGAACATCGACAGCTTCTCGCGGATCTCCGCGTCGGGGGCCAGCCGCTCCAGCCGCTTCATGGCGTAGCCCAGGAAGGGCTTCAGGAACCACTTGCTCCACTGGGTGGCGCGGCCGTCGGCGGCCATCAGCCGGGTCACGTCGGCCCCGTCCAGCCACAGCTCCGTCAGCCCGTCCAGCGCCAGGTCGTGCGCCAGGGCGCGGGCCAGCAGCACCCCGTTGATGCCGCCGGCGGAGGACCCGGCGATGATGTCGACGATGACGCGCAGGTCCAGCTCCGCCCCGATCTCCCGGAGGAGGTCGTGGTAGACCGGCTCGGTGTCGCCGCCGCCGGCATAGGCCGGGCTGGGCCGGCCGGCCAGGGCGGGATGGGCGTGGAACTCCTTCGACGCCTTGGCGAGCTTCAGGATCTCCTTCGTCACCCCGTGCATGTAGACGGCCAGGGAGACGCCGCCGTAGCAGACCAGGGCGAGGCGGAGTTCCTTCTCCTTCAAAGTGGCACCGGGCGTCAGAGGGCGGTCCGCACAGCTTCACCCACGCCCGCCCGCGCCGTCAACGCGGGCCCTCCGATGTCACCGCAGGAATCGGGTTGGACCGGCCCCCGCGCGGGCGCACAAATAGCGCATCGCAGAGACCGGAGTGCCCGCCCATGTCGACCGCCCCCCTGACCAGCATCCCCCCGGCCGCCGCCTCCGAGGAACTGTCCGACGAGCTGCTGAACGACCCGCGCACGGCCGCCCTGGTCGCCCGCGCCATCGAGCGGCTGGCCGGCGACTGGCAGGAGAGCCCGTCGCTGGACGACCTGGCGGCCGAGGCGGGGCTCAGCCCCTGGCACTTCCAGCGGGTGTTCAAGCGCTGGGCCGGCATCAGCCCCAAGCGCTTCGCCCAGTTCGTGACCCTGGGCCACGCGCGTCGCCTGCTGGAGGAGAATCGCGGCATCCTGGAGACGGCGCTGGACGTCGGCCTGTCCGGGCCCTCCCGGCTGCACGACCTGTTCGTCTCCTGCGAGGCGATGACCCCCGGCGAGTACAAGGAGCTGGGCCGCGACCTCACCATCCGCTTCGGCTTCCACGACACGCCGCTGGGCCGGGCCCTGATGGCGGCGACGCCGCGCGGCGTGTGCTGGCTGTCCTTCGTCGGCCAGGGGCCGGGATTCTCCGAGCAGGAGAATTTCGAGGAGTTCCGCCGCGAATGGCCGCTGGCCCGGCTGCTGGAGGACCGGAGCGCCACCGAGCGCGCGGCGGCCGCCGCCTTCCGCCTGGACGGCGACGCCGGCCCGCTGACCGTCAACGTCAAGGGCACCAACTTCCAGATCAAGGTCTGGCAGGCCCTGCTGCGCATCCCGGCGGGCAAGGTCGTCACCTACGCGGACGTGGCCCGCTCGGTCGGCCATCCCACCTCCATGCGGGCGGTGGGCAACGCGGTGGGCGCCAACCCGATCTCCCTCATCATCCCGTGCCACCGGGTCATCAGGAAGACCGGCGTGCTGGACAACTACCGCTGGGGCCCCGCCCGCAAGCGCGCGCTCCTGGCCTGGGAGGCCGCGCGCGTCGCGGCGGAGTGACCGCCGTCCCCGCGGGATGTCCGGCCCCTGTCGTGGGGCCGGGCTCCCGCGCGTTGTTAGCAGGTTAGAACAGTATTATAGGGTTACCCAGTTAGGGGCGCCGATTCCGCCCGCGGACTCAAGGCGCTAGGCCCCGCCGATGCACTCGATATCCCGGGCCTGCGCCCCGCGCGGCCCGACTCCCGGCCACCAAGGGCCCGACTCCGCTGCACCCGATGGCCCGAACCGGTGCATCCGCAGGGCCTCCCGCCGGCGGCTTGCACCCGTTCCCCCGAGTCCCCATTCCTGAGGAATTCCGCCGATCCGGACCGGGAGCCCGGGGAATGCACCCGATATCCCGACCCGCCGCACCCGCCGGCCCGACCATGAGGCGCCGGAGGGGGCGTCCAGGACGGAATCACGGGGCGGAGGGCTGGACGGCACCGCGCATCGGGATAACGGGTGCAACATTCCGCCAATGCATTGATCAACAACGAAAAAGCCGGGTTCATCCTATTCTGCCGCCGTTGTCGGCGCCGGGGCGGCTCGGGTTAACGGATGCAAGCCGGGCCGGCAACGCCCCGCCGGATGCACCGGCTTCGGGATATCGGATGCATTTCGCGGCCCGCCGGGCGGTCCGGTTCGGGATAACGGATGCAAAGTCCCGGCTCCGGGTGGCCGTCCCGGGTCCGCAGGCGGGCCCAGACGGCGGTTCCGGGCCTCAAGGCTCGGGATATCGGATGCATCCGGCACCTCTCAGGCAGGCTCGGGGGATCGAGTGCATCGGGGGGCCCGAGTCGCCCACCCCGCCGGACGCGCCGTCCGTGCGACTCGGAAGGCGACTCGGGCCCCCGGGTGCACCGCCTCGGGGTATCGGATGCAATGCCGGCCGGGGACTCGGGACATCGGGTGCATCGGGCGGGAAGCGCTTGGCCCGGCGGCCCCGCCCGCCGCAGCATGCCCCTCGAGCGCGCCCCGTGTGCGGGCGCCGGAGCGGTCGCGGGGGAGACGGGCATGTCGCTGGTGGAGGAGACGGGCAGGGCGGAGGCGGTGCAGCAGCTGGCGCTGCCCATCGACAGCCCCTTCACCGGCATGGTGAAGAACGACCGCAACACCATGGTCTTCAACTTCTTCGCCCTGACGAAGGAGCGCGTGACCTCGCTGCCCGAATACGACGACGGCAAGATCCGCATCTCCGTCCGCGGCACGGAGAAGGGCATCGCGAACATCTGGGACAAGGAGGTGCTGATCTACGTCGCCTCCATCATCCAGGACAAGATCAACCGGGGCGAGCCGGTCACCAACCAGGTGAACTTCACCGCCCACGACTTCTTCCGCGTGGTCGGCCGCGACGTCGGCGGCAAGGACTACGACCGGCTGGAGGAGGCGCTGGTGCGCCTGCAGGGCACCCAGGTCACCACCAACATCGAGACCGGCGGCGAGGGCGAGGACGGCGCCTTCTCCTGGATCAGCACCTACAAGATGATGTACCGCCGCAACGCCCGCGGCGAGAAGGTCATGAAATCGGTCCGGGTGGAGATCTGCGACTGGCTGTTCCGCGCCATCAGCCGGGACAAGAAGATGCTGACCTACGACCACGACTATTTCAGCCTGCCGCCGATCGAGCGCCGCCTGTACGAGATCGCCCGCGCCCACTGCGGCATGCAGAAGGCCTTCCGCATCGGGCTGGAGAAGCTGTACCGCAAGGTCGGGGCGGAGATGCCGATCCGCAACTTCAAGGACCGGCTGAAGAAGCTGTCGGAGAAGGGCCGCAGCCTGCCCGAATACGGCATGGTCCTGATCGACCCCCGGGAGAAGCCCGCCGCGGCGGCGTCCCGCGGCCGCAAGGCGCCCCCGCCGCCGGGCCGGCTGCCGCTGAAGGCGTGGCAGGTCTACTTCTTCCGCCGCGACAGCCTCTCCACCATGGCCCCGCCCAGCGCCGCCCCGCTGGTGGAGGACGACGTGCTGGACATGGGGGATTAGGGCTCCGGCGGACTGCGGAATGAGAGGCCGCAATCCTCCCTCCCGTCATCCCGGCGCAAGCCGGGATCCAGCGGGTGCGGCGGGGTGCGGCAGGGTGCGGCGGGATGCGCCCGATGCGGCGCTTCCCGTCTCCCGGCGGGCGGTTCCGTGCAAGGGCCCGCTTCACCGGCCTTGCGGCGACGCTCCTGGACCCCGGCTTTCGCCGGGGTGACGAGGGAGCGGGGCGGGGTCGCCGGAGGAGTCGGCGGCCTTTTCCAACTGCTTTCAGCCCGCCTGCTCCGGCCCCGGCGCCGCCCGCCGCGCCTCGTTGGCGGCGTCGTGGGCGCGGCGGGTCGGTTCGGGCAGGCGGTAGCGGGTGGAGAGCCGCAGGGTCCAAGCGACGGCGGCGTCGGGGGAGATGGCGTGGCCGACGGAGACGTAGACCGGGTTCACCCGGTCCTTGGTGCGCAGCACCGTGCCGATGTCGCGGCCCTTCCAGGAGAGGGGCACGCTGGACCCCTTGGCCTCCGGCAGCGGGCCGGCGGGCTTGCCGACCAGGATGGTCTTGGCGACACCGACGGTGGGGCGGTCCAGCAGGACGCCCAGGTGGGCGGCGATGCCGAGGCCGCGGGGATGGCTGGTGCCGTGGCCGTCCACCAGCACCAGGTCCGGCAGCTCGGGCAGGCCGGCGAAGGCGGCCAGCAGCGCCGGCACCTCGCGGAAGCCCAGGAAGCCCGGCACGTAGGGCATCGGCGCCACCCGCATGGCGCTGGAGGTGGCCTTCACGGCCAGCGTGTTGGCGTCCAGCACGACGACGGCGGCCCAGATGCGGCCGGAGGGGTCGCGGCCGTAGTTGCTGACGTCCACCCCGGCCACGGTGCGGACGGGCCCGTCCGGCCCGTCGAACCGCACCCGGGCGGCGAGTTCGCGCTGGATCGCGGCGGCCCGCGCCAGGTCGGCGGGGGCGAGTGCGTCGTCGGGAATGCCGGGCGGCAGGGGAAGGGGCGTCTCCATGCCGGTGGAACGCCCTCCGCCGCCCGGATGCTCCCGCATCAATGCACAACCGGCATCAATGCTCGGGCAGGTTCTCGATCCGGATCGGCCGCAGGTTGCCGGCCGGGGTGAAGTTGAAGATGCGGCCGTAGAAGTAGAGTTCCGCCTCCTTCGACCGGATGATGCTCTCCGCCCGCCGGAATCCGTGCTGCTCGCCCTCGAACTCCTCGTAGGCGACGGGCACGCCGCGGGCCTTCAGCGCCTCCACGATGGCGCGGCTCTGGCTGGGCGGCACGATGGCGTCCTCCGACCCCTGGAAGGTGATGAGGGGCTCGTTGAACCCCTCCAGCCGGTTCAGCGGCGAGCGCTCCTGGTAGACCTTGCGGCCCTCCGGCAGCGGCGCCACCAGCGTGTCCAGGTACCGGCTCTCGAACTTGTGCGTGTCGCGGGCCAGCGCCTCCATGTCGGAGACGCCGAAATAGTTGGCGCCGGCCTTGAAGGTGTCCTTGAAGGCCATCGCCGCCAGGGTGGTGAAGCCGCCGGCGCTGCCGCCGCGGATGGCGACGCGGTCCGGGTCCACCCGGCCGGCCTTCACCAGGTACTCCACCACCGCCACCACGTCGTCCACGTCGGTGACGCCCCAGGTGCCGTTCAGCCGCTGGCGGTACTTGCGGCCGTAGCCGGTGCTGCCGCCGTAGTTGACGTCCACCACGGCGATGCCGCGGGTGGTCCAGTACTGGAAGTCCAGGTCGAATTCCGGCTTGGAATGGCCGGTCGGGCCGCCATGCACCTCCACCAGCAAGGGCGGCTTCTCCCCGGCCGGCGCCCGGAAGTCGGGGTTCTTCGGCGGGTAGAAGAAGGCATGCGCGGTGCGGTCGCCCGTCGTCGGGAACTCGATCGCCTCGGCGGTGGCGATCCAGTCCGCGGTCAGGGCGGCGTCGCCCGGCCGGCGCAGCACCTTGTGGGCGCCGGTGGCGAGGTCGACCTCGATCACCGCCGGCTCCTCGGTGGCGGAGGAGGCGAGCATGACCGCCCGGTTGCGGTCCAGCAGGCGGACCGCACCGAAGGCGATGAAGGGCAGGTCGAGGTCGCGGGCCGTGCCGGACTTCAGGTCGACGACGGCCAGGCGGTCCACCGCCTTGACCCCGTAGCGGGCCACCGCGCGGCCGTCGCCGGTCAGGGCGTAGTTGGACTGGCCCAGGTTCCACAGCGGCCCCGCGAACTCCGCGTCGCGGGCGGCCACCGGCTCCGCCGCCATCGGATCGGCCGCCGTGCCGGTCCAGCGGTACAGGTTCCACCAGTCGGTGCGGTCGGAGACGAAGTAGAGCGTGCCGTCCGCGTCCCACTGCGGCTCCGTCACCGACTCGTCCCGGCCCCCGGCGACGGCCTTCACGTTGGCGACGCCGTCAGGGGTCAGGTCCGCCACATAGAGGGTGGTGGTGTCCCAGGGCATGTTGGGATGGTTCCAGGCGATCCAGGCCAGCCGCTTCCCGTCCGGGCTGACCCGGGGATAGGCCACGAAGTCGGCGGCCGGGAACAGGACGGTGCCGGCGGACCCGCCCGCGACGGGGACGGCGACGATGGCGTTCTTCGGCTCGCCCCCGCCGGTATGGTCCTCGCGCACGCAGAACAGCCGGCCGCCGGCCGGGTCGGCGACGCAGTCGGCGTAGCGGTGCCCCTCCGGCGTCAGCGCCTTCGGCTCCCCGCCCGCCAGCGGCATGGCGTAGAGGCGCTGGTCGCCCCAGTTGCTGAAGTAGAGGGTCGGGCCCGCCACCAGGTAGGGCGTGCCGCCGTACTCGTGCACCCGGGTGCGGCTGCCGAAGGCGGCCGGCAGCAGCTCCGTCACGCCCCCCTTGCCGTCGGGCGTGACCACGGTGTAGCGGCCCTTCTGCTCCGGCCGGCTCTCCCACCAGTAGACGCGGCCGCCCTCGGCGCGCACGTCGCCCAGCCGGACGGCGCCCTGCGCCAGCCGCTCCGCCGAGACGGGGGATGCCCAGGTGCCGAAGGGGGCCGTTCTCGTCTCCGCCATGGCTGCGTCTCCTGCGCTGGTGATGGTGGCCGCAACCAGGGCGGCGATCGTTGCGTTCCTCGACACCGGGCGCTCCTCTTTCGTCGAAGCGGTCGGCCTTGGCGGCCGTTCGGGCGCCAGATTGCCGGGAACCGGTTCCCCGATCCAGTGCCGATCCTGCGCCGGTCCGGCGGGGACGCAGGCGCGGTGCGCGCCGGCGGGGGTTGACTGGGGCGGTCCCAAGGGCCAATCAGGCGGGAGCAGGGCACGCGACACGAGGATTTCCGCCGATGGGCCGGACCATACGCACGGCCGCCGGGCTGATCGGGGCGGGCTTGGCCCCGGCCGCCGCCCGGCCGGAGCTGGAGCGGGTCGCCGCGGAGTTCGCGGTGTCCGTGACCGAGGCGGTGGCCGACCTGATCGATCCCGCCGACCCCGCCGATCCCATCGCCCGCCAGTTCGTGCCCTCGGCGGCCGAGCTGGAGGTGGCGCCGGAGGAGCTGTCAGATCCCATCGGCGACGCGCCCTTCACCCCGGTCAAGGGCATCGTCCACCGCTACCGCGACCGGGTCCTGCTGAAGGCCGCCAACGTCTGCCCGGTCTATTGCCGCTTCTGCTTCCGGCGCGAGATGGTGGGCCCGGACAGCGAGGGGCTGTCGCCGGACGAACTGGACGCCGCGCTCGCCTACGTCGCCGGCCGGCCCGAGGTGTGGGAGGTGATCCTGACCGGCGGCGACCCGATGGTGCTGTCGCCGCGGCGCCTCGCCGACATCGTCGGCCGGCTGAACGCCATCCCGCATGTCGGCGTCGTCCGCATCCACACGAGGGTGCCCGTGGTGGCGCCGGACCTGGTGACCGACGCGATGGTGGCGGCGATCAGGGGCGCCCGGGCGCCGACCTGGGTCATGCTGCACTCCAACCACTGGCGCGAGATGACGGACGAGGCGCGCGCCGCCTGCGCCCGGCTGGTGGATGCCGGCATCCCGATGCTGGCGCAGACGGTGCTGCTGCGGGGCGTCAACGACGACGTGGAGACGCTCACCCGCACCTTCCGGGCGCTGGTCTCCGCCCGGGTCAAGCCGCACTACCTGCATCAGGGCGACCTCGCCCGCGGCACCGGGCATTTCCGCACCAGCCTGGCGGAGGGCCGCGCCCTGGTGAAGGCGCTGCGCGGCGACGTGTCGGGCCTGTGCCAGCCGACCTACGTGCTGGACATCCCCGGCGGGCACGGCAAGGTGCCGGCCGGCCCCGACCATTTCGCGGAGCATCCCGACGGCGGCTGGACCGTCGAGGACCCGCGCGGACGCGCCCACCGCTACCGCGGCTGACCCGCCGGCGTCTCAGCCGGTCGGGGATCGGGGCCCTATAGAGAATAGCCCCCTTGCGCCCGCCCGCCGTCCCGGGCGGACAGGACGCGGCGACTCAGGCTAGGGCCTGGATCAAGGCCGGCGGGCCCGCGTTCCCCCGCTGCCCCAGGGCACCAGGAACCTCTTCGAGCGGATTCTCGCGACAGCATCGGCCCCATCCCCCCGGGAAGCCCGCGGCCAAGCGGCGGCGCAACGGCGCCGCCGCGCCGCTTTCCCCGGGGAACGAGACGGGCCCCGCCGTGCCGGAACCCCCGCCCGAAGGCCGGAGCCTGGGCCCGCGACGACACAGCACGGGAACTCGGCAAGACCATGGCACCGCCCAACGATCCCCAATTCTCTCAGCAGTGGTGGTTCTCCACCCCGACGGGAACCGGCATCCAGAAGGTATGGGAGGATTACCGCGGGCTCGGCGTCACGGTGGGGCTGGTCGACACCGGCTTCGACTACAACAACCCGGAATATGCCGGGCGGGTCGACACCACGCGCGACTACGACGCCCGCGACCGCGACACCGACGCCTCCTCCGCCATCGACGCCGGCTCGGTCGGCGAGGCGTCGCACGGGGCGGGAGTGATTGCCGTCCTCGGCGCCTCCATGAACAACCGCATCGGCGGCGCCGGCGTGGCCCCGGAGACGACCCTGGTCGGCTTCCGCATGGCGCCCCGCTCGATCCGCACGTCCGAGCAGGAGACGATGCTGCTGGAGCGGCAGTCCTCCGTGGACGTGTCGCTGAACGCCTGGAGCTACAGCGGCGAGTTCTTCCGCGACGACTTCTCGGACGTCTTCTTCTCCGCCGCCGGGCGCGCCACCGCGGCGGCCGCGGCGCAGGGGCGCGGTGGCCTCGGCACCATCATCGTCCGCTCCGCCGGAAACGCCCGGGCCGAGGGTGACGACGTCGGCGCCCACAGCTACCAGAACAACCGCTACAGCATCACGGTCGGCGCCGTGAACGCGGGCGGCACGGTGCAGCCCAGCTCCAACCCGGGCGCCTCGCTGCTGGTGACCGCCCCCAGCGACTTCACCTCCAACGCGGCCGCCATCGTGGCCGGCACGGCGGCGCTGATCCTGCAGGCGAACTCCTCGCTGGGCTGGCGCGACGTGCAGGACATCCTGGCGGCCTCGGCGCGCCCGACCAACACCGGCAGCGGCAGCTGGGTCACCAACGGCGCCGGCACCTGGAACGGCGGCGGCATGATGTTCAGCCGCGACTACGGCTTCGGCGTGGTCGACGCGCGGGCGGCCGTGCGGTTGGCGGAAGGCTGGACCGACGTGTCCACCAGCGCCAACGAGCGGGTGCTGACCGGCTCCGCCGCACCCGGCGCCGCGATCCCGGACAACAACGGCAACGGCACCAGCAGCCAGGTCCAGATCTCCGGCGGGATCGAGGTGGACCGGGCGGAGGTGGTGCTGGACATCGACCATGCCCGGGTCGGCGACCTGCGCGTCTTCCTGACCTCGCCGTCGGGCACGCGCATCGCGCTGTACGACCGGCTGGGCAAGGGCGGCGCCCAGGGCTCGCTGGAGTTCACCACCACGGCCAACGCCTTCCGCGGCGAGCAGGGCCAGGGCACCTGGACCCTGACGGTGGTGGACGCCGCCGGCGGCGCCACCGGCGTGCTGTCCGGCTGGACCCTGCGGGTGACCGGCGACACGCCGGACAGCGACACCCGCCACATCTACACCGACGCCTTCGGCTCGATCGGCACGGGGGCGCGGGCGCAGCTCTCCGATCCCGGCGGCACCGACACGCTGGACGCCTCGGCGGTCAGCGGCACCGTCCAGATCGACCTGCGCGCCGGGACGTCGTCGATCATCGCCGGGCGCTCCGTGGCGATCGCCGCCGGCACCACGATCGAGCACGCCCGCGGCGGCGACGGCAACGACATCCTCGCCGGCAACGAGGTGGGCAACCTGCTGGCCGGCAACCGCGGCGACGACCTGCTGCTGGGCGCCGGCGGCAACGACACGCTGGTCGGCGGCGACGGGGCCGACCGGGTCCTGCTGTCCGGCACCCGCGGCCAATACAGCTTCACCAGGCTGACCGACGGATCGGTGCGCGTCACCGGGCCGGACGGCACAGACATCCTCAGGGAGATCGAGACCGTGACCTTCGCCAACAACACCACCATGTCCCTCAACGAGGCCCTGGGCGCCACCGGTCCGGCGACCGAGGGCAACGACAGCCTGGAAGGCGGCACCGGCCGCGACACCATCGACGGCCTGGGCGGCAACGACAGCATCTTCGGCCTGGACGGCGCCGACGACCTGTCGGGCGGGGCGGGCGACGACTTCCTGAACGGCGGGCGCGGCGCCGACACGCTGCGCGGCGGCGACGGCAACGACACGCTGTTCGGCGACGCCGACTACGACCTGCTGGACGGCGGCAACGGCGACGACACGGTGGACTTCGGCCACCGCGCGGTCGCGGTCGTCGACCTCTCCAAGGGCACGGCGAAGTTCCCGACCGCCACCGTCCAGGGCACCGAGCTGCTGGCGAACGTCGAGCACGTGCTGGGTTCCAGCGGGACCGACACGATCATCGGGGCCGCCAACAACAACATGC
>Ga0196963_10002481_pt1 | contig 11034 bp, 13 predicted proteins | sample S1_5metaG_FD_148600 | JGI IMG/M metagenome (GOLD analysis project Ga0196963, IMG submission 148600) | Soil microbial communities from Anza Borrego desert, Southern California, United States - S1_5 | ecosystem: Environmental > Terrestrial > Soil > Desert | place: USA: California | collected... | reverse complement strand
GGGGGGGGGGGGGGGGGGTGGGGGGGGGGGGGGGGGGAGCGTCGGGTCATAGAATGGCGAGGAGGACGATGGCCCTGGCTGCTGCCGCCGAGCCCATGCGCCCGTCGGGCCGTTGGTCATCCGGAATCGCAGGAATGCGAAACTGCCAGCTGTAAATTCTGTCCCGTAATTAAAGAGAGAAGAAGAAAAAAATTAATCTTCATCTGAGAAGTAACACAGCACAATCCTCCCATCTCCGAAATGTTGGCGCTCAAGGTTCGTGGACTCGCCGAACTCCGGGGCCCTTCCCCATTCGAAGGCGCTCACCTTGTTTTTGGCTCCTCGGACAGTTCCGCGGGCCTTTATGGGCTCGGAGCTCCTGTGGTTTCGGGACCATCTGATACACCGATCGCCGTTATCCCCGGATGTATTCGCCTGAAGCTCAGCTGTACTCAACGTGTGGCAAGATTCTGCGCCCCGCAGCTCGAGTTACTTGGCACACCTTCTCTCCCTCGCCCTGACGAGCATTACCTCATCATGGCCACGCTCATCGGCTTCGTTTTTCAACAAGATGAAGTGACTCTGACGATCGCGGACCACAGCAACAAACGTGCATTGGCCGAGTGCGCTGAATGGATCCTGCGCAACGTCCTTTTGATCCAGTACCACGGCATCGTGCGCTCCACGTTCAACACAACGGGATCGGGTCAGCCTCACGCGGCCATCTGTTTTCGTGCAGCCCCCGCATCGATCGCCTTGCCAACCTCCGTCGCGGCCGCGGCCACTGGGGCGACCACATCCTCCCCACCGACAACTAAGTTCGGTGGCGTCGCTGATGGTCCCGCTCCCGCTCCCGCCTCGTCCTCCGTAGGAGCCGCTACTGGGGTCGGGCGCGGTCGCCGCTGGAGGAATGGCCGCTCCTCCAGCGCTCCCGTCCCCGCTTCCGGGGGAGCCGCGGCCGTGGGCTGGCACGTCGTCGCGCGAGGCGGGGGTGTTGGTGGGCGTGACGGCGCGGGAGGCCAGGGTGGTGGCAGAGGCCGCGGTGTCGGTGGTGCCCTGACGTTGCCAGCGGCGCCGCGATATGCGCTGATCCACACCACGAGCAGGGCCATGCACGAGAGGTCTCGGGCCGACCAACTCGCCGGTGAGATGTGGGTTGGGCATCTGATGCCCAGCTGCTTCAACGACTTGTGGATAAGACCCAGCTGTCTTAGTATCAGCGACACAACTCCCGCCATTACGACCGATTTCGGGCCTCTGACTTCGGCAGATGCGTTTCGGGAACTGTTCATAGGGGCGGTGTGGACATTTCTGTGGAAGAACGGGGAGCATGATCAAGATCCGCCCGAGGCCGTGGATGAGGACTCGCCAGAGGTTGATTCGTGACCCCTCAGTCGCATTTCTCGTTTGTCAGACGCCTTGTCACGACAGACAGGCACGCGGGACGAGCGGTTAGGGGTTGGGGGGAAGGAATGCTGTGGCGGAGGCGCCGTGCGTCCACCGGAGCTTGCACGCCTGTGCTATGAGTGCTTCCAGAGGGACAGTGATAGAGTCCTGTGGTGTGTGTGTGAAACTCGATAAGCGCGTCCAACGCCGAACCTGGCGGCAGATGTTCGAGACACCTTTTTTTTCACTACTTTTCGCTTTGTCTCGACAATGTGACCAAATTGAGGGGGCGCGAAACACGGCTGGCGAAGCGAAGAATGATCTCTGAGTACGTGTTAGCGGCGACGGAGATCCTCTTTCACCGAACCTCTGCTCAGCACACTTCTGTGTTATCAAGTTAACAACGGAGTCTCGTGCTGTTGTGCTGGAGGCATGGCATCCCTACGAAGGCGCGCGCAGGAAGCCGTGTGCAAAGGGATTGGTCACGGCAGGACTTGCAATCTGCCTCTCGTTTTGCTGTCACCTCTTAAATGTGGGTGTAAGGTACAGCGCTAGCGTCCCCAAACCCTTCTTTTCAAAAGTTATTTATTTCCAAAATATTGGATTCAATGTCTCTCGTACTAGATATATGCCAAATCCCAAACAGAGAGAACGCGTGGCCACCCTGAGAAAGGAGGTCGATCGAGAATTGGAAGAGGAAATGCGGATGCTGAAAACCCTGCAAAAACAGGAGAAGGACAGGTTGAAAGAGGCCCATCAATCGCAACAGGCCGCTCTGGTCTTACAGAAGAGGAAGAAGTTCCTGGACGTGAAAGAGGCGATGATCAAGGAAGCCACCAACCGGGGCAACAATTGATCCAGACATTGGTTGGTCACCGTGGGTGCCTGCTTTAAGGGCTGCATACACTGTGCATCGGGTACCTAGGCGCCCCCTCCGAGGAGGTGCAACAGTGTCAATCTTTTATCCAGGACCTGGCTCAGAACGACCAGGTTTTTACAGGAATCGTCGCAATCGAGATGCCTCCAAGAATTGAACCATTTGTTCTTGTGTTCAATTTTCGACTTTTCGATCTTTTCGAGTTCATCGCGAATGGACTTGATCACATCCCTCAGGCCCTGGATGGAGGTTTTTACGGCCGGTGAGGTGCAATTCATCTCGTCCAACAATGCCGATATGACGTTCGTCCTGTTTTTCAGGTCCATCTTGGCCAATTCCACGTCCAAGTTCCTCTCCCCGGATTTATCGGAGACGAACACATAGGAGCCGACGGAGATCAGTCCCCTGGATGTGGCCCTGACGGAACGGAACAGTATGTCCCATATGACGTAATCTGCCGCAGCTACCAACAGTGTCATATAATAACACACCCCACATATAAAAACATCATTTTTAGGGCCTCCTGTGCAACGGACCCGCACTGAAGCACCTTACGATGACATACTCCCGCATCCAGGCGTTTTTTCTGAATGGTCGTCCGTTCAACCGCGGATTTTATTGGGGTATCTTTATATGCTCAGCTTGATATTGCAATCCAGGAGATTCCTTCCCCTCTTGGCCGATGCGATATTTTTTTGCTTCCTGGTATTAAACGGGGATGTCGTCCTGATCGGCATCTATTCCACCGTCATCACCTGCGCATTGATCTTGGAATATCTGACCAGCCGGACCGATGCCGTCCGGGTTGCCGTAGGCACCCATCATGACGGGAAACGGTTGACCACCGACAATTTGAGGAACTACGAAGATCGTCACAGTGAACTGAATTTTCCTGGGTGCAAATTGCAAATCTAAAAGAACTCGCTGATATGATTCCAGAGTATAGGCTTGCCATGGAGTGATCAAACTTCCGCTGTGATGGAAGGGGTGTTAAATTTGGATCCCAGGTGAATGTGATTGACCACTATATGAGGTTTCAGGTTCAATCAAAAATTAATTGAAGATATATATATACAACATCCATACATGAGCAGTTTCGTGCTTCAATTGAAGGAGCAACTTGGCATCGATATCGCTCGTGGGGGCATGGAGACTTACCTGGAACTGGTCGATCTGGTCGAGAGCTGCCTGAAAATCAGGGACTACTTCATCGTCACCTACTCCAAAACCGAGGTGATCAGGTACAGACATTTGGCCGCACAATTCTCCAACATGACGGGATACGTGGATTTCATGAAGCGGATGCGAGAGAAGAAAGTCGCAGATATGGAACCTGAAGTGGATGGAGGTTTGATCGATACCAGGACCATCCTGGATCTGGGAGACCTGCTAAGGAACGGCAAGTCCATGTACCTGCATTTCAGTTTCGACGAAAAACTCAATGGAGACACCATGTCCAACGTCATCGATTCCCTGAGACAGGTGAATCCCGATATTGGCACGGCTTCCATGGGCCTGGTGGTGTTCCACGTCATGGATTTCTCGGGTGCCATCAAGAAATCCATCGAGACCCGATACGGCAATCTCCTATTGGGTTCAATAAATAATCACGGAAGTCGACCGGAGTTCTACGTAAAGACTATATTCCCGATCAACCGACAGTCCAACAACGTGTATTTCATAAACAAGATACTGGTGGCCAGGGAGACGCTGAGGGAAATGATAGAAGTCAGGGGATACAGCGGTAAGGCCAATTTCATTTATTACAACCGTTTCAGCGAGAAACTGGGCCATTTCAACATGGACCTGGATAGCAGGTTCGAGAGGATCAGGTTGGATTGTGATCTGGACCAGAAGAATTATTTCGACATATACGGCATTTTTCAATCAGGAGGACTGCCGATCTACATCAACTTCTTCATCACTGACCACAACGACAACATCCATCAACACATCTCCAAGTTGGAACCCCAAATAAGGAAATTCCTGCGGATAGACGCCGCGGTCACCATATACCTGATTGTGATCACCAACAAGAAGATCAAGGAGGAATTCGGGATGAAGGCGTCTGGTAACAAGGGTCACGATTTCAAGAACATGATCGTGGACATCATGCTCCTGGACAACCTACAGTGCAACCCCATCAAGAATTACTACCAACCAAAGTTTAGATTGATCAAAAAGAAGACCGCGGAACATGCCGAGGTGATACGCCATTATGGGGTGTTGGATTCCATTCCCAAAATGAAGATCACCGATCCGGTCAACAAATTTTTTGGGGGAGAGCACAACGACATATACGAGATCATCAGGCCCCAACACATCAAGATCAACAACGAGCGCAACACCCAGTTGCACATGGACGTCACTTACCGCATCGTCAGATAGGGTGAACCCAGGTGCCAACAGAGTGCGGCGGTGAAGCCTAAATGCCCGAGTGCAACAGGGCTTTGCTCAGATGCAGACCTCTCTCACCTGAGTACCCGATCGTGTTGCCGCTGTGCCCTTGACATGTGGAGCACCCCACGACACATCTGTGCCCCAAACCACCTTCCTCTCAGGGTATCGTTTTTATGGTACATCCGCGCTGCTGTCGAAGGCATCTACCCAAGTGTCCAGGAAACCTGGTCCGACAATTTGTCATGATTTGGATGCATCTATCATCAAAATGAACTTTTTTCTAAAAAGTTCAATCAAAATAAATGTTTGTGCAATCTCGTACATTTAATCATAACCATCAAATAAATAAATATTTCAAAATTAATGATCTTGTTCTGGGACACGTCTCCTTACAACCCCTTCAAATAATCTTCATTTAGGTTCATTGGAATGTTTACTTCTCTAATAATCCGACGTGCAAAATTCAGTCTTTTCCCAATCCTCTCTGATTCCTCCGCCAGTAACTCGAATTTGCCTATCACTCAGATGTTCAGCTAAGTATAAAATTGCTCCTACTGCTATATCATAAGATTTACACCTTGTTTTACAAGATTGTCGCAATAAGCCGTCCTGTATATCAATATGGTGAGGACCTTCAATTGTGCAATTAGGACTTCTTCTTAAAGGTTCACAACATACTGGGTTTCTCCGTAAAATCAATGGTTCACAACCATCATCCCCCACACCATTCAATTCTATAACTTCACCATTGATTAAAGGTTTGATATCAGAATAAGGGTCCTTTCCAGTTAAACTTACCCCTTCATTTTTGGCAATGTTCAAAACTTGTAAAGCAGCTTCAATTAGTTTATTCCACACAACTGGATCAATCACATTCTCATGTTTCCAATAATAAACCATTTTCTTTTATTGGAAAATATCTATCAAATTTTTGATTGAATCTTCTTACAAAATCACTGATCTTGGATCGATCATGGATGGATCGATCGATCATCGATGTCGATCAATCTACATCTTCCATTGCGACCCCTGAATTATTGGTAGTATCATACGAATATTCATCGTTGGTTTCATCGGTGAATCGACAATAGGGACATTTGCTTACACGGATCGAACAATCGAAACACAGCACATTTCTACATCCGAGGCACGACAAGACATCGACCATCGGCTCGAAACAAACATTGCAAATTTGTTCGGAATCATGCGCGTCCCTTTTTAAGACGAAGAAGGACCTCTCAATTGGCGAAGCCAAAAGTTCTTGGATTTCATGAAAGAAATCCTGGTCCAATTCCCCATTGATGAACATGTCTATAAATTTGGAAAAACATATGGGACGTCTGATGATTTTGTTCAAATCCCGTTTTAGATCGTCCTCCAGATAAGAAAATAAAGATATCTTGCATGCATCCGATAATTCCGTCCCACAGTTGAATTGAAACAGATCGACCAATTTTTTCAAACCATTGACGATCAAAAAATCCGGATCGTGCCTCTTTAATGAGGCGATGTATGGGTCCTTTTGCAAAATATCCATGTATTCGAATAGCAGCACTAAAGTGCTTTTTATGTTATCAAGATTGAATGGATTGTATTTGGAGGCATTACTCGTTATTGTGGAAGTGGTATTTGAAATGCCAGTTGATGGTTCCAGCAACATGTGGATTTGTGATGAAAATAATCCATCAAAAAAAAACGCCAATTACCGATCAGTTGAAAAAGTTCGTTTCTTTCGTTTTTGATTGAACTTTTTTTGAAAAAGTTCGTTTTTGATTGAACTTTTTTTGAAAAAGTTCGTTTTTGATTGAACTTTTTTTTTGAAAAAGTTCGTTTTTGATTGAACTTTTTTTGAAAAAGTTTGTTTCAATCTAATATCGGGAGAATGGACATGTTGGGAATGATCTGGATATCCCTAGTGGCGGGCATGTTGGGTTCCATGAACAATTGGGCGTGGAACATCGATGATGTCCGTCTGCATCTGAACGACGTTTATATGACCCTGTTGATGACCGGATGGATGACCGTCATCTACTGTTTGGTGTATCGCCACCACGTCGAACGAGTGAGCGTTTACCTGTTGCTTGGAGCATTCATGATCGTTTTTGCCATGTTTGCCATAAGGACGCAACTGTTCATATCCGATCGTCAATTCCTGGAAGGGATGATACCTCACCATTCCATGGCCGTCCTCATGAGCCAGAGAATAAAGAAGAGGTCGGGGAATTCCAGACTGATAAATTTGGCCAACGGCATAATCGGTTCGCAACAGAGGGAGATAGCCTTGATGAACGATTTATTAAAGGAGGGGAAATATGATTTATAGATCAATTATGGATATCCAAATCTTAATTATAAATCAAATATGTCATTTATGGGTCTAACAGCTTATAATAAATCTTTTGATTTATCATTATGGATGTCTTTTTGCAACATTGCAAGGCAGCAAAAAGACCATTTTGCAGCAAATTTCAGTTGATTTGCCCAAAAAACATAATGATGGTGGATCGTCTTGCCCATATCAGATTAGAAAAAAAGACAAGCTTATGTGCGTAAAATTTGTGAGCTGACTACCAAATGGTTCATTACTAATGATAGACCAAATGTGAAAGGTATATTGGGTGGCAGTGCAGCATTTAAGAAAGATCTTCATAAGAGCGATTTTTTTGATTGTCGCTTAGCTCCTATAATATGACTGGTGGAAATAACCCCGAAAAGATGGAACTCATCCCAACGGACACCTATACTGTGGATGAAAACCTTAGTGATATACCCAGTGAAGCTGAATCGGATAATTCCAGTTCAACTAGTCAATCAACCTGTACAATATACGCTATAAGTATTAGCACTATTGGTTCCGAAGACACGAGTCAGACTAGTGAATTCGCTGAACAGAGCAATAACCAACTGAAAACTATACCGGACTCCCTGAAGGTGATCACTTTGTAAAATTAGTCCGCCGCAAAGATCCTTCAGCCGGACATGGTTATCTTTTAATTACGTTAAGTAATGGAAAGGTGATGAGAATTGAATTAACCAATTACGGTAGGGCAGGTTCAGAGTCTGAAGAAGGAAAGTCCTTTTAGTACGATACGAGTGCAAATTATCGTGCAATTTGCTCAACTTTATGGTCCTTTTGAAACTGAACAAGCAACTGAAAACCATTTAAATTCCGATGACATGTCAGAAGGCACTTCTACGATTGACTTTTGAAAATCTTATATTTATCTCGATTTAATAGAAAAAAAAATCTTTTTTATGGTATATATGTCTCTATATGCTCAAAAATATAAATATTATAAAAGGAAGTACCTCGAATTAAAAACTATGGCTAGTGTCAATAAATTAACTATTAAGTTGAGTTTTGATCATGAATTTGATGAATTAACAAGAATGTTAAAGAATCCAGAACGAGATGATTCTGTGAACATACTGGAAGTTATAGCTTTACCTTGGCAAGCCGATTGTAATGTAGGATATAGGACCCCACTATGTGATACTTCTGTAAAGGCAGTTCTAAAAATATTGCATGATTTGAAATTATTGAAAAACAAATTTCCCAATTTAACAGAAATTCACTTTGTGGTAAAAACACTCGGTACCCAAACAGCAGTTGAAGAGTATTTTAACTCTATTAAGGAAAAAGTTCATCGTAATCATAATATTAAAATTGCTTATGAGTCAACATAAATAATTATCAATGAAATGGTATGATAAATATTGATTGAGTTTTACGATTAAATATCAATCAATGCTTATCGCAATTCAAAGTAATTTATTGGACGCGTAATACTTAATAATAGGTTATGTACCTGTAATCAAAAATTCTGACATGACTTGTTCGCTTCTTAAGTATTTAGGCGCACCTCGTTCGATATATCTATTTACTTCATCATCGCGACGTTGTAAACTGATTCCACTCATATATACGTTTTCTATTTTCATATGCTAAATGACTAAATCGATTGCTATTTGCTTGCATTTTTAAAACATAAGAAGTGAATGTGCCAATTTTCTGAGCATAGTTTGCTTTATTTTTTTCAGTGAGGGAAGTTACATCCTGGATTTCGGTGCATATCATTAGTCTGAGAAATGTTTTGATCAATTCATTAATCACAGATTCATCCATGTTGTTCTCTATCTCATTATAAAATTTTTCCACTATTTCGATCTTTCGTTTCTCATTTCCGAATCTTAAAATAGATAGTCCTGATGGACCAATGGGCGAAATTGTATGCCAATACCTAAAATATCTAATTATTGCGTCTATTTGTGATTTAACGTCAGCATAAATGTTATTAATTTCTTGTCCAAGGTTTGCTTTGCGTATATAAATCGGTTCTTGCTCCAGATTCAATTGGGCAAAAGTTAATGTCTTTTGAAAATTAGGAAAAGAATTATTGAAGTCATATCCTTTATTAGTATTCCTTATATCTAAACTGACATTAAAAGAATTTTGTAACTTACTCCAAACTTGTCCTCTATAGGTTGTAGGAGTACTAATGCATGTATCTATATCAGGATATAAATTGGATAAAAAATTTCTGATTGCCGATGTGGCCCCATGGCTGCCCCTATCATCTGGTCTTACCGATTCTTGGGTCCACTCTCTTCGACAATTGATTCCTTCTACCTTAAATCGATATCTCTCCAATGGCGTCTCCGTGAGTTCTTCCAGGCAGAGGAGGATGCACTGTGAATGCCGGCGGCAGGAGGGTCATAAAGTTTACGGGCGCGGCGCTTTGGGAGCCTAACTGGCGGGAACCTTGGATACGGCATCAGCTGCCCCCCCACGTATGAGCTCAAATATGATGTTCCAATGACTGATCAACAGTTCGTTATCCATTTTGACCAGGGTCGTGGTGATCCGGTCCCTGTGCCTCAGGATGGTCGAGAATATGCGGTCTATGACCATGATGACGAAATAGTGATCGCGGGAATTCCTGATGGTGGCCATCTGCTGGACCCATTTGTATTGGGTGTACTGGTCGAATATGTCCGAAGTGGCGAGTTGCTCCTTCCAGCCGGGATCGCGGATGATCAACATTCCTATTTCGGGGAATATGCCGTTGTGTTGATCCAGGTCGAAATGGTCGTTGGGCCTTTTGACGCAGAATGTGAACTGGTATAAGAGATCGAACGAATATTGCTGTTTTCCCGCATTGAGTCGAATCAGGTTCTTCTTGAAAGTCAGGCGATCGATGAACACGTCGGTGAGTTGTTGGAAGGTGGAAAACAGGTCGACGGCGTTGAAGCCGTAATATTCGCTCATCTTGGTGATCACCATGGGTTGCAACTCGTTGATGTCTTCCGGGAAATCGTAAATCAGGAAGTTGTATTCCGTCTGATTGTATTTGAGACAGTGCTTCATCTTCAATAACAGGTTCAGGCTCTTGATGTGATCGCGTATCTTGATCTTCCTGTAGAAGTGGAAGTCGATGTACCTCCCACCTATGTACCGGCACAGCATGTGTATGAGGGAATAGAAACGATTGATGTATATGAACAGGAATCCGTTGGCATACTGGTAGCTGTTGATCTGTTTGTTGACCAATTTCTCCAAGATCACTCGACGGAACTTCTCGTATTTGTTGATGGCTTTTTCTATGAAGGCCAGTGGATCCGCCTCGTCCTCCATCCTGCCGACATTGGGTATCAACCCGCTGAAAAAGTTCTCGTCCGTCTTGAACGGGATCTCTATCTGTGCGATGGAATCCAGCTCTGCCGGTTTGAACCCCCATCGCTCCTTTTTGATCGGTAGGTATCCGTACGTGATGGCGTAGAGGTCGTAAGTCCTGATCCTCATGTAATCCTGTTTGATGAACTTTTTGAAATCGTCGAAGAACTCCACGTAGTCCATGATGCTGCCGTATCCGTTGTCGGATTCGTTGCCGACGAAATTGTGCCTGAGTCCCAATTGGTGGCCAATTTCGTGGCCGACGATCCATGTGATGCAGTTGTTTATCGCCTTTTCGATTTCCGACTGGCTGTAGTGCTTGGTCTGGTAAAGGTTGAAATAACGCATGCCTATGGTCTCTATCCTTTCGAAATGCATGTAAATGTTGCCCATCAGTATCTCCCCGCTGCGAAAATCCGTGAAATCCTGGCTCAGTCCGGTGTAAGGCGCATTCAGCCCTAGGGTGCTGTGATCGACAATGTAATTGTAGTCGAGGTCGAAGATGTCGACCCTTTCCGGTAATAGCTTGTTACCAGGCTCCAAGACGACGAAAGGCGATCCCAACTTTAGGTATTCGAAATACAGATTCCATTGAGTGACCCCATCAATGATCGGTTTCCAGAACCTCTTGTCTATGGTCGGCTCGATCACGAAAACCCATGGCGCGGTCTCGATATTCCGCCGATTGATGTGGATGTACGGTTCCTCGAATATCCCG
>Ga0196963_10002480_pt1 | contig 11034 bp, 10 predicted proteins | sample S1_5metaG_FD_148600 | JGI IMG/M metagenome (GOLD analysis project Ga0196963, IMG submission 148600) | Soil microbial communities from Anza Borrego desert, Southern California, United States - S1_5 | ecosystem: Environmental > Terrestrial > Soil > Desert | place: USA: California | collected... | reverse complement strand
AGATCATCCTGTGGGCCGCCAACACGAATAAGGCGGTCGACGAGATGCTCATGCGGCGGTTCCCGAAGTTGGAGATCGTCAAGGGGTCGCTGACGGAGAAGGACGGGGCCGTGCAGGCGGCGATCGCGCGGTCGGACTTCTTCCTCCGCGGGCCGGGCATGGGGCAGAACACCGACTTCATGGGCTACTGCAACCAAATCGGCAAGCCGTGGGGGCTGCAGGCACAGAGCTACTTCCCCGACATGATCGCTGGAGAGAAGGGCGCGGAGCGCGTCGCGCTGCTGAACTCGGCCGCGTTCGTCTATTGCCGGGATTCGAAGACGCTCAAGATGTTGCGGGATGGCGGCGTCAAGCCGCCGGTGCTCGAGTGGGCGCCGGACGGGTGTTTCGGGGTCGACGTGCGCGACGAAGAGCGGGCGCTAGCGCGGCTGAAGAAGCACGGGCTGGAAGAGAAGAAGTTCATCACGCTCCAGCTCCGCACGCACACGCCCACGAGCCCGGGCGTGGACGACAAGCGGCCGCAGAAGCTCAACCCGCTGAACCCGACGCCGGAGAACGTCGCCGACGATACGCGGCGGGCGAAGTTGTACCAGGACCTGATCGCGCGGTGGGTGAAGGAGACCGGCGGGAAGGTCGTGATCGCGCCCGAGGTGTTCAAGGAGATGGAGTACAACAAGAAGTTCGTGTACGACCCGCTCCCGGACGACCTGAAGAAGCAGGTCGTGAACTTCGAGTCGTTCTGGAACGTGGACGAGGCGTGCTCGTTCTACGCGCGGGCGCACACGGTCATCTGCCACGAGCCGCACACGCCGATCATGGCGCTAGCGGTGGGGACGCCGATGATGCACACGTTCAGCGAGTTCCACTCGCCCAAGTGCTGGATGTTCAAGGATATCGGCCTGGAGGAGTGGGCCCCGGAGTTCGACAAGACGCCGGCCGAGCGGATGTTCGAGATTCTGATGGGCATCCACAAGGACTACCCGGCGGCGCAGGCGAAGGTGAAGCGGGCGATGGCGTACGTCGAGGAGCGGGCGGCGTCGCAGATGGGCGTGCTCAAGCGCGTGATCGGGGCGTGACGACCGGCCGCCCAGGGGGAATGAACCACGAATCGACACGAATGGGCACGAATGACAGAAGGGCGTGCTCGACCTAAAGAAATGGAACCGCAGATGAACGCGGATGAACGCGGATCAGAGGAGGGTTGATCCCCTCTCTTTCATCTGCGTGCATCCGCGTTCATCTGCGGTTCGAACCTTCGTGTTCATTCGTGTGATTCGTGGTTCACTCCTCCGGCTCACCCGTTCAGCGTCCAGCCTTCGCGGTACTCGCGCTTGAGGTACTGGTTCGCCTCGGGCACGTTCGTGACCTTGCCGGCGATCGGGTCGTATTCGAGCTTTTTGCCGACGCGGTGGGCGACCAGGCCGAGGAGCATGAGCTCGATCATGTCGGCGCTGTACTCGAAGTCGCACGCGGTCGGGGCGCCGGTTCGGCACGCGTTCAGCCACTGCTTCTGGAAGTGGCCGATCGGCGGGAGGACCTTGTCGGGCGTGCGCGGCTTGTAGTAGGTGAGGTCGGCGGTGTCGCCGAAGGGGAGGACGATCCGGCTGTCGAAGCTGGAGACGAGGAAGCCCTTGGTGCCCTTGAACATCGCGCCGTGGTCGATGGCCTTGAGGTCGATGAACTTCTTGGGGCTGGTGGGCATGCGGCCGCCCTGGTACCAGCTGACGCGGATCGGGCCGCGCCAGTCGTGGGCGGGCAGGTCCCAGTGGCTCTCGCACTCGACGGGCGTGACCTCGGGGTTGAACGGCTCGCCCTTGGCCTCGCACGTGGTCGGCAACTTGCCGTCGACGGCCTGCCACAGCAGGTCCATCGTGTGGCTGCCCATGTCGCCGATCTGCCCCGCGCCGAACGCGGGGTACATGTTCCACTCGAGGCAGTTCATGCCCGGGCCGCCCTTGAAGTAGTCGGGGCTGTAGGGATGGTACTCGCTCGGGCCGACCCACTGTTCCCAGTCGAAGCCCTCGGGCGGCGCGCCTGCTCCTTGCGGGTAACCCGTCCGGCGGATCTGCCGGTTGCCCCACGCGTAGGCCGCCTGCAGGTCGCCGATCGCGCCGTCGCGGATCAGCTCCTTGATGCGGTTGAAGTTGGGCATCGCGCGGCGCTGCATGCCGACCTGCGTGGCGAGCTTGTCCTTCTTCTTGAGCCAGTTCGCGCGGACGACGCGCGCCTCTTCGACGGAGATGGCCAGCGGCTTCTCGCAGTAGCAGTGGAGGTCGCGGTTGATCGCCCAGTTGGAGATGAACGCGTGGTGGTGGTCGGCCGTGCAGATGACGACGGCGTCGAGGCCCTTGTGGTCGATCGCCTTGCGCCAGTCGACGTACGTGGCGGCCCCGGGGAACTTCTTCAACGCGTCGGGGAAGCGCTTCTCGTTGACGTCGCAGAGGGCGACGACGTTTTCTTCCGCGAGGGACTGGTAGTGGGCGAGGCCGCGGCCCCAGACGCCGACGAGGAGGACGTTGAGCTTTTCGCTCGGGGGTTTGCGGGCGGCCTTGAGGATCTGGGGGCCGGTGGCGAGGGTGGCGGCGAGGGCGGTGGCGGACTTGAGGAGGGTGCGGCGGTTCATGGGGCTCCTTGGGGAAGAGGTAATGTGACGGGATCGACGTGGCACGCTAGTCGGCGAGATTCGCGGAAAACGCCGCGAGCATTGCGTCAACAGTGATGTCGGGCAGTACGAACTCTTCGGCGGTTCGATCGTTCATGACCAATTGGTCGCACGCCGGCCAAAGTTTGGCGAGCAGGTCGCCGCGAATCCCCAGCATCTGGAAGGGGAACACGCGGCCGCGTTCCTCGGAATAGCTCGCGACAAACGTCTGGGCGTGCTCGTCGGACGTAAAGAACGGGAGGCGGCGCACGCCGTCGCGCTCGTACGTGAACGGCTCGAACCCATCAGATCGTTCCGCAAGGTCTTTCGCCGCCCGCTCGACCGCGGCGAGGAGTTCCTCGCGCGTCATGGTCGACGGGTCGAGTCCGTCGCCCTCAAACGCGGCGAACACAAGGATGTCGGCCGAGCACAGGCGGTCGGCGAGCGCGGCTGCGTCGTCGCCCGCGAGGGCAGACGGCGTCGCGGCCTTCGAACTGCCGCCGAAGAGCTTACGAAAGAATCCGGCCATGTGCCCTTTCGACTGATCAACCACCGTTCGATGCCACGTTACCAGCCGCCGTCGCGCGAGATCAATACGGCGACGTCGCCTTCGTCCGCCAGCCAGTTGAACCCGTTGGAGGCGGGATCAAGGGCGAACGGCCCCAGCTTGTCCGCGACTTCGAGCCAGCCGTCGGGTGTGTAATCGAAGAAGAACATGCCGCTGTCGTCGTCGCGGGAAACGCCGAAGTCGCGGGGGCAAATGCGGAAAAGCACCAGTCCCACGTCGATTCGTTCGACCCACGGACAGCCGTGGAGAGGGACGATCGATGCCTTGCCTGTCGCGAGATCCACGCAGACCTCTCGCAGGCGTTCGACTTCCTCCGGGGCGAAGTCATACAGCCGCACGATGGGGCGGCCGTCGATGGCGGCGTCTGGGAGGAAGTCGATTTTCATGATCAAGGGGACTCGCGGGCTGGTAGCCCACGCTACGGGCAGTCGCGCGTGATCGCGCCGTTGGTCTCCGTCCCGCGACAAAGTCGCTGGGCTCTCGTTTTGTTAGACCATCCACCCCCCGCGCTTCGGCCGATCCAGCCACCGGTTCGCCTCGTCGTCCCCCTCGAAGCTCCACGTCTGCGGGTTGTACTTCAGCGGCCGATTCAGCCAGTAACTGATGTTGCCCAAGTGGCAGACGCTGACGCTGCGGGCGCCGACCTCGACGGGGCAGACGGTGGTGCCGCGAGTTTTCACCGCGCGGAGGAAGTCTTCGTGGTGGCCGGGGGAGCGGTAGAGGTGCGTTTCGTTGGGGAGGGTGTTGACGCGCTGGATGTGGGTCGGCGACGTGATCAGCTTGCCGCGGTCGACGTCGATGACGCCCTCGGTGCCGACGAAGGTCAGGCCCTTGCCGCCGAAGTCGGCGAACGTGTTGGCGTGCAGGACCTCGACGCCGTTCGCGTACCGCATCGTCATCCACCGCCCGTCCTTCTTGCCGGGGGCGCTCTCGGGGATCATCGGCAGGATCTCGACCGGGCCGGCGTCGTCGGCGCCGATGCCCCACTGGGCGATGTCGAAGTGATGGGCGCCGAAGTCGGTCATCGCGCCGCCGGAGAAGTCGCGGTACAGCCGCCACATTGCCCACGAGTTGTCCTCGATCGGCGGGCAGAGGGTCTTGTTGAACCCCTGCATCGGCGCGGGCCCAAGCCACATGTCCCAATCGACGCCCTTGCGCACCGGCTCGGCGGGCAGATCCCGCTCCTTCGAGGGCGTGCCGGTTGCCACGATCACCTGCTTGAGCTGGCCGATCCGTCCGCTCCGCACCATCTCGCAGGCGAAGCGGAACTCGCGACTGGAGCGTTGTTGGCTGCCGGTCTGGAAGATCCGGCCGTAGCGGTTGACCTGCTCGACGACGCGCTGGGCTTCGCGGATCGTCAGCGTGAGCGGCTTTTCGCAGTAGATATCTTTGCCGGCGGCGGCGGCGTGCATGATCATGGCCGCGTGCCAGTGGTCGGGCGTGGCGATGAGGACGGCGTCGATGTCGGGGCGGGCCAGCACCTCGCGGAAGTCGTTGTAGTACTTGACGTCGGCGGCCTTGGTCGCCGGGCCCTTGCCCGCGCCGGCCGAGAGGTTCGTCGCCGTCCACGGGCTGCTGGCGGTGGACGCATCCGGGTCGGCGGTCGCGGGGCGCTCCTTAGGGTCGGACGAGGCGGCGCCGACGACGCGCTCGATCGCCTGTCGGGCGGCGACGCGCTTCTCCTCCTGCACGTCGCACACGGCCAGGATGTTCACGTCCGACCGGCGGACGAGGGCCGCGAGGTGCGACGTGCCCTGCTTGCCGGGGCCGATCAACCCAATGGTGATGCGTTCCGAAGGCGGCGGCGACCCGTTCGCCCCCAGCACGGACGGGGCGACGATCACCGGCCCGGCGAGGGCGGCGGCGGACTTGAGGATCGCGCGGCGGGAGGGACGATAGGCCATCGAGTTCTCCGCAAGAAGTGAGGGGCGTATTGTGGCGCGGGGGGGATTCGAAGTCCACCCAATCGCGCGACGCCGCCACGATCGTCTCGACCCGCGCCGAGCGCGTGACCGCGCCTCATATAGCCCGCCACTTGTGGCGGGAAAGCGTGGCACGGGAGCGAGCTTGGTGCGTGCGACGGCGCTGCGAATCCGTGAAACCCTCCCCCAACCGCGTCGTCCCGCCGCGAGTGGCGGGCTATATGAGGCGGTCGTCGCGCGTCGCGACGGCACGGAGGCGGAGAGGCACCGGGCGCGCGCGGTTCACGGGGACTGTGCTTCCGCCGCCGCGCAATCCGCGGCGAAGTGGAAGATCTTGTCGAGCCCCGTCACGTCGAACACCGACTGCACCTGGGGCCCGAGCCCGCAAATGATAAGGCGGCCGTCCTTCTCGATCAGGGTGCGGCGCAGCCGGAGCAGGCGCGCGATGTTCGACGAGTTCACGTACCGGACGGCGGTGAAGTCGAGGATGACGCGGACGGCCTCGTGCGGCGGGCGGTCCAGCAGCGCGTCCATCTCGGCCGACAACCCGGGGTCGTCGGTCAGGCGGGCGATCACGGTGCCGTCGGTGCGCGGCTCGATGGGCATGGCGCGATTGTCAATGGTCAATGGTCAATGGTCAATCGGAAGGCACGGAGGCAGGTAGGCACGGAGGCACGGAGGCACGGAGGCACGAAGGGGTGAAGAAGGGAATCTGAGGGGTCGAGTGCCGAGGTCGTGCCGCCACCGCCGCCGCACTTGGTGCCTAGACCCCTGGTCCCCACTCCGTGCCTCCGTGCCTTAGTCCCTTCCCCACTCACCTCGACCGGATCAACATCTGGTCCGGAATCCCCAGTTCTCTTCGCTTCACCTCGATGTCGCGCAGGAAGCGCGCGCCGTCGTTGTAGTAGCCGGCCGTCGGCGTGACGTCGGGCAGGTGCGACTGCCACCACGCGTTGAACCGCCGCATCAGGCCTTCGCGGAGGTACTTGCTCAGCATTGACGCGAGCGCGACGCTCATCGACTGGGCCTCGGCCTTTTCGCGGAAGATGATTCGGACCGGAGGAGAGTTGTCAGTTGCGAGTTGCGAGTTGCGAGCGGGGTGTTGGAGGACGTACTCGCCGTAGCCGTCGGATTCCTTCACGATCTCGAGCGGCCAGTCCTCCCACATCAGGCGGAGCAGGTGGGCGTAGTGCTCGCGGCCGCCCTGGCGGTCGCAGACGATGACCAGGTTCTGGTGGCCGAAGGTCTTGAGCAGGTAGTCGAGGTGTTCGGCGGCGATCGAGAAGAGGGCGCTGGCCTTGTTTCGCGTCGCGTCGATCATCGAGTTGAACCGGCGCTCGGGCACGACGCGAGCGCACAGGTGCGCGAGCCGCACGGCCGAGCGCGTCATCTCCGCGCGCAGGCCGTTGGCGAACAGGTTCACTGACACCGCGTCCTGGTCGAACGGGTACGCCTCGCCGCCGGCAGGGGGGGCGTACCAAGGGTGCTGGGCGAGGTCGGCGAGCGCATCCGGGCAGACGCAGGCGAGGAAGTCGTCGAACTTCTCGACCTGCCGATCAGACGCCATGGCGAACGTCAAGATCGACCGCTCGAGCTCTTTGAGTCCCGTCGACGGCGAGTAGACGTCCTTCGAATCGTTGACGTGGAGCTTCTTGCCGGTCTTCGTGCGGCTGCGCGAGACGAGCTTGGTCAGTCGCTTCCAGAGGCACGGCACGGGCTCGCCGGGCGGGGGGTCGGGCGTGATCTCGAGCGCGCAGCACCCGACCACCAGCGGCCCGAGCAGCGGCCCGTACCCGGCCTCGTCAATTCCGGCGAGGATCATCGTCCCGTTTCCTCCGTGAAGGCGGGGCGGATTATAGCGGGTCACGCGTGCGAGACGCGCAAAGCTCGCGCGCCGGGCACAAGCGCTGAGGTCGTCGGTGAGCGATCCCACGCACGGGAAGTTCGAACCGCGCATCACTCTTTGCGCGCGACCCGGCACTCGATCGGCCCGCGGCAGTGGCTTCGCCTCGTCGCGATTATTTAACGTTCGCGTTCCTGATGATCATCCTCGGCTCGACCGACGCCCGCCCCCCCAAGGGCATGGCGCCGGTCGCGATCGGCTTGGGCCTGACGCCGATCCACCTGATCGGGATCCCGGGGTGGCCGCAGCGGACCGGGCCACTGTCACGGTGAAGTGACCGGTCAGTCGCGGCGGTCGGGGGCACGCACCTGCGCGGCAGCAAGCGCCCTTGACACCGCGCCAGAACCGGCTAAATATACGCGTCTTCGCACGGCGGAGGAGATCGCCAGATCGACGATCCGTGTGAAGGCAGCGACTGGGGGCGTAGCTCAATTGGTTAGAGTACCGGACTGTCGATCCGGTGGTTGCGGGTTCGAGTCCCGTCGCCCTCGCTGAACGAAGAAACCCCGGCTCCACGCGGAGCCGGGGTTCTTGTTTTTGCGCGCGATCGGGCGCTCGGGTCGGGGTCGTGACCGTCGCCGGGGAAACGACGCGGCCCCCGGTTCCGATGTGGAGCCGGGGGCCGTGCCAGTATCGAGCGGGCCGATGGGGTCGCCTTACTTGGCGGCGTCCTTCTTCGGCTTGTTGCACTTGGCGCACACCTCGCCGGCCTCGGTGGCCTTGACGCAGCAGGGGTGCTTGCACTTCTCGCCGGCCTTGGCGGCCTTGTCGCAGCACGAGCCCTCGGCGAACTTGGGGGCGGGCTTCTTCTCTTCGGCGAAGCCGGTGGAGCTGATCGACACTGCGAGAACGGCAGCCAGCATGTACTTGGCGAACTTGACCATGACGCGCACCTCGGTTTGGGAGACGTGACACCCCGCGCGCGCCGGTCGCCGATCGACCCGCGGGCGGGGCGTTATAGTCTTTTATAATCGGCGCGGGCGGATGTTGTCGAGGGAAAACGAATGCATGGCGAGTCGGGGTGGCGCAAACCGGGAGGGCGAGGCTCCGTCCGAGCCGTTCGCCGTGCGCGCGGGGTGCCCCCGCGGCTCGGACGGAGCCTCGCCCTCCCGGCCCGCGCGGATGTCCCCGCGGCGCAAACTTGTTGCGGACCGACGCGGGGGGCGGTTAGCGTAGGGGCGTGGCGCGGCCCCGCGGGGGTCGGGCCGGCACGTCGTGGGTGTCCGGACAACTCGGAGAGGGTGACCATGATCGACGAGGAAATCGCGAGCGTGCTGGATGACGCGGGGTATCAATTCAACATCGCCACGCGCCGGTACGACGTGACGACCGGCGCGACCGAGGGCGAAGAAGAGGGGCATTCGTCGACGTTCGTCGCCGACGAACTGGGCATCCCGGAGGAAGACTTGGCGCGGTGGGAAGAGGAGCGCCTGGCCGAGGCGGGGATGACGGGGGAGGCGGGCGAAGCAGGAGAGGCGGCACAGGGCTGACGGGCGCGTCCGAGTTGAGCCGCGACCCGGAGGGCGAGCTTCGAGCGAGCCCGCCGCAGGTCGTTGACCCGCGGCTATCTGCCATCACACCGTCACGGCACCCCGCCGCATCCCGTACCGGATCACGTCCAGCCGCCGCCCGACCTCCGCCAAATCCGCCGGGCGCTTGTCGGGGCGCGAGCGCACGCACTCCATGACGACGTTGGACAACGTCTCGGGCACGTCGGGGTTCGCGTCGCGCGGGGTGGGGATCTTCGTGTCGAGCAGGAACGTGTTCTCGCCCTTGCCGATGTTGTAGAGCGTCGGGAGCTTCTTCCCGGACAGGCACCAGTAGAGCGTGGCGCCGAAGTTGAACACGTCGGTGCGCACGGTCACGTTCTCGCACTTGACCTGCTCGGGAGCGATGAAGTCGGGGGTGCCTTGGATCCGCGGCTTCTTCGTGTTGAACGGGCAGCCTTGGCCGAGGTCGATCACCTTCACCGACCCGTCCGCCGCCCGCATGATGTTGCCGGGCTTGAGGTCGCAGTGCACGAACCCGGTGTTGTGCAGCGAGTGGAGCGCCTCGGCGACCTGGATGAACGTGTCGAGCACGCCGACGAGCGTCGGCGGGAGCTCGCGGTCCAGCGGGACGCCGTCCACCAGCTCCATGACGAGGATCGCCTCGCTGACCTTGCCCAGCCACGACTTGCTGGCTTGGAAGTCGAGGCTCTTGCGCAGGCCCGGATGGTTGACGCGCTGCCCGACCGCCAACTCGACCTTGAGCTGTTCGACGAAGCGCTGGTCTTTGTCGTCGGTGCAGACGACGTGCTTGACGGCGCAAAGTTGTTTGGTCGTCGGGTGAACGGCCGCGTAGATCCGGCTTCCCGCCCCGTCGCCCACGTGATCCAGGACTTCGTAGTTGAACAACTGGCGCGGGATGGGGCGGGCGTTGGACATGATGGTCGACGCAATCATCGCGTCACCTCCGTGTGAGTCGGGCCGGCCACGTCGCACGCGGCCCGCGTGTTGTCGTCTCCGGGGCCCATCATGGGATCCCCGGCAGGGATCCGCAATTGCCCCGTAGGGGGCCAGCGTACCCACTCCGGCTGTCTCGGAGAAACAAACTCCGCACCAATTTCGGTGTGATTTTTAGCCACTCGAAATGGATCGGTCCGGGGCGCGCGGCGGCCGTACCCCATGGGACGCGCCGCGGCGTAATCTGTTGCACATTTTCGGCGAATTTTCCGGGGGAAATCGTCCCTACATCTTGCCGTACTTACCAAGCTGTGGCAGGATGCCCGGCGAGCGTTTCGGGCCGCCATGACGGCAGTCGGAAACGCCGGCCTCGCCTGATTATAGAATCAGTTCTGACCCCTCGCGCGTCGCACCGGCGCGCGGGCGCGTGCGTGACCCGCTCCCACCCGAGTAAGCGGTCGTCCGCACAACGTGTCAGTCCGCAGTGGTCCGCGCCGCCCGCCCGGTCAAGGCGGGTTTCGCCGGACGAGCGGCGAGGCGCCTCGGGCCGACGACCGGCCTAGCAACTTCCATCCCGTGTCCGTGACGGAACGCGCGCGATCCTGCCGATCGCGCCGGCGATCTTGTCGACCGCATTTGTGATCCCCGGGCGCGACGGCGCGCGGCGATCGCGGGTCGAGTCCGGCCGCCCGCATGCGGCTGCCGGCGGGTCTTGTTCTGTGCATCGATTCACGGTGACTGCCGGGGGCCACCGGCGCGCGCGAAACGCACGCCGCGCCGGTGACGGGGGGATCCGCGCGCCCGCGGGGCGGCCGTACCGGCCCTGCGGCTCCACCGATTCTGGCACCACTGCTTTTTACACCACGGAGTCGTACACCATGGCCATTTTCTCCCGCCGCCAAGCGCGGCCCGCCCGCCCCGCGCCGCGAGTCGTCAGCCCGGCCAAGCAGCGCGCGACCGCCGGCCGTCTGCGGTCCGCCGTCAGCGCGATCGAATTACAAGGCCTCGAGGACCGCCGGATGATGGCGTTCGACGCCCACGTGAACTTCCAGCCTGCCGGGCCGACCCCGCCGAGCGGGTACGTCGCGGATTCCGGGCAGACCTATTCGACCAAGGCGAACGGCCTGTCGTACGGGTGGAACAAGCAGGTGAACACGGCCGCCCGGTGGGCCAACGCCGACTACCGCAAGGACTCGTTCGCCGAGATGCAGTACGGCGTGACCGGCGCGGTCTGGGAGATCGCGGTCCCGAACGGGACGTACACGGTCACCGTGGGCGCCGGTGAGGGCAACGCCTGGAACGATTTGCAGAAGATCAACGCCGAGGGCGTGACCGTCCTCAACACGACGCCGGCGTTCGCCACCCGCTGGGTCGAGGGCAAGGCCACCGTGGCCGTGACCGACGGTAAGCTCACGCTCAGCAGCCCGACGAGCAAGTCGAACAACAAGCTGAACTTCGTCGACATCGTCGCGGCCGGCGGGACGTCGACCACGCCGCCGCCCACGACCACGACTCCGCCCCCCACAACGACTCCCCCGCCGACCACCACGACTCCG
>Ga0196963_10002479_pt1 | contig 11036 bp, 7 predicted proteins | sample S1_5metaG_FD_148600 | JGI IMG/M metagenome (GOLD analysis project Ga0196963, IMG submission 148600) | Soil microbial communities from Anza Borrego desert, Southern California, United States - S1_5 | ecosystem: Environmental > Terrestrial > Soil > Desert | place: USA: California | collected... | reverse complement strand
CCTTGCCGGAGGCCATGGCCTCGTCGCGTTCGCTCTCGAGCTCGCCGACGCGCTCCTCGAGGACGCGGCGCTGCTCGCGCGCGGCGCCGACCTGCTTGTCGAGATCGGTCAGGCGCGAGCGCGCCTGCGCCAGGTCGTGCTCGGCGGTCTTCAGGCGGTTGTCGCCATCGGCGCGGACGGTGGCCAGCTCGCGGCTGAGCGCGTCGACCTGCTTGGCCAGCGCCTGCTTGCGATGCGCCAGCAGCTCGATGGTCGCGGCGGCGCGGTCGCTGCGTTCCTGGGCCGAGGCGGCGTCCTTGGCCTCGAGCGCGACCGCCAGATCGGCGGCGGCGTCGGCGAGCTCGGGATCGGTGTGCGCGGCCTCGATGACGCGTTCGGCGATCGCCTTCTCGGTCTTCGCGAGGATGGCGCTGCGCGCCTTGAGCTCGTCGTGGGCGCGTTCGATCTCGTCGAGGCGCTTGCGCAGATCGTCGTTGCTGCGGCGCTGGGCATCGAGGTCGCCCGCCAGGCCCTTGTTCTTCTCGTCGCGCTTGGCGACGTCGCGCTTGAGCGCCTCGACCACGGCGTTGGCGGCGTTGAGGACGTCGGTCTGGTCCGACGCCGACGTCGCCATCGCCTGGTCGAGCTCGTCGACGCGCGTCGAGCCGGCGGAGACCGATGCGGTCGGCGGCTGGACGCTCGGCGTCGCGGCGGCCTTCGGCTCGGCGAACACCACGCGCCCGAGATCCTTGAGGCTCGCGGCGAGACGGCCTTCCGAATCGCGCTTCTTCTTGAGCTGGGCGGCCTGCTCGTCGACCTGCTTGCGCAGCGCGGCGCCCTCGGCGCGCGCCTTGTCGAGCTCGCCCTTGAGCCGCGCGTTGTCGGCTTCGGCCTTCACGTCCTTGCCGGCCAGCTTGCGCACGACCTCGACCGCGGCGGTCTCGCGCTCGGCGACGTCGGCGTCGTCCTTGGTCACGACCGCGGGCATGGCGATGCCCTGGGCCTTGGCCTGGACCGCGATCGCCTCCATCAGCTTGCCGTTGGCCTCGCGCACCCGTTCGAGTTCGCTCTCGCGCTCGTTGCGGACCTCGTCGGCCTCGTCGGCCATCGACTTCACGGCGCCCAGGCGCTGGCGTTCCTTGGCCAGCGCCGCGGCGAGCTCGCGCACCACGCGCGTCGCGCCGGCCAGGACTTCCGCGGGCTTGCCGGTCTCTTCCGGCATGCTGCTGAAGGTGGTCTTCTTGCTTCCGGCGATGCCCAGCTGATCGCTGGCGGTGTCCTCGAGGGCCTCGGCCTCGGCGCGGGCGCCTTCGATCGCCGTGACCAGGGCGGCGACCGGCTCGGCGACGTCGGTCGCGCTGAGCGAGCCGGACTTGAGCTGCTCGAGGAGCTGGAGATCGCTCTCGAGCAGGTTGTCGGTCGGCGAATCCTTCTTGGTCTGCTTGCCGGTCTCCTGGTCGTGGAGGATCTCGCGCAGGCGCTCGAGATCCTTCGACAGGGTCTCGACCACGGCGGCGGCGACGTCGAAGTCGTGGAAGAAGGCGGCTTCCTGCGTCGCCTCGGGCGGCACGGGGTGCTCGTTCTGGTGGCGCTCGCCGTAGTAGTCGCGATCGATGGCGAGGATGCCGCCGCACAGGTCGGCCGACTTGACCGCGTGGTTGCGGAAGGTGGCGTCGCGCTCCTTCACGCTCTGCAGCTCGATGTGGAGCTTGTCCTTCTCCTTGATGGTCGCGGCGACGAGCGCGCGGTGCTTCTCGAGCTCGTCCTGCATCTCGTCGTTCGACTGCTGCAACTCGCGCTCGTGGCTCTCCTTCTGCTCGAGCTGGTCCTTCAGCGCCTTGATCGCCTGGTCGAGCTCGCCCTTCGACAGCTTCTGGTTGTCGAGCGTCGCCATGACCTCGTCGAGGCGGGACTGGGCGGCGGCGCGATCCTTCTCGAGTCGGCCCTGGGCCTCGATCTTGGCGGCGAGGTCGGCCTGCATCTTCTCGAGCAGGGCCTCCTTCTCGCGGTCGGAGAACGAGTCCTCCTTGCCGGCGATGTACTGCCCGAGCATGCCCTCGATCCAGCCGACCAGGGTCTTCTCGGACAGCACCTTCAGCTTGCGCGACTGGCCCTTGCGGCGCACCAGGTCGGCGGCCGTGGTGGTCTCGCCGATCTGGTCGAGCTGCCAGGCGATGTCCGGCAGCGGCTGGTCGTTCTTCGACACCATGGAACGTCCTTCGGGCGGCGACGACGCCGCGGAAATCTGGCCGGGAATGGACCTTGCAGAGAGGATGGTCCGAGCGCCGGCGATTGTCACCGGGCCGACCGCGGGATCGGGGTCCTCAGTGATACACGCCATGGCGCGGCGTGGCCACCTGGGGCGGATCCGACACCGCATGAACGAACGGACCCCCGGGGGATTCCCGGGGGTCGTTGCTTTCGTTGCGCCCGCGCTGGTCGCGGTCGCGGCCGCGACGGCTTACTTGTTCACGGCCTTGAAGTAGGACTTCGCGCCCTGGGTGTCGGCCTTCATCGTCGGCTTGCCTTCGGTCCAGTTGGCCGGGCAGACCTCGCCGTTCTTGGCGACGAACTGGAACGCCTTGATGACGCGCAGGGTCTCGTCGACGCTGCGGCCGACCGGCAGATCGTGGATGGTCGCGGCGCGGACGACGCCCTCGGGATCGATGATGAACAGGCCGCGCAGGGCGATGCCGGCATCCTCGATGAGCACGCCGTAGTCGCGGGCGATCGACTTGTTGAGGTCGGCGACCAGCGGGTACTCGAGCTGGCCGAGGCCGCCGTCGTTGCGCGCGACGTTGCGCCAGGCGAGGTGGGTGAAGTGGCTGTCGACGCTGACGCCGAGGATCTCCGCGCCGATCGCCTTGAAGTCCTTCGCGCGGTCGCTGAAGGCGATGATCTCGGTCGGGCAGACGAAGGTGAAGTCGAGCGGGTAGAAGAACAGCACGACCCACTTGCCCTTGTAGTCGCTCAGCTTGATGTCCTTGAACGAGCCGTCGGCCATCGCGGCGGTGGCCTTGAAATCGGGGGCCTTCTTCTGGACGAGGGACATTGACGATCTCCGTGGAGGATGGTTGGGGACGATGGTTGAGAGGCCGCGACTGTCCCCAGACGTCGCGGGTGAGTCAAGAGATGCGGATCGGCGTCCGCCGGGGGATCATGGCGGCGCGCGCCCGCCACGCAGGTCCAGCGCACCTATGGCGTCGATAGGGGGCCGCTATCGCCGGCATGCCCGGGGGCGGACGGCCTGCTGCGCAAACGAAAGGGTCCGACCGGAAACCCGGTCGGACCCGTTCACGCCCGCGAGGTCGGCGTTCAGCCCTTGGCGGCGGTCCGCTTCGGCTTGGCCGGCTTGCCGGTGCGCTGGCTCTCGTAGATCGCGTCCATCAGCTCGCTCTGGACGATGCCGTTGGCCGGCGAGGTGCGCGGCTCGGCGCGGCCGAGCACGGCGTCGATGAAGTTGTCGTTCGGGGTGTTCGACTCGCCCTTGAGGTCGACCTTCACCTCGCCCTTCGCGTCGTAGGCCTTGATCCAGCCGCCGCCCCAGCCGTCGACGTCGATGCGGCCGTCCTCGAAGACGAAGTGCATGGACGCGCCGGCGGCCATGCAGTTGCCGCTGACCACGATCGAGGCGATGACGCCGTTCTCGAAGCGCACGTTGATCGACGAGTTGATGTCGACCGGCGTGCCGTGGTTGTCGACGAAGGCGAAGACCTCGGCGACGTTGCCTTCGACGGTCCAGCACAGCGAGTTCAGGATGTGCGCGCCCGAGTCGTACGCCTGGCCGCCGCCGGAGAGCTCCGGCTTCTGGCGCCAGGTGCCCGCGACCGCCTTCATCCAGTTCTGCGACAGGTAGCCGCTGACCAGCTCGAGCTTGCCGAACTTCTTCGAGCGGATCGCGTCGCGCACCCAGTTCATCGCCGGCGTGCACGGCGTGTTGTAGCCGATGGTCACGATCTTCTTGGTCTTCTTCGCCAGCTCGGCCAGCGCGTAGGCCTGGTCGGCCTGCGTCACCATCGGCTTCTCCATCAGCACGTGGCAGCCCGCCTCGAGCGCCTCCTTGCCGTGGTCGAAGTGCATGGTGTGCGGGGTGATGATCGCCACGCCGTCGAGCTTGGACTGGGCGTACATCTTCTTGCGATCGGTGAAGATCGCCGGCTTGGTCGGGTAGTCCTTGAGATTGCGCTCGATGAACTTCTGGCAGAGATCCTCGGTGACGTCGCACAGCGCGACGATCTCGACGTCCTTGTTGCCTTTGAAGCGGCGGGCGTGCTCGCCGGCCATGCCGCCGCAACCGAGGATGGCGACGCGAACCTTGGGCATTGCTGGTCCTTTCGGGACTGCGCGGCGGGGGTGTGGCGCCGCGCGGAGAGTGGTGTGATGCGGATCGCTCAGACGCTGGCGAGGTAGTCGCGACCGGCCATCAGGCCGGCCTTCTCGCCGGCGGCATCGGTGTTGTAGCGCTCGTCCTCGAGCTCGATCGAGACCATGCCGTCGAAGCCGGCGGCCTTGAGGATCTCGAAGCAGCGCGTCCAGCGCACCTGGCCGTGGCCGGGGATCGTGTAGCGCCAGAACGAGCCGCCGAAGCCGTGGCCCTTGGCGGCGAACGACTGCTGCTCCCAGCCGTGCTCGTAGAGGTCCTCGGTGAAGATCTCGGTGTCCTTGCCGTGCACGTGGTGGACGCGCGCGGCGAACTCGCCGAGGAAGCGCACCGGGTCGACGCCCATGCGCACGAGGTGCGACGGATCGAAGTTGATGCCGGCGGCCTTGGCGGGCATCTCCTTCAGGAACGCGCGGTATTCACCCGGCGTGCACGCCAGCGAGCTGAGGTGCGGATGGCCGCCCGGCCAGCCCTCGACCGCGATGCGCGCGCCGTGCTTGAGGATCGCGTTGCACAGCTGCGCGTAGCCGTCGACGGCGTGCTTGAAGTTGTCGTGGCGCGACGCCTCGTGCTGCTCGGGGATGATCACGGTGAAGAAGTTCTTCGAATACTGGACCACCGTGCCGATGTAGTCGGCGGCCTTCTGCGCCGCCGCCTTGCGCTTGCCGGCGTCGGGCGAGGCGAGATCGGTCCACGGTCCGAGCAGGTCGATGGTGCCGACCTTGAGGCCCGCGGCGGTGATCTTGGCGAGCTCGGCCGGCGCGATCGAGCCGGTGTCGATGCACTCGAACTGGTTGGCCTTGGCCCAGGCGATGAGCCCGTCGAGGTCCTTCTGCCAGTCGCTCCAACCGCGACGGAAGCCGATGGGGAAGGAGCCGGTCTTGGTGCGCATGAGAACGTCGCTTTCGCCGCTTTCGGCGCAGATGAGGGGTGGCGCGCGGTTGTAGGCGCCCGGCGCCTACGCTGCAAGGATACGTAAACAGTGGGGATCTGCCTGAAACAGCACAGGCGGCAGGAGATGTAGAAGTGCGTGTCCCGCGCCCTGCCGCGCCGCGCACGCCAGGCACAATGCGCGGTGCGGAGCACCCATGGCGACGACCACCCGAGCCAGACCGACAGCACGCAAGCCGACGGCACGCAGGACGGCCACGCCGCGCCGCCTGGACGTCGCCGGCAAGGCGCGGACCACCGTGAACATCGGCGGCAAGGAGCTGACGTTCTCCAACCTCGGCAAGGTCCTCTACCCGCAGACCGGATTCACCAAGGGCGACGTCATCGACTATTACCTGCGCGTCTCCGAATGGATGCTGCCGCAGGTCCGCCACTTCCCGGTGACGCTCAAGCGCTACCCGAACGGCGTCGACCAGGATTTCTTCTACGAGAAGCGCTGCCCGGTGAACGGCCGCCCGTCCTGGGTCGAGACGGTGCACTTCACCGCCAAGACCAGCCCGATCGAGTTCTGCGTCATCAACAACGTGCAGACGCTGTGCTGGCTGGCCAATCTCGCGGCGCTCGAGCTGCATATCCTGCTCGCGCACGGCGACGCCCAGGACCGTCCGCGGATGATGGTCTTCGATCTCGATCCCGGCGCGCCGGCGACGATCGTCGACTGCGCGCGCCTGGCGATCGAGATGCGCGCGCTGCTCGCCGACCTCGGGCTCGAGTCGCTGGTCAAGACCTCCGGGTCCAAGGGCCTCCACCTCTACGTGCCGCTCAACACCCCGACCACCTTCGACGAGACCAAGGCGTTCGCCCGCGCCATGGCGATGACCCTGGAGCGGCGCTTCCCCGACCGCGTCACCAGCGTCATGGCCAAGGACCAGCGACCGGGAAAGGTCTTCGTCGACTGGAGCCAGAACGACCGCATCAAGACCACGGCGGCGGTCTACAGCCTGCGGGCCCGCCCGACGCCGACCGTGTCGACGCCGGTGACCTGGAAGGAGGTCGCGAGCGCCGCGCGCAGCCGGTCGCGGGGTCCCGATGCGCTGTCATTCACCGCGCCCCAGGTGCTGGCGCGCCTGCGCGACCACGGCGATCTCTTCGCGCCGCTGCTGGCTCTGCGCCAGGAGTTGCCTTCGTTGCAGACCGCCTGAGGCGCGACGCCTGTCGGCCGCGCGTCAAGCGGTCGCCGCCGTCGGCGATAACTGACTCACCCGTCGGCGGATGAGTCGGTCGCGCCATTGCCCCTCGCGCGGTCGTAGGAAGCTGAAGCGGCCCGGTGCGAACCGGGGTAGATATCAGTTCCTGATTCCAGACGGCGACGGGGGAGCGATGGATCCGAGCGGGAAGATGCTCTTCACGTGCAACGCGTGCGGTTACCGCGCGCGGATCCCGGAACGCTACTCCGGCAAGGAAGTGCATTGCCCGCGCTGCCAGGTCGTGCAGGTCGCCCAGACCGGCATCGGCGGCAACATGACCGGCCAGACGCTGACCTTCCAGAACCTGAAAGCCGCGTACGTCGGCGAGCAGTCGGCGATGAAGTCGGTCGAGAAGCCGGACGACACCGTCCGCTTCACGTGCGGCTCCTGCCAGTACTCGGCGAGCCTCGCCGGCAAGCACGCCGGGACGAGCATCCGCTGCCCCGGCTGCGGCGCGTCGCAGGCGGTGCCCGCGCGGGCCGATGGCGGAATCGCCGCGGGCGACACCGGTTCGTTCGCCGCGCCGAAGTCGGCGGCGAACGAGGACCGCATCCTCTTCACCTGCGGCGACTGCGACTACAAGGCGCGCATCCCGGCGCGTTATTCCGGGCGATCGGTGCTGTGCCCGGGCTGCGGCAAGGCGGTGCCCGCCAGCGCCACGGTCGCGATGCAGGTCGCGAACCTCGAGACCGCGCCGGCGCCGACCGGCAACACCACCATCCTGAACCGCGTCACCGCCACGCCCGCTCCCGAGGGTCAGCCGCAGACCGGCGCGCTGACCCGCGTCGGCATGCAGTTCACCTGCCGGAACTGCGGCTACCAGAGCCGCATCTCGCCGTCGTGCGCCGGCGGCGTGATCTATTGCCCGTCGTGCCGCGGCGAACAGATGGTGGACATGGGCGGCGGCCTGCCGTCCACCCCGGCATCGGAGGCGCTCGAGCGTCGTGCCGCCAAGGACGACGACGCCATCGAGCCGACCATCACGCCCGCGCGCGGCACCCGCGCGATCTCCGGGCCGTTGCCCGTGGTCGAGGCCGAGAGGAAGAAGTCGAGTCCGCTGCAGATCGTCGACGACGATCCGCCGATCGCGCGCCCCGCGTCGGGGCCGCACGCGGCGGTGGCGCCGACCGCGAAGGCGACGCCCGCGGTCGAGGAGGGGCGCACCCCGTCCGGGCGCTTCCCGTCGTCGGTCGCGCCGTTCTCGGTCGAGCAGAAGCCCTTGCCGCACACCGACAGCCACAAGGCGTCGGCATCCGATCGCCGCACGGCGAAGACCGCGCCGCTGACCGCGGTGACGCCCGCCAAGGGCATCCCCGTCGCGAAGGTGCCGCTGGCCAAGGACGCGGGCGACGACGACGAGTCGCTCGCGGCCGAGGCCCGTTCGCTCGCGCGGCGCAGCGTCCCGCAGGCCCCGGCGTCGCCGGTCGCCGCGAGCTCCGCTGCGGCGGAGCCCGTGAAGGCCACGGCGAAGCCGGTCGTGGCCAAAGCGAAGCCGAACGCCGCGGTGTCGGCGGCCCCGTCGTCCTCGCCCGCGTCACCCGCGCCGGCGGTGTCGTCGCGCAATCGCGGCATGTGGGCCGCGGTCGCGCTGCTGATGATGGCGATCGCCGCCCTCGGCGTGATCACCTGGCAGTGGGATCTGAAGCGCAAGGCGCTGGTCACCGAGCAGGGCCAGCACACCGCGACGCGCGGGCAGCTCGTCACCGAGCAGGCCGCCCACGTCGCGACCCGCGCGGATCTGAGCGCGACCCAGGAGCGGCTCGCCGGCGAGGAGAAGGTGCACGCGCTGACGCGCGAGCGCCTGGCCGCCTCGGAGGCCGCGCACACCAAGGCGACCAGCGAACTCGGCATCGTGCGCGACGAGCTGTCCCTGACCATGCGTCAGCTCAGCGCGACCAAGAACGAGCTGGCGACGGTGCAGTCCGCGCTCGACGAGCAGACCCAGGCGCGGCAGGCCGCCGACACCCGCTTCGACGAGCTCGACGCGCGCTGGCAGGACGCGAAGCAGCGCCTCGGCGATCTGCTCGAGCCGGCGGGGACGAAGATCGCGACGCCGGTGCCCAAGGCCCCGGCGCCCGCGGCCGCCCCGCAGGCGCCGGCGGACAAGGGCTCGGCGAAGCACGAGTTCTGAGTCGCTGCGGCGCTGCGCTTCGCGCTTCGAACCGTCGCGCCTACGCAGCGCCGTCCATCGGTCCGCTGCCGCGCGCGTCCGCCGGGGTCGTCGGCAGCTCGCGCCCGGGACGCAGATCGCGCATGCCTGGCAGCAGCGCGCGACCGTCGCCGCGCACGTAGTAGACCGGGTTCCAATGCCGCTCGAGCGCGACGCGGACGGTCGACGCGTCGGCATAGCGCATGGTGTAGCCGGCCCGGCGGCGGTCGCCGCGGTTCGCGTGGCTGCCATGGATGGCGAACGAGTCGTGCAGCGAGAACTCGCCGCGCGCCAGTTCGATCGGCACGGCCGACGCCTCCTGCGCCGCGCTGACCTCGACCCGCACGTTGAGCAGATCGGTGCCGTCGGTCGGCAGCTTCTCGAGCTCCGGGTACCCGACCTGGCTGCGCGGGATGATGCGCATGCACGCGTTGCCGGTGTCGACGTCGTCCAGCGCCAGCCAGACCGTCGTGACGTCGGTGCCCGTGACCGACGGCCAGTAGGTGTTGTCCTGGTGCCACTCGACCGCGAGGCCGTCGCGCGCCGGTTTCACGATCAGGTGCGACATCAGCAGGATGATCTCGTGCGCGCCCAGGCACTCCGCGACCCGATCGACCACCGCCGGATGGCGGCACAGTTCCAGCCAGAAGCGCCAGTCGGGCGCGCGCACGTGCGGCTCGACGAGGTTCTCCGGACGCTCGTCGGGGGCGAGCCCGGCGATCAGCGCGTCGAGCTGCGCCCGCGCCGCGGTGATCACGCTGGACGGCATCGCCTCGCGGATGATGGCGTACCCGTCGCGTCGATACGCGTCGCCCAGGGTGAGGGGGCTCGTCCGGCCGCTGGACATGGTCGGTATCTCCGCGATTCGCATGTGCGATTCGCTCATTGCGCCCCAGCATAGCCGGTTCTGATGGTCCAATACCATGGGTGATCGGATCAATCTGATGCGAAAAAGCATCACGATCCCGCCTGCGTGCCGGGAGCGCTACGTGCCGCTCGATCACCCGGCGCTGGCGCACTGGAAGCGCGCCGGCCTGATCTGGAGCGGCGTCAGCGACCTCGTCCCCGGCTATAGGATCGTCAATCCCGATCCGCCGTGGCTCATGCTGATCGCGACCGTCGGCGGCCGCGGCTGGGCCGAGACCCCGGCCGGTCGCGTCGCCCTCGCACCGGGCAGCATGTTCGTCGGCGTGCCGCGCGAACCGGTCGCGTGGAGCGTCGATCGCGACGCGTGGCGCATCGTCTGGTGGTACATCGAGCCGACCCCGGCGTGGCGCGGGCTGGCGACCGCGGCGGCGACGCTGCACCGCTGGCCGCACGCGGCGCTGCACGCGGCGGCGATGGAGGCGCTGCTCGACCGGCTCGCCGCGGACGGCGACGACCCGATCGGCCGCATGCACGCCGCGACGCTGCTCGCCGAGCTGCGCGAATTCGCCGCCGCGCCCGCGCCGGCGCCCGAGGCCGACGCGTTCGCGTCGGCCTGGCGCGCGGTCGGCGACGCCCTGCACGAGCCGTGGTCGGTGCCGACGCTGGCGCGCGCGGCCGGCGTGTCGGTCGCGACCTTCCAGCGCCTGTGCCATCGCCGGCTGGGCGCGAGCGCGCATCAGGAGCTGATCCGTCTGCGGCTCGAACGCGCGCGCGACCTGATCCGGCGCAGCCGCTATCCGCTGCGCACCGTCGCCGAACGCGTCGGCTTCGCCGATCCCTACACGTTCTCGGCGGCGTATCGGCGCTGGGCGGGGCATCCGCCCAGCGCGGAGCGCGCGCGGGGCGGGTAGGCGGCGGTGGCAACCCCGGCCCCGCCCGCACCATCGGCGGCCATGCGCGTCCTCATCATCGGCGGTTCCGGTCTGATCAGCGTCGGCATCGTCACGGCGCTGCGCGCGCGCGGCGCCGAGGTGACGATGTTCAACCGCGGCCGACGCGCGCACGATCTGCCCGCCGACGTGCGCGTCATCACCGGCGACCGCGAGCGCGTCGACGAGTTCGTCGCCGCGGTGTCGCGCCAGACCTGGGACGTGGTCATCGACATGATCTGCTTCACGCCGGCGCAGGCCGAGGCGTCGCTGCGCGCGTTCAGCGGGCGGTGCGAGCAGTTCATCTTCTGTTCGACCGTCTGCACCTACGGCGCCAAGATCCCGCCCGGCGTGCTCATCGACGAGGACTTCGCCCAGGAGCCCGTCATTCCCTACGGCCGCGACAAGCTCGCCTGCGAGCGGCGCTTCATGCGCGCGCACGCCGACAAGGCCTTCGCCTGCACCATCGTCCGTCCCAGCCACACCTACGGCGAGGGCTCGTCGCTGATCGACCAGCTCGAGTTCGACCCGGTCGCGTGGGATCGCGTCGCGCGCGGCGAGCCCGTGCTGTGCGCCGACTCGGGCCTCGGCCT
>Ga0196963_10002478_pt1 | contig 11036 bp, 26 predicted proteins | sample S1_5metaG_FD_148600 | JGI IMG/M metagenome (GOLD analysis project Ga0196963, IMG submission 148600) | Soil microbial communities from Anza Borrego desert, Southern California, United States - S1_5 | ecosystem: Environmental > Terrestrial > Soil > Desert | place: USA: California | collected... | reverse complement strand
GCGAATCGACAGGGGAGCACTCGCGCGGGATAGGGGAGCTACACGACGCGGCCGCGGCCGCGGGGATCACTGCGCCGAGCGCGCCGCCTTCCACCACGCTTCGAGCCCGCGCACGAGCCCGAGCGCAATCACCTGCGACGGCCCCGGCGACAAGATCAGCCCGTGGTGCCGCGGGTTGTCGCCGAAACACGGCTCGAAGATCGCCGCCGCCGGAGTCTCGGGCCGCTCCGTCACGCCGAACCCGCCGATGCACGACCAACCGCGATCGCCGGGGCCGACCGCGCGCGCGACGTGGTCAATGATCGGCGCGCCCGGCTGCATCACCGCGACGTCGCGCATGGCGCGGGCGAGTGCTTGCGCGAACGCGCGGCCGCGCGGCGCGTGCCGGTTGAACAGCGCGAGCGCGTAGCTTCCGCCCCCGGCGTTGACGTGGCAGGCGACGTAGGCGTGCACCGCCCAGCTCGCCGCGGCCCGGTGCCGGCGCGAGTAGGGCCCGACCATCACGCCGCGGGCAACGTCGTTCGTGAACGCGCGGCCGCCGCGCGCGGCGATCATCGCCGCGGCCGCGTCCACGTAGGCGGTCGTGACGTCGGTTTCCCGAATCGTCATGCCCTTGGCGTAGCCTTCGACCGGCACCCGGAACACGGCGCCGCGATCCTTTTCGTGCGGCGGGTCACGGAACAGGTGCTGCACGTCGAGCGCGACGCGCAGGCCCTGCAGGGTCGGTTCCAGTTTGGTCGGCATCTCAGTGAGCACCATCGCGCTAGTCCTCCACGGCGCCCGCGGCGCCGTCGTCGTCAGGTTGGGGATCGGTGTAGAGACAGGGATTGCCGGGGCATTCCTCGTCGCCACAGATGCACCGTAGCCGGCGCTCGCGCTCGCGGCGCCGCCGCTCGCCGTTGCGATCGCGCTCGGTGATGAACTTCACGGGCGGCGCCCCACACGGCGCACCGCGGCCGCGATCGCGGCCCCGAGCGCGAGCACGAGCGCGAGCGCGGCCGCGTGGCCCGTCCTCGAGCTTTTGCTGGCGGTTCGCGTCGCATCGCGCGACGCCGTCACGGTGACGCCGGGCACTTGAATGACTCCCCACAGGAGCCGCCGCGCGGCGTCGGCGCCGAGCAGCCGGCGCACGTCATCGACGTACCGCTGATTGATCCACTGCCGCCCGTCGCTCGTGCGCTTGGCCGTGCCGGCGTTGTACGCGGCGACCGCCTTTTCGACGTCGCCCCGGTACCGGTCGAGCTGCCACGCGAGATACTTCACGCCGTAGCTGATCCCGATGCGCGGGTCGAACAGGCGCACGGGGTCGCTGAGCCCGAGCCACTTCGCGGTTGATTCCTTCACCATCAGCAGGCCGCGCGACAGCTCGCCGTCGCGCTCCCGATACTTGGCCGTGGGGTCGTGCTTGGCGTTTTCCTTCCGCATCAGCGCGACCACCAATTCGACCGGCACCGTGACGCCGTAGTGTCGGCCCCAACGGCGCGCTTCCTCTGCGACTATCGCCGCGTATGCCGGGGGCAGCATCAGGCGCCCCCTTTCCCGCCGAGCCGCGCGACCTCGTCGGGCGTGAGCACCTGCACCGCGTAGGTGCCGCCCGTCATGGTCGCCGCACCGGTGCAGTGCGGGCACGCCCGCCGCGCCTCGCGGCCGGCCGGCCGCTCCACCTGCTGAAACACGAGCTGATCGAGCTGCATCGCCTCGCGCAGCACCGCCGCCACGATCCCGACCGTGTCGGCCGTGGCCCGGTGCACCGTGAGCAACGGCAGCATCGGCCCGTCCGCGGCCTGCAGCGTGCCCACGATCCAGCACGGGTGCTGCAGGTCGAACTCGAAGCGGTAGAACTCGCCATTGACCAGCTCTTTGACCAGCGTTTCATCGCCGCGGATCGTCATGCTGCTGCCTCTATCTGCCAGCGCGTTTTGGGCACGAGCACCGACGGCGATCGTCGGCGCGACGGTCGGGACCACGTGTAAGCGCGCGTGGTCGCGACCGGCAGGAACCCGGCGCCGCGCAGCGATGCGCCGGACTCGTCGTGGCGGGTGTACGTGATCAGGCGCCGGTATCCGAGCGCGCGCGCGGCGCGCCACGCGGCCCGGTACAGCATGCTGCACACGTTCCGGGTGCCGTCGGTCACGAGCCGCGTCACTTCGGCCGTAACGCCGTCCTGCAGCCGGCGCGCGACCGGGCGGCCCACGATCGCGGCGCCCACGATCGTGCCGGCGGCGTCCGCGGCGCCGAGCGCGAACAGTCCGCCGGCTGGCGGCCGCGCGTGCCGGTGTAGACGGCGCACCAGCTCGCACGCGGCCTTCAACGTCAGCGGCACGACCCGGATCACCGGCGCCGCCCGAGCGTGAGCAGCCCGACGACGGCGCCCATGAACGCGCCGCCGAGCCCGCCGGGGTTGAGCGCGTTCGTGTGCCGGTGCGGGTTCACCGTCGGCCGGCCGGCGATGCGGCGCCGGTAGCGACGCTCGGCGAGCGCGAGCCGCCGCCGGTCGCGGCGACGGCTCATCTCGCGGGCGCGCTTCACCGGAGCTCGGCGGTCGCGACGCGCTCGCACACGAACTGCGCGATGCGGTCGATTCGCGCCTGCCCCGCGGCCGCGTCGTCGCCGCCCTCGTCGTCGTGCAGGTACACGACGACGGGCGCAACGTTCACGTCGCGCACGGGGCCGGCGACGTCGCGCTGTTCCCCGCGCGGCCGCTCGGCGCCGATCGGCACCACGCCGCTGCGGTAGGCGGTCAGCGCGACCATCACGTTGTAAGGCTCGGTCGGCACTCCGTTGGCGTCGGTCGCCACGAGTCTCAGCATGGGATCGTTCCTTTCGTTGGATTGGTGGAGGGTTGCCCCCGGCCGGCGCGGCCCCGATGGTGCGCTCGCCGCCCTGCACGGCGATCGCGAGCCGCGGCCGGCGCGGGGAGCGGTCCTAGGCGCCGCCGCCGGGCACGACCACGAGCCCGGCCGGGTTCGGCTGCGGCGTCAGCTTCGCGCCGAACGACTTCATCCGCTGCCAGTCGTCGGGCGGAACGAACAGCACGACGCCGCCCTGCGGCAAGATCGCCTGCGGCTCCGGCAGCGCCACCGTCGGGGATCCCGGCGGGTGTGCGCCGTCGGCCTTGTACCACGTCTGTTCGCCGCCGCGCGCCTCGAAGGCGACCACGCCGCGGGCGAACCCGAGCCCCGGCACTACCAGCTTGCTTTGATCCATCTCAGCTCCCCGTCTGTTGCTCGAATTCGCGACGACGTCGAGCGCGCAGCGCGCGCCGGTGCCGTCGCAGTGTCTCCGCGCCGAACAGGCGCGAGGCTCCGCGATCGCCGTCGGCGGCTTCGAGCACGCGCGCCGCGGCAGTGTGGCGAAGGCTATACAGGGTGACGTCGTCGCCGAGCCCGACGACGCGGGCGTAATAGTCGAACGTGCGCCGCAGGCTGCGAATGTCGAGCGGGAACAGCAGCGCGTCGGTGCCGCCCATTGGAAACCGCTCGGCGTGCTGCACCATGAACCTTTCGAGCACGAGCGTCACCGCGGGGGGCAGGTCAACGATGACGAGCTCGTGCGAGCGCGAGCGCGGCACCGCGAGCCGGTTGCCGGGCAGCACGTGGCGGCGCCGGAGCTGCAGCAGCTCGCTCGGGAGCATGCCGACCATGCCGAGCAGCGCGAGCATGCACAGGTCGCGCGTGGCGTTCGGGTGCCGGCGATCGCGAGCGGCGACCAATAGCGCGGCGAACTGCCGATCGGTCAGGCTCGGGATCGCAAGCGGGGGGCGGTTACTTGGCGGCTGCCAGCGCAGGGGAGCTAGCCCTTTTCCTCGTCGTCGTCGTCGTCAATGCCGACGTGGCGCTTGATCGCGTTCACGTCGCGCTGCAGGAGCTTGAGGGTTAGATCGAACTCGCGCCGGGGGATGAAATGCCGCTCGATCGCCGCGACCGCCACGAGCACCGCGGCCACGCCAACGATCGCGGCACCCCAATCCCCTACCGGCAGCGTGGAGGCCCCGACCGCCGAAGCGATCGAGGCCCGCCACGTGTTCACTTCGGCCGCTTGCCGAGCGCGTGCAGCGCCGACGCCGCCGCGCGTTCGATCGCCGCCTGATTCGTCGTCGGCACGCCGGCCGCACCGGCGACCGCGCGCACGACCATCTGCAGCAGCTCCGGCCATGCGGCGTGCGGGTACTTCGACGCCACGAGCGTGGCCGCGTCACCCGCGATGCGCGCGAGCAGCACCGCGCGCTCGTGATCCTTCGGCTGCTGCATCTTGCGGGCGATCCATCCGCCGAGCACGAGCGCGCCGAGATTCAGCACCATCTTGACGACGTCGAGCGTCGTCGCGGGCACACCGATTCCGTCCATGATCATTCGCTCCCTTCCGTGGAGTGTGTGGCGGTTCCGGGGTCGGTCGGGTTTGAGCACGACGGGCCGCACGTCGCAGTCGCCGAGGCCGACCCCTTCCCCGCTTCCATAACCGCAACCCGATCATCGGGCGCGGCTGCAGCGGCGTCAAGCAAAGTCAACTGTTCCAGCTCGCGCCGCCGACGACGGCGACCGGGCGCGCGCGGCTTCACGTCCACGGGCCGCCCGCGCTGATCGTGTCGGACGTACCAATCGAGCCACGCCAACGCGGCTTCGACGTCGCGGCGATCCGCCGCGCGCAGCACCTGATCGCCGATTTCTGGCGCGGCGACCCGCTCGCCAGCCCACCGGTGTATCTGCTGCAGCGCCCACCGCACGCGCGGGCCGATCCGCGGGCGCGCGCTCACGCGGCCGGGGCCCCGGCCGCCGCCCGAGCGGCGCGCCGTATCTCCGCGCCTTCACGGTGCGAGACTTCGCGCGCGCCCGCCTCGATCGCCCGCGCGCGCCACATGGGCGACAGGTCGAAGTGCGGCCACGATGCCGGCGGCGACGGCTGATACCACGCGAGCGGCAGCCGAATGCTGAACGCGAAGCGCATCAGCTCAGCCGGCGCGCCATCGGTGAACAGGTGGCACGACTGCGGCCGCCCCTTGCGCCCCTTCCACGGAATCCCTTCGTACTCCACGAGCGGATCGACGTATATCACCACGGCCACCCGAGCGCGGCGGCGAGCCGGTCGAAGTCGTCGGCGTCGGGCGCCTGCCAGAACGCGCGGCGCCGCTTCACCGCGGCCAGCCCTTCCACACGGTTTTTCCGTACAGCGCGAGCAGCAGCGCGCTCAGCGTCCACGGATCGGGGAACCAGCCCGTGCCCCACATCACTCGCGGCTCATTCGATCGCGCAGCCCCTCGATCGCGATCGCGAGCAGCGCGACCGCGAGCGCCACGGCCGGCACGGCGACGCCGTGCTGACCCCGCGGCAGTCCGACAAACGCGCCGTAGAACGCGACGGCGCACGCGACCAACCAAACGTAGTGCATCGTGGAGCCCCCAGACGGTTGCGGGTTCGTCATCGGCCACACCGGGCGTTCGCCCCTACGGGCGTGCATAGCGTGATGCGTGCCGACGTCGGGTCCGCAGCCGGGCCGACCGGGAGCAGCGCCAGCGACCACTCGGGCGCGCGCTGATCGCCGGGCGGATAACTCCAATGCCCCGGTTCGCCGGGGCCGTACAGCACGCCCGCCAATTCGAGCGTCGCCGCGCGGCCAGCGCCCGCGCGGTCCATGTCCAGACAGCACGTAAGCAAATCTAGGATCGGCTCGCGATCCGTGCCGATCGGATTCACGCCGAGCACGATCGCCGGGCACGTCTGCATCTGATCGTCCCACAGCACCACGACGTTGCCGGCCTGCACCGTGAACGACAAGCCATCCACGAGCACGCGCGTGCTCACGTTCCGCACCCCATGCACACGCCCACCGTTCCGCGCCCCGCCAAGGTGTCGGCTCCGGGCACCCCCACCGCTCGCAGCGCCATTCCGCATTTCGCGATCCTCTCTGCGGCGCACGTGCCGCAGTACGCCGCCTTATCGTCTAGCACGAACCGCGGGCGCACCCACTGCCCTAGGCGCCAATCGTAAACCGACGCTTGGTGCAGCACGGCCGCGACGGCGTCGAGCCCGCGGTCAATCCGCGCGTCCGCCTCCACCTTCAACCCGCGCGCCATGTCGGCCAGCTCGCTCGCGCCGCCAATGCCCATGAGCTGCGCGAGCCGGTACAGCTCGCCGCGCGGCATGCGCTCGAAGCCTTCGGCGAACTCCCGCACGCTGGCGAGGAATTGGGCATCTGATAGTACCGGGCTCACCCTGTCGGCCTTTCCCTGCGGGTGCGGCGGCGCACGCGCGCCACCCCGCAGCATTTGCACTCCGCTCGCGTCCTAATCGTCGCGTGCTTGTGATCGTAGGTTGGTGAAAACTCGGCGATCGGCTTCACGATCCCGCACTCGATGCATAGCTTGTGTTCCCGCGTATCGGTGAACGACACGCTGTCCACGATCGCCGGCAGTCCGCCGAAGTCGTCGGGGTCCAGCGCCTCTAGCAGCTCCATCCGCGCGCCGTCGTCGGCCTTGAACCGCTGCTGCCACTCGTTGCGCGTGAGCCATATCGCCGGAGCGATCGCGATGCTTTTCAACCGGAAAATTAGTGGCATCCGTGCCGGGTTCCCTTCGTGGCGTCGAGCATCCATGCCCAACGCCACCGATCGCGGGCCGCAATCCCTCGCGCGCCCGCAGGTTTTCTACTCGCTCAGCCGTTCACCGCGACGTCGTACAGCAGCCGCAGCACCACGCCGTACACCGGAATGAACCGCACCGCCCACGCCAGTAGGGTTTCCATCACGACGCCTCCGGGGTTCGTACCAGTACCGATCGAGCAGGAGCCCGATCACCACGCCGAGCACGAACAGCACCGCGAACCCCTTCACTACTGCCAGTCCGGGGTTCATGGCGCCGCCGGCTCGGTTTCGTCGCGCACGATCGGTAGGTGCGGGAGTCGAACCCATTCGCGGCCGATCAGTTGGTGCGCGTTCCCGTGTTCGTCGCGGGCGAACAGCATGCCGCCCGTTCCGATCAATTCCACAATCGGGGCGCCGTGCTGCGGCGCGTCCTCCGGCTCGCCGCACTTCTCGCAGCGATAGGGACCGCCCGCGACCGGCGCGTGCGCCTTGTCGCGCCGAAACCGGTGCGGTACGTGGCGCAGCTCGTCGCGGGTGAGCATCGCGCCCGGCGCGATCCCGAGCCCGTCGGCGAGCGCGTTCAGGTGGCGGCGCAGTGCTTCGACCGCGGGCGCCTCAAGCACGAACGTGTAGTAACTCGAAGGCGGGTGCCCGCCGGGTGTGTGCAGCTCGCACGTGACGGCGCCGCTCAGTTGCGCGGTCACGTCGAGCGTCGTCGCACCGCCGTATCCCGAGCACAAGGGCAGGCGCACGTGCAGCATCGTGTTGGGTTTCGCGATCGTCATCGGGGGGAGCCTCCGGCGATCGCATCCTTGCGGGTGCGTGAAGCGGGCAACGCGCTGACCGCGGTCCTAATTTCGACGGGAGTCGGGGTTGGTCTGGCCGCGGCTCCGTTGCCCGCGCGCGAAGGTACACGAGGCCGCCCGACGCCGGCAATGGGAATTTTCACCGCAGCACCGCGAATCGGTGCACCACGCGGCTTCCATCTCGCACCGCCACGAGATAGCGCACGCCCGGCGCCCCTACGCGCTCCACGAGCACGCTAGCGCGCTCCCCCGACCACGGCGCCGACCACAGGCGCCGGCCGGCGACGTCGAGCACGTAGGCGTGTCCGGCGCCGCCGCCGCGGATCGTCGCGACGAACGGCCCCGCGACGTCGCGCGGCGCGTCGAGCACGAGCTGCGGCGGCGTCGGGGTCGTGGCGATATCGAGCGCCGGGAGATTCACCCCCACTGGCCGGCTCGCGCACGACTCCCGCCCGCCCTCCACGCGACGCGAGCGCGCCCACACCGTCCACACCTCGCCCGCGTCGTTCCATGTGAAATCGAGCACCGCCCCCGGCGCCCCGCGCTGCACGCCGAGCGTTTCCACCTGCGCGGCGTAGCGCCGCTGCCCGTACAGCGTCACGAACTGATCGCCGATCGGGAACGGGCCGCCCGCGGGGCACCCGGTCGTATCGCCGAACGCGGGCACGCTCAGTCGCACCGTCGCGGCGAGCACGATCGTTATCGCGCCTGCATCCATACGCCGGGAAACACGGTCAAGGTCGCGTCCACGCCGGCCGCGTTCAGGAACCGGATCAGGAACAGATTGAACACGTCGGCCGACCCGGTCGTGATCCCGGTCGAGCCGACGCCGAACACGAAAATGGCCGTTGCGGCGGCCGCGGTCACGGTGCCGAGCGCGCGCGTCGGCGTCAGCGTCGCGTTCGTGACCGGGTCCACGTGCAGGAGCTGCACCGACAGGTTCGCGCCGGTGCACGCCGCCATCAGCATGCCGGCGTTGAAGCCGTCGCCTAGGATCACTTCCGTGTCGGCGCTCGCGCCCGCCGCGATCACCCGCGGCAGCGTGAACCCCAATTCGGACGCGGGGAAAAACCCGGTGCCGACCAACCGGTGCTGAGTGCGCCCGCGCGATGCGTGCGCCGGGGCGCCGCGATGCGGTACCGCGCTCACGTGCCGACCTTGCTGCAGGCGTAGATATCCAGCGTGGCCGCCATGTCGATTTGGTCCCCTTCCTCGTTCGCCCACACGAGCGCGCACCAACCCTGCGCCCGCGGGAATCCAAGCGTGTTCGACTGGAACGACCCGACGACGGGCGCCATGCCCACGACGAACGCGACCTCGTACAGCAGCCCGTTGAATGGGTCGTCGTACACCTGCCCATTGGTCGGGTCCACCGACACGAAATAACCGCTCAGCGTGCGGTCGGCCTGCCACGTCGCCGACGTCAGCACGGCCATGACGTGCCGGTATCCGCTCAAGTCGAGCACGTCGCGTCGGAGCTGGAAGCCGTTGCCGATGTCCACGACGACGCCGCGGAATACGGCGACCTCCGCTAGCTGCAGCTCGCTGAGCCGCGCGTCATCGAACGGCTGCTGCAGCGGCGCGGGCTCGAGGAATTGCCCGGCGCCGACTAGTGCCGGCGTCCAGCCCGCCACGTCACTGCACCCGCGGCCATTCGATGAACCGACCGAGGATCAGCTCGCCGAAGGCGAGCGCGAGCGGATCGGCGACGCCGCGCGTCGCAGCGGGCGCCGCGACGGTTGCGAAGCGGCGCCGGTACTGACGCACGGCGCCGCCCGCGTGCTCCACGTCCACCGTGACCACGAGCGCGGTTTGATCGTCGCAGTCGATCACCACGCGCTTGACCGTCACGACCAACCCCACAGGGACGCGGATATTTGCTGATCCTGCCCGCCCTGCGTCGAGTGAAGCCATATCCGCATGAGCCCGCCGCCGCCCGGCCCGCTCGGGTCGGCAAGCTGTACGCCGCCCGTCGTCCACGAGCACTGAGCGACCTTGAAAAACGGGAAGGTGACGGCGCCGGCTTCACCAAAGAAATTGATTTCGCCGGCCGTTCCCGTGCCCGCGCGGCCCGCCTGCCCGGTGCGTGGCGTCACGTTCGTGCCGTCGCCTGCGACCGCGAGCGACTGCACGTAGACGTTCCACGTCTGCTGACCGGACCCCGCGAGCGACAGCACCTTTTCCGTGACCACGAGCGTGAAGTGCGTCAGGCCCCGGACGTCCACGAAATCACTGAGCACGATCGCGTCGCCGACGCTCGCCGTCACGTCGGGGTCTTGCTGATTCCCCGCCTCGTTCGCGAGCCCGAGCGCCGACGGCGACCAATAGCGCACGTAGCGGCCATTCACGACCGACGCCGCGCCGCCGTTCACGTCCGCGAGGAACTGCTGCACCGACACGACCGGGATCGAGTCGATTTGCTTTACCGGGATCGGGCCGCCGATCGGGCTCATGGGTTAGTTACTCCGCACGTAGACGCCGAGCCGCGTCAGTGCCGGCGACCCGCTGTTGTTCGTGAACGTAACCCGCGCGTAGCGGCCGGTGATCCGCAGGCTGTCGAAATTCACGAGCGTGTTGCGGCCCATGTCCACGCGCGCCAGCTCCATGAACGTGGGCGCGAGCACGCCCACGCCCTTGCCGATCGCGATATCGACCACGAGCGGCGCCGTCGCCGCGCCGCCGTCGAAGAAACACACGACGTCGAGCGACGGCCCGACCGCGTGCACGATGGTGCCCGTCGGCGCCGGGCTCGTGCTGAGCTGATTGCGGTCGGTGACGCTCTCGCCAATCTCGAAGATCGCTTGGATGCTCGCGCCGTTGCCGACCGTCTCGGCGAACTCCACCTGCGACGCGAACGGCAGCACGCGCACCAAGCCACGTGACAGGTGTGGATTCATCGGCCGACCTCGTCGGTGTAGAGCCAGCCCACCATGCGGGCGATGTAGCGATAGGTGAGCCCGGCGCCCGTGTCGGCGGTCAGCCGCATGACCACCTGCGCCGGGCCGGGAACGTGGATGTGCACCTCGCCGGGCTCCGCGAGCGTGCCGGTCGTGCTCGGCACGTTGGCGTAGCCGGCCACCGGGTTGCCCGCGGGCGCGAACAGCGACCACGTCAGGAACCGCAGCGCGACCTCGTCATCGGCGCCGAACCCGATCGCCGAGATTCGGAGCTGCTGCGACGACCCGACGTCGAACGTGATCACGTCCGAGCTCGCGGCCGGCGCGATATCGGCGTCGCGAATCTCGTTCACGTCGAACGCGCCCCGCGACGGGAAATTGAACAGCGGCAGTGCGACCGGCACGCCGGTTTCGGGCGCCGAGCCGCCGGGCGCCGTCGGCGCCACCGGCGCGTAGGGTCCGCGCGGCTGCGGGCGATCCTTCACGCCCGGAGTGACGACGCGCCGAGCGCGCGGGTCGTACCTCACTGCCCGTCCTCGATCATCAGCCGCACGTCGGCGAGCCGCTGCATCTCGTCGGCGTGCACGCTCGTGGTGCGTGCCCACTGTTCCAGCGCGGCATCCACCGCGCCGAGCAGCAGGTTGAGTTTTTCCTGATCCGTCATCGTGTCTCCCGAGCAGCGCGGGCCGCGAGCACTCGCCCGCGGCCCTCGCGCCTAGTACAGCTTTTGCCCGTGGAACGTGAGCCGCACCACCTG
>Ga0196963_10002477_pt1 | contig 11039 bp, 9 predicted proteins | sample S1_5metaG_FD_148600 | JGI IMG/M metagenome (GOLD analysis project Ga0196963, IMG submission 148600) | Soil microbial communities from Anza Borrego desert, Southern California, United States - S1_5 | ecosystem: Environmental > Terrestrial > Soil > Desert | place: USA: California | collected... | reverse complement strand
GCCACCGAATCGAACAGCTCACGAACCGCACGGCGCATGTGGAGTACTACTCACAAACGGCCTTGGCACATATGCTAAAGGCTAACCTAACTCCCCCGGGCACGAATGAATTCAAACGTTTCGAGTTTCTTTCCACAACAGACGATTACACGAGCGCGAGCACCAACGGGTTCGCTATTAATAGCTTTCGTCTCGATCGCACGGGTGAAAACCGTTCAGGCTATTGGGTGGTTCAAGCCCCGCCGGAGTTAATCCGTGGGCATAATGATATCTTCTCACCGAAATTTTTTGGCCTGGTCAGCGGCTTATTCAAGGCCAGTGGAGTCCTTGAGCCACGGCCAACTCCGACCACTGCGTCAAGCGCACCGGCAGGGCCGCCCAACCCTGCCGCGACCACCCCCGCAACTGTCTCACTGGAAAACAAATATGCCCCAAGTCTGTAAAGCGTTCTTTGTTCTGCTTGTGTTAAGTGGAGCGCTGCCATTTACGTCCTTCGCCAACGGTGGTCATTGCCCTCCATCCCCCTGGGTATGTTCGAGCTATCGATACAAGACCTTTAAGTTTCAACAGAAAGATGTGATCCTGTTCGGGTCAACTGAGCGACCACCTGTGCTGCTCCTTCATGAGCTTCCTGGGCTGACACCAGAATGCGTCAGCCTCGCACAGCGGATTGCAGATGAAGGGTATGCTGTTTACGTGCCTCTCCTTTTTGGAAGAGTAGGCGAGCGGGCATTTCCGGAGAACCTCGTTAAAAGCGCCCTGGGAGGTTGGAAGCCATTTGCAGCCGACCATACACCGCGCCCCGCTAGAACTCTTCGGGCTCTCACTTCGTACCTCGCACGCGCGCATCGTGGCCAATCTATCGGAGTGATCGGGATGTGTTATTCCGGAACGTTGCCCCTGGCTTTGCTGACTGAGCCAGCAGTGAACACCCTTATCCTTTGTCAACCTGCTCGGCCGGGGTTTGCCTGGACGAACAGAAGAAAATCCGCGATTGGTTTATCAAACCAAGACATTGAGGAGGCCAGAAAGAGCGTATCTGAAAGACGCATCTCAATTCTAGGATTCAGATTCGCTCAGGACAAACTCTCCCCCAGCGCACGGTTCAAGGCCATCGAGGAGCTATTTGGTCGGGACACGTTCCACGATCATTCGATTTCCGTGGAGGAGTGCCGCATGTGGAACATTCGCGCTGACGCCCATTCGGTTCTTACCGCGCATTTTACACCGATCGTCGGCCACCCCACCGAACAGAGATTTCGGATGATGATCAACCTCTTTAACGAGAGGCTTTCGTCCCGGGCCGAGTAGGCTCCGATCCTTTAGGGTCTCCCGCCGTAGCTGGCAAAATCATCGATGTCCAGAAGGTCGAACCATGTATAGACATCTTCTCGGCCCGGAGCGGCGTCGGCATGAAGTTTGGTGAAGAAAGCCCTGCTCTCATGATCGCCGGGGGCGCGGCGTTCCTGCCAACACGACCATGCCTCAATTTCAGCTTCGCTCCGCTTCGTCGCATGAGCTTGAATCCAGGTGAGAACCTCGGAGTCGCTTTTATTCAACTCCTTACGCAGGGCTTCCGGATCAATGCCGGCGAATTCGAGGAAGCGTTGGTCCAGCGGGCAAGCGTATTTGTAGTCGCCTTGCTTGCCGATAAGTGTGGCACGCCCTTTATCGAGCATCCGAGGCAGAATCACATAGCCGCCAAGGCGCACACGCGCGCTGCGGGGTGGATGTTGAGTGAGGTCGGGCGCGCTCCAATTCATGCGAGGAGTTTACGGAGCGGCGGGGAAGGGTCAATGCGGAGAAAAAAGTGGTGGCGCGCTGGCTCCACTGATCGCTAAAGGCAATTCCCCTCCTTGGTTTTTCGCAGAACCAAGCGCGTCCACCAACTTCAGCGTTCAATGATAATCAGTTTGGGCCTCGCGGGAATCAGGGATAAGCAGACTTGCACCTCAGGGAAAGCCGTAAGGCCTAATTTGCTCCAAACAGCCGCGCATGCTCCTGAACCACGTAGCGGTCGGTCATTCCGGCGATATGGTCGCAAACCGCCCGGTGGCGATCAGCGCCCGGGCTGAGATCCAGCCCTGCAGCGGACGGATCCTCAAGATAGCGCGTGAACAATTGCTCCAGCATCTGCACTGCACGCAGGTTAGGCCCGTGCACTGCGGGGTTGTAATAGAGGTTCGCGTACAGATAGCGCCGCAGCTCAGAGTTCAGCTCTTTCCAATGATCGTCATACTGCACGATCTTCGTGCGGCACTGGCGCACCTCGTCGCTGTGCTTGAACTGAGCTTCCGCTAAACGGCTCTCGACGGAAGCAATTAGGTAGTTCAACTCCTCGTCGATTATGGTGCGGATCGTAAAGTATCGGCGACATTCGTCAGGCAACTCACCATGCCGTTCTTCAACCACTTTCGCAGCGTGGTTCCACACACGGACCTCGCTGCGCAGCTTCCTCTCATCCAGCAATCCGGTGTCCAGGCCGTCATCCAGGTCATGGCTGTAATAGGTGATCTCGTCAGCTATGTTCGCCACTTGTGCTTCCAACGACGGCTGATGCGCCTCGAACGCTGGCGCATTCTCGCCGCCCACGAATTTGGAATGCTTGGAAAGCCCCTCCCGCACTTCCCAACTGAGATTCAAACCTCGAAAGTTGGGATACTTCTGCTCCAATTCCTGCACGATCCGGAGGGAGTGTTGGTTGTGTTCAAAACCTCCATGGCCCTTCATTAAACGGTCCAGAGCCTCCTCGCCATTGTGGCCAAAAGGTGAGTGCCCGAGGTCATGCGCGAGGGCTATCGCCTCTGCCAAGTCCTCGTTAAGTCGAAGGGGCCGCGCAATGTTGCGGCTTATGGCCGCAACCTCCATGGTGTGGGTAAGCCGGGTGCGAAGATGATCGCCTGTCCCGTTGAGGAATACCTGCGTCTTGTATTCGAGCCGGCGGAAAGCTCGGGAATGAATCACCCGATCACGGTCGCGCTGATAATGGGTGCGCCAAAGGGGCGGGTCTTCAGGATGCTCCCGGCCCCGCGTTTCGGAGCTGAGCTGCGCGTAGGGCGCGAGAAATTGCCGCTCCCACCGCTCGAGTTCCTGACGATTCCGCGGCATGCCGCAGCCTTAATTATCCAGAAGCTCCTGAACAGAAATCCCGCGCAGCTCGAACAAGCGGCGAATCGTGTCTTCGATGAGATTATTTGGGCAACTGGCGCCGGCAGTGATGCCAACAGTTAGTTTGCCGCCAGGAAGCCAATTCTTGGTTTCGACTTCATGCTGCTCGTGGAGATTATAGTGCTGGATCACTTCACCCGAAAGCATCTTGGCCGCATTCTTAATGAAGTATGTCGGCAGCTTGGCCTCACCCATTTCAGCCAGGTGCGAGGTGTTTGAGGAGTTGTAGCCGCCAACGACCAATAGCAAATCGAGCGGCTCTGCCAACAGTTTTCCCAGGGCGTCCTGCCGATCTTGTGTGGCTCCACAAATGGTGTCGAAGTAGCGGAAGTGCTTTTGAATTTCTGGATCGCCGTAGCGCTGAATCATCGCTGCGCGAAGGCGGCGTTGCACCTCTTCGGTTTCTCCACGGAGCATTGTTGTTTGGTTGGCCACGCCGACCGCTTGCAAGTGAATGTCTGGGTCGAAACCTTTGGAGTAAGCCCCGTCAAACTTCTTCAGGAACTCCTCTTTGTTCCCGCCATGGACGATGTAATTGCAGACGTAATCCGTCTCATCGAGGTTGTACACCACCAGGTAGTGGCCATTGGTCGCAGTCGCCTGGGAGCTGGTCGCTTTAGTTTCCTCATGCCACGCTTTGCCGTGAATGATGCTGGTGACCGCGTCGTTTGCGTATTGCTTCACGCGCTTCCACACCGTCATCACGTCACCGCAGGTGGTGTCCACGAAAACGCAGCCTTTCGCCTCCAAATTTTTTCGGGTCTCAACTTCAGTCCCAAATGCCGGAATGATGACGATATCCCCTTCTCCCAAATCGGCTATGTCCGCATTTTTCTCTTTGCCCGAAAGGGATTTGATTCCCATGGCTCGAATCTGATCATTCACCTCTGGGTTATGGATAATCTCGCCGAGGATGTAGATTTCCTGGTTGGGAAAAGCGCGCCGGGCAGCGTAGGCCAAATCAATCGCGCGGGTCACCCCATAGCAGAACCCGAATTCCTTCGCCAACTTGACGGTCAAGAGGCCATCCTTGCTGGAAAACACCCCGCCACGCTCGCGGATGCGATCCACCAGCTCGCTCTTATAATGCGAAAGCACCTGCGCCCGAACCGCCTCCATAATATCGGGGCGGCGCAAGTTGATCTTGCGCTTTGGTTCGGGTTGCATTGGGGGACTCGACGGAGCCTCAACTGACATAGGGGGGACAATGTAGCGCCCTTCCCCCTTGCGTCTAGCACTTTGGGAATGCGAAAAACCGCTGCAGAGGCCATTTGGAGCGCAACAAGATGACGTGGACACGACATGGGACTCGCTAAATTCCAGTAAGCGAAGCCGAAGGACAGAACCTGGCGCGGCATAGCAGCGAGCGTTGATCTCACTGTATCCCAAAACCTTAACTGTGCCACGCGTGACGACCCAGCGCCGCCTATGTCCATGTTCACATGCCAAGATCCTCATGCATTGCTTGTAAGGAGTTGATCGACTTTCCGGACGAGTTGAGCGGGAAAGAAGTCGATTGCCCGGTCTGCGGCAAACCGACCTTGCTTCCGCAATCCCGCGCCACGCCCACGATCAAGATCCCGGTTTTTAATCCGGGGCGCTCCTGGGCTCGTGAATCTACCCCCACGCTCGTCACCGAAGTTGCCAGCAAGCTGATCGACAACGTGGAACGGGTAGTGGTTGGGAAACGTCAGCAAGTGCAACTGGCCACCGTCTGCCTTTTCTCCGAGGGCCACCTGCTCCTTGAGGATGTTCCCGGCGTCGCTAAAACCATGTTGGCGCGCGCAATGGCGCAGAGCATCGATTGCACGTTCAAGCGGATCCAGTGCACACCGGACCTGCTTCCAAACGACGTGACTGGCGCCTCCATTTTCAACCCAAAGACAACTGATTTTGAGTTCCGCGCGGGGCCTGTGTTTGCCCACCTCGTCTTGGCAGACGAAATCAACCGCGCCACCCCTCGCACACAATCTGCCCTTCTCGAAGCTATGTCCGAGAAGCATGTGACCGTCGATGGCACACTGCACCCCCTACCCTCTCCTTTCTTCCTCATTGCCACTCAAAATCCTATCGATCACGAAGGAACCTTTCCGCTGCCCGAAGCACAACTCGATCGCTTCCTGATGCGCATCTCTCTCGGCTACCCTGAGTTCGCTCAGGAACTCCGGATGCTGCAAAACATTCAGGCCGCGCACCCAATTGATAATTTGCGGCCTGTTGTCTCCGCAACGGAGACTCTTGAAGCTATTGCCGGCGTCCGCAGCATTCGCGTCGATCCAAGGGTTCAGGAATATCTTCTGCGGATCATCCAGGCCACCCGTGAACACGAGTCCATTCGCCTGGGCGCAAGCCCCCGCGCCGCGCTCGCGCTGTTCCGCGCTGCTCAGGCTTACGCGGGGATTCAAGGCTACACCTTTGTTCTGCCGGATGATGTGAAGGAACTCGCCCCGCACATTCTCAATCACCGCCTGCTGCTCAAACCAGAGGCCCGCATTCGCAAGGTGGCCCTGCACACGGTCATCAACGAAATTCTGGAGCAGACACCCGTTCCAACGCTGGACCGATGAAGCTCCTCGGCCTAGCGCTATTGGTCGCAATCGCCGCAGCGGTGTTGCGATTGGGTCTTCTTGTTTACGCCGCTTACGTCGCTTGTGCGTTAATCGCGCTGAGCAAACTCTTCTCGCGGGCGTGGGCGCATAACATCGAAGCCTCTCGCAATGAAGTCCCTCTCAAGCACGAGATCGGGGACAAGTTCAGTATGGAGGTGACTCTGACAAACCATTCCGGACTGAACGCTCCATGGCTGCTCGCGGAGGATTACGTCGCTCAGAACGACTTCACTTCGCGTCCTCAGCGCATCAAGTTGAGGGGTGAAACCCGTGGTATTCTCTCGCTCAAAAAGAATTCCGAGCAAACGCTCACCTACGAAGTCGAACTGCTGCGCAGGGGATGTTATCAATTTGGCCCGCTGCTTCTCGAGACCGGCGACTTGTTTGGGCTCCAACGCGATTTCCGACTCCTCACGAAGCCTGCCATAGTCACGGTTTACCCGAAACTCCTGCCGCTCCACGGCTACGACATTCAATCAAACAGGCCGATGGGCGAGATCCGCCTAACCAACCGCCTCTTTGATGATCCGACCCGCGTTCAGGGGATCAAACCGCACGTTCCCGGCGAACCGCTCAATCGCATTCACTGGAGAGCCACGGCGCGAACGGGGCAGCTTCAAAGCAAGGTGTATGAATCCACTTCCGTAGCGGGCGCGACCATTGTTCTCGATTTCTCGAAGAGCGCGTTTCCTCCGCCTGGCGAATATTACGGCTCTGAACTTGCGATCCAACTCGCGGCCGCCATCGCTGAGGCTCTCACGCAACTGAACGAGCAAGTCGGCTTGGCCACGAACGGCGTTGACGCGCTGGAACGCCTGAAACATTCCACCGCTGATCTGAGTTTTCGCAGCCGCACCGTCGCCCAGCACAAATTTCGGGAGAACATTGCAAAACCAATTCCGCAGCCGGTGCTCGTCCCAACCCGGCGTGACGTTGAGCAGTTTGAACGAATCCTCGATCAGCTCGCGCGGCTCGAACTCAGCGACGACTTCCCATATGCGGAATTGCTCGCGCAAGCGGCTCCTCGTTTTCCACGATCAGCGACCGTGCTGGCCGTCCTGGGCAACGTGACGGAAGAGACCGCCTTGGCCCTCGCCTCCCTGGAGCAACGAGGCTTTTGCGTAACGGCTCTGGTAATCTCCGCGGGAGAGCGCGGCAATCCGCGATGGGCCACAGCGCCCGAGTGGGCCGCGCACTTGTTGGAACGCGACATCCCTTACCGGTGGGTTCCAGATGAGACGACGGTGCAATCAATCTGCACCCCGGAAGGCCTTAGCAACCTAAGCGCCCGCGCATGAAGCCAAAGTTTAAAACGGCTGCTGATTTCTTTGCGATTGCGGCCTGCCCCGCCCTCATCATCGGCTTGGTTTGGACGTTGGTGTTCTTTCTTCTCGATGTCTTTTACGGCGGTGGTTGGAAGGGTGCCCTCCAGTGGACTCTGTTCTGGTTTGTGCTGGCGATGACTCTCGTCTCTAGAATTGCGGTTCAGCGCGCGCCCGCAATCGCCATGCTGTATGGAGCTACGCTCGCGGGGGCGACCAGCCTTGTGCTCCTGCAATATGTTGGCGGCCGTCCTTCCGCTTTCATCTTCCTCGCAATCATCTGGTGGGCAACTCACAAACTCACGCTGGATTGCACACTCATCGATGATGAAGACAGGACCTCAGGACAGGGTTTGCTCCAGGTCTCCAAAGTGGCTAAAGCTGCGGACGATCTCTCGGCAAAGGTAAAGCCCGTGAATCCGAAGCGCGCCCCGAAAGCAGCGAGCACGAGCAAACGCAAACTCATGGACACCAAAGCTCCCTCCGAGGAGCAAGTGCACACGCCGGGAGTATGGATCTTCTACTTCTCCCTCGCGGCGATTCCGCTATTTGGCGTCGGAGAACTCTTTCTGGAGACAGCGCTCGAGCGCCGTAGCGCGTTCACTTACCTGGCCATCTACCTGGCATGCGCTCTAGCCGTTCTGCTTCTCACCAGTTTTCTGGGTGTCCGCCGCTACCTGCGCAACCGCAACCTCCAAATGCCCACACGCATGGCCTTCGCCTGGGTGTCCAGAGGCTTGCTCATCATCGCGGTGATCTTCCTCGTATCCTTTCTCCTCCCCCGCCCGCGCGCACCATACTCGTTCGCCAACGTGATCACGAAGATCACCTCGCCAGAGCAGGAAAGTTCAGAACTGGCTCAGGACATTGCCGAAGGAGTGGCCTCTGAGGAGCCGAATGCGTCTCAAGGCGCGAGCCCATCCACCACCGACGCTTTACAGCAGCAAGGCCCCCCCACCTCAGCTCCCGGCGATCGTGCGCGCCAGGGGCAAGCTCCAAGCGCTTTGGGCGCGATGGTTGAGCGTATTGGATCATGGCTGGTCGCCCTGTTAATCCTGGCGTGGCTGCTTTGGCGTTTCCGAAACGATTTCGTGGCGCTGCTGCACGATCTGCTCGCCTGGTGGAAAAATCTCTTCAAGGCCAAGGTTGCTCCCGTGCAACTAGTGAGGAAGCAGCGCAAAGCGGAAGAGATCCAGCGCCAGCGCCTCCGCAATCCCTTCCGCGAACCGCAGGGCGAGGATCTTGCAGGCCTGGTTCGCCACACGTTCCATTCCCTCCAGCTTTGGGCAGAGCAACACGGCGCCGGGGCTCCAGAAAGTGAAACCCCGCTCGAGTTTTCCGATCGCCTAACTCAGAGCTACCCGTCCATGCGCCGCGATGCGCTGCTCGTGGCGAAATACTACTCGCACCTGGCGTATGCCAATGAGCCCCCTCCAGCGGAAGCGCTGGACACGCTCAGAAGCTTATGGCTGACGCTCGACCAGCGATTTGCCAGGCCAAAGTAGATCTGCGCTGCGATTTCCCTTGGGAGGGCACAATGCGGTGATTACCATGGTGTTTTGAACATAATGCACGCGTTCTACGACACCCACGCGCATCTCGATTATCCTGAGTTCCAGCCTGATTTCGCAGAAATCCGCGAGCGGGCGCGGGCTGCTGGAATTGTGAAAATGATCAGCATCGGCACGGATGCCGAAAGCTCTAAGAGAGCAGTTCGCTTAGCCGAGGAGCATTCGGAAATCTACGCCGTTGTGGGCTGGCATCCAAGCTCCGCTTCCGAGGCGCCGGAGGACGTTCGCCCTTTCCTTCATGAGCTTGCGAAACATCCCAAGGTCGTGGCGATAGGAGAAACAGGCCTCGACTATTATCGCTTGCCCTCCACACAAGGCGGCACTCCAGACGACGACCTGCGTGAAAAATCCAAGCAGGCGGAAATCTTCAAGCAGCACCTCGAAGTGGCTGCTGCGCTGGGTTTGAACTGCGTTATTCACCAACGCGCCTCCCTCGAAGACACGCTGGCGCAATTCTCCCCTTTTAAAGGCCGAACCCGAGGCGTATTCCACTGCTTCACCGAAACTCCACAGGTGCGCCAGAGGGTCATGGAATCCGGCTGCATGGTGAGCTTCACCGGCATCCTGACCTTCAAAAGCGCTGAGGCTGTCCGAGACTCATTGAAGGCATGCGCGCCTGGGGAGTTCATGTTTGAAACGGACTGTCCATACCTGGCGCCGATTCCTTACCGTGGCAAACGCTGCGAGCCTGCTTACGTAAAAGAAATCGCAGAGTTTGCCGCGCTCGTCCTGAACCGCTCGCTCTCCGATCTGAGCCGCGAAACATGCGCGGCGGCTGAGAATTTCTTCCCCAAGTTAAAGGGCTGACTCTTTACTCGCAGGCCTTGCTGCCGTTCTAAATACTTGACCCTGCGCGACTTTTTTTGGTTCGATACGCCGCGAACCGCTGATTTTCACAAAGTAAAACTATGTCCCAAAGCTGCTATCATCCAAGCATTGAGGGCGCCCAGCATGGCGCCAAGAGCCTGGCCGACTTCCTCGATTACGCCAAGTGCTCTGGCGCGACCGGCGCGCAGCCATCCAACTACATGCTGCAGGCGGAAAACGGCTTTAAGTCGGCGAAGGAGATTAAAGACACTTTCGAAAAACGCGGCATGTCGCTCGACGGCATCTCTGCGCATTGCCCTTTCTGGGTGCACACAACCGCATGGACTGGCAGCCGCACCATCCAGCCCTTTATCCCGGCAGACGTGGCCAAGAAGTCGCCCGATGAAATTGAGCGTTGGACCGAGGATTACCTCCTTCGCTTGATGGATCTCGCCGCTGAGCTAGGCATCAAGATCATGCCTATGTTCTGGGGTGTTGCTCATGGTTGGGAAGTCGCCACCGGTTACCCCTGGGGCTTCTGGCAGACCGGCAGCTACGACATGATCAAGGAAGGGAACGAGCGCTTCGTGAAGAAGACAGCGAAGCTCCGCCAAAAGGCCAATTCCCTGGGCATGTATCTCGCCCATGAAATTCATCCAGGCACCGCCGCCATGTGTGCGGACGATTTCAACATGCTCGTTCAAGCTGCCGACGGCGACAAATGCCTCGCGGTGAATGCCGATCCTTCACACTGCTGGGAAGGTGAATCCTGGGAAACGCGCTTCCTGAAAGTCGCCCCCCGTGTATATGCCTGCCACGTAAAGAATTTCGTTATCCGCCCGGGCATGCCATTGCGTATGGCCAATGCGAATTGGCAGCAACGCGCCATGCAGTTTGTGGACATCCCGACCGGCGACCTAAACATGACCCGCTACATCGAACTGCTTGTGGCCATCGGTTATCCGAAACGCTACTGCCAGGTGATGGGCACCAAGACCGCTCCATTGATTGTTGAGGCCGAGAGCGCTTTCCGCGATCTGGACGCCACCAGCGCCAACGGCGTGGCTTACGTTCGCGACCACCTCACGTTCCCTCTGGCTGCGGGATCATTCGAGGAAGGCATGGGAGCCTAAGCGCCGCTTTCCAGTTCCACTTTGCCGCCTCTGAATCCTACGGGTTCAGAGGCGGTTTCGCACATAGCTGATGATGCGTTGGGGCGAATCCATCACCAACTCGCGAATCAGTTTCTCCGTGGTGGTTGCGGTTGCTTCCTGGAGCCGCCGAATCGTCATCAGTGTGGCCAGGAAAACCAGCCCTGCGCAGGCGTAGAACACGCTGAAGCGGTTCCACACGAACTCGCCCCAGGATTCAGTCACTCCGGAGAACGCATCAATCAGGATTCCCCACCCTACAGGAGCCAGACCCAGCGTGACATTCGCGACCACGGAATAAAGGGCAAAGAAGTGATTCCGCCCCATCTTCGGAATCACAACCATAGCGAGCCGAGTGTTGGACATGTTCACCATGGCCGCCGCAAGGCCCATAACGAACTGCAAAGCCAG
>Ga0196963_10002476_pt1 | contig 11039 bp, 10 predicted proteins | sample S1_5metaG_FD_148600 | JGI IMG/M metagenome (GOLD analysis project Ga0196963, IMG submission 148600) | Soil microbial communities from Anza Borrego desert, Southern California, United States - S1_5 | ecosystem: Environmental > Terrestrial > Soil > Desert | place: USA: California | collected... | reverse complement strand
GAGCTCGACCTAGCGGCCGGCGGGGTCCGAATTCGCGGTGTCGGCGGTGGCCGCGGCATCACCCGTGCCGCCGGCCTTGGCCGCGCCGGCGGTGTTCTCGGTGCCCTTGCCGGTGCCGTTCTCGGTGCCGGCCTTGCCGCCCGCGTCCTTGGCGGCGTCGGAGGCGTTGCCGGCATCCGAGCCGAGGCCGGGGGCGGTGTCGGCGGCCATCAGCGGGGCGGCCAGGGCGAGGAGGGCGACGAACGTGATCAGCTGCATGGTTGAGTTCCGTTGTGGTGTGGACGGCTGGATCGCCGTGGACCCCCACGGTGCACGCATGGCGGCAGTCTCCAACATCCGCTGGGCATCGTTCCACCGGTTACGAGCAGCCTCGTCGACCCCGCTCAGCCGGTGAGCTCTCCCAGCGGGATCTCGACCTCGTCGCGCGCGCCGAGCGTGCGCGCCTTGCACACGCCGCGGGCGATCTCGTCGCCGCCGAGGATCAGCAGGCGCTTGGCACCGTCGGCCTCGGCGCGCTGCACGACGTGCTTGAACCGACGCAGGGTGTAGTCGACGGCGACGTTGCGTCCGTCGCGGCGCAGCTTGGCGGCGATGCGGTTGGCGAGGGCGATCCCGTCGCCCTGCATCGGGTAGATCACGTCGTCGAGCGCGCGCGGCGTCGCCGGCAGCAGGCCGCGCTCGCGCAGGATCTCCAGGATCACCACGTCACCGAAGCCGAAGCCGACCATCGGCAGCGCCGTGCCGCCGAAGTGCTCGACCAGGCGATCGTAGCGCCCGCCGCCGGCGATCGCCCGCGGCAGCGTGCCGGTGGCGTCGAAGACCTCCCAGACCGTGCCGGTGTAGTAGGACAGGCCGCGCACCACCGAGAGGTCGATGCGGATCAGGTGGCCGATGCCGAACGACGCGCAGAGCTCGGCGAGCTGGCGCAGCGCGACGAACCCCGGGTTGTCCGCCGGCACGTGCTGCGCCAGCGCGTCGAGCCCGCGCACGTCAAGCAGCGCCAGGATGCGGCGCGCGTCGGCGGCGGCGACGTTCAGCGCCGTGAGCTGCTTGGCGGTCTCGTCGTCGCCGATCTTGTCGCGCTTGTCGATCACCACGCAGACCTGGGCGAAGGCGTCGCCAGCGATGCCCATCTGCGCCAGCGCGTGGCCGAGCACCTGGCGGTTCGACACGCGCCAGACGATGTCGGGCTGGTCGGTGCCCAGGTTCAGCCCCGTCGAGCGCAGGAACTCGGCCTGCGCCGCCATCAGCTCGGCTTCGGCGGCGACGCTCTCGAGCCCGATGACGTCCATGTTCCACTGGAAGTGCTCGCGCTTGCGGCCGCGCTGCATGTTCTCGTAGCGGAAGCACTGCGGGATCGCGAACCAGCGCGCCGGCAGCGGCAGCGCCGCGCCCTTGGCCATGACCATGCGCGCCAGCGACGGCGTCATCTCCGGGCGCAGCGCGACGCGGCGCTCGCCCTTGTCCTGGAAGTTGTAGAGCTGCGCGGTGATCTCGTCGCCGGCCTTGCGGATGTAGAGCTCCTCGCTCTCGACCACGCAGGCATCGTACTCCTCGTAGCCGAAGCGCGTCGCGACCTCGCGCCAGCGCGCGAACAGCCAGGTGCGCAGGCGCATGTCGTCGGGATAGAAGTCGCGCGTGCCCTTGACGGGCTGCAGATCGATCGTGGTCATGGGGCGCGCATCCTCGCCCCTCCCCGCCTGGCGCAATCGCAGGGGCGCGTCACACCGCGAGCCAGGCGCCGATCAGCGCCGCCTCGATCGCCGCGTCGCCGAGGTAGATCCGCGCGATGACGCGCCGCGCGGTGAAGACCACGTCGACCAGCAGCAGCGCCAGCGCGGCGCCGACCGCGAGCACCAGGTCGCTACGCCCGACGCCGTCGACCGCCGCCAGCGCCAGGGCGGCGGCCACGGCGCAGACCAGCGCGCCGACCGTCAGCACCAGCCAGCGATCGTGCTTGGGTCCGGTCACCGCCTGGAACGAGCGCAGGTGGACCAGCGGCCAGAGGCCGGTCGCGCCGAAGTAGGCCGCCTGGGTGGCGGCGAGCGCTTCCGGAGTCATGCGCCGGAGAAGGAATGGTCCGTCGAGACCTCGACCCCGGCGCCCTGCGCGGTCGGCGCGAAACGGTGGTCGGGCATCTGGATGGCGAGCGGGCACTGGCGCGCGCACCACAGCAGCGCCTCGTCCTGGGTCGCGAAGCGCCGCGGCGGCTCGTCGGCGTCGAGCGTGGCGACGCTCCAGGCGCCGTCCTCGAGGAGCTCGATGCGATAGCTGTGGCCTGCCATGGGCGCCTCCGCTGATCGGCGATCGTAGTGCCCGGCACGCACCAGGCCCCCGCGACGTGGCCGGGCCGAACGCGCCGTCATGCCCGGGGGCGGTACGGCGCGCGGTCGAGCCAGGGCACCAGCGGCCCCATCGCCGCCAGGATCTCGCGCTGCAGGGCGGGCGTCGCCGCCGCGACCATCGACCGGCGCCCGGCGAGACCGCCGGCGTCGCCGCGGAAGTCGGTGGCGGCGCCGCCGCCGCAGCGCACCAGCAGCTCGCCGGCGGCGGTGTCCCACGGGTGGATGCCGAGCTCCCAGTAGGCGTCGAGCCTGCCGACCGCGACGTAGGCGAGGTCGAGCGCCGCCGAGCCGGCGCGGCGGTGGTCCTCGCAGCGACGCTGCAGGTCGGCGAAGACCCGCAGCGCGTCGTCGAGCGGCTCGATGACGCGGAACGGCAGCCCGGTGGCGATCAGCGCCTTGGACAGGTCGGCGCAGCCGGAGGTCCACACCCGGCGATCGTTCAGCCAGACCCCGGCGCCGCGCTCGGCGATGAACGACTCCTGGCGGATCGGATCGTGGACGATCGCGTGGCGCGGATCGACCTTGGCGTCGCAGTACGCGATCGAGATCGCGAACGCCGGGATGCCGTGCAGGAAGTTCGCCGTGCCGTCGATCGGATCGATGATCCAGCACGGCCCGTCGCCGAGCTCGCCGAGCGCGTCACCGCCCCCCTCCTCGCCGAGCACGCGGTGGTCGGGGAAGCGGGCGCGGATGCGCGCGATCAGCTCGCCCTCGATCTTCCGGTCGACATGGCTGACGTAGTCGCGGTCGGCCTTGACGATCGCGTCCTTGAGGCCGATGTGGGCGAAGTGCTCGCGCGCGATGCGGCCGGCGACGTTGGCCAGTTCGATCAGGACGCCGCGCATGCGGCGATGGTGACAACCGCCCCCGGGCCCGCCACCATCGCCATCGCGGGGAGCGAGCCATGCATCCGACCGGGCGTTGCGCCATCCTGCTCCTGCTGGTCGCCGTCGCCGCGGCGGGCGAGGCCGAGCCGTCCGGGGCGGCGACCACGGTCTTCGGCCGGCTGCACCTGCTGATCCTGCACTTCCCGATCGCGCTGCTGATCGCCGCGCTGGCGGTCGATGCGCTGCGCCGGCGCGGGCGCTGCGCGGCGCCGTCCGACGCGACGTTCCTGATGGTCGGGCTCGGCACGGTGAGCGCGGTCGCCGCGACGGCGACCGGGCTCGTCCACCACGAGGTCGAGGGGCTGCACAACGACCTCATCGAGCGCCACGAGCTGCTCGGGCTGATCGCGACCGGGCTGGCGCTGGTCGCGACCGGGCTGTGCTGGCGCGCGCGGCGCAGCGCCACGGCGGCATGCGACTGGTCGTTCCGCGCGGTGCTGGTGGCGTGCGTCGTGGTGCTTGGATTGGGCGCGCACACGGGCGGTGAGAGCGTCCACGGCGAGGGCTTCCTCACCGCGGGGCTCGATGGCGGCGCACCGGCGGCGACGCCGATCGCGGTCGAGGCGCCGGCGCCGCCGGCCGTCGCGGCGATCGCGGCGATCGACTTCGATCGGGAGATCCGCCCGCTGCTGGAAAACCTGTGCATCGAGTGCCACGGCGCGAAGAAGCAGAAGGGCAAGCTGCGCCTCGACACCCGCGAAGCGGCGCTGACCGGCGGCAACGGCGGCGCGGCGATCGTCCCCGGCGACGGCGCGAACAGCCTGCTGGTGCTGCGCTCGAACCCGCCGGGCGTCGAGGGCGAGGACCTGATGCCGCTCAAGAAGGATCCGCTGACGCCGGAGCAGGTCGACGTGCTGATCCGCTGGATCGACGCGGGGGCGGCGTGGGGCGCCGCGCCGCTGCAGGCGGTGGCGCCGGCGCCGCCCACCGCGCCATCTCCCTGACCGGTCGCCCGAGCACGAGGGATCCATGCCTGCATCGCCGACCGATGGCAACGCCGCCGCGCTGATGGCCGGCGCCGACGAACGCATCGAGCGTCTGCGCAAGGCCGATGCGACGATCGTCGTGCAGGACGCGCAGGGGCGCGGCGTCGCCGGCGTCGCGCTCGACGTCGACCAGACGCAGCACGCCTTCCTGTTCGGCTGCGCGGCGCTGTCCCTGCTCAAGCACGCCGACGCGGCGCAGGAACGCCTCTACCAGGAGCGCTTCGCCGAGCTGTTCAACCTGGCGACGGTGCTGACGTACTGGCACGTCGGTGAACCCGAGCGCGGCCGGCTCGACCTCGGACCGGTGATCGATCAGGTCGCGCGGTTGAAGGCGCTGGGCATCCGCATCAAGGGCCACCCGCTCGTCCTGGCGCAATCGAGCCCGCCCTGGGCGCCCAGCGAGATCGCGGCGACGCGCGACCTGACCCGCCGGTGGATCGCTGACGTGGTCGGCCGGCTGTCACCCGACATCGGCATGTGGGACGTCGTCGGCGACGCGACCACCGCGGCGGGCGCGGGCAACGGACTCGCCGCGTGGGCGCGCGAGGCCGGCGCCGCGCGCTATACGGAGGACGCACTGCGCTGGACGCGCGCCGCGGACGCGTCGGCGCAGCTGCTCTACAACGACTACAAGCTCGACGACGACTTCACGCGGCTGATCACCGATCTGCACGCCGCGCACGCGCCGCTCGACATCCTCGGGCTCGAAGCGCACATGATCGGGTCCGACTGGCCGCTGGAGAAGGTGTGGGAGACCGCCGAGACCTTCGCCCGCCTCGGCCATCCGCTGCACTTCACGGAGGTCACCGTGCTCTCGGACGACCCGGCCGCCGATCACGCCCAGTCCTGGCCGAGCACCGCCGATGGTGAACGACGCCAGGCGGACTACGTCGAGCGCTTCTACCGGCTGCTCTTCTCGCACCCCGCGGTGCAGAGCATCGGCTGGTGGAACTTCGTCGACGGCGACTGGGATCGCAACCCGGGCGGACTGCTGCGCGCGGATCTGACGCCGAAGCCGGCGTTCACGCGCGTGCGCGAACTGATCCGGGAGACCTGGCGCACCCGGGTGGCGCTGACGACCGGTGTGGACGGCAGCGCGGCGTTCCGCGGCTTCGCGGGCAGCTATCGCATCGCCGTCGGGCGCGGCGCGCCGCGGGCGACGCAGGACTTCGATCTCGTCATCGGCTCCGACAATCGCGTGATCGTGCACGTCTGAGGGCAGCCACGGGCTTCGGGCTTCGGGCTTCGAGCTTCGAGCTTCGAGCTTCGAGCTTCGAGCTTCGAGCTTCGAGCTTCGAGCTCAGCCTCCGCGCGCCGTCGCCGCCAGCGTCGGGATGGTCAACGGGCCGCGCGGCAGGATCGCGATGGGCAGACGCGCCCCGTGCGCACGCTGCAGCTCCGCGAGCGTCGCCACCAGATCGTCGCTGTGCTCGACGCGGGTGCGTGCGCGGTCCGATGGCGACAGGCGCGAGTGCAGGATGATCCTCGCCTTCTTCGCGCACTGCAGCAGCGTCTGCACCTGCCACTGGTCGAGGCGCGTGCGTTCGGTCGCCATGAACTCGGCGAGGAGCGCCTCGTCGCCGCGCGCGTCGGCGAGCAGCTGGCCGAACTCGCCTTCGCCGGGCAGGCCGGCGCGGCACTCGGCGGCGACGAGGATCGTCCCGCCCGGCGCGACGATCCGCGCCGCGGCCGAGATGCCCTTCACCGTCTGGTAGAAGTTCTGGTCGAGCGGGTAGCCGCTGTTCGAGGTCACCACCACCGGGTAGGTCCGCTCGACGGTGACGAACGCCTCCTGCAGCGCCGCCGCGCAGCCGGCGTCGTGCGCCCGCGTCGCGTCGCCGGCGAACACGCCGGTGATGCGCTTGGCGCCGTCGAGCGTGACGTTGGCGATGAACTGGGCCGGGCACAGCGCGGTCATCTCGCGCGTCAGGCGCTGCAATGGATTCGCGCGCTGGTCGCCCCAGGTGGTTCCCGGATGCGCGATGAGCTTGGCGCGGTGGAAGTGCTGCACGGTGGCGAAGCCGGCGATCCCCGGCACCACCGCCTTGGTCCCGCCGCTGAAGCCGGCGAAGAAGTGCGGCTCGATGAAGCCGGTGGCGAGGCGCAGGTCGGCGTCGACCCAGGCGCGGTTCAGCCAGCACGCGCCGCCGCACGACGAGTCGCCGACGTGGACCAGGTTGGCGTCGTCGTGGCAGTCGTGGTTGATGACGCGGAACCGCTTCGCGGCCGGACCGAGGATGCGCTCGATCTCGGCGGCCGTCGACCCGCGGTGCGTGCCGGTGCCGATGAGGATCGTCACCGCGGCGTCCGGCACGCCGAGCCGCTCGACCAGCGCCGGCACGATCAGGTGGTCGGGCACCGGTCGCGTGTGGTCGGCGATCGCGATGGCGACCGAGCGCGGCTGACGCGCGCGCGCGATCGCGGCGAGCGGCGCGCAGCCGATCGGCGCGTCGAGCGCGGCGCCGATCGCCGCCACCGGATCCGCCAACGCTGGCGGATCGTGCGGCAGCAGCACGCGCGCGTCGAACCGCTCGGGATCGAGGTCGAGCGGCAACGCCGCCTGGCCGAAGGCGATGTCGACGCGCATGCGCCCACTGTTCAACGCAGGAACGCCTCCGCCAGCCCGCCATCGACGGCGATGATCGCTCCGGTGGTCTTGGCCAGGCGGTCGCCGACCAGCAGGAACATCGCCTCCGCCTGGTCGGCCGGGGTGATCGCCGACTTGGTCAACGTCCGCTCGGCATAGAAGGCGGCGAGCTTGCCGCGCAGCTCATCGTCGCTGTCGGTCGCCGCGAACGGCACGGCGTACTTGGTCAGCGACGAGATCACGCGGTCGCGCGGGAACATCGCGCTGCCCTGGACCACGGTCGCCGGCGCGACGCCGTTGACGCGCACCAGCGGCGCGAGCTCGACGGCGAGCTCGCGCACCAGGTGGTTCGCCGCGGCCTTGCTCAGGTCGTAGGCGATCATGCCCTTCTTGGCGACCACGCCGTTGGCGCTGGTGGTCAGCACCAGGCTGCCCTTCAGGCCCTGCGCCTTCCAGATCGCGGCGGCCTCGTCGGCGACCAGGTACGAGCCCTGGACGTTGATCGCGAAGGTCTGGGCGAACTTGTCGTCCGGGATGTGGCCGGTGAGGTCGGACGGCACGGTGATGCCGGCGGTGATGATCAGCGAGTCGAGGCCGCCGTACGCCAGCACGAGCTCCTCGAGCGCGGCGCGCACGCTGGCGCGATCGGTGACGTCGCACGCCACCGACACCGCCGGGCCGCCGGCCGAGATGCCGGTTCCGGCCTGGCCGATGCCGAAGCCCTGCTGGGCGACGATCGCGTCGGCGGTGGTCTTCGCGGCGGCGGGCACCAGGTCGATGCACACCACCGTCGCGCCCTCCCTGGCGACGCGCTGCGCGACCTCCCTGCCGATGCCGCTGCCGGCGCCGACCACGGCGACGATGCGCCGCGCCAGCTCCTTCTCGGGCGGCATGCGCTTGAGCTTGGCCTCCTCGAGCCGCCAGTACTCGATGTCGAACGCCTCCTGCAACGGCAGCGCGCCGTAGCGATCGAGCGCCTCGGCGCCGCGCATCACCTCGATCGCGCAGCCGTAGAACTCGGCGGTGACGCGCGACTCGCTCTTGTCCTTGCCCCAGGCGATCATGCCGAGGCCGGGGATGAGGATGACGGTCGGGTTGGCGTCGCGCAGCGCCGGCGAGTCGGCGTGCCTGCACTGCTGGTAGTACGCGGCGTAGTCGGCGCGGTATTTCGCGATGCCGGCGGTGATCAGCTTCTGCAGCGCGGCCTCGTCGCCGGACGCCGGATCCCACGCGACGTAGAGCGGCTTGATCTTGGTGCGCAGGAAGTGGTCGGGGCACGACGTGCCGAGCTCGGCCAGGCGCGGCGCGTCGACCGAGTTGACGAAGCGCAGGGTGCGCTCGTCGTCCTGGATCGTGCCGATCCAGCGCTTCTGCGCGCTGACCTGACCGCGCAGCCAGGGCACTATGCGATACGCCAGCGCGCGGCGCTTCTCGGCCGGCAGCGTGCCGTACTTCTGGCCGCCGAAGGTCTTCTCGCCCTTGTCCTTCGCCGCGATCGCGCGCTCGGCGCGTTCGATGATCGACATCGTCAGGTCGAAGCAGGCGCGCTCGTCGTCGGCCCAGTTGATCACGCCGTGGTTGCCCATGACCACGCCCTTGATGCCGGGCTTGGCCGCGCAGATCGCCTGCAGCTTGAGGCCGAGGTCGAAACCGGGGCGCTGCCACGGGATCCACGCCAGGTCGCCGCCGAAGATCTCCTTGGTCAGCCTCTCGCCGTTCACCGACGCGGCGATCGCGATCAGCGCGTTGGGGTGCATGTGGTCGACGTGCTTGAACGGGACGAAGCCGTGCAGCGGCGTGTCGATCGAGGCGGCGCGCGGGTTGAGCGCGAACGTGCAGTGCGGGTAGAGGTCGACCATCGCGTCCTCGCCCACGCCCTTGGCGCCCTGGTCGGGGCGGCCGAGGTAGATGCGGCGCAGGTCGATGAGCTTGTCCTGGTAGAGCGAGGCGAAGCCGTCGCGCTTTGCCGTGCGCAGGTCGCCGCCCGAGCCCTTGACCCACAGCACGGTCACGTCCGTGCCGGTGATCGGATCCTTCTGGGTGATCTTCGCCGAGGTGTTGCCGCCGCCGCTGTTGGTGACGCGGGTGTCCGAGCCGAGCAGGTTCGAACGGTAGACCAGGCGCTCGACGGGATCGAGCTTGGCGACCGCGGCGGCGTCCCACGACGAGGAGGCGAGCGCGGCTTTCGCAGCTGACGCGGACGAGGCGGGGAGGGCGGACATGGTGGTGGTTCCGATCAGGCGGTGATGAGGCGGGACGGGAGGATGCGGATGCCGGCGTCGTCCAGGCGCGCCGCGTCGGCGTCGGTGACCAGGCGCTGGACCTGATGCCACGCGAACAGCGGCTCGGGGGCGCGCTGGCCGAGCTTGGACGCGTCCAGGCACAGCGCGTGCGCGCGCGCGTTGGCGACGGCTGCGCGCTGCACGGCGACGACGTCGGGCTGCGAGTTGGTCACTCCGGCGGCATCGGCGCCCTCGGCCCCGAGCACCACCAGGTCGAAGCTCCAGTCGGCGCAGTGCCGCACCGATTCCGGCCCGAGCACGATCGACAGCCGGCGCAGGTAGCGCCCGCCGAGCAGGCTCACGGTGATGCCGTCGGTGTCGGCGAGCAGCTCGGCGACCGGCAGGCTGTTGGTGACCACGGTCAGCGGGCGCGCGGAGTCCGCGCCGATGGGCGCGCGGGCGATCAGCGCCTCGGCGACCGCGTAGACCGTGCTGCCGGCGTCGAGGAACACCGTCGATCCCGGCGCGATCAGCGCCGCCGCCGCGCGCGCGATCCGCCGCTTCGCCGGAGCCGCGACGCGCTGGCGCTCGCGGAACGACGGGAAGCGCTGGTTGAATTCGCCCAGCGCGCCGCCGCGCGTGCGGGTGATGACGTCGGACTGCTCGAGCGCGTCGAGGTCGCGCCGCGCGGTCGCCTCGGAGACCTTGAGCCGGGCGCAGACCTCGGCGATCGGCAGCCACCCCGTCGTCTGGATCAGGCTGGCGAGGTCGCGGCGGCGGGCGTCGACGACGTGTTGGGGGACGCGCACGCCGGCAGCATCGCGGCTATATGATTGCTTTCAATCATATAGGCGACGCCCGGCCAGCGTCCCGTAACTCCCGTCTCTCAGTCGCTTTCCGCCGCCGCGCTCCACTCGATCTTGACCTGCACCAACTTCGCGTCGCCGACCAGGGTGTCGAGCACGTCGCTGTTGGCGAGGCGGCTGACCTTGACGATCGCGACCTGGCTGCCGGTCCAGCCGCTGGTCACGCCGGTGAAGGTCGTGGTGTTGAGCTGGTCCTCGGTGACGTTCGCGCCGGTCGCCGCGGCGGTGGTGTTCAGCGCGCTGTCGAACAGCTCGGCGGTGCTCTTGCTGTCGATGCCCACCTGCCAGCGGACGTTGCCGCCCGAGACGCTGGTCGACAGCCACGACAGGGTGATGTCGACCGTCCCGCCGTCGTAGCTGTCCGGCACGACGAACTGCCAGGTCGCGTACTCGTCGGCGGTCGCGTCGGCGAAGCCGACGCTGTAGTACGAGAAGTTCGTGCCGTCGGTCTGGTCGACGCTCGCTCCCGACGCCGGGGTGATCGCGCTCGCGGCGGTCAGGATGACGCTGCGGCGCGGCTTGGCGGCGGCGGTGTAGGTGATCTGGCCCGTGGTGCCGCTGACCTCGAGGTAGTCGGTGGTCGAATCGCCGAGGCGCGTCGTACCGGTCACGTCGAGCACGGTGCCGGCGGCGGGATCGCTGTTGTTGATGCCGACCGAGCCGGCGACGTCCATGACCATCTCGGCGGTGTTGCCGACGCGCCATTCGTAGGCGTTGTGCGCGGCGCCGAGCGAGCCGCCCACGGCGCCGATCGCCGCGATGATTTCGGCGTCCCAGGCGCCGACATTCTGCACCAGCCGGCTGCCGCCCTGGAACCACAGCTCCTCGCCGGCGGCGTCGGAGATGTCGTTGTGCACGCCGAGCGTCAGTCGTCCGTTCTCAGTGCCCGCGGCCGCGGTGTGGTGGTTCGCCGAGTCATCCTGCCAGAGCAGGAATCCCTTGTCGCCGGCGTTCGACGCCGAGTGCAGCTGCGTGCTCACCGCGCCAGTACCATCGCTCACGGTGTGGTAGAGGTTGAGCGCGTCGTTGTAGACCGTGCCCTGGTCGCTGACGGTGATCTCGGTCGTGCCATCGACTTCGACCGTGAAGCCGTCGGCGCCGCCGAGGGTCGTGCCCTCGTTGAGACGCCACTCGCCGGCCAGCACG
>Ga0196963_10002475_pt1 | contig 11047 bp, 10 predicted proteins | sample S1_5metaG_FD_148600 | JGI IMG/M metagenome (GOLD analysis project Ga0196963, IMG submission 148600) | Soil microbial communities from Anza Borrego desert, Southern California, United States - S1_5 | ecosystem: Environmental > Terrestrial > Soil > Desert | place: USA: California | collected... | reverse complement strand
CGAAGTAGCATGAACCACAAACTAACTATCGAGGAGAAAGAATCTCTTATCGAGTTTCTTACATCTCCCGCTTGGCCAGCACTTCTTAAAGAAGTCGATCGCCTCGCAACACAGCTTGAAGCCTCAGTTATGAAGTACGACCTCGAACGCGGGGATCGTGGACTTGTGATTGAGAGAGCGCGTGCTGATGGAGCTCGCAAACTACAAATCTTAATTCAGGGATTAAAGTCCCCCGCTCGCGGACCGGCTGTCCGTCGTAATTAATCGAGTAACGACGTAATCGTAGGAGTATTGTCAATGAGTGACGATCAAGAAAACAGCGGAAACGTACCCGCCACACCAACAGGTGAAGATAGTACGAATATTAAAGCCGAGTTTAATCGCAAACTCGAAAACCTTAACCAGCAGCTTGCAGCTCAAAATCAGAATTTGGATGCACAACTTCAGGAGATCTTAAAGCGAATCGAGACTCCGAAAGCCGCGCCTGTAAGAGAGTCGGCGCCGAAGAAACTAAACGAGTTGATTTATGACGATCCAGAACAGTTCGTTCAGGAAGTTAAAAACACAACTCGTCAAGAAGTCATGCAAGACATCACTCGCCAACAAGCTTTTCAGAACACAGCTGTAGTTTTAGAGTCCGAATATCCTGAGTTTAACGACAAAGGATCGGAGCCTTACAAGCGCGTTCAAGCTTACTACCAGCAACTAGCTCCACACCTTCAAGGAACTAAAGAGGGTTTAGAGATCGCCGCATATCGGGCAGCTGCAGATTTCGGCCTTGCCCCTAAAAGCAAGAGATCAAAGTCTTCAGCCAACGAAGATTATTCGATGAGTTCAGGTGCCCCGCAAAAGGCAAGAAGCTCGTCATCTGCTTCCAAAGGTGAAATGGCCGCTGACCAAGCTGCATTCGCCGAATTAGTAGGAGCCCCAGTAAACGACCCTAAGTTTAAGGAGATGTTTAAGAAGGCTTCGAAGCGTACAGAGTGGAACAAATTCAAAGGTCAGGAGGACTAAATGAAACAAGGAAAAGAACCCATTAAGAACAAGCGATACGAAGTCCTCAAAGAACTTACGATCAGTCAGCAAAACCAATTCGCTCTAAATGATAAGCAGCTCAAGTACCTAAAGGAAAACGGATTAGAGCACAGATTCATCCATCAAAAAGAGTACCTCACCAAGAACAACTATCATCGATCGGGATGGAGAATTGTACCGGACCCAGAGTTTCCAGGCGCTAATGCTGAAGGACTAATTGCGATCGGTGATCTTGTTATGGCTGTAAAAACGGTTGAGGCCCAAGAAGCCCATCGTCGGGAACTTGCTCGTAAGCGAGCCATTTACGCCAACCAACCCGGACTTCAAAAGGCTGCGAAGCGAGATCTTGAAAAAGCCATGCGTTCCAGTGGGTTAGACGGCGAAGTGATCGAGGAGATGGTCGACGAAGACACCGAAGACTAAGTTCATTTGACGCATTGTATAATCAAAACCAGACCTATTAAACGGGGGTCATGGATGACTCCCAGTAAACCGTCCCATGGAGGGGACTTTTAATGCCAAATAGAGATGAAGTAAAAGGCTTCGAGCCTTGGGGCCGTGTCCTTCGAATCAATGCGTATGAAGCAGATACCACGATTTACAAGGGCGACCTCTTAAAATTTAAATCAGACGGACAAGTAGAACCCGCCGCTGCTGGTACAACCGCAGTTATTGGCGTTGCTGCTAACTACGCGACTGCTGGAAACGAAGTACTTGTTTACGACGATCCGGACCAACTTTTTGTCTGTCAATCAGACGACGCAACTGAGCCAGCCGCTATTACAGCTATGGGCCTTAACTACAACATCGTAGTAGGCACTGCATCTACCCTTTACAGACGTTCAGCGATGGAAATCGACGGCAGCACTGGAGCTTCAGACTCCAACTTACCGATCAAAATGCTTCGTCTTTATCCTTCACCAGACAACGCCTACGGCGCAAATGCACGAGTAATCTGCATGATCAATAACCATAAGTTTAAGGGTGCCGACGCTGGCACATTGGGAGTGTAGTAAATGTCAGCACCACTTTTCGTACGCGGAAACTATTCCGATTTATTTTCAAGTTCGCAGCTTCCAGTTCTAGAAGCCCTTTTCCGATGGGAATTGAGCCAATACGACTCAAAACGCGAAATGCTTTTCAACGTCAGAAAGACTGATAGAGATATATATCAGACTTCTGAACTCGCTGATCTTCCAATGTTCTCTAGCATTCCGGAAGGCACCGACTATACCTACTCAACCGTTCGTCAAGGCGCAAGCAAGACGATCGTGCCAGTAAAGTACGGTTTGGGATTCACGATCTCTGAAGAAGCTGTCGATGACGGCAAATTTGACCATATCGCAGACATGGTTAAGAAACTCGCTAAGTCAGCACGTGAGACCCAAGAAATTCAGGCAATGAATATCTTTAACAACGCTTTCGGCTCGCAAACTACCGCCGATGGCTTGTCACTTTGTAACACTGCACACACCCTGCCTTCAGGCGGAACCTTTAGAAATAGAGCTTCAAGTGATGTTGACCTATCGGAGACAGCACTTCAATCAGCAATGACTGATTTCGAAACTCAATTCGTTGGCGACACTGGAATCATCTATAGCATTAAGCCAAAAGTTCTCTTAGTTGCACCAGCTAACAAGCGATATGCACAAGAACTCGTAGGCTCAGATAAGAAGCCCGACTCTTCTGATAACAATTTGAACGCGCTCAAGAGCGACGGTCTTGTTGTTGTTTCTAGTCCGCACATTACGGACACAGACGCATGGTTCTTGTTGGCTGAGAAGTCTCAGACCGGCCTCGACATCATTTCGCGAAAAGGCGTTATGACAAAAGCTGCTGGCCCTGACTCAGGATTCGATAACGACTCAATCAAGTACAAATCTTCTTACAGAGAGAAGATCGATACCATTCACGCTTACGGCGTATGGGGAACCTCAGGCGGGTAATGCCGTCCGGTTAATTCACTAATCCATTAGACGACGGGGAGTTTCGGCTTCCCTCATCGACTTAGGCATAAGACTAAAAGGAGTTTATTTAATGCCCTCAAAATTCACCGGTCCACTAAAGAATGCGACTAAAAACAGTGGATCAAGACAATTTTTCAACGGCCTTCCGATTGGAAGGGAACCCGATGTAGTTGAGTACTTCAACGATTTCCTGATGGCGCAAGATTACGCTGCCGGTGACTGGGTAGTTACTGAAACAACTGCAGGCGCGACACAAGCTCTCGCAGCTGACGAATTAAACGGTGCACTTGTTCTTACCTCTGAAGCAAACGACGACGACGTTGTTCAACTTCAAGGCAACGAAATGACCTGGAAGCTTTCTTCTGGAAAGCAGCTTTGGTTCGAAACTAAAGTTAAAATCGGAGATGCAACTCAACAGGACCTTTTCGTAGGACTCGCCTCAACTGATACTACGATCATTGCAGGAACTACTGATTCAGTTGGCTTTAGAAAACTTGACGGCACAACTTCTTGTTTGTCGATCACCGAAGACAATACGACTGAAACAACCAATGCGGCACATACTTTTGTAGCTGATACATACGTAACTCTTGGCTTCCACTGGGACGGAATTGGTAAGGTTGAGTTTTTCGTTAACCGTTCACTCACTGCAACACATACGTCGAACATTGAGCAGACTAATAAACTCGCTCTTACATTCACGATGCAAAACGGTGAAGCTGGCGCAAAGACGATGACCATTGACTACGTTTACGTTGCTCAAGAACGATAAGGCGGTAACCAATGGCTGGAACAGTCACAGTTACCCGATCATTCGTTGAGCAGGGTAAAGGATCAAAGTCAGTTCGCTGCGAGAAAGTGCGGCTTAGTTGCACAGCGGACGCCACAAACGGATCATTTCCTGACACGCCATTAAATCTTCAAGGCTACATCATGAAGGTTGTTACTAATCCAGGATCAACAGCCCCAACTGACAACTATGACATCGCAATCCTCGACGAACATGGCAGTGATGCAGCACTTGAGTGTTTAACAAATAGAGATACAGCGAACAGTGAAACTGTGTATGTCTATTGGACAACAACTCCAGGCGCCCCAATCCCAGCCTTTTTCTGCGGTGATTACACAGTTAGATTCTCAAATAACTCGGTAAACAGCGCAACCGTAGTCGTAGACATTTACCTTCGTGATTCGCTGTGAGTCTAGATGGCAAACGTTCAAAACAGCAATTCAATCTACGTCGATGCGACGGGGTCGATCACTACTAATCCGATAAAGATTACCTCAATAGTTTTCACCCCAGACTCAGCAAATGATCAGCTGATTCTAAAAAACTTCGATAACTCGGGCGACATCAAGGTCAACATTCGCGGCGCAACCGCAAAAGACTCAATGTTTTTCGATTTCTCGACGTGCCCAATTCACTTTCCTAGAGGCGTTTATGTTTCGACTCTTTCGTCAAACGCGACAGCCTTTCTTGTAACTACGTCTGGCGGTAACTAATGGCTTACGAGATTCGTGACTTTGACGACATTATCGACATGGTCATGGAGGAGATGAAGTATCAGTCTGACGATACTACAGCCATCGCCCGAATCAAACGGGACATCAATGCAATCTACCTTGACGAAGTTGTCCCGACTAAACGTTGGAACTGGTTACAAGGTCACACGAAAGTTCAACACAAAGCATACTACAACGCCGGTACCTGCACGGTTACTCCAGAGTCTACAACTGTAACTCTGTCAGTTGCCCCCGCTGTAGCGACTGGAAGCCGCGCAGGTTACCTTTTCTCTGTAGACGGGTTTGATGAGATTTACACAATCGCATCTCACACCGCAGGCTCAACAACCATAACTCTTTCGTCGCAATATAACGGCTCCGCAAGTTCAACCGCAACATTCAAGATTTGGGCAGACACGATTGCCCTTCCAACAAACTGCAAAGAGACAATTGAAGTTTGGCAAGATTTCTATCGCTCAACAATGGAAGCTCTTGGTCCACAGGAATTTAGACGCCGCGCTCGCGAGACACCGAAACTAGCATCAAAGCCACAATACTACTCAACATGGGACTACGAACTTCCTTCTGGAGTATCAACTGAAGTAGAAGCCACACGTTATCGCGTGATGAAGGTGCATCCTTCTATGGTATCTGACACAATAACTCTTCACGTTGACTATCTAAAAGAAGCAAGCCCACTTGATCTCGACGCTGATGAACCGTTGATGCCATATGAAGACAGGATCGTTCTCGTATACGGCGCCCTCTCCCGAGCATGGGCGAGAGAAAGAAACCCGGAAGAAGCTGCACGAAACAGAATGCTATTTGAAGCGAAACTCGCTCGAATGGCTGGAAAAGTTGAAGACGGTTTTGATAAGCCGCAACTTACTCCTGATTCAATGTATGTCCGCAAAAAACGTGGACCACGACCTGGAGCAAGATTCCGTCATACAGATGTGTCTGGTGGATCAAGCTCGTACACCTCACCTACATATATAACAAACGCTGAAATCGCTACAGGTAATACTCTTTCAGGGAACCTCACAGTAAATTCAGGTGTAACGATCGACGGCGTTGACATCTCTGTTCTAAGCTCTGAAGTCGACGCTCTTCAAGCGCTGTCTTCTGGTCAAATCTTCGTTGGTAATTCGTCTAACGTATCAACTGCAGTCACCCCGACAGGTGACGTTACAATATCAAATACTGGCGTTACGTCTATTGGAACCGGAGTCATCGTTAATGCTGACATTAGTTCCTCTGCTGCAATAGCTAGATCAAAGTTTGCAAATGGAACAGCTGATCATGTTCTGATTAACGATGCTTCTGGAGTTATGTCGTCTGAAGCCGCGCTCTCTCCTGTCAGAGGCGGAACAGGTGTCGCTAACAACGCAGCTGCAACACTCACTCGTTCAGGTAACCATGCTCTTACGATTACAACAACCGGTACAACAAACGTAACTCTCCCTACTTCCGGCACACTCATAACTGGTACAGGCGCGTCTACCGACAACGCAATTGTTCGTAACGACGGAACTGGTGGAGCGATTCAGACCTCAACCGTTACTATAGGCGACACAGGCGCAATCGTAAACACTCTCGCTGCCGACGTTGTTCCCTTAAAAATTACTCAGTTCTCAGGCGGAGCCGAAGACTTACTTCAAATCTTCTTCTCTAACGGAACTGATAACGCATTCGAAGTTACCGCCGGCGGAAGAGCAAATTCAAATCTTGGTTTCTTCACTAACGCAGGCGCAGGGTTCAACAACGATTCCTTTACTTCGTTTCACGGCTCGCAAGTTAACTGGGGCAACGGTTCAACGACGCCCGCCTGGTCATTCTTAGGTTCAAGCGGATCAACTGATTTTCAAGCAATCATTCAAGCAACTGTAAACAAGGCAGGCAACAGGGGCCTGGTTGTAAAAGGTGTTGGTTCACAGACAGCGAATCTCTCTGAACATCGCGACTCTTCAGACAACGTTCTAAATTATGTCGCAGCCAACGGCCGCATTCAAGCCGACTCAGGTCTCGGTGCAAAGAGAACAGCAACGGCTACTGACTACACAGCAACAATTGCTGACTACTTCGTAGCAGTAACCTCTACAGCAGCCGCCCGAACTATCACGCTCCCTGCAGCCAACACTTTTAAAGCAGGTCAGATGCTAGTCATCGCAGATGAATCAGGAGCAGCCGGAACAAATAACATCACTGTCTCACGAGCAGGCGCAGACACTATCGACGGCACAACCTCTGTAACCATCTCAGTAAACTACGGCGTTCTGCGCTTATACAGCGACGGGACTTCATTATGGAAATCGTGGTGATCAAATGTCAGGCGTAAATTTTAACGTAACAACAAGTTTAGCAGGGACCGGATCAGGCACCGGAATCAACTACGGTTCAAGTGAAGCGGGTCAGTACACTGGATATGCAGATGCAGCTGCAGCAACTCCAGTAGACATGACCGGCGGCTCTCCAACATTGACTCTCGCGTCTACAACTTCGACTCCGCTTCGAGGCGCGGCATCTTTACTCATTACAAAAGATGCGGCTAATAGGCAGGGCGAAGGTTTTGCCGACGCAATCACGATTGACGATGCAGATAAATGCAAGGTTTTAACTATTTCGTTCGACTATGAAATAGCCTCCGGAACGTATGCTGACGGAGACCTAACTGTTTACGTTTACGACGTAACCAATTCAACTTTGATTCAACCAGCAGGTTACTCGATTAGGAATGTAGGAATCGAATCCAAGCATATCGCGACTTTCCAGACGACTACTTCAACGAGTTACCGTTGGGGTTTTCATGTAGCCTCGACAAGCGCATCTGCTTACACGGTGAAAGTTGACAATGTGTCTGTTGGTCCGCAAGCGCAGCTTTACGGTGCCCCAGTTAGTGACTGGACGGCGTATACACCAACGGTTGCTGGATTCACTTCAAACAATACTCCGACTGGATTTTGGAGACGTGTTGGCGATACGATGGAGGTCGAAGCTAAGATTTCGTTTACTGGATCTCCAGCAGGATCTGCTCCTACACTCTCGCTTCCAAGCGGCTATTCGATTGATACTGCAAAGCTACCTGCATACTCAGCATCACATGTGCCTGTCTTTGGTTATGGCGTCGCTCATGACGTAGGATCAGGCGTCTACCTGATTCATGCGATGTATAGCTCCACAACTGCTGTTCTTCTCAGAGAAGCTGATACAACAGGAAACAATCTGTTTAGTGATACAATCACAGGCACCGATCCATTTACTCCCGTGAGCGGAGATTACATTGAAATAAAATTCTCAGTCCCGATTGCCGGATGGAGTTCGGCTGTTCAGATGTCAAACGACACTGATACACGCGAAGTTTCGATGGTCGCTACTTCTACAACGACAAGTTGTACAACCGGAAACACAACCGCAATTGTTTATCCGACCGTCGTCAAAGACACTCACGGTGCGTATAATTCAACCACTGGAATTTATACCGTTCAAGTGCCGGGCCGATACTGTGTCAACGCAACATTTGAGGATGATTCATCTGGAGCTGCCGCCGCAGAGTATACGAACTTACTTCTTTATAAGAACGGCAGTAATCATCGTCGCCTTGGTTACGTACAGTATTCGGGGACTGCTACAGTTTCGGCATTTGTCGGCGGAATGGCTCTCGTTGACTGTATAGCGGGAGACACTCTCGCGGTTCGTCTAGACAATACAATGGGCGAGACACTTGTTGGTAACGGTTCAGCAGTCGGTACACATTTCGAGATTTTCCGTCTCTCAGGCCCCGCAACAATTGCTGCGAGTGAAAATATTTATTTTGAGTATAACTCAAATGCAGGCGGAGCGCAGACGGGCGGAACAACAAACATTGACTGGTCAACTAAAGTAGTTGATTCACACGGCTCCTTTAACGGAACTACTTTTACATGTCCATCCCCAGGCACTTACCATTTTTCAGGCTCAGTATTTCTAACTGCATCAGTTGCAACCTCTGTAAACTTATACAAAAACGGCGTTGCTAACAAAAGATGTTCTCAAAACATATCTGATGACCAGCAATGTTTTAACGCTCAAGTTACCCTTATCGCTGGCGACACTGTTACTTTCAGATTGTCGGATAACGCCACGTTATCGAGTAATGCGACCGTGCATTGGATCGCGGGACACAGAATCTAATGCCTCGTCGAACCCAGTTCTTTCAATTAAGCCCATGGAACGGCGGACTTAACTCCTCCGTAGATCCGGGAATGATTCCGCCACAAGATCTTGTGATTGCAGACAACATGTTGTTTGCAACAAGTGGCTCGCGTCTTAAGCGACAGGGATTTGATTACCTTGATGCTTCGTCAGCAATACCAGCAGTTACTCATCGAGCGTCAACAGGAACGACTAGAACATTAACTTTTGCATCTGCAATCGATGCTGCTGATAACGACAAGCTTGCCGTTGGTGAACCCATTACTGTGACCGGCGGACCTGCTGCATACAATGGTAACGTCATTATTTCAGCAATCCCAAGTTCAACAACGATCGAGTACACGGGCGTAGGATCACTTTCAGAGAGCACAACCTCAACCTCAGCAATTACGGTCACCCGTAACCACTCAGTTCTTGCAATTCATGATTACTGGAGGACAGACGGATCAAATGTAAAAGTTCAATCGCTTGTAACAGTCACTTCCACACCGCAGTTCTTCAAGTACGATGCTGACGGCAAGAGAACAATGATTACCAATGCAGGCACTGCACTAAACACTGCGGCCCTGATTGTAAATACTGAAGTCATGAATGACAGATTGATATTCGCATTCGATGCTTCAGGAAACACACCAAAAAAATATAGACCAGAAACCTCAGCAGACGTTCAGGATCTTGGAGGCACTCCTCCCAACTTCTCCCTCTGTCGAACGCATCTGGCAAGGCTATGGACAAACGACAAAACAAACAAAGATAGACTTCACTACTCAGGAACCGGCGATCCAGAAAAATGGAATGGTGCCGCTGACTCAGGTTATTTAGATATCGATCCAGGTGACGGCGACTCCGAAGGCATCACGATTATTCATCCTCCGTTCAAAGGAGATTTGTTCGTAACAAAGGGCCGAAAGACTTACAGAGTAGTTGGTAACAGTCCAGAAAATTTTCAGATTGTTCCCGTCTCTCTTGGTATAGGCGGAGTCTCTCAGAGATCTTCGGTTGCAATTGACTTAGATGAAATTGTCTACTGCTCGCAAAAGGGAATACATGCACTTTCTGCCACTGACACTTACGGCGATTTTTCAGGTGCATTTCTCTCAACAAAAATTCAACCAACGTTTAATTCATTCAATCTCGGTCGACTAAAGTATATTCAGGGCGCCTACATTCCCGATCTAAACAGCGTATGTTTCGCTGTTTCAGAAGGATCAGACACAGCTAACGGCGACCTCTACTTCTACAACTTCCAGGTTAAAGAGTGGTTTCGATGGCCGTCATTAAGTTGCCAATCGATTGGTACAAAGATCAATTCCGCAGGTGAAACGAAGCTATTGCTTGGTACGAACAACGGTCGAATTCTAGAGGCGATGAATGACGAATATTCCGACTTTGGAACTACGGGCATCGCTTACCGTGTAAAGACTGGAACTATATACGTAGACGGTAACCCCAATAGTGTTAAGGGATTTAAGCGTCTGACGTTCCTATACAAGCCAATTGGGGACTATGAATTTACCTGCCAGGTGCGAATAGATAATCATCCAGTTCAATCGTATTCGTTTGCACAGGAGTCATCGTCCGACCTAATGGGGACAACATTTACTGTTGGGTCGTCTGAGCTTGGCGTCTCGGGCGTTCTTAGCCCCTACTCAGTTCAAATAGACGGCTACGGGAGGGGAATTACCCTCGAAATTACGCAATCTGGGACCTCAGAACAAGTTGAGATCTACGGAGTTATAATAGAATACGAACCCGCCGACCTAGCACAGGAAGTGATAGGCGAGTCCGCATAACATGGAAGTTAAAAGAGCTTGGCTACCTTAAGTATTACAAAGCAATGGGCGAACGGTGAAGTTCTCCTAGAGGCTGACCTAGATTATATCAAGTCCGACATTGAGACCTTTTTAAATACAACTAAGATCAATGACGACAACATCCAGACGGGCGGAGTTACGGCTTCAACGAAGCTCGTGGATCTCTCAATCACCGCTGCCAAGATGGGTACGGATTCAGTAACTACGCCCAAGATCGAAGCCTCTGCCGTAACGACAGCTAAGATCGCAGACTCGAATGTCACGCTTGGAAAGCTTGCAGCAGCAGCCATTGCCTCACTTATCCCCTACGGCACTGTTTGGGCATACGGTGGAACGGCTGCTCCTACTGGCTGGTTACTTTGTGATGGCTCGGCGATCTCGAGAACTACTTACGCAGATCTATTCACAGCTATCGGAACTACTTATGGCTCAGGTGACGGATCTACAACGTTCAACATACCTGACATCAGAGGCCGCGTTATCGCTGGTCAAGATGACATGGGCGGAACTTCAGCGAATCGTTTAACCGCGCCCGCT
>Ga0196963_10002474_pt1 | contig 11048 bp, 7 predicted proteins | sample S1_5metaG_FD_148600 | JGI IMG/M metagenome (GOLD analysis project Ga0196963, IMG submission 148600) | Soil microbial communities from Anza Borrego desert, Southern California, United States - S1_5 | ecosystem: Environmental > Terrestrial > Soil > Desert | place: USA: California | collected... | reverse complement strand
GCCACGCCCCGACGAACAACTCCGGCGTCATCAATCTCGTCGCCGGACAGTCGTACGACGTCCGCATGGAGTACTTCAACCAGTGGGGCAACGGCGTCGCGCAGCTCTCATGGGCCAGCGCCTCGCAGCCGGCGCAGGTCATCCCCACCGCGTCCCTGTCGACCGACGGCACGACCACCCCGCCGCCCGTCGACCCGCCGCCGCCCACCGGCAACGGCGACGGCCTGTTCGGCGCCTACTACGGCGACATGACCTTCGGCGCCAAGAAGTTCCAGCGGATCGACCCCACCGTCAACTTCAACTGGGGCGCCGGCTCGCCCAACGCCGCGATCCCGACCGACAACTTCTCCGTCCGCTGGACCGGCCAGTTCCTGGCGCAAAAGTCCGAGACCTACACCTTCTACACGACCAGCGACGACGGCGCCCGCCTGACGATCAACGGCGTCCGCGTGATCGACAAGCTCATCCCCCAGGGTCCCACCGAGTGGGCCGGCTCGATCGCGCTCGTCGCCGGGCAGAAGTACAACATCACCCTCGAGTACTTCGACCGCGCCGGCGGCGCCTCGGCCGTCCTGCGGTACTCGAGCCCGACCACCGCCAAGCAGGTCGTGCCGCAGGCGGTGCTGTTCAGCACTCAATCGACCACGCCCCCGCCCGTCCAGGCGCCGTCCGCGCCGACCAACGTCTCGGCCGCGGCGATCAACACGACCCAGATCCAGCTCTCCTGGACCGACCTCCCGACCGAGAGCGGCTACAAGATCGAGCGCTCCGCCAACGGCACCACCGGGTGGACGCAGATCGCGACCCCGCCCGCCGGGTCGACCGGCTACCTCAACACCGGCCTCGCCCCGAACACCACGTACTACTACCGCCTGCGCGGCTTCAACGCCGGCGGCGACGGCGCCTACTCCGTCGTCTTCAGCGGCAAGACCCAGGCCATCACCCCGCCCGCCGCCCCGACCTTCACCGGCATCCGCCCGGTGCCCGTCACCGCCCTCGAGATCCAGTGGACGAACGTCGCCGGCGAGACCGGCTACAAGCTCGAGCGCAGCCTCAGCCCGACGTCCGGCTTCACGCAGATCGCCACGACCGGCGCCGACGTCACCACCTACATCGACGACAGCAACCTGCCCGGCAACACGCTATTTTACTACCGCGTCCGCGCGTACAACGGCGGCGGCGACTCGGCCTACTCGCCCGCCAGCGGCGGCACCACCAACAGCGGCAACCCCGGCCCCGCGGCCACCCTCCCGACAAACTTCGCCGCCCAAGCCCTTTCCACTACCGAGATCAAGCTGACCTGGTCCGACTCGGCCAACGAATCGATCTACGAGATCGAGCGCTCCGCCAACGGCACCACCGGCTGGGCCAAGATCGACGACGTCGGCGCCAACGTCGTCACCTACACCGACGACTTCCTCACGCCCAACACGACCTACTTCTACCGCATCCGCGCCGGCAACAACGGCGGCTTCACCGCCTACACGACCGCCGTCTCTGCCAAGACGCTCTCCGCCCCCGCCGGCGCGAGCCAGCCCGACGTACAGGTGCAGGTCCGCAAGGAGACCACCTTCGCCGGCGACAACGTCTACAACACGACCGGCGTCAACCAGGCCCGCGCCGCCACCGGCGAGTTCTTCCCCACGATCTTCCACGTCCGCGTCTACAACGACGGCGCGACCGCCGACTCGTTCGTCGTCACCGCCCCGACCGGCGACGCCGACCACCGCCTCGCCTACTACGACTCCACCACCACCGGGTGGAACGGCGGCGTCACGATCGGCGCGGCCGTCACCGGCGCCGGCTGGAACACCGGCGTCATCCAGCCCGGCGCCTTCCGCGAGTTCCGCGTCGAGGTCCTGCCCCAAGCCGCGCTCGGCGGCACCTCGGGCGCGTGGAACGTCATGGCCAAGTCCGCCACCGACGCGTCCAAGGTCGACGTCGTCCGCGTCCAGGTCAACACGCCCGTCACCCGCTCGGTGATGTTCAAGCGCCGCAACTACGACGCCTCCGGCACCTACCTGATCGAAGTCCAGAACCGCGGCAACGTCGCCGACGCGATCAAGCTGACCGTCGGCCTGAACAACTCGAACTTCCAGGTGCAGTTCTTCGACGACCACTGGGGCGGGAACAACGTGACGACCGCCCTGCGCTCGGCCGGCGGGTGGACGACGCGCGTGCTCCAACCGTTCGAGACCCAGCAGCTGCGCGTCGTCTTCTCCGGCTACGCCGACCCGGCCGCGCCCAACATCAACCTGACCGCCTCCTCAATCGGCAACCCGGCGATCGGCGAGATCCTGCCCGTGACGCTCGGCCAGGCCCAGGCGCTCCCGGTCGACACCGACTTCTTCCCGATCGGCGCCTGGGGCCAGTACATCGGCACGTTCGACGCGTGGAAGAGCCGCGGCATCAACACGATGGTCGAATACCAGGGCAACCTGGCCACGATCGAGGAGTGGAGCGCGCTCGCCCGCCAAAAGGGCCTGCACTACATCCGCACCACCCCGCTCGACGCGAACAACGACAAGGGCGACCCGTGGCTACTCGCCTGGAGCCTGCCCGACGAGCCCGAACTCCCGCCCAACGCCCCGCGCCAGACGCCGCAGCAATTGGCCGGGAAGGTCGCGGCACTGAAGGCGATCGACCCGACCCGCCCGATCTGGCAGAACTTCTCCGGCGGGTTCGTCGTGCAGTGGCAGGGGGCCCAGATCCCCAAGGGCACCTACGTCCCGTACCTCAACAACCTCGACTGGGTCAGCAGCTCGATCTACCCCGTCACCGGCTACAACCGCACGACGATCAACCAGGGCCTCGACGCGTCCGGCCTGGCGATCGACACGCTCGAGAAGTGGTCGGGCGGCAAGCCCCAGTGGGGCTTCATCGAGTCCGGCGACCAGGAACTGTCCTGGGTGCAGCGCGAGGTCGGCGTCGTCTCGACCGACCAGTACCGCGCCGAGCTCTGGGACACGATCATCCGCGGCGCCAAGGGCATCACGTACTTCCCGCAAAGCTTCAGCCCGAACTTCAAATTCGACAACACCTCGCCCGCAGTGGCGGCCGAGATGGTCAAGCAGCACGCGCTGATCCAATCCGTCGCCGGCGCGCTGCTGAGCGAGACCGACCCGCACACCCGCGGGTTCGACGCCGCCGCGAGCTCGATCCAGGGCAGCTGGCGCGTGTACAACGGCAAGACGTACTACGTCCTTCTCAACATGAGCGACCAGGCGGTGACGACGCAGGTCGAATTCCACGGCCTCCCGTCGAACACCGCCCCGGTCGCGGTCGTCGGCGAAAGCCGCGGGGTGACGCTCTCGCCGACGGGCACGTTCAACGACACGTTCACGCCGTTCGGCGTGCACATTTACCAGGTCGGGTAAGGCGCTTCTTAGGGTCCACGTTGCCCGCCTTCAGTGGGGCAGACATTCTTGTCCGCCCCCCTGTTCCCGCGCCATCCGCGCGCGAGTTGCTATAATCGCGCGCCTATGTCTTTGACCTTCGTACGGTCCACCGTCCGCGAGATGCACGGCTACACGCCCGGCGAACAGCCCGGCGTCGGCGAGCGCGTCGTCAAACTCAACACGAACGAGAACCCGTTCCCCCCCAGCCCCGCCGTCCTCCGCGCGATCCAGGAGATCGAGCCCGAGCACCTCCGCCGCTACCCCAACCCCACCGCCGACGTCTTCCGCGACGCCGCCGCCAAGGTCCTCGGCGTCACGCGCGACCACCTGATCGCCGGCAACGGCTCCGACGACATCCTCACCATCGCCACCCGCACGTTCGTCGCCCCCGGCCAAACGCTGGCGTACCCCGACCCGACGTACTCGCTCTACCCCGTGCTCGCGCGGCTGGAGGACGCGAAGGTCGTCGAAATCCCCTGGGAGCCCGGCTACCAACTGCCGATCGACGGCCTGGTCAAATCGAAAGCCGCCGCCGTCTACGTCGCCAACCCCAACGCCCCCACCGGCACGTTCGTCCCGCCGGCACAGATCGCCGAGCTCGCCAGCGCCTTCAAGGGGCTGGTCCTCGTCGACGAAGCCTACGCCGACTTCGCCGATGACAACTGCCTCGCGCTGGTGAAGAAGCACGAGAACGTCGTCGTCTCCCGCACCTTCTCCAAGGCCTACTCGCTCGCCGGAATGCGGTTCGGCTACGCGATCGCCCAGCCCCACGTCATCGCCGAGATGATGAAGGTCAAGGACAGCTACAACTGCGACGCGGTCGCCATGCTCGCCGCCGCCGCCGCGATCGCCGACCAGGAGTACGCGAAGGAGCGGTGGGAGCAGATCAAGTCCGAGCGCGCCCGCGTCTCCGCCGAGCTCGAAAAAATGGGCTGGGACGTCCTCCCCAGCCAGGCCAACTTCGTCTTCGCCCGTACCCCCGACGCCCGCGGCCACGACGCCTACCAGGGCCTCAAAGCCCAGGGCATCCTCGTCCGCTTCTTCAACAAGCCCGGCCTGGCCGATAAGATCCGTATCACGATCGGCCAGTCCCACGAGAACAACGCGCTGCTCGCCGGCATCAAGGCGATCACCGCGCCGGCCCAGGTCGCATAACCGACCCGCCGCCACCCCGAATGGCCGCCGGCGGTCGCTCCGCGTCGTCGCGATCCGTATTCCCCGCTCGGTCTTTGAACCCTGAACCCCGACCCCTCAACCCCCCATGGCCAAACAAGCCCCCGGCCGGTCCGCCGAGATCTCCCGCCAGACCAAGGAGACGCGCGTCCGCGTCGCCCTGAACCTCGACGGGTCGGGCAAGTCCGCCGCCGAGACCGGCGTCGGCTTCTTTAACCACATGCTCGATTTGCTCGCCAAGCACTCCCTGATCGACATGACGGTCAGCGCCGAGGGCGACCTCGAAGTCGACCCCCACCACACCGTCGAAGACGTCGGCATCGTCATCGGCCAGGCCCTCGAAAAGGCCCTGGCCGACAAGCGCGGCATCCACCGCTACGGGTGGGCCATCGTCCCCATGGACGAGTCCCTCGCCCAGGTCGCCGTCGACCTCTCCGGCCGCCCCGCCGTCGTCTTCAACGCCCCGTTCACCACCGGCTCGATCGGCACCTTCCCCACCGAGCTCGTCGAGGAGTTCTTCCGCGGCCTGGCCAACAGCGCCCGCATGAACCTCCACGTCAACGTCCCCTACGGCTCCAACAACCACCACATCGCCGAGGCCATCTTCAAAGCCACCGCCAAGGCCCTGAGACAAGCCGTCTCCATCGACCCCCGCGCCAGCGCCGACGTCCCGAGCACCAAGGGGTCATTGAACGGGTAGGAGCGACCCCCTCTCCCGGACGCGACGCGCACCGCGATTCTCGAAACATGCGACCCCGCGTCTGGGAGAGGGCGGGGGTGAGGGCATGCAGCGACCCCTCAGACTCCCCAACATCAACGACGACGTAAAGCCTACTTCGGCTCCTGCGCGTTCCGCCGCTCCGCCTCTTTCCGCGCGTGCCGCTTCACCGCCAGGTCCACCGCCAGCGAGATCGCGCTCCGCATCGACCCCGGGTTCGCCTTGTTCCGCCCAACAATATCAAACGCCGTCCCGTGGTCCGGCGACGTCCGGATGATCGGCAGCCCGATCGTGCAGTTCACCGCCTGGTCGAACGCCAGCAGCTTCACCGGGATCAGCCCCTGGTCGTGGTACATCGCCACCACCGCGTCGTACGTCCCGTGCTTCGCCTTCAAAAAGATCGTGTCCGGCGGATACGGGCCCGTCACGTCGATCCCCTGTTCCCGCGCCATCCGGATCGCCGGCGAGATGATCCGCTCTTCCTCGTCCCCGAACTGGCCATTCTCCGAGGCGTGCGGGTTCAGCCCGCACACCGCGATCCGCGGCTTCTCAATGTCGAACCAGTCGCGCAGCGTCTCGTGGATCAGCTCGATCGGCTGAAACACCGCCCCGATGTTCAGCCGCCCCCACAGCCCGTTGAGTGGTATATGCACCGTCGCCAGCACGACCCGCAGCGGGCCGCCGGTGAACATCATGTTGTACCGCCGCGCCCCCGTCCGCTGGGCGAACAACTCCGTGTGCCCCGGGAAGTGATACCCCGCCAGCTTCCACGATTCCTTGGCGATCGGCGCCGTCACCACCGCGTCCACGATTCCCTTGCTCGCCGCGTCGATCGCGTCCAGGCAAAACCGCATCGACGCCTCGCCCCCGATCTTCGACGGCGACCGGATCGCCGACCCCAAAATCGAATACTGGTCGTAATCCACCACCGTCACGTCGTACCCGTACGCCTTCGGCCGCCCGTGGTACTGGTCCCGCCACCAGAACACGTCCAGCTCCGCCAGGTCCGCCGCGTACGACAGCAGCTCGTTCATCCCGTACACGACGAACCGCGCCCGGTGCCGCAGCACCGGGTCCGCCAGCGCCTTGACGATCACCTCCGGCCCAATCCCCGCCGGGTCGCCCATGGTGATCGCAATGGTCGGTCGGTAGTCCATGTCGTCTTAGTCGAACAACACCCGTGCCGACGCACTTCCGAAAAGGAGCAGGGGGCGCGGCGTGCTCACTTCAGTGAGCATGCCGAAAACCACGCCTCAATGATTCCCCGCGACTCCCATTCTTTCAAGGTACGACACGATCGTTTTCGCCATCGAGTCACATTCGAGGTTAAACCCGTACCCAACCTCGTACGTCCCTAATCTCGTCAACCCCAGCGTCGTCGGGATCAGCGCCACCTCGAACCAGTCGGCCGTAACCTCCGCCAACGTCAGCGACACCCCGTCGATCGCCACCGAGCCCTTAGGCACCAGGTACTTCCCCAGCCCCGCCGGCGGCGCCACGCGCAGCCGCGTTTCCCGTTCCGTCGCGTCCCGCTTCACCAGCTTGCCCACGCCGTCCACGTGGCCCTGCACGAAGTGCCCGTCCACCGGATCCCCAACGCGCAGCGACCGCTCAATATGAACCACGTCGCCCGCGCGGAGCCCGCGGAGGTTCGTCTTCTCGAGCGTCTCGCGGATCACATCGTACGCCAGCGCCGGCGTCCCCCCCGCGTCGAACATCTGTGCCACCGTAAGACAAACCCCGTTAATCGCCGTCGATTCCCCCAGCACGTGATCCGCCCACGGCGCGTCCAGCACCACGCGCATCCCATTCGCGTTCGCCTCCGCGCTCAGCACCCGCGCAGTCCTATGAATGATCCCGGTAAACATGACCCCCCAAGCGTAGGCGCATGCGCCCGAGAGGCAAGGCACGCGCGCGCCCGTCTCCACCCGTCACCCCCAACAATTGACCATGAACAATTGACAATTGACCCCTACGCCCAATTCATCTCCCCCACGTCCAATTTGTACCGCCTCATCTTCTTGTAGAGCGTCGTCCGGTTGATATCCAGCTCCGCGGCGGTCGCCTGGCGGTTCCAGTTGTTCCGCTTCAGCGCCAGCTCGATGATCGCCCGCTCCGGCCCCTCCAGCGCCTGCGCCAGCGGCATCGCGTGCGTCGGGATCCCCGGATCGACCGCCGAATCCCCCGGGGCCGTCAGCGCCGCCACCCGGCTCGGCCCGGCCGCCCCCTGCGCCAGCGTCTCCGGCAGATCCTCCACGTCGATCTCCGGCCGCCGACACAGCACCACCGCCCGCTCCACCGCGTTCTCCAACTCCCGCACGTTCCCCGGCCACCCGTACCGCTGCATCGCCGCCATCGCCCCCTCGCTAAACCCCTTCGTCTCCCGCCCCGTCTCCGCAACGAACTTCTTCAGGAAGTGTCCCGCCAGCAGCGCGATGTCCCCCAGCCGCTCCCGCAAACTCGGCATCCGCACGTTCACCACGTTAATCCGATAGTATAAGTCCTGACGAAACTGCCCCGCCGCCACCAGCTGCGCCAGGTCCACGTTCGCCGCCAGCACGACCCGCACGTCCACCGTCTTGGTCTCGTTCGAGCCGACCGCCTCGAACTGCCGCTCCTGCAACACCCGCAGCAGCTTCACCTGCATCGCCGGACTCGCGCTGTTGATCTCGTCCAAAAACAGCGTCCCCCCGTCCGCCGCCATGAACCGGCCCATCTTGTCCGCGATCGCCCCGGTGAACGCCCCCTTCGCGTGCCCGAACAACTCGCTCTCCAGCAGCGTTTCCGGCAAGCTCCCGCACGACACCTCCACGAACGGCTTGTCCCGCCGCGGGCTCCGGTGGTGCACCGCCCGCGCCATCAGCGACTTACCCGTGCCCGATTCCCCCGTCACCAGTACCGTCGTCCGACTGTCGGCGACGGCCTCCACCAAATCGAAGATCTTGAGCATCTTGTAGTCGTGCCCGACCACGTTCTCCAGCCCGAACCGCAGGTCCAGCTGCTGCTTGAGCGTCTGGTTCTCGAACAGCAGCGACTGCTGCCGCACCGCCTTCTCCACGACCACCCGGATCTCGTCGTCCACGATCGGCTTGGTCAAATAGTCGAACGCCCCCATCTTCGTCGCCTCGACCGCCCCCTCGATCGACCCGTACCCCGTGATCACGACCACCACCACCTGCGGAAACCGCCGCCGCACGTCCCGCAGGAACTCCGCCGGCTTCACCCCCGGCATGTTCACGTCCGCCAGTAACAACTCGAACGCCCCGCCCTCCAACTGCGCCAGCGCGTCCTCCACGTCCGCGGTCGTCCGCACCTCGTACCCCTCCCGCGAAAGAAACTGCGCCAGCGACTGAAGGATAATGCGATCCTCATCCAGGATCAGCAGGCGCGGCTTGGGGGGAGTGTGGGCTTGGAGCATATGAGCCTCGCTCGTGAGCAGGGGGGTGGCACTGGCAAGTTGTAAGCTTGCCAGTGGCGCCGCCGGACATCGTGGCGCCAGCGACGTTGCCTTCACTCAACGCCACGTTCATTCCCTGCATCGGCAATCCCCCACGTTCCCCAAAACCCACACCCCCCGATTCGCGCAAAGCATCACTCCGCGACTCTCCCGTTGCCCAAACGCGACACCCCGCCCGTTATCGGACGCCCCACCAGACGCGTCAACGACCCCATCGTTCTCCTCCGTGCCCTCCGTGCCCTCCGTGCCCTCCGTGGCTCAACCTTCCCTCCGCCTCCCATCGCAGCCAAAACCGCGGCCCGCTACAATCCTCCCGAACCCGAAACAGCCCCCACGGAAGGAAGCCCCCATGCGCATCGGCGTCCCCAAGGAAATCAAGCCCGACGAGTACCGCGTCGCCCTCATGCCCGTCGGCGCCGAGACCCTCGCCCGCGCCGGCCACGAGGTCCTCGTCGAGACCCACGCCGGCGTCTCGTCCGGCTTCCCCGACGAAGACTACGCCAAGGCCGGCGCCAAGATCGTCGCCACCGCCAAGGAGGTCTTCGACGCCGCCGACATGATCATCAAGGTCAAGGAGCCCCAGGCCTCCGAGATCGGCATGTTCCGCCCCGGCCAGATCGTCTTCACCTACTTCCACTTCGCCGCCAGCCGCGAGCTCACCCAGGGCTGCCTCGAGTCCGGCATCGTCGCCATCGCCTACGAGACCATCAAAGACCGCCGCGGCGGCCTGCCCTGCCTCACCCCCATGTCCGAGGTCGCCGGCAAGATGTCCATCCAGGAGGGGGCCAAGTACCTCGAAAAACCCATGATGGGCCGCGGCATCCTCCTCGGCGGCGTCCCGGGCGTCGCCCCCGCGCACGTCGTCGTCCTCGGGGCCGGCGTCGTCGGCACCAACGCCGCCAAGGTCGCTGCCGGCCTCGGCGCCAACGTCTCCCTCATGGACATCAACCTCGACCGCCTCCGCTACCTCGACGACGTGATGCCCGCCAACGTCCACACGATCTACTCCGACCCGTTCACGATCCGCGAGCAACTCCGCCTCGCCGACCTCGTCGTCGGCGCCGTCCTGATCCCCGGCGCCAAGGCCCCGCGCCTGGTCGCCCGCCAGCACCTCGTCGAGATGAAGAACGGCGCCGTCATCGTCGACGTGGCCATCGACCAGGGCGGGTGCGTCGAGACCGCCCGCCCGACCACCCACGCCAGCCCCACCTACGTCGTCGAGGGCGTCGTCCACTACTGCGTCACCAACATGCCCGGCGCCGTCGGCCGAACCAGCACCATCGCCCTCTGCAACGCCACCCTCCCCTACGCCGTAAAAATCGCCAACCACGGCTACGAACGCGCCGCCTCCGACGACCCCGGCTTCGCCGAAGGCATCAACCTCGTCAACTCAAGAGTCACCCACCCCGGCGTCGCCGACTCCCTCCACCTTCCCCACCAACCGCTCAAGCGCGCGTAGGGTGGGCACTGCCCACCGCTCGCGCAACACGCGTTCGACCGTCCAACCCGTCATCCTGAGGTACTCCGAAGGATCTAGGCGGAGGCGTCAGGCCCGCCCGACGTTGGCGGAGCTCGTCGATCACACGACCGACCGGAGCTCCACCCGCTCGGGCACGTTCATGCGCAGCAACTTCGCCGTCGTCCGGCCGGCAGGCGTCCGCCCCACCACGACAGCCCCGCGCCTTTCAAAGTGAACGTCCCAATCGTCCGCGCGCGGGTTGAACAACACCTGTACCTGTCCCGTCTCCGGATCCATCCCCGCAAGGTTCGTCCCCTTGTGCAGGTTGCAGTGGTGACACGCCCACGCGAGGTTTCCCCCTACCGTCGGCCCCTCGTGTTGCCTCGCTACGATGTGCTCAAGGTGAAACGTCAGGAACGGCTCGTCCTCCTCGCGCATGCGACAGTACTCGCACCGCCGCCCAGCGCGCGTCCGCACCTGTTCCCGGAGGCCCGCCTCGCTCACGCCGCGTTCTGCCCCGCCAAAAGCCGCCGCGCCTTGGCCTGGAGGATGGCGATCAGGTTCCCCGCCAGCACGTACGTCTCGTACTCGCCCCGCTCCTCCGCCGTGAGTAATCCCTCGTTACACTTGTCCGCCAACTCCCGCACGCGCGTTTCCACCGCCGCGGTCGCGCGCAGGTCCACCACCCGCCGCGCCACGTCCGGTGTCAGGCACTGGCTGAGCGGGTCGATCATCTGATCCAGAATCTGGCGTCGTGGGTCACGCTCCATGTCCTGATTATACCCGCTCGTAACGGGCACGTTACAAGGCTTTCGCCCCGACTCTGACGTCTCGCGCGGTCGA
>Ga0196963_10002473_pt1 | contig 11049 bp, 6 predicted proteins | sample S1_5metaG_FD_148600 | JGI IMG/M metagenome (GOLD analysis project Ga0196963, IMG submission 148600) | Soil microbial communities from Anza Borrego desert, Southern California, United States - S1_5 | ecosystem: Environmental > Terrestrial > Soil > Desert | place: USA: California | collected... | reverse complement strand
ACGGCGGCAATATCGCCTGGCAAATGCACCAGCCCGAGCAGGATGAACATCCTGTTGACGGCGCGTTGGTACTTCTCGATCATCGCGCGGGCCAGCAGGCTGTTGCGATCGAGCTGCCGTGGTCCCGGCGCGAACAGGTTATGGTGCAGTGTCAACGCGTTGAACGCGCGGGACGCTTCCGCGGTGACGTGCCTGCCAATGGTGCCTGCATCGATTGCAAGGTCGACGTTCGCTCGACGGATCCGGTCGAGCGCCATCGCCGCCTTGAAGCGCAGGAATCCGTCGCTGTCGTCGAGCGCGGCGGTGAGCGCTTCGACCGATGCCGCACACGGCAGCCATGCCAGGGTTGACGGCACGTGACGGCGAATCCAGACGTCTTCGTCGTGGTCGCGCATGAAATAGGCGAGCGGCGGAACCACCGCTTCGCCGTAACCGACCAGCACGGCTCGTGCCGCCGACTTCAAGCGCCGGTTGCGAAGCAGCGATACCAGGGGCGCGACGAACAGGAAATCCTGGGCGCCGAGCGTCGCCGCACTGTCGATGGCGGCGCGCGCGACATTGACGTCGGCGTCGTACATCAACGGCACGAGCATGTGCCTGAACGCCGGGTTGCGGACGTCGCCGAGCGCACGCGCGACCTGCAGGCGCCACTCCGCACCCTGCTCGCGAAGGTCGGCGGCGTAGTTGCGCAGCGTCGCTTCCGCATCCTGCACGTCGCTGTCGTTCTTGCTGTCGGCCAACGCCGCTGCGGCGGCGATGGCCAGAGCGCGATCGGCGCTCGCCATGAACGGCCGCATCGCGTCGGCCGCGTCGCCACCGCGGAGGCCGGCCATCGCGGACACGGCGGCGACGCGCACGCGGCTGTCCGCGTCCTTCAGCGCGCGCTCGACGCCCGGCAGCCAGCGTTCTCGCAGGATATCCGCTTGGCCGCCGGCCGTTTCCGAGAGCGTTGCCAATGCGCGCGCGCGGACTTCGGCGTTGTCGTGCGCGAGCAGCAGCGGCGTGATCAAATGCCGCTTGTCCATCGCTTCGAGCAGATCGATCGCGTATAACACTCGGCGCGGCTCGGGATGCGCCAGCTCGCTGACCAGCGTCTCGACGGTGGACGGATCAGGGTTGGTCAACCGCAGATCGACCGGCGCGACATCCTGGCGCTCGATGCTGCGACGGAACGAACGCATGTACTCGCGGCGTGCGGCTACCGACGTCAACACCCATAACGCAACCAGCACCAGACTGACGTAACTGAGCTGCTGCCAGTCGAGCCCGAATCCCCAGTCCTTGATGCATACCAGGATCAGCAGCGCGCCGGCGCCCTTGCCCAGCCGATCCATCGTCACGTCGATAAACGGCTTGGCGCGATATTTCAGGTCTGCCGGCAGCGGCAGGAACAGCACCTCGCGCGAGGTCTTGTCGACGGTGTAGCGAATCGCAGTATCGAGGATCCGGCCGAAGCTGGGTGCCCAGAGCGCGCGATTGAACAGGATCAATGTCGCCGACGCGCCCATGCTGATCGGCAGAATCAGCAGCGCGAACCCGATGCCCATCACGCGATGGATGCGGCTGGTCAGCGTCAACTGAATGACGAAGCCGGCCAGCGACAGATAGACGATCAACTGGCCCAGAAACGCCGCGATCGCGTCGGCGTTGGTCGCGCCCTTCGATTCGGCCACCGCCATGTTCACTTGCTGCTCGACGATGTTCGCGCAGATCGCGCCGAACGCGATCACCAGCGAAATGATCTGCAGATGCCGCGACGCGCGCAGCATCCGAAAGGCTTCGCCGCCGCTGACCGTTTCTTCCTCGCCGGTTTTCGACGCGTCGGATGTTCCCGCCGACCGCTCGCGGCGCATGATCGCCATCACGATCGTCAGGCACACGCCCATCACGCCGGCGGCGATCAGGATCATGGTCCTCGAGCCGACCGACTGCACCAGGAAGGCGGTCAGGCCCGCCCCGGTCGCGCCGCCAAGGCTCGAACCGGCACCGATGAAACCAAAGATGCGTTTCGCCTGGCGTGGGTCGTAGACGTCGTTGGCCAGCGTCCAGAACTGGCTGATCAGCAGAATCGCCAGGATCAGCGACACGACGTAGAACGCGACGGCAACCCAGTCACCGCCTACGAACGTGAACAGGAACCAGAACAGCAGCAACAAGCCGGCGATGCCGATTTGCGTGACCGGAATCATCCAGCGGCGCGGTACCAGCGAAATCACCCTGGTGTAGCCCTGCATAATCACGCCGATCAACACGCCCATCGCGAAGGTGACGTACGGAAGATCGTCCGCGCCCAGACTCGAGATGAACTCCGAACGCGTGATCGGCTTGATGATGTTGTAGCTCGTCATCGCCAGGAACGAGTACAGGAACATCAGCAGCGCCGTCGGTCCTTCGCCGTCGCGCAGGTTGACGATCGGCCGCAGGGCGCGGGCCATCACTGAGGGGCGTTCGGACATTGGCGGAGTGTGAGAATCTTATCGCGTGTGGACGGCCGCCGAGCGCCTGCTCGGGTTGTCCACCTCTGAGCTGCGGCGCGCGTTTCGCTCTTCGCGTATCTGGGTGGCGCACGACACTGCCGTCGAGTTTCTCGACTGCGTCCTCCCCCCAGAAGCGCGCGCTGGTAATTCCCCTGCTCGATCGGCACATTCCTACCGACGGGCGCATCGCCACCGCCAACGGCGTGCCGGGGGCGCCGTTCGACGATCGCGAAGAAGCCATCGAGGTGATGGCCGTCAGCCGGGATCCATGGCTGCGCGCCTGCGCCGCCTATGCGATGGGCGAGATGCCGCTGACCCGCTCCGCTCCGACGCTCGAGGAATGGGCGGCGGATGCGAGCCGCTGTTACGAGCGACGGCGATCGACGGGCGAGAAAAACTGCGCCACGCGGCAACCGCGGCCGCACGCGTCGGCGCTCTGTACTGCGATGGTGTGCGGCCTGACGGGCCCGAGCCGCCTGCCTATTGGGGCCCGATCGCGGCCGCCGCGGGGGAGTCGGGCCATTTTGGAACGGGGCGAGCTACATAGCCGGCGTGCGCCAGCCGCCCTTGAAACAGCGCGGTCTGCGACGCGGCGAACTGCAGGCGTACCGTCACCCGCAGCACGATATACAGCTGCCCGGCTGAGAATGCCCACGCATCCGGCGCAGCCGCCGGCGGCGCAATCGCGTAATACACACCGATCACGCCAAGGAGCAGCAGCGCATCCAACAAGTACAGCGCGACGACGGCCGATGGCTGCCGCCGAATGAACCGCCACGCAGCGGCAATCGCGGCAATCATGCTGCGCCGATCCTCGACCACGGCCCGCACCTTGGTGTAGTCGAAGAGCATGTTGAAGAAGCACAGCGGCAGGGCGAAGGCGATGTAAAGACCGGCACGGATTAGGAACGCGGTGCGCTCGACCGTCAGATCCTGCGTCAGCGCCGGATACAGGTCGTCGAACAGCCATGGATGGTAGCGGCCGAACAAGGCCCAATAGACCACCCCCATCGCGACCCCGAGCCGCAGGAACCGCAAAAAATACGTGCCGCACGCGCTGAAAAATCCGGCAGCGCCCACGCGGTGGTCACGCGCCAGCCGGTCGAGGATGCCGCCCGAGAGGAACAGCGACAACACCAGGAACATGATCACGGTCAGCGAGATCATGCTGGGCAGGTCGCTGCCGTCCACGAAGCCGCTGACGTTCTGCATCACCGCCGCGAAGCCGAGGATCGCAGGAACGAAGCTCGCGCCGGCGCCGGACGTTTGCGACAGGAATTCGTTCCACCAGTCGTAGTTGATGCCACGCACCGCCGCCGCGGCGGCCATGCTCGACTGCAGATGCGCGGCGATCTGCTCCTGCATCACGATCGTCAGCGGCAGCGCCATCACCAGCGTCGATGCCCAGGTCCCGACCACCAGCCACGGCGCCCGCTTGACGCGCATCAAGCCGTCGATGAACGCCGCGATGACGCCGATGCGATGCTCAGACAACGAACGCCCAGGTCATGAACAGGTCCTGCAGCCAGACCATCCAGCGCAGCGACCACTTGGTGGCCGCGGCGTCCGCCTCCGGCGCGAGCGTGCGGCTGTTGTTGGTGTAATTCATATCCAGCAGCAGCACCCGTTCGGGATCAATTTGCGCCGAGACCGCTTTCGCGGCGCGATCGAAGCTGAACACCGCCCATCGCCCGCGGCCGTCCCACCGCTCACGCGCCTGTTCGCCGTTCTCGAAGGTGACCAGCACGTCGACCGGAAACTGGCCGGCTTCCAGCCGCCGCACGATCACGGTGGTACGGAACTGTGTGCCGTCGCTCGATTCCTGGAACGTCAGGCCATCGGCCGACTCCACGAGGCCCCGCGCTCCCAGTGGTTCCGTGGTCAGCCGGTCGATCGCGTAATCGAACGTGTTCGAGCTCTGAAATACCTGCTCGACGAACCACTGGTGATCCTTGCCGGTGACCTCGTCCAGCACCGCAAAGAAGTCCTCCGAACGCGGATGCTTGAACTTCCAGCGCGTGAAATACACCGACAGCACGCGTTGCATCACCTCCCACGTGTGCATGCGCTCGAGCGTGTGCAGCATCAACGCGGCCTTGTGGTACGACATGTTCTGATGCGATCCCGGCCATAACGCCGCCGTCGGGGTCGAAATCGAATCGCGATCGGGGTTGCGCCGATACGTGCTCAGCCAATTCAGATCGGTCGCCCGGCTGAGGACGATGTCGCGATACAGCCATGGGATGAAGCCGCCGAAGAATCGCTGCGTCAGGTGAATCGGCTGGAACGCGGCGTCCTGAACGCGCGCATCGCTGTACTGGTTGATGCCTTCGTCAAGCCACGCGTGCGTCACTTCGTTGTTCGCCACCATGCCGTACCACCATTGGTGGCCGGTCTCGTGGATGACCACGTATTCGGGCTCGCCGCTGCCGCGCGGCGACAGCCACGGCGTGCCGGCAGTGAAGATCGTCGGATACTCCATTCCGCCGGAGTCGCTTTGATACGCAGGATCGACGATCGTCAAGGTCGGGTACGGATAGGCGCCATACCAGTCGCCGTAGTATTTCAGCGTCGCCGCCGCAGCGGTGAAGTGCCGCTCGGCCAGATGCGCATGCTCAGGCTGCAACAGCAGTCGCATCTGCACCTGTGGCCGGCCGGGGGCCTGGAACACTTCCCGCCGCTCGATGAAATCCGGGCTCGCCGCCCATGCAAAATCATGGACATCGTCCTGCGCGTAACGATGCGTGGTCTGCCCGTTGCCCAACGGCGTGCGTGACTGCTCGACGCCCGTGGCGCCGACGACCCAGCCGTCCGGAACCGTCATGCGCACGTCGTAGCGTCCGAAGTCGGAAAAAAATTCAGCGTTGGCGAAGAACTGGTGCGCGGTCCACCCGCCAGCCTCGAACACGCCGAGTTTTGGGAACCATTGGGAGACGAAGTAGTAATTGCCGATGACGCCGGTGCGGTCGAAATTGCGAGGAAACTTACCGGTCCACTCGACCCGCAGCCGCATTGTGCCGCCGGGCGGCACGGCGTCGACGAGCGTTGCCGCGGCCAGCGAGCGGTCGTCGGTGTTCTGATCGTCCGGGGAGATGAACCGCAAATCCTGCGTCAGATCGCTGCCGTCGCTGCCATCGTCATTGAGGCGGACGATGCGTGTGACGTGGGTGTAGCCGAAATCGTCCGGGCGACTGGCGCCGAAGGGATTGTCGCCCACCAGCTTGCGCTGTCGTAACCACGTCGAATTGGTGTTTCGAAAGGCGTTCCAGTACAGGTGAAGGCGAATGGAATATGCGGGGATCGCGCCGATATTCCGCCAGCTAATCACCTCGCGGCCGGTCAGCGTCCGGGTCGCGGGATCAAGCGTCACGTCGATGTCGTAATTGGCGTTTCGTGCCGAAACCGCCGCCTGGGTATGGAGCGCCGGCATGGCCGGCGCGCCGGTGGTGGGCGCCGGCGCTGGCCGCGGTGTCGACTCTGATACCTGGTCCGCGAGGCTATGCGCCGAAGGGGCAGTACTGTGCACCGCGACGGCAAGCAACACCGCGAGCGCGGCCGATCCCCGAAGCATCTGTCGACGGAGTCGTCTTGAGTCTGCCACGAAGAGTCATCGTAACCCGTTTCGCTCGTACAAAAAGTGCTCGCCACGGTCGGCGCCGCCAGCTCAAGCGCGCTATAATCCTCAATTCGTATGGCGATTCGAGTGTTGATGTACGGTCTGGGACCGATCGGTGCGGCTGTCGCGCGTCAAGTGGCGTCGCGCAAGGGCTTTCAAATTGTCGGCGCGGTCGATATCGATCACGCCAAGGTCGGTCTGGATCTTGGCGATGTGATCGGGCTCGATAAGCGGCTGCGCGTTCGCGTCACTAACGACGCGGTCGGTGCAATCAAGAGCGGCAAACCCGACGTGGCGGTGCTCTGTACCAGCTCGTCGCTCAAGAAGGTCATGCCGCAGATCGAGACGGTCCTGAAGAAAAAAGTTGCGATCGTGTCGACGACCGAGGAGCTCTCGTATCCCGTCGGCAAGAACCGCGCGCTGGCGAAGAAGATCGACGCGCTCGCCAAGAAGTCCAAAGTGGCCGTCGTCGGCACCGGCGTCAATCCCGGGTTTGCGATGGACGCGCTCGCGATCACCCTGACCGGCATCTGCGAGCGAGTGGATTCGATCCGCGTCGATCGCATCCAGGACGCGCGCTCACGCCGGCTGCCATTCCAGCAGAAGATTGGCTCGGGGCTGAACACCGAGCAGTTCGCGCAAAAGGTCAAGGAGGGCAGCGTGCGGCACGTCGGCCTGGCCGAGAGCGTGACGATGATTGCCGACTCGATGGGATGGAAGCTCGATAAGGTCACCGACGAGATCCATCCGAAGATCGCCGACAAGGCGGTCGAAAGCGAACTGATCGCGGTCGATCCCGGGTACGTGTGCGGGATTGTTCAGGATGGCATCGGCTACGCGAAGGGCAAGCCGGTGATCACGCTCCACATGGAGGCCTATCTGGGCGCGCCGGAATCGTACGACGCGGTCACCATCGAGGGGAATCCGCGCGTGACGCAGAAGATCATGGGCGGGTTGCATGGCGACATCGCGACCGCATCGATCACGGTCAACTCCATTCCGAAGATCCTGCGTGTGTCGCCGGGCCTCCGCACGATGGCCGACATGCCGATCCCAAGCTGGTTCGGCGGTTAGCGAACATCACCTAAAATAGAGGTGTGCCTGCACGCCTCTTGCCGTTCTTCACGGCCGTGGCATTCGCCTCCACGGCCGTGCTGGGCGTTGCCCAACAACGCCGTACCGGCGCATTCGATCAGTCGATCAATCATCCGTCGATCAATTACCTGACCGCGGAGACGGCGACTGCCGTCGATAGTATGAACGCGCGGTTGCGTGAGGGCTCCGCGAAGCTCGTCTGGGACGACAAGACCGGCTACCTGAAGTCGATTCTGGAGCTGCTGCAGGTGCCGGTCGAGTCGCAGGTGCTTGTCTACACGCAAACCAGCCTGCAGGCCGCGCACATCACGATGGTCAATCCCCGCGCGATCTACTTCAACGACAGTGTGTCCGTTGGATATGTCCGCGGCGCCGGGCTGATCGAGATCGCCGCTCAGGATCCGCAGATGGGCACCGTGTTTTATCAGGTGCGGCAGACGCCGGCGGCTCAACCCACGGCCGGCCGCGATTCCCAGTGCCTGCGGTGCCACTTGTCGTGGGACACCCTGGGGGTGCCGGGTCTCAGCGTGTTGACGACGTTCCCGCGCAAGAGTGAGCGGGATTACGCCAATGGAGGTTCCGTCGACCATTACAAGCCGATCGAGGAGCGCTGGGGCGGCTGGTACGTCACCGGTCGGAAAGTCCCGCGGCGTCACATGGGCAACCTGCCGCTGATCGTCGCCAAACCGATGACCGCAGCACCGCCGGCACGCGTCTCGCTCGAAGGCCAATTCGATCTGTCTGGTTACCTCACCCCGTACAGCGACATCGTCGCGTTGATGGTGCTGGAGCACCAGGCGCACCTGTCGAATCTGATCACGCGCGCGACGTGGGAGGCGCGCCTCGGTGAGGAGATGCGGATCGCCGAAGCGGCGCAGACGCTAGCCGACTATCTGTTGTTCGTCGACGAAGCGCCGCTCGCCAGTCCGATCGAAGGCTCGTCCGGTTTCGCGGAAAAGTTCGTCGCGCTGGGGCCGCGTGATTCGCGAGGCCGATCGCTGCGCGATCTCGATCTCAAGACGCGGCTGCAGAAGTACCCGCTCAGCTACATGATCTACTCGCCCGCATTCAAAGGATTGCCGCCCGCGCCAAGGAACCTGGTGATGGGGCACATCGAGCGCGTCCTGAGCGGGGCGATCATGGCCGACAAGTACCGGCACCTGACCCCCGACGTCCGTGCCGCGATCCAGCAGATTCTGAAGGAAACGTTTTAAGGACGCTCGATCGTCCAGATGAACTCGACGTTGCCGTTGCGCTGCGCCTGATCGATCACCTTCGCGCCGACCTTCCGCATCGCACCCATCGCGCGCGCGTTGCTCACCTGCGTCTTGCCAATCAGCGTCTTGATGCCCCACTCGTTGAACAGAAAATCGAGATAGACGTCGATCGTCTTCAGGAAAACGCCCGTCCCCCACAGGTGCGGCGCAATGGCGAAGCCGATTTCCGCCCGGTCCGCGCTTTCCATCCGCAGCGCCATGAACAGGCCGGAGACTTCATCCTCCCCTGTGAGCAGCGTGTAACAGGCGGCGCGCCCGCCCGCACGGCGCGATTGGCTGAGCGCAATCCAACTGCCGAATTCCTCGATGGTCGCCGGCGGCGGGTCGAGGTGCGCCGACACCTCCGGTCGCTGGAACAGCGCCGTCAGCGCCGCCGCATCCGACAGATGTACTTCGCGCAGACGAATGCCGTCGGTCGCAAGTACAGGCAGAGATTCGACAGTTGCCTGGTTCAAGGTTCTGTTGGCTCGGCCGCGCTATGTGCGAGGGAGCGCGGAGCCAACGCGACACAGTAGTGCGAACAGTTTCGTAATTCAAGGGCTGGCCCCGGGTTTTGTGCAACCGGCAACCTTTTCGGAACGCCGCCCGTCTATTCGTATGGCAATCCCATAGGAGCCTGCAGTATCGTTCGTATGGGAAGGCCATAGGTATGACGCAATTCGAGAAGAACGCGGTATGGCAGGGCACGTTGTCCCTGATGGTGTTGCGCACGTTGTTGACGATGGGCGAGCAGCACGGCTACGGGATCGCGCGCCGTATCGAGCAGACCAGCGAGGGGAAGCTGTCGATCAATTACGGCACGCTCTACCCGGCGCTGCTGAAGCTCGAGCAGGAGGGGTTGATTACCTCCGAATGGGGCGTCTCCGACAACAACCGCAAGGCGAAGTTCTACAAGTTGACCAAGGCCGGCAGGAAGCAGATCGAGCGCGATACGCGTCAGTGGGAAGAGACCAACGCGATCATGACGCGCTTCCTGGCGATGCCGGGCGAGCCATAGCGGTGCCGCCCGGCTGGAAGGATGTTCATGAAGACAATCCGTGCGTGGGTCTCGCGGCTATTCGGCGTCTTTGGCTCGAACGCATCCGACCGTGACCTGTCGGCCGAGATCGAGAGCCACCTGCAGCTGCATATCGACGACAACGTCCGCGCCGGCATGACGCCGGACGAAGCGCGGCGCCGCGCGGTCATCGCCCTCGGCAGCATCGAGGGGACCAAGGAGGCTGTGCGCGACCGGCGCGGGCTGCCGTCCGTTGAGTCGCTGGTCCGCGATCTTCGTCATGGTGCGCGGACGTTACTGAAGGCCCCAGGCTTCACGATCGCCGGCGTCGTCATTCTTGGCCTCGGCATCGGCGTCAACTCCGCGATCTTCACCGTCGTCAATGCCGTGGTGCTGCGGCCGCTGCCGTTCGCCGACGCCGATCGGATCATGCGGGTGTGGCATACGCCGCCGCCGCAGACGTTTACCGATCCGGTGTTCGCGCTGTCGCCGGCAAACTTCATCGACTGGGACGAGCAGAATCAGGTGTTCGAGCGGATGGCGATCTACCGCACCGGCCGGCGCACGCTGACCGGCGCCGGCGAGCCGGATTCGGTGGTGGTCTATCGCGCGTCGGCCGACTTCCTGCCGATTCTCGGCATCACACCGATCATCGGGAGTGCGTTCAACAGGTCGGATGATCGCGTCGGCGGGCCACGGACCGCGCTCCTCGCGGAGCCGTTCTTCAACACGCGCTTCGGCGGCGATCCGTCGATCGTCGGCAAGACCATTGTGCTCGACCGCGTCGATTACACCGTGATCGGGGTCGTGCCGCGGCCCACGACGTTCATCGATCAGGCGCAGATCTTCGTGCCGCTGCAGTGGACGCCGGCGGAACAGACGAACCGCTCGAATCACAACTACCGCGGCATCGCGAAGTTGAAACGCGGTGTCAGCGTGGCGCAGGCGCAGGCGGACATGAGCGCCATCGCCAAGCGGCTCGAGCTGCAGTATCCCGAGGACAACCAGGATTGGGGGGTGCTGATTCGTCCGCTGCAGGAAGACCTAATCGGCACCGTGCGGACCTCGCTGTTGGTGCTGCTCGGCGCGGTTGCCCTTGTGCTGCTGATCGCCTGCGCCAACCTGGCCAACCTGATGCTGGTGCGCACGCACGCGCGGGCGCGCGAGATCGCGGTACGCGTCGCGCTCGGCGCCAGCCGGCTGCGCGTGCTGCAGCAGTTGCTGAGCGAGGGTGTGGTGCTGGGCATCGGCGGCGGTCTGGCGGGTTTGGCCGCCGCCTACTTCGGTGTCGATGCGCTGAAGGCGGCGTTCGGCGATGCGCTGCCGCGCGCCAACGAAGTCGGCGTCGACACCCGCGTCCTGTTGTTCACGTCGGTGGTCGCCGTCGCGACCGGCCTCGCGGCCGCGTTCGTGCCGGCGTGGCAGCTGACCGGGCGTGATGCAAACGAGGCGTTGAAGTCCGGGCCGGCGCGCGGCAACTCGTCATCCGGCGACGGGCGCTTGCGTAATCTGCTGGTCGTCTCCGAGGTCGCGCTCGCGTTGATGCTGCTGGTCGGCGCCGGTCTCCTGGTGCGCAGTCTGAGCGGG
>Ga0196963_10002472_pt1 | contig 11050 bp, 12 predicted proteins | sample S1_5metaG_FD_148600 | JGI IMG/M metagenome (GOLD analysis project Ga0196963, IMG submission 148600) | Soil microbial communities from Anza Borrego desert, Southern California, United States - S1_5 | ecosystem: Environmental > Terrestrial > Soil > Desert | place: USA: California | collected... | reverse complement strand
CCTCGAGGAACAGGTGGATGGTGCCGCCGCAGGTGAGGCCGACGGCGAACGCCTCGTCGTCGCTGTAGCCGAACGTGCAGATGCGCCCGGTCTGGTTGCCGCCCAGCAGGGCGAGCGCCTCGGTGACGACGGCGCCCTCGACGCAGCCACCGCTCACCGAGCCGGCGACCTCGCCGTCCTCGTTCACGGCCATGGCGGCGCCGGGCAGGCGGGGGCCGCTGCCCTCGACGTCGACGACGCGGGCGAGGGCGACGCGCTTGCCCTGCCGGTGCCAGCGCTGCAGGTCGCGCAGGATCTCTCTCACGACGCGATCACCTGCGCCAGCTGCTCCAGGGACGCGACCGAGTGGCCCTCCATGAAGTCGTCAACGTGGGGCAGCGCCGCTGCCATTCCCGCGGCGAGCGGCGCGTAGCCAGGGCTGGCCTTGAGCGGGTTCACCCACACCACCCGATGGGCGACGCGGTGGAGCCGGGTCATGTGCTCGCCGAGGACGTGGGCGTCGCCGCGGTCCCAGCCGTCGGAGAGGACGACGATGACCGCGCCGCGGGCCATGCCCCGCACCCCCCAGCGGTCGGTGAACTCGCCGATGGTGTCGCCGAGGCGGGTGCCGCCCGACCAGTCGACGACGGCGTGGGTGGCGTGGCTGAGTGCGGCGTCGGGGTCGTGGGTGGCGAGGTGTCGCGTCAGTCGCGTGAGCCGGGTGCCGAGGGCGAACACCTCGATGTGGCTGCGGGCGAGCACGGCGGCGTGGGCGAAGCGGAGGAGGGCCCGGGCGTAGGGCGCCATCGAGCCGCTGACGTCGAGCAGGAGCACGACGCGGCGCTTGCGCTCCCCCGGCTTCGTCCACTCGAGGTGGAGGGGCTCACCGCCGGCGCGCATCGCCCGGGCGACGGTGCGACGGAGGTCGAGGCGTCCCGACGCGCCGGGCTTGCGTCGCCGTCCACGGCGGCGGGCGCCGCTGAAGCGGAGCCGGTCGAGGAGGCGGTAGAGCTCGGCCCGCTCGGCGTCGGTGATGGACGCCAGGTCCTGGTTGCGGAGCACCTCGGTGGGGCTCCACCGCACCTCGACCGTCTGCCCCTGCGGCGCGTCGTCGCCCTCGACCTCGTCGGGCGCGTCCTCGTCGGTGTCCCGCAGGACCTCCACGACCTCGTTCTGGGCGGGAATCTGTGCTCCTGGAACACCAATTCCCGCCCAGAACACGCGGAAGGCGGCGTCGTAGGTCGGGATGTCCTCGGGGCGGTGGACGAGGGTGGCGCGGCCGGCCCAGTAGACGGCGTCACCGTCGTGCACGCCGACGGCGTCGAGGGCCTCGACGTACGCGCGCATCGCGCCGGTGGTCACCTCGACGCCGGCCCCGCGCAGGACTCGCCCGAAGGCGACGGGCACGCTCACGACGGCGCCGGGGCGAGGGACGACGGCACGGGGTCCGCCGGGAGCCGCGTCACGGGAGCTGCATGCCCATGCCCTCGGCACGGGCGCGGGCACCGGCGATCAGCGCGTCGAGGCCCGCGGCGCGGATGCGCTCCTGGTCCTCGCGGTACTTGAGGACGGTGCCGAGCGTGGCGTCGACCGACTTCGCATCGAGGTCGGCGCGTCCGAGCGTCGCCAGCGCCGCAGCCCAGTCGATCGTCTCGGCGACGCCCGGCGGCTTGTAGAGACCGGCGTCGCGGAACGACTCGACGGCGGCGGCGACCTGGCGGGCGAGCTTGTCGCTCGCCTCGGGGGCGCGCAGCTTCACGATCGCCACCTCGCGGTCGAAGGCCGGGTGCTCGACCCAGTGGTAGAGGCAGCGACGCTTGAGCGCGTCGTGCACGTCTCTCGTGCGGTTCGACGTGATGACGACCACGGGCGGCTTGTCGCCGGCGCTGAACGTGCCGACCTCGGGGACGCTCACCGTGTAGTCGCTGAGGATCTCGAGCAGGAACGCCTCGAACTCGTCGTCCGCGCGGTCGACCTCGTCGATCAGGAGCACGGGCGCCGGGCCCTCACGGGGCGCGAGCGCCTCGAGCAGCGGGCGGCGGATGAGGAAGCGCTCGTCGTAGAGGTCGTGCTCGAGCTCCTCGACGGTGCCGGTCGCGTGGGCGGCCTCGGCGGCGCGCAGGTGCAGGAGCTGGCGGGCGTGGTCCCACTCGTACACGGCGGACGCGACGTCGATGCCCTCGTAGCACTGGAGCCTGAGCAGCTCCCCGCCCGTCCACCGCGACAGGACCTTGGCCAGCTCGGTCTTGCCGACGCCGGCCTCGCCCTCCAGCAGCAGCGGCCGCTTGAGCCGCAGCGCGAGGAACACCGCCGTCGCCAAGCCCTCGTCGGGCAGGTACCCGTGCTCGCCGAGCGCGCGCTCGACCTCGGCGACGTCGGTCAGCTGCGGCACGGGCGCCAGCCTAAGTGTCACACCCGACGGTCATGCTGTGGCTGGATCGCCTCACGCCGGGGCCGTGGTCGAGCGGAGGTGAGGAGTGGGAAGATGGATGCAGTGGACTGGACGGCGCTGAGCGTGCTGGTCACGATCTTCGTGGCCGTGGTGCTGGGTGCGTTCGGCTACCTGTCGCGACAGATCAGCCGGTTCGAGGACAGGGTGGCCGCTCGGTTCGACCAGGTCGACGCGCGCATCGATGGCGTCGAGGCGCGCCTCGGTGCGCGCATCGACCGGCTCGAGGAGCGCTACATCCGCTTCCTCGAGACCCGCTAGCGAGCGGCCGACGCCTCCTCCAGCCCGCGGCGGACGAGCACCCGGGCGAGGTGGCGACGGAACTCCTCGGACGCGTTGATGTCCTGGCTCGGCGAGGCGTCCTGGTCCGCGACCGCGGCCGCGTCCTCGATCGACGCACCGCCCGCCAGCGCGGCCTCGGCGGCGGACGCACGGAGCGGCGTCGGCCCCATGTTCACCAGGCCGATGCCGGCGGAGGAGCCGTTGCGCACGACGGCGGCGCCGACGATGGCCCAGTCCTGTGCCCGCTTGGTCAGCTTCTGGAACGACCACCCGGCGCCCGGCACCTTCGGGACCTTGATCTCGGCGAGCAGCTCGTCGGGACCCAGCGCGGTCTCGAGGAAGCCGGTGAAGAAGTCGGCCGCCGGGACCTCACGGGGCCCGCCGGTCTGGCCGCGGATCACCATCGTGCCGCCCAGCGCCAGCAGCACCGCCGGCAGGTCCGACGCCGGATCGCCGTGCGCCACCGAGCCGCCGATCGTGCCCCGGTGCCGCACCTGCTGGTCGCCGACCTGGCCGGCGGCGTGGGCGAGGATCGGCACCTGCGCCTTCAGCAGGTCGGAGTGCTGCACGTCGTGATGACGGGTGAGGGCGCCGATGGCGATCGAATCGCCCTCCTCGCGGATGTACGAGAGCTCCTTCACCCGCCCCACGTCGATGAGCACCGACGGCGTCGCGAACCGCAGCTTCATCAGCGGCAGCAGCGAGTGCCCGCCGGCGAGCAGCTTGGCGTCGTCACCGTGCTTCTTCAGCGCCGACAGCGCGGCGTCGATCGAGTCGACGCGCTCGTACTCGAACGCGGCCGGGATCACTTGGCACCCGACCCGGCGGCGGCGAGGATCGCCTTGACGATGTTGTGGTAGCCGGTGCAGCGGCAGAGGTTGCCCTCGATGCCCTCCCGCACCTCCTGCTCGGTGGGGTTCGGGATCTCCTTCAGCAGCGAGACCGCCGCCATCACCATGCCGGGCGTGCAGAACCCGCACTGCAGCCCGTGGTTCTCGCGGAACGCGACCTGCATCGGGTGCATCTGCTCCTCCGACGGCGCGAGGCCCTCGATGGTGAGGACCTCCTGCCCGTCCGCCTGGACGGCGAGCATCGTGCACGACTTCACGGCTTCGCCGTTGAGGTGCACGGTGCACGCGCCACACGAGGACGTGTCGCACCCGACGTTCGTGCCGGTGAGGCCGAGCACGTCGCGGAGGTAGTGGACGAGGAGCAGGCGCGGTTCGACGTCGTTCGACCGGGCCTGTCCGTTGACCGTGACTTTGACCTGCACTGTCGCTATTCCCCCTACGGGACGAGGCTGCGGAGCTGACGGGCTGCGAACGCTCCGGCGAGCACCGTACCGACTGCGATGGCCAGCAGGCCGCCCCAGCAGTCTGACCAGGTGACCTCGCCGAGGAACCCGACCCTGGCCAACCGCAGCACGTTGGTCATCGGGTTCACACGGGCCACGGCGTGGAGCCAGCCGGTCATGGCGGCGAGCGGCACCTGCGCCGAGGCGAGGAAGATCGACATGAACACCGGCATCTGCATCAGCGGCCCGGCCCGCTGGCTCTTCAGCCGGAAGGCGAGGCCGAGGGTCCAGAAGCCGAACATGGCCGTGAGGCCGGTGCCGGCGACGAACAGCGTGAGGGCGCCGAGGGCGTTGCCGACGAGCTTGGCGCCGCCGAGGGCGGCGGCGGTGAGCACGACGTACATCGGCACGAGCGCGCGGAGCACCGCGCCGGCGACGGGTCCGACGAGGATCGTCCAGCGGGGCGCGGGTGCGAGCAGCAGGCGGTCCATGAAGCCGTTCTCGATGTCCCGGGTCGTCGACATGCCCACGGTCGAGCCGAGCACCGCGGTCCCCTGGATCACGGCCATCGGCCCGAACCAGTTGAGGATGTCGTCGGTCGGGAAGCCCGGGAGCATCGTGATGGCGCTGAAGGCACCGCCGAAGGCGATGATCTGGAACACCGGGAACAGCACCGACGGCACGAACGCCGCCGGCGACCGCAGCAAGGTGATGACGTTGCGGTGGACGAGCTCCCGCACGACCTGCCACGGGTTGGCGGTGCCGGTGAGATCGCCGACGTGCACGGTCGTGCTCACGCCGCCACCGCCAGTCGCCGCTGCAGCTGTCGCAGCGAGAGGACGAGTCCGAGCGCGGTGATCACCGCGGGCACGCCGGCGGCCGCGAGCGCCTCGCTCGTCGACCAGCCCTCGAGCACGAGGTGACGCATGCCGTCGACCATCCACGACAGCGGGTTGCCGGACGCCACCGCCTTGAACCAGCCGTTCATCAGCGTCAGCGGGAAGAACGCGCTGCTGAGGAACAGGGAGATGAACAGCACGGGGAACACGCTCTGCACGGCTTCGACGACGCCGATGCGGAGCGCGAACGCGGCGCCGACGGAGCCGATCGCGGTCGACAGGAACATGCCGACGAGCAGGAGCCACGCGTAGCCGGCGGGGCCGGCCTTCACCTCGGCACCGAAGAGCGTGAACACGACGATGAACAGCGCGGCCATCAGCGTGCCGAGCGCGGCGCTGCCGGCGAGGCGGCCGAGGAGGATGGCGGTGCGCGCCGTCGGTGCGGCCACCAGGCGCTCGAAGAAGCCGTTCTCGATGTCCTGGGCGATCTCGCTCGCCTGCGACAGGCCACCGAACAGGACGCCCTGCGCGATCGTCGCCGCCAGCATGAAGTCGAGGAACGAGTCGGCCTCCGGGAAGCCCGGCAGGCTCGTCGACCGGCCCAGCGCGGCGGTGTTCAGCGCCGCGAAGAACAGCGGGAAGAACATCGAGGGCACCCACATCTGCGGCTGCCGGAAGATCCCGAGGATCGACCGCTTCGACAGCGCCACCGAGTGCGCCGCCGCGCTCATGGCCGAACCCCGCGGGATCTCGCTGCAATGAGACCGGCTGAGCCGGTCTCATTGCAGCGAGATCTTGCGCGCGCCGTCATGACACCACCTCCTGGGGGGATTCGGCGCCTTCGAGGCGGTGGCCGGTGGCGTCGGCGAAGACGTCGTCGAGCGAGGGCTGGTGCAGCTCGAACCCGATCAGGGCGATGGACGCGTCGTCGAGCGCACGCGCCACCTTGGTGACCGACGCCGCGCCACCCGGCAGCCCGATGGCGATGACGCCCGACCGAGCGGGACGGAGGTCACCGAACCGGGAGAGGATCGCGGTCGCCGGCTCCACTTGCGACGAGTCGACCTCGACGCGCAGCGTCGGCGAGCCCACCTTCGCCTTCAGCTCGCCGGGCGTGCCCTCGCGCACGATGCGCCCGTTGTCGATGATCGCCACGCGCCCCGCCAGCGCGTCGGCCTCCTCGAGGTACTGCGTCGTCAGCAGCACGGTGGTGCCGCGCTCGGTGTTGAGCGACCTGACCTCGTCCCACAGCGCCACGCGGGAGTTCGGGTCCAAGCCGGTCGTCGGCTCGTCGAGGAACAGGACCCGGGGCTCGTGCACGAGCGACAGCGCGAGGTCGAGCCGCCGCCGCATGCCGCCCGAGTACGTGCCGACGCGCCGGTCGGCGGCCGCCGTCAGCCCGACGCGCTCGAGCAGCTCGTCGGAACGCTGCTTCGCCGCCGCCCGCGGGATCCCGTGCAGCACCGCCTGCAACCGCAGCAGCTCGTTGCCGGTCATGATCGGATCGATCGCCGCGTCCTGGAGCGCGACGCCGATCACCCGCCGCACCTTGGCGGCCTCGCGCACGACGTCGAAGCCGGCGACGCGCGCGGTGCCCTCGGTGGGCCGCAGCAGCGTGCACAGCATGCGCGTCGTCGTCGACTTCCCCGCGCCGTTGGGTCCGAGGAAGCCGAAGATCTCGCCCTCCTCGACCCGCAGGTCGACGTGGTCGACCGCGACGAGGTCGCCGAAGCGCCGGACGAGGCCCTCGGCCTCGATGGGTGCAGTCAAGGTCAGCGGCTAGCGAGCGCTCTGGATCGCCGCCCACACGCGCTGCGGCGTGGCCGGCATGTCGACGTGGCGGATGCCGAACGGCGCCAGGGCGTCGCACACCGCCGACTGCACGGCCGGCGTCGAGCCGATCGTCCCCGACTCGCCGATGCCCTTCGCCCCGAGCGGGTTGATCGGCGTCGGCGTCTCCATCGGCACCAGCTCGAACGACGGCAGCTCGGCCGCCGAGATCACGGTGTAGTCGGCGAAGGTCGCCGTCACCGGGTTGCCGTCGGCGTCGTACAGCATCTCCTCGCAGAGCGCCTGCGCCGCGCCCTGGGCGATGCCGCCGTGGCGCTGACCCTCGACGAGCAACGGGTTGAGGATCTTGCCGGCGTCGTCGCAGGTGATGACGCGCTGCAGCGTGACCTTGCCGGTCTCGGTGTCGACCTCGACCACGGCGACGTGCGCACCGAACGGGAACGTCGCGCTGGCGGCCTGGAACGTCGTGTACACCGCCAGCCCTCCGTCGCCGGCCGCGGCCTCGGCGACCTCGCCCCACGTCTTGGCGACCGCGGGCGTGCCGGCGACGTGGAACTTGCCGTCGACCTTGTCGAGCACGACGTCGTCGACGTTGGCCTCGAGCAGGTCGGCGGCGAGGTTCCGTGCCTTGTCGACGACCTCGCGCGACGCCTGGTCGACGGCGGTGCCGCCCAGCTGCAGCGAGCGCGACCCGAACGTGCCCACGCCCACCGGCACGAGGTCGGTGTCGCCGTAGATCACGTTGATCTTCTCCATCGGGATGCCGAGCTGCTCGGACGCGATCATCGACCACGCCGTGAGGTGCCCCTGCCCGTGCGGCGACGTGCCGGTGTAGACGTTGGCGCTCCCGTCGGGCAGCACCTCGACCTTGGCGTCCTCGGAGCCTGCGGTCGGCCCGCCGGTCACCTCGACGTAGATCGACACGCCGATGCCGAGCTGCTTCACGTCGTTGCTGTCGCGCCGCTTCTTCTGCTCGGCGCGCAGCGCGCTGTAGTCGGCGGCCTCGAGCGCGAGGTCGAGGCACCGCTCGTAGTCACCGCAGTCGTAGGCCGTGCCCGACGCGGTCGTGTGCGGCTCCATGAACTTCGGGATGAGGTTCTTGCGGCGCACGTCGACGGGATCCATGCCGAGCTCGGCCGCGAACAGGTCCATCGCCCGTTCGATCGCCGCGGTCGCCTCGGGGCGGCCGGCGCCGCGATACGCGACGGTCGCCATCGTGTTGGTGCACACGCTGCGGGCGCCGTACTCGATCTTCGGCAGCGCGTACACGCCGCTCGACATCATCGAGGTTAGGAACGGGAGGATGCCGCCGAGCAGCGGGTAGGCGCCGGCGTCGGCGAGCACGTCGAGCTTGTACGCCTGCACGGTGCCGTCGCGGGAGCCGCCGATCGTGATCGTCTGCTCCTGGGCCCGGCCGTGGCCCATGGCGACCATGTTCTCGCTGCGCGTCTCGCACCAGCGCACCGGCCGGTTCAGGTGCTTGGCGAGCCACGCCGTCAGCACCTCTTCGGGGTAGCCGCCGATCTTCGGCCCGAAGCCGCCCCCGACGTCGGGCGTGATCACGTGGATCGCGCTGGCGTCCATGCCGAGCGCGGCCGCGGTGGTGTCGCGGTTCTGCTGCGCCGCCTGGCTCGCGAGCCAGAACGTGATGCGCTCGCCGTCCCAGTGCGCCGCCGCGCTGCGGCCCTCCAGCGGGCAGCCGGCGACCTTCTGGTTCACGATCTTGATCGGACCCACGACGACGTCGCAGCCGTCGAAGAACGACGGGACGTTGGGGCTCGGCACCATGAACGCGACGTTCGTGCCGGCGGCCTCGTGCAGCACGGTTCCGTCGCTCGCCGCCTCCTCGAGATCCACGACGGCGGGGAGCGGGTCGTAGTCGACGGCGACGAGCTCGGCGGCGTCCTCGCCCTGGTAGCGCTGCTCGGTGACCACGATGGCGACGACCTCGCCCACGAAGCGCACCTTGTCGCGGGCGACGAAGGGCCGCTTCATCTCACCGTTGAGCAGCGGGATGGGCGGCGGCGCGTCGGCGAGGTCGCAGTCGGCCCCGGTGATGACCGCGACGACGCCGGGCGCACTGCGCGCCTCGGACGCGTCGACGGTGATCTTGGCGTGCGCCATGGTGGAGCGCACGAAGGTGATGTAGGCCGCGCCGTTCAGGCGCTCGTCGCGCAGGTCGTCGACGTAGGTGCCGCCGACGGTCAGGAACTTCGGATCCTCTTTGCGCAGTACGCGGTTCCCCAAGATGCTCATCGGGGGCGGACCTTACGCGCGCTTGATGCTCACCGACCCCGCAACCGTGCGCGCCACGACCTTGCCCTCGCTGCCGTCGCCGATGACACCGCTCTTGTGGCCCTGGCCACCGACGAGATCGAAGTCGGTGTGCACGCTGTCGCCCTTGGCGTCGACCTCGACGTTGGCGCTGCTGTCGAGCGTCACCCGGATCGAGCCCGCCGCCGTCTCCAGCAGGCAGGCCCCGGCCAGCCGGCCGACGACCTCCACGGTCCCGCCCTTGGTCACCGCCGACACCGGGCCGTAGGCACCGGCGAGCCGGATCGAGCCGCCGATGGTGGTGGCGTCGACCGCGGTGAGCCCGCCGTCGAGCCGGATCGACCCGCCGGCGGTGACGGCCTTGACCGGGCCACCGTGGCTCTCGGCCCGGATGCTCCCGCCGGCGGTCTCGAGCTCGGCGGGACCGTTGGTGCCGGTGATGCGGATCGACCCGCCGGCGGTGCGCGCCTCGACCGCCGCGCCGGTGCCGTCGACGCGCACGCTGCCGCCGCGGGTGCGCAGGCGCGTGGGGGTGCCCGGCGGGACGGTGATCGTGAGCTGCACCCATTGGCGGCTGCGGTGGTGCGACGCCGTGTGGGCCGTCACGTGCACGCCGTCGTCGGCCTTGTTGGTGTCGACGGTGATGTTCTCGAGGTCGCGCTCGTCGAGGGCGTGGCGCTCGGCGACGACCTGCACGCGCCCGTAGTCGCCGGTCATCACCGTGATCGAGCCGGCGAAGCTGTCGACGGTGATCGGCAGCGCCTCGCCGACGTCGATCACGCGCTCGATCACGTCGACGGCGCCGAACTTGCCGACGGCGTTGAGGGCGACGTTCACGATGTCGGCGATCCGGTCGCCGAGGTTGCCGAGCCGGAGCGTGAAGCCCTGCTCGGGGTCGCGGATGGGCTCGGCCTCCTCCGGCGGGTGCACGAAGTCCCCGAGCTCGCGGTCGAGCCGCTCCTGCTCCTCGTCGAGCGCCGCCAGCTCGGCCTCGAGCTTGCGCAGCTCGTCGTCGACCTCGCCGGCCTCGTGCGCGTGGTTGGCGAGGGCCTCGGCTCGGGCCGCGAGCTCCCTCGCCCGACGCGCGATGTCGTCGGACCGGTTCAGCTCTTCTTCCACGCGCTGCTCCTCTTCTTCTCGGCCAGGCGGTCGCGCTCGGCCTTGACGCGGGTCTTGTCGGATTCGATCTCGGCCGCGATCGCCTTGCGCAGCCGCTCCCACGCCGCCTGCCGGCTCGTGCCGAGGGCGGCGCCGATCGTCTCCCACGTCTCACCCGAGGCGAGGGCCTGGCGGGCGAGGTGGGCCTCGTAGCGCTGCAGCTCTTCCTTGAGGTCCCGCGCGCCGCGCAGGGCCTCGAGCGGGTCGGCGCTCTGGGTGGCGCGGTGCCAGGCGTCCTGCAGGGCCGCGGGCACGTCGTCCATCACCTGTCAGGATCGCCTTGACGCTCCGCCGTGTCAAGTGACCCTTGACACCTCCGGCCCGGCGCTACAGCCAGCCGGTGAGGAAGTCCCAGACCTTGGACGGGATCGACTCGTCGCCGTCCTCGTCCTCCTCGGCGACCGGCGCCGGCACGGTCGTGCCGGTGGTCGAGGACGGTGCCGGCAGGAGGGCGTACGCCTCCTCGCCGGGGCGGACGAGGTTGTACTGCTCGCGGGCGAGCCGCTCGATCTCCTCGTCGGACCGCAGGGCCTCGACGCGGGAGGCGAGGATCGCGTTCTGCTCCTCGAGCAGCTCGAGCTGGGCGACGGCGGCCTCCCGCTCGGCGCGCTGGGCCAGCCACGTGCGCGTCGGGAACACCGCGACGAACAGCAGGCCGATCAGGCCGATGAGCACGACGAACGGGATCAGCCGCCGGATCTTCATCGCGAGAGCGCCGCCCTTCCGAGATAGGCCGCCGACTCACCGAGCTCCTCTTCGATGCGCAGCAGCTGGTTGTACTTGGCGACCCGGTCCGAGCGAGCGGGCGCGCCGGTCTTGATCTGGCCGCAGTTGGTGGCCACGGCGAGGTCGGCGATGGTCGTGTCCTCGGTCTCGCCGCTGCGGTGCGACATGACGGCGCTGTACGCGCTGCGGTGCGCCAGTGCGACGGTCTGCATCGTCTCGGTGAGGGTGCCGATCTGGTTGACCTTCACGAGGATCGAG
>Ga0196963_10002471_pt1 | contig 11052 bp, 9 predicted proteins | sample S1_5metaG_FD_148600 | JGI IMG/M metagenome (GOLD analysis project Ga0196963, IMG submission 148600) | Soil microbial communities from Anza Borrego desert, Southern California, United States - S1_5 | ecosystem: Environmental > Terrestrial > Soil > Desert | place: USA: California | collected... | reverse complement strand
GAGCGTCGGATAGAGGAGCTAAAACAAGATTCCGAAGGCGGCGAACAAGATGTCTTGATGCGCGGGATATACGCGCTCAGGCAGTTCTGCCTGGACAAAAAAAGCAACGCTTTCCTAATTTCCGAGCAAAATTTGCAGCAGAGCGATCAGTTTCGCGAGCTGATTAATCGTCTCTTGGACTATAGAATAATTCATCGAGCGGGGAACGCGTTAACGCACAAATCGCAGCCGGGCACTTATCAAGCTTTCGCAATAGATATCGGATGCTATGCGCACCTACGCAAGCTCGATGGCCGTTTCGTCGAGTTGGATCTGTCCGAACGGGATGCAAAAGAAAAATTGCGCTCCGCGCCTGTGTTCGGATCTGCGAGTTTCAATGCGCTTTTTCTAGCCGCGCCCGATAATGTGGAACAGGCGCTCTTGGAACAATCTTGACTAAACGAGTTTTCTGCTCTTTCCGAACTCCATTCAGAGCTAATGCGTAAGGGCACTCAATGTCTAAAGCCCCCGACCGCACCGCGCATCAGTACGGCCGAGGGCTTCGGCGGGCTCACCCAGGCTAGGAGTCTGGGCACCCGCTGCCGGTGTTGTTCGGGTCACCGCCGGCTGGACCCTAACGCTTAGCTCCGCGCGTCCAAATACACGAATGAGCTCAGCGTCGGCTCGCCTTGCCCACGCGGCTGGATCGGCGCGCTGTTCAACGGCTGGCCGCCGACGCGGGCGATCATGCGCCAGTGGCTGATATCAGCGTCGAAACCTAGCTGGTCAGTGAATTCGATACGGGCGTCGCGGCGCATCAGCAAGGCATATTCGGACAGGTCGCCGACGATGATGTCGCCGGCCTCTCCGAGCGGACTGCAAAGCTCGCTGACGACCACACTTAAGCCGAAAATGCTCTGCGCTGGCCTGCCCGCTGCCGCATCGTTATTCCCGCCGGAGAGCAGCACAGGTGCGCCGGTTTCCGGATGTCGCAAGTCGATTAGCTGACGCATCACGGACGGCGCAATGAACCAGCAGCCGTTCATCTGAGCCCGCGCAGTCAAGCGGCCAAACATATCCGCAAGGTTGACGAACCGAATCGTATTGGCGGCTTGGCCGGACTCTGGCGCCACAGCAATCGCGGCGGGCGATCGAAGGATGCCGAGCGGCTGGCCTGCGCCCGTTCCCCTAACAATGACGTTGTCCAACGCGTAGGCAAACGATGCCGACATTGCCGTCTCAAGCTGGGCCGCAAAGTTGAGGCCGTCGTCGCGGAGTTCGTTGCTCGCAGCCGAAAGCAAGAACAGTTTGTGCGCCTTTAGCTCAGTGGCTCGCCAAAGCATATTCTGTGCGGTCTGCTGCTGCGCCTCGCTAGCCCAATTCGCCGTTAGCCCGGCGACGCCGTTCTGGCGATTCTGTGTGTTAGGACATGGAATTGTCAGGCTATTCGTCACCGCGGGGAACATGCGGCAACGCTTGGCGAATTCGGACGTTTGCAGACCGTGGTCAAGGATGCCGGCGAAGAAGGATGGCGGGACGGCAAACCCGCCATCCACGCCGACGCCTTCCGTGCCGACAGCATTCAGCAGCAGGCGCGGGTCCGACAATCGCATGCGAACGGCATTGAGCCATTCATCGGGTGAAGCCCACTCGCTGGATTCCGGGCGGCCGAACAGGGCCGCAAACGGTGATGGATGCCGCTGGCGATCCAGAATCAGTCCAGCACGCGCACCCGGATGCGCCATTCCGTCGCTGCGGCCGCCGCGCAAAGCCGGCGGCTTCGTCTTTCGCTGCGGGCCTTCGCCACGCCGCGAAAGCTCGTCGCAGGCCGCGTCAACCTGAGCCAACAGGCGCTTCATGCGCCGCTGCTCACGCTCCGTGAGCCGCCGGCCTTCATCGTCGGCATTGGCTTGAATGGCTAGCGCACGCTCGTAGGTCTCCTTTGCATGCTCGCCAAGCTTATCTGTGCTGGCCGTTCGCACGTCGAAGTCGGCGCCGTCGTTGTCGGTCTGCAGCTGCTCGTTGGCGCGCTCGAACGCTTCCTGCGCCTCGGCCGGCATCGGCCCATTTCGGTATTGGTACAACTCAGTCTGACGCATAATCGCTTCCTCTTTTATCGCGGTATGGCGCGACGACGCGCGCCGATAAGCCAACCGGATGAATGGCCGGTTTGGCCGGGAGCGCGCCGAGGAAGACCATCGGCGCTTTCGGGCCGATTCCTAACTAGGCGTTGACGATCGCAGGACCTTCCGGCGGACGGCGATCGTCGTTTGCGCTGCGTCGTCACCTGCTGCTCGGCTGGCCGAGTCGAGCCTTGATCCACCGCTGGCAGTGGAGGCTTCGGATGCAGGGCGAACGCATAGTTAGGCTAGCAGCATGCCAAGCAGACGGACAGGGTCATTGCAGCTGCGGCTTCTGTGGCTCGGCGGGGAAGCGGGCAAGTTCCACCGGCTTTCCGTCGCGCAAAGACATAACGACAGCTTGCGCCGCTGGCAACAGGTGAAACTCGATCCACAGGCGGCCGCTGGTGTCTATGTCGACGATGGTTTGCGTATTTGCGGCGGCTGACATGGCCTTTCCGGCCTCTGACGCAAGCTCAAAGAGTAGGTCGCGGATCCGGTCGAATAGATCGGCAGTGGTTTCGGTAAATTGACTGTTCGTTTGGCGGCTCATAATCATGGGTCCCTTTTTGTGAACAATTTCGTACGGTTGCGAGCGAAGGGTCGGCAGCGTGTTCCAAGGCGATCATTGGTGAAAGTTTTTACACCCCTGGTCGGTGGTCCGGTCGTTGCATGCGACTTTCGCTTGACGTGTGCGTAGGGAAGGCCGATTGACCCGCGAGTAAGGCAGGCGCAACGCCGTGTGAGGAGCATGCGGCGGATAGCGCGAAGCGAGCTCTGCCGCTTTCGTGCCCTGGGACGGGTGGCGTTGTAGCCGCGCCAGCAGCGCGCACAGGTGCGGGCCGGGTGTGGCGCTACGTCGGTAGCGGCCCGGCCATGCGTGGGGCTGGCAGGGGCGCAGGTGCAGGCCACAGGCAGGCATGCGCCCATAGCCGCGTTGTAGCCGGCCCATAGGACCGCCGGGATGGTCAGCGGCATGGTCGAGCTGATGGGCTTGCCCCGCGCGTCAATCGACAGGGTTGAGGCCGCGCTATTCGGCATCGGCGCCACCGTCCGCTTTTTGCAAGAACGGCGGCAAGGCCGCAACGCTGCTACTACCTGCGGCCTTGCGCCCTTGCGCCCTAGCGGGCGGCCCCGCACCCGCGCCATTGCTTGCTGCTGGCAAGGGCGCAACATTTACAGGTTGGGTTTGCGGTCTTGCGGGCGGCTGTTCTTCGGGCAGTTCCCACACCCAGCCGCCAGATCCGCGGTTGCCATTGCTTTCGCGAACCGACTTCACGCCGAGCTCATGCTTCGCGTTCTGTACGGTTCGCCAGCTTAGGCCGAGCTCATCGGCGGCGCCTCGTACGTCGGATGCGCGCTTAGGCCCACGGCTGAGCTGGTCGCGTAGAAACTGAACGGCGCCGTCAAGCGGCTTGTCCTTGAGCGCTTCCAGATTGCCAAGCAACTCGCGGGCAGTCCCAACTAAAGGCTCACCCCACCGGACTCGGCTTGCTTCGATGCCGCCAGCCGACTCGTGTTCAAGGTGGTATTCGAAGCCGTCGCCATCAGGCCCGATATTGGACTTCGCGCGCGTCAAGATGCGTGGCTTCCGCTCGTCGTTGCCGCGTGCAGTCGTCAGCACCACTCGCGGCAGCGCTCCGAACGCGATGCTGCCGATCAGTCGTTCGGTAGGGTCGCGACCGCTGCTTCCCTTGCTGAAGTGCGAGACACCCAGCACCGCGCAGTCCAACCGGGCCGCGAGGTTCACAAGCGGTTGCAGTGCCCGCCTGACCTCGGCGTTCTTGTGGCTGTCGCCGACCACGGCCGACACTACCGGGTCGACAATCAGCAGGCCGATATCACCGATGCGGCTCGCCTCCTGTTCCAGTGCGGCAAGATCAGTAGCCGGGTCAAACGATCGTGTAACGCCACGATCGACGATGTCGTCGACAAAGTAGACACGCGATAGATCGGCGCCGGCCGCCATCAGTCGGGGTGCCAATGTATCGGCTATGTCGTCTTCGCCCGACCAGAACAACACGTTCCCGATCGGGGCCATGGTTCCATCAGGCCATTCGCCACCCCTGCTCAGTGGCGATGCAATGGCCGCCGTGATGGTCGTCTTCCCGGTGCCGGGCGCGCCGGCCAGGATATGCAGCTTTCCTCGCGCGAGGTAGCCGCGCCATAACCAGCCGATAGGCTGACACTGCACGTCTGCAGCACGTCGTAGTTTGAGTCGAGCGGAGCTGCCTGCGGGACTGGAGGGTTCAATCCGAGCAGCATTGCTCCGAGGATTCACCCAGCCTCGACGTTGCGCTTCAGCGAAAACAGCTTCGTATCCGGTTCGGTCGCCGGAGAACGTATCCCAGGTTCGGGCATCCTGCGGTCTCCACTTCTCGGACGTTTGCGACCAGTCAAGCCACAACGCCCGGCCGATCTCCCCAAGGGGCCGGAGCGCCTGCCCCATCCTGATCCACAACTCGCGATCGTCGGCGCGCATGAAAGCGAGTGCCGACCGCAGTTCAGTCACAGTCTGCTGTGACACGGGCATGCCGATCGCCGGCGTGTTTGCCAAAGGCAATTTGTCCGGAGCGCCCACGGGGAGACTCAGCAGCCACGACAGTTTCAGCGGTCGCCCTATTTCTTTCTTTACCCACAGTGCAGGAGCATCGACCGGGCCGTACAGCGGCTGCTCAGGCCGATCGCACGCCGCGTCCCACTTTGGCGACTGCCCTGTTTGGTCGTGAACTGCTTCGCTCAGCAGGTTTCGCACCGCTCTGCTGGCCTTAATGATCGAAGGGCGATCGGCCGCTTGGTCAAGCTCAAGCACAATTCGACAACGGGGTCCCTCGGGCGTTGAACTCGCCGTTGAATAGGCGAAATAGGACCATCCCTTCGACGGCAACTCCTCAAACAGAAATAGCAACCCTTCGGCATCCAAGCCGCCATCGAGATCAAGTCCGATGAACGACCGATGCAGTGCACACACGGCGCAGCGGTGGGGCTTGCCAATTGCGCGATACATTGCGTGGGACTGCTGGTTATGCTCGTCGTGCCCCGCAACTGCAAACGGGCCAGCGATCCATACCTCACCTTTCTTCTTCGAGCGATCCAACAAGACCATGTCGGCAAACGCGTCGAAGGACGATGCCAGCCGTTGCTCGGGTGTGTTGTCGAACTTTCCGCAACCCCGCGAGAAGGCTATTGGAGCCGTCTTGAAGTCGGCGCTAGGGCTGTGGGACGCTTGTCCCGGCACGCCGTTCCCAGCAGCGCCGCCACTCGCGCCGCATGCCGCGCCCCCGGCCTCTGCGGCGCCCCTATCTTCAGCATCCATCAGGCACCTCCAGCTTCGTCGCGATGCAGCGCCGTTCGAATCTCGCGCAGCGCGCGAACCAGTGCGTCCGCATCCGTGATTGCCTGATCAAGGACGGCCGGCTTCGGCACGAACGCCGGGAACGATCGAGTTCCCACAGCAAGCCGTTCCGCCAGTTCTGCGACGCCGCGCAGGTGCTTGTGCAGCGGGAGGTCGTTCATCGGACGACCTCCGTCCGTGCGGCAGCCGTTCGCGCGGCCAGCAGGCGCTCAAGCTCAGAAGCCAAAATCAGGCTTCGTGCGCCAAGCTTGATGAGCGTGAGGTCGCCGGCCTTTGCCAGCTTGTAAAGAAGCCCTCGACTGATGCCGAGCTTCTGCCGTGCCTCTTCGACGGTGAAGGCGACACGAGATGTGTTGGTTTGGGCATCCTGCCCGGTGACGCGGTCCATCGCTGAATCTCCATTGCCCGAACGGTGGCGGGCAGTGGTAAACAACTATAGGCACGCGCGAGGCTGGGGCAACAGGTGCCCGGCTTTTGCGTAGTGGAGTCGCACTTGCTCTTTGTACAGCGGTTGATCTGCATGTTAGCTACACATGCAATCTACATAGCATCATATGCAGATGCTTCATTCAGCTCCGCTGTCACTCTTGCTTCGTATTTCTTGCGCAGCCTTCGGAGCGTCTCTTGTTTCTCATTGAACTCCTTCACGGCGGAGATCACGGCCCTATTTCGGGCGATGCGTGGCTTATTGCCGCGCGCGATCCATTCACGCTCCTTGAGCACCATGAACAGCACACGCTCGTGGACTTCACCCCATCGACGTGAATCTGTGTTTCGCGGTCGGCTCGCGGGATTCGCCGCACCGATGCCAACGGCACGACCGAATCGCTCCTGTCGCTCGCGTGCCTTGCCGGGATAATGCAGGACTTTCGCGGCGGCGGCGATTAGAGCGACCGCCGCATCGCTTGGCGTTCTGCCTTCCGCATAGGCAGCGATGAATTCAGAAAGGGCACTTTCCGCCGCTTCCGGTTTGACGGAGTTGGGAGTTGGGGCGCGCTCCGCGCCTGCCATAGTTGGCATCGCGCCAATACCGAGCAGGCGACCGAAAAGAATACGCCGACCCCGCGCCTGATCCGAGCATTCGAAGACCTGCCGCGCGGCATCCGCGATCGCCGCAACTGCGCTGCGACTCGGGGGGCGGCCCTGTTCGAAGGCTTCCCGAACCTCGCGCACTACGTCACTCATCGCTAGTCGCCTGCGAGGCGGCTCCGCAGTAATCGGCCCATTCCTGCATCATGCCCCGGCGCTTTTCCATCATGTCGGCGCGTAGGTATGCCTTGACCGTGGCGTCCTTGAGCACATGCGCCAAGGCGAACTCAGCCATGTCGGCGGGATAGCTGGTGCAGTCCGCGACCCAATCGCGGAAGGTCGAGCGGAAGCCGTGCACGGTCATGCCTGGGCGCATGGCCTTGACGATCTTGAGCATGGCAGCCGTGCTCATCGGCTTCTTGCCGCGCAGGCCCGGGAAAACGTAGTCGCCGATGCGCGGCAGGTCGCGCAGCAGGGCGAGGGCAGGCTGGCTCAGCGGCACGCGGTGCTCCTTGCCCGACTTCATCCGCTCGCCCGGTATCGTCCAGATGCCGGTCTCAAGGTCGAATTCAGGCCAGCGGGCGCCGGCAACCTCGTTCGGCCGTGTGGCGGTCAGGATTTGCAGTTCCAGGCCGCGCGCACTGAAGCCGGTCCGCTTGCGCAGCTCGACCATGAAGCTCGCGACCTGCGAGTAAGGAACGGCGGCCCGGTGCTCGACCTTCTTCAGCTTGTTCGGCGTCGGGAGCAGATGATCCATGTGGCCGCGCCAGCGAGCGGGGTTTTCGCCGGTGCGGAATCCGCGGACAGCCGCCCAATCCAGCACGGCTTCGATGCGCTGGCGAACCCGTGTGGCGGTTTCGGTCTTTGTCGTCCAGATGGTCTCCAGACAGCGCAGCACGAGCGGCGTATCAACTTCGGCCACAGGCAGCGGGTACAGGTCGGCCGCGTAGGTTTCGAGCGTCGCGGTCCACTGCGCGGCATGCTTTTCGTTGCGCCAGCCGGCGCGGTGCGCCTCGATGTACGCCTCGCAGCACTCGCCAAACGTCTTGCGCCGTGCCAGTTCCAGGCGCTTGGCTTGGCGCTCCTGCCGTGGCGCCTCGATGGGGTCGCCGCCGGAACGAATCAGCTCGCGGCACCGCTTCGCCGCCTCGCGGGCTTGCTCAAGCGAAACGTCCCAGAAGGGACCTAAGCCCTTGTCGCGGTGCTTTCCGGACACGCGGTCGCGCCAGCGGAATACCCAGCTCTTGCGGCCATCCGGTTTGATCAGCAGATACAGCCCAGCGCCGTCGTTATGGCGCCCCGGCCGCTTCAGTTTCTGCGCCGAGATGGCGGTCAGCCGGTTGCGGTTCCGAGCCTCCGCCGTAAATGCTCTCGATTCTTCTTTAAGGTTCGGATCCTTCATTTTCGCGACCCAGCTGTACCCTACGCTGTTCCCTACAGCATAGGCCCGCTAGGGGTGGACGGGCAACGACGGGCGCGCCCGGCTGTTGACGCTCCTTTCCATTATGTTCAATGGGTTGGTGACCAGCGGTGGACGCGCCTGTACACTGCCGGCTGCGGGGTTCGCGAACACTCTCTCCGCCACACCTTCGTGCTAGCCGCTGGATTTTATTGCCCAGCACGGTTGTTCCGGGACCAGGGTCGTGCTCGTACCCACGTTGCGCCTAGCGAAGTCGAGCGATCGTCACAGTCGTCGACACGCATCGGAGACGCGCATTGGATTGGGTGGGGCAGTGGTATGCGTTGCAGGAGGAGGTCGGCGAATTCGCCCGCATCCGCTTCGGGCGGGTTCAGGACGGATGTGAGCCGGAGTGGTTCACGATTCCGCATCAGGATGCGGACGGAATCGGCGCGTTTGCCCAGCTGCTTCGCACACAGGGATATGGCGCCTTCGAGACGTTGCCGCGGGCTCGGCCACGCGAGCGCGATGCCGGCACATCGAGGCGTCTTGTGCGCTTGCCGATGCAAGTAGCGGCGTGGAAAGAGTTCGACCATGGTTGGCGCGGCGGATCGCCCGAGGCGGCATGTCCGAGCGCGCTCGCTTGGCGGAGCCTGTCCGTTGGGCAAACGCAGCGGCTGCTGCGCAATGCCGCTAGCCATGGCGCGAGCTTCAACAGCCTGGCGCTATGGGCACTGCATCAGGCTGTCGCGCCGTCGCTGGTGGCGGATTCGGGCCCATCGCTATGGGCGATGCCGGTGAATCTGCGCGGCGCCGTTGCATCGGCATCGGAGGCGGCGAATCAATTCGCGGTCGTCGACATCGAATTGCCTCAGGCGTCTTCGGTCGCTCCTCGGGAAGTGCATGCCCGCATCAAGCAACTGCTGGCGCAGGGCGCGCATTGGCAGGCATGGGATGCCTGGAATATCGGCGAACGGGTCGGCTTGGACGGCATGCGCATGCTGTTCGAGAAGAGCCTGAGAGCAGGCCGCATGAAAACCGGCCTGTACTCCAATCTCGGCGAATGGGACGACCGCAGAACGACCCCGGCAGTCGATTGGGTATTCCTGGCGCCTGTCAGTAAGGGCGTTCCGTTTGCTGCCTGCCTGCTGACCTGGCGCGGCCGGCTCACCGCCGCGATCCAGGCTCACCCGGCCCTCGCCACGGACCCATCGCGCGCGGCAGGGTGGTTGAACGCCTGGCTGGATACGCTGCTGGAGGCTGGTGATGCGTGCGCCTGAACACGCCTGAGATCGTCAGCGCGCATGAGATATGGGGCCGCGCCGACCGCAAACATCGGCTAGATCACGCCGCCATCAGATCGCCGAACATCCCGTCGGTGCAGATTTCGATCAAGGCTGATTCCGGCGTCAGCAGAAACGCGAAGTCGGCGCCTGCGAAAACCTCGGAAGCCGACAGCGACAGCAACCGATGGCCTTTGGCCTCGAGATGCGCGACGGCGGCTCTGACGTCCGCCGTGCAATAGCAGGCGTGATAGTAATACTGGCGGCGTGACAGAAAGGCCATCGCCGGCGAATCGGATGCGAGCGCCTGCACGAGCTCGACATAGACGTCGGGCCCAGTCTCGATGAAACACACGCGCACCTTGAGGCTAGGAATCTCGTAGATCTTCGAGACTCGGGTAAAGCCCATGGTCTCTGTGTAGGTACGCAAACCATCCTCGATCGATGCGACGGCGCATCCGATGTGATGAAGTCTGAAAGGGGGCATCGGCTTCCCTGCTGTGATGGGCTGACGGTGGCATGCGCGAGTCAAACTGGGGCGCGAAACGCGGCCTGATTATCGCAACGGCGTGGGCCGGGCGCCTGATTCCGGCGTGAGCCCCATTCTGTCGTGTCCCCTGCGGCTGCATGGGCTGCGGCGTCCTCCTGCTGACCGGCATGCTAGGGCATGTCATCATTCGGTCGGTCTGCGGCATGTCGGGGGACACGCCGATGCGCCTCGCCTGGTAGCAGCGCGCGAAGCGGCCAATTGTGCCTGCGGCGGGTGATCGGATGCTGCAATCGCGCGGGGATGGATGATCCGTTCGCAGCGCATGCTGCTTCGAGCGCGGATCGGTGCCGCACTACATTCTTGGGGTTAGGTCAGGGTATGAACAACGCGAACTCGCTGCTGGCGTTCTTGGAGCGTCTCAAGACCGAGGGAATCCACGTGTCCCTCGCCGGCGACGACAGACTCAAGGTCAATACGCGCGCCGACGGCATCGCTGCGGACATTCTCGACGAACTCAAGCAGCGGAAGCCCGAGATCCTGGCTTGGCTGCGTCAAGCACAGCAAGCGTCCGAGACGCTCGAGTTGCCGCGTGCGGGCAGCGGTTCCCGTACGCAAGAGGTGCTGACGCCGATGCAGCAGAGCCTGTGGCTGGCGTACCAGTTCGAGCCGACGTCCGCGGCATACAACCTGCCTCTGTTTCTATCGCTCGAGGGACGCCTGGATGTGGAGCGCCTGGTTCGTTGCCTGGAGACACTGGTCGGTCGGCACGAAGTGCTGCGCACCCGCTTTCTCGTGCGTGATGGCGTGCCGTATCAGTACGTCTGCGACGAGCCGTTCTCGGTGGAGATCAAGGAAGTCGCCGCCGGCGCCCTCGCGGACGCGATCCAAGAAGAGTCCGCCCGGCACTTCGATCTGGAGCGGTCGCCGTTGTTCGCATGCAAGCTGTTGCGAGTCTCCGACGAGCACCACGTGCTGTGCCTGTCCATGCATCACATCATCTCGGACGGCTGGTCGTGCGGTGTGCTGTTGCGGGAGCTGGCAAGTCTGTATGCGGACGGCGGGGCATTGCCGCCGCTGCCGTTCCAGTATCGCGACTACAGTCACTGGCATCGGCACACGTTCGAGGCCGCGCACAAGTCGGCGTTGATCGCGTTCTGGCGGGACTATCTCGACGGCATCCCGGGGTTGCTGGAGATGCCAACCGATTTCGCTCGTCCCGCGCAGCTGACGACGGCCGGCTCGGCACATCGGTTCGTCCTACCGCGGCATCTAGCGGATGCGATCCGACGTAACTGCAGGCAGATCGGTTGCAGCGTCCACCAGTATCTGATGTCGGCATTCCAATGGCTGATGCACCGGTACACCGGGCAGGCCGACATCGTCATCGGTGTGCCGGC